>Ga0126381_100006258_pt1 | contig 13158 bp, 10 predicted proteins | sample PanSoiMetPlot_28_FD_96465 | JGI IMG/M metagenome (GOLD analysis project Ga0126381, IMG submission 96465) | Tropical forest soil microbial communities from Panama - MetaG Plot_28 | ecosystem: Environmental > Terrestrial > Soil > Tropical forest > Bulk soil | place: Panama | collected 2016-02-17
ACTTGTTCCTGACTGATGCGAGCACGGAGTCCTCTCTTTCCATCCCTTCGCCTCTAAGCGGGAGCTTGTTTTTGGGAAGCCATCTAACGAGAACAAGCTGAGCGACCGCTGGAGGGAGCGAAGGTTTTCACGATTAACAGATAACGAATAACTATTAACGCGCGGCTTCGCCGCGTCCAGCGGTTCGCTCCAGCGTTTGGTTAGATGTCACCTCACCTTTGGGAGCTTCATTGCTTTAGGCCGTGCGTGTCGGGCCTGGTAGACGCCGAGCTTCCCTCCGCCAGGAAGACTTAATTGCGTGAACAAGCCATAGCGTTGGTCCCGAACTGGCTCGCAGGCAACTTCATGTCGTTTCATCTGGGTGACGAAGGCCTCTATGTCGTCGCACATCAAGTAGAACTCGTGCACGTTGTTCTTCTCCGAAGGGTGCACCGCTACTTCGGCTGGGGGCAATCCGAAGATCAGCCATCCGTGGCCCACATCCACATTCGTGAGCTTAAGCACATCGCGCAAAAACTCGCGGTCAACTTCAGCGTTCTTGCTATAAATGATCGAATGTGCGCCAGTGATCACGACGTCTATCGAGGTTTAACAAATATTCTTAAAATGCAAGATTCGTCAAAAGCACTCCAGTGATGAGACCGGTGATAATGCTTATCGGCACGACAGTCCAGGCGACAGAATACGTCAGATGACATCTAACTAGGATCGGGTGACGATGTTGCCTGGGCGATTGCGTCGGCAACTCAAGGAGCATTTGGCGCATGCCAAAGCAGTGCATGAACGCGATCTGCAGTTAGGATTTGGCTCGGTCTATCTGCCAGATGCCTTGGGGCGGAAATATCCCAACGCGCAACGCTCGTGGATATGGCAATACGTCTTTCCTGCAGCGAAACGATCGGTAAACCCGGTAAGCGGCCGGGTGCAGCGGCATCATTTGTTGGAAAAGAATTTGCAGAACGCTGTGGCTCGCGCGGTGCGAGCGTCAGGAATTACGAAGCCCGCAAGCTGTCACACGTTCCATCATTCCTTTGCGACACTTCTGCTCGAAGATGGCTATGACATTCGCACCGTGCAGGAGTTGCTCGGACATAAGGACGTGAGCACGACGATGATTTACACCCACGTGCTCAACAAGCCCGGCATCGGCGTGAAGAGTCCGTTGGATTGAAAGTTTGCGATCGCGAGACGCGGTCGCCAGGATGCGAGACGCGCGCGCTACCCAAAACACTCACGCTCGCACCGGCACGCTGGCGGTGCGCTCGAGTTTGCCCCAGCTTACCCAAGCACCCTTGATCGCGCGCAGGATGGCTTTCCAGATGCAGTAGCTGAGCATGGGGCGATAGATCAGACGCATTGGCAAAATTCGCCAGGCGCGCGCGATTGGCTCACGCTCGAGCATGCAGGCGAGCGTGGCGAGGATCACGTCCATGGCCAGAAATGTGATGATAAATGGCAGCACCGCTCCCCACACTCCAAACGGTAGCGAGGCAATCAGAAACAGGTCCACGATGGGCGTAACAGCCACAAGGATAATTTGAAAAAACCAGATGCTCGGCAGACTGAACCAGCCGAGCGCGCGATAGTTCCAGTTGAACACCATGTCGCGGTGTTTCCAGAGACATTGCAACGTGCCATAAGCCCAGCGAGAACGTTGTTGCGCGAGCGTGCGCACGGTTTCGGGCGCTTCGGTCCATGCGATTGCGTCGGGCACATAAACAATGCGCTGTCGGTGTCTGTGCAACGAAAGGGTGAGATCGGTGTCTTCAGCGAGCGTTTGCAGACTCAGCCCGCCCGCTTCGTCGATCGCGTCCTTACGAACCGCGCTGATCGCGCCTGGCACAACTGTGATGCATCGCCACCGGTTGTAAGCCCGTCGGTCCAGATTGAAACCGCACGTGTATTCCAGTGCCTGACAACGCGCGATGAACGTTCGTAAATTTCCAACCTTCGCGTGGCCTGAAACCGCGCCGACACCTGCATCGGCAAACGGCTCCAACATGTGCGGGAAGGTATCGCGCTGACATTGCGTATCAGCATCAATGAAAACAATGATGCCGTTGCGTGCCGCGGCCAGACCGCGTTGGAGTGCACGCGCTTTCCCGCGATTCTCCTGTTGCAAGAAGCGAACACGTGCATCGCTTTGTGCAACGCGCTGAACTTCCGCGGCAGTTTGATCACGCGAACCGTCGTCCACCACGACGACTTCGATTTCACCTTTGTAGTCCGTAGCTAGGAGCGCGCGCAACGTCTCCGCGATCACTTTTCCCTCATTGTAAGCAGCCATCACCACGCTGATCGGTTCTGCAAAATTCATCTTCGGTCCGCGGCGAAAACGATATGCAAGCCAAATCACAATGAGAGTGCGAACGACCACCAACGCCGTCGCGACGATCATGAAGGCCCAGAGGAATTCCTCGATGCTGTGATAAACGCGAAATCCGGTGCTGCTCACGAAACGCGTGAGCGATGGTGCATTGGCTTGCAATGGCGGCATTACTGCGTCCCGAGTCGTGCCCAGCAGAGTGCTTAAAGGCACGACCGTGTCGCCTCGAGTATGCAACCAATCCAAGATGCGCGGGAGCGCTTCGACCGTCTGGGAGCGATCTCCACCAGCATCATGCAGCAAAATAACGCTACCATCATGCCGTTGTTGCTTCACGCGCTGAAGGATGATGTCCGCTCCGGGCTTCGCCCAATCTTGCGGATCGATATTCTCCAGGACTACCAGATAATTGAGGTCTTCAGCAATTTTCAGCGGAGCCAGTTCGCTAAGTTGCGCTGGGCCGGTGTCAGACGCGTAAGGCGGGCGGAACAATGTAGTGGCACGACCTGTTATCGTCTCGAGCAATAGCTGCGTCGCGTTTAGCTCGAGCCGAATGTGCTCCGGCCAGCAAAGCGCGAGGTTCGGATGATAATACGTGTGGTTCCCGATCTCGTGTCCTTCATTGACAATGCGACGAACCAGCGACGGGTAACGCTCTGCGTTTACGCCTACCAGGAAAAAGGCCGCTTTTACGTTCGCTGCCTTGAGAATATCCAGGATCGTAGGCGTCCACCGCGGATCGGGACCATCATCAAAAGTGATCGCCACCTGATGCTCGCCGCCAGCGCCCTGGTGATAAAGCGTTGGGAATTCCGCAAACTTCACGTACTTGGCCGTGAGATAGCCGTCCGCGTCCACGGCGAGCCTTCGCAGCCCGTCCGTGCGATTCTCGTCAACAGTGACGATCTCGCCATCGCCGACGTCCGTTATTGTGTCCGTCGATTTTATCAGTTCGAGCGCCTGTCGCGTTTGATTGTCCAGGTTGAAATCCCGCGGAACACTCAGCGCATCCCAAATTGCAGGGTCTTCGCTGCCGAGGCGATAAAGAGCGAAGCCGCCGGCCTTTTGGTCGCGCACCTCCCGCACTTGATTGAGGAACGTGACTGCGTCCAGAAACCAGACTGCGTGCTCCTTGTCTTCATCCTGAAAATAAAAGTACGGGCTGTAACTTGGCCCGCTCACTTCTACACTCTTGATCTCGGCATCATTGGCGCGGCTCATTGCCTCTGAAAAGGCGATCAGCTCCGCCTTCTTACCGCCGATAGCCCAATCGTACCCATAGCTGCCGATCGCGATGATCCATTGCCTGGTGTCGGAACCTTCCAGCAAGACGTGCACCCAACCTTCAAACCATGAACGCGATGCCAGCGGCCCCGGCGGATCTGTGTCGGACGTTTCATCAAACAACATCGCTACGAAGCGATCGACGTTTTCAGAAAGGCCATCGACATCGATGTAATCGAGCTCCTGTCCGGGCTGCACGCACAGCCACAGCTCCTTGTTATCGTCGTGCAACGCGTCAGCGAACTTGTCGACGAATTTCGTGATGTCTTTTTTGTAAGCTGGGTCGATTTGCTGCCAATCGACGACTACCCCCGAAGCTTTCGCGCTGCGCAAGGCCGAAAGGACGTTTTGGATAAACCGCTGCTGCCGTTGCGGCGGCCCGTGCGCCAGATTCTCGATTGCTTCCGGATGCCAAGTGTCCCCGACGAGGTTGGTCAGCAGCGGCATGAGAACGATCCCCTTATTTGCGGCCAGTTTCGATACCCTTGTGTCCGCATCGATTTGCAATTCGCCCAGACCATTGATCACCGTCATCCATTCAGGGCAGACATGCGTAATCTGCGACGCGTGTTCCTGAAGTGACGCGTAGCTGTAGGGGTCGCCATTGACGTAAAATGCAAGTCGCACCTCGTTGTCGGGCGGTTTCTTTCGGGGCCGCGGCGAAGACGTTGCCGCTGTTCCCCCAAGTTTTTTTTCTGCCTGTCGCGCCGCACTAAATTTCTGCCACAGCAGGGAAGCTGGAGACAATTGGCCCGCCGGATTTTCTTTTTGCAACGCTTTCAGTTGCCCCTTCAACTGCCGCAGCGAAAACGGCACATTCATTTTCGGCGTGACAAAAAGTGTCTGAACGAAGAGTACCGTCCCAAGAAAAAACAGGATGCCACCGATTAGAAGAATCAGGCGCAGCCGCGGCCAGCGTTTACCGGTCGGGTCGGAGAAAACAAATGGGGTCACTTGTTCCAGAGGAAATTCAGGCATCGGCCGTTATAATCGCTCAAGCGCGCAAATAAGGAAATCCGATTCTGTCAATTCGCTGTTTGTCATTCCGACCGAAGTGGAGGAATCTCTGATACCAAAGAGCAAGAGATGCCTCGACTTCGCTCGACATGACAGGCAATACTGGCATTTAACAAATGCATATCGAGCCAGATTCACTGCCGACTGGACACACTGGCATCGCTGCGCGTTTAAAAAAAGGCCCCACCATCCATTCCAGCGCGTGGGTTGTCCCCGGTGCAACGGTTATTGGGGACGTTACACTCGAGGAAGAATCCAGCGTCTGGTACGGCGCGGTGCTGCGCGGTGACATCAACCGCATCATCATCGGCCCGCGTTCGAATATTCAGGACAATGCCGTCGTCCATCTCGATACAGATTATCCCACGACAGTGGGCGAACTAGTCACGATCGGCCACAACGCCATCGTGCACGCGTGCAACGTTGACGACGAAGTCCTCGTTGGGATGGGCGCCATTATCCTTGACGATGTGCAAGTCGGCGCACGTTCCATTATCGGTGCGAACGCGCTCATCACTAGCGGGATGAAGATTCCGCCCGGCTCTTTAGTGCTCGGGTCGCCCGCGAAAATTCGCCGCCAACTTACACTTGACGAGCAGAAGGACATCGCGCGTTGGGCGTGGAGTTACGTCGAAACAGCAAAGCAGTTTCGCGAAATTTGCTGAATGACTCGCGGGGGATGAAGTCGGGCAAGAATAATGTGTCGATGAAAACTATTGCCGGTTTTGCCGTAGCTACGCTTTTAGCGGTGATCATCCCTCAGACGCGGTCATCCGCCGAAGACGCCACAGTCCTCAGATATGCACCTGTATCCTCCGACCACAATCGAATGGAAGGAGGGACCAGCGGCTTTGCCTGCCGGGGCGAAGATGGCCCTGCTGGAAGGCGATCCAACGAAAGAAGGTCCGTTCGTGATGCGTCTTCAGTTTCCTGACGGCTATCAAATACCTCCACACACCCACCCTAAGACGGAGCGGGTCACGGTGATTTCGGGGAGGGGTTGCCTGGCGGTTCGAGAAGCACTTGATCGCAATAGTGCCAAGGAACTTCCTGCCGACTCATTTGGTTACTGGCCAACTGGCATGAAACACACTGCCTGGCTCGAAGGAGAAACAGTCATTCAACTCCATGGCATCGGTCCGTGGCAGATCAACTATGTGAATCCTGCCGACGATCCGCGAACTGCGAAGAAACAGGGCCCGTTTCGCCTCCCCCGAACGGGCGTTCATAGGCCGACGCCAAATGTTCTTGCCAACTCACGCGCGTTCTCCCAGAGTAATTCGGCTGCGCGCTTCATGTTTTCTTCCTCACTCATTCCCTGCCGCGCGTTTTCGTAAACGCCTTCGAAAATGTCCAGGACTTCTGGGTCTTTGGTTGCGCGACCCACAATTGCGAAAACAGGCTTGCCGAATTTGCGCGCCAGCCGAGCCACGCCGGCCGGCGTTTTTCCCTCGAGCGTCTGGCGGTCCAGACTCCCCTCGCCCGTAATCACGAGATCGACTTCCTTCATTTTTTCTTCGAGACCCACTGCTTCTGCGACAACCTCGAATCCGGCCCGAATCTTCGCGCCGCAAAAACTCATCAACCCAAATCCAAGTCCACCTGCCGCTCCTGCACCGGGTTGGTCCCGATAATCAAATCCAAATTGCTGAGCGATTACTTCGGCAAGCCTGGTCAGCGCACGCTCCAAAATATCGATATCGCTTTCACTCGCGCCTTTCTGCGGACCAAACACTCGCGTCGCGCCATTTTTCCCAAGCAACGGGTTCTTTACATCGACCGCCGCAATAATTTTCAACTGTAGAGGCAGCCGTGTCGGCTGCGTTCTCAAATTCGCAGGCGCCAGGCCTGCCGCTGGAGGAGCCTCAATTCTGGTGAGATCTTGCAGCTCGCTGACCGCGCCACCCAGTTGCCTTTCACCAGCAAAAAATCGAAAACCGAGAGCATGCGCCATGCCGAATCCGCCGTCGTTTGTCGCGCTGCCGCCAAGACCAATGATGATTTTCGCCGTCCCCCGATTCGCCGCATCCAAAATCATTTCGCCGACGCCGAATGTATTTGCCAGAAGCGGGTTGCGTTCGCTTTGGGTTAACCGCCGCATTCCAGCGGCTTCACTCATTTCCATGACCGCGAGTTTCTCATCTTCGATCCAAGCGTAACGCGCGTCTACCTCCCTGCCGAGGGGATCGTGTGCTTGGCATTGCAACCAGGAACAACCGCGAGCATCGCAGATCACTTCCGCAGTTCCGTCGCCACCGTCTGCCATCGGCACAACGTCGATTTTTGCATCCGGCAGCACCTCGCGCAGCCCATTCGCGATACTTTCTGCAACCTCGCTGCCGTTGAGCGCGCCTTTAAATTTGTCTGGGGCGATCAGGATGCGCACGACTTATAATTTCATCGCCGAACCAGTTTTGTCATTCCGAGCGAACCGCGGCGAAGTCGAGGAAATCTCTGGCTTCTCAAAAAAGAGTTAGAGATGACTCGACTTCGCTACGAATGACCGACGGCTGTTATGCTTTTAGTTTTCGTTCCAAAACTTCGCCGACAAGCTGAGGGTTGGCCTTTCCCTTGGATAACTTCATCACCTGACCCTTGAGGAAATTCAGCGACGCAACATTGCCCGCTTTAAAATCTGCAACTGGTTTTGGATTTGCCGTAATCACCTCGTCACAGAGCGCTTCGATGACGCTCGAATCGGTCAGTTGCTCGATCCCTTGTTCGTTTACAATCGCGGCTGGGCTCTTCCCGGTTGCGAACATCTCCGCGAAAACGTCCTTGCCCTGCTTGCCGCTGATTTTTCCGCTCTCGATTAGATTAACGAGTTCATCCAGCCTCTCAGGCGGGACCGGACAATCGTGGATCGTTTTACCAGCACCACCGAGGGCGTTCTGCAAATCGTTCAAAATCCAGTTTGCGATATTCTTCGGCCTCTTTGCGCCTTTCGCAGCGGTCTCAAAATATCTTGCAAGCTCCAGATCGTTCGCCAGCACGCCTGCGTCGTAAGGGCTCACCTGATATTGCTCGACGAAACGCGCGCGTTTCGCCTTTGGCAGTTCGGGCACGCGCTGGCGCACGTCGGCAATCAAGCTTTCAGTTTTCACCGGCACAAGATCAGGATCGGGAAAATACCGATAATCGTGTGCGAACTCTTTTGTGCGCATCAGAAAGGTTTCGCCAGTCGTATCGTCCCAGCCGCGCGTTTCTTGCTCGAGTCGTTCGCCATTGTCCAGCAAACTGATTTGACGCTGAATCTCGTAAGCAAGGGCGCGCCGCACCCCGCTTATTGAATTCATATTTTTGATCTCAATTTTTGCGCCAAGTTCCGTTTGCTTTTCGGGCCGCACGGATACGTTGCAATCGCACCGAAGCTGCCCTTTTTCCATATCAACGTCGCTGACGTCGCCGTACATCAGGATCTGTTTCAGCGCCGTTAAAAAGGCGAACGCTTCCTCAGGCGAATTGAGTTCCGGTTGCGTGACGATCTCCATCAACGGGGTGCCGGCGCGATTGAAATCAATCCCGGTGCTGCTCTCAAAATGGAAACTTTTCGCCACGTCTTCCTCAAGGTGGATCCGCACCAGATGCACTTCCTTCTCTGGCGTGACGATGTTTTTCTGCGCGTCCTTTGGATAAGCAAGATCGTGTAACGGCACGCTGCCATTGGTGCAAAGCGGCATGTCGTACTGTGAAATCTGATAATTCTTCGGCATATCCGGATAGAAATAGTTTTTGCGGTCGAATTTGGAGACCGGCGCGATGTCGCCGCCGAGCATGAGTCCTGCGAGCACCGTCATGCGTAATGCCTCATGATTGATCACCGGCAATGCGCCCGGGAGACCGAGGCAAACGGGGCAAGTGTGCGTATTTGGCTCGGCTCCAAATTCAACTGGAGAAGCGCAAAACATTTTGGAGCGCGTTTTGAGCTGAACGTGCACTTCCAGGCCGATGGTGGCGATGTAATTCATCTTTCAATTCCTCGCACAAAGTCCACAAAGGTCACAACGAAACCTCAGGAGGACTTTCAGTATCCAAACGGCCATTGATTATCCGCTTAATCCCGTTCCTTAAGGTGCGCTTCACCAAAATTGCTAAGAAGGCCAAGCTTAAGACCGCTGAGACGCAGTTGCGTCAGAAGCTGCTTCGCGTGCACCGGAAGCAGTGCCTCCAGAGATTTGAGTTCCACAATGACTTTCCGTTCGCCACCATGTCGGACCGGAACGCATCATCAAATCGGATGTTATCGTACAGTATTGACATTGGTTTCTGACGTTCCTCAGTTAAACCTTCTCTTTTTCAGCTCGTACTCCCATCACGACTTCGTAAACCGACTCGAAGAGTCCAGGCCCAAGTTTCGTGTGAACCACGAACGCAGCGTCTAGGATCTGCTTCGCAATCTCGTTTTCTGTCATTGATTTGGCCGTCGTGTCCGTCGTGGACTTTGTGCGAGTTTTATTCCTTTTTCATCGCGTAATCTAGCGCGCGTTGGAAATCGAATTTCCTAATGCGATCGGCCAGCCCAGGATCGTTTGCTACGTCGATAATCCGCTGATCGTGAAGAAGATCAAGAAAACGCCTCTGCGCAATCATGTCGGAGATTTCGGGATCGTCACGTAAGGCGATAATTTTCGGATGCTCGCTCAACTCGCGCGCATCCGGAAAGGACAGAAATCTCCGGGCCCGCTCCGGACTGGAAAATACTGCAGCAACTTTCGCCAGTGTGTCATAGCTGTTTTGCGAAACAGGATCCGTCTGCTTGACCGCGCGTCCGAAGGCGCCTAGCTCGAGCGAATTTTTTAGCCGCGCCAGCGACGCCGCAAACGCGGCAGATTGTTCATTTGCGTCCCCGAGAAAGCGCCGCCGAACCTCTAGAGCATGGGAGGTGGCATCGGGAGCGACGTGCACAGTAGCTGACTGGCCGCGAACCTGCGCGTCTGCCACTGCGCCGATAGCGCGCACGCTCACCACGATCAGCCAGAGAGCGAAGAAACCGAAGAACAATCCGACGATTGCTCCTGCAAATCCGTAGATCAGTTGGATGATTCGGGAGTCTTGTTCGCCAGTCCGTTTAAACAAAATCGTTCCCATGCTGCTCACGACCGTGTACGCAACGATTGCCAGCGTCGCGCCTCCTACGATCGAAATGGCTAAGTCAGGCATTTTCAACAGCGGTCGCATGATGGGAATCAGCATCCGGCCGCCGAAAACCGCGACCGCATACGCAGTGGCAAGCGCGGCAAGCCGCATCAGTTGGCGAAGCAAACCCAGACGCCAGCCACGCACGAGCTCGAACGAAACCAACACCACTGCAAAAGAAACAAAGACTACCTGCCAAAGCGGCGAACCACTAGTCGCTTGGGGTGCGGGCGTCACTGCGACGGACCACCAATCGCCTGGTGCCGCAGCGCATGATCGCAAAGCACAAGCGCGGCCATCGCTTCCACGATCGGCACCGCCCGGGGAACGACGCACGGATCATGGCGTCCACGGGCTGCAAGCTCGCTTTGCTGCTTTGACCTCGTGACGGTTTTTTGCTGCAACGCAATCGTAGCAGGAGGCTTAAACGCCACGCGAAAATAAATGTCCTCGCCATTACTAATTCCGCCCTGCACGCCACCGGACTTGTTCGTTGTTGTCCGTATTCTTTCACCACGCATTTCGAAGGGATCGTTGTGCTGCGAGCCGCGCATCCGCGTTGCCGGAAACCCAGAACCGATCTCAAAGCCTTTTGTGGCCGGTATGCTTAGCATCGCTTTCGCCAAGTCGGCTTCGAGTTTGTCGAAGACAGGCTCGCCGAGCCCAGGCGCAATCCCGCGCGCGATGCATTCAATCACTCCCCCAATTGAATCGCCTTCATCGCGAACCTGCTCGATCAGCAAGATCATCCTTTCGGCCGCCGCAGCATCGGGACAGCGAACCATATTTTTTTCCACGTCTTTTATCTTCACGGTGGAACGATCGATCTTCGCCGTGACCTCGTGAATTTGTGTGACGTAGGCGATGATCTCGAAATCCGGATACAACGTAGACAATATTCTTTTGGCAATCGCGCCCGCCGCGACTCGTCCGATCGTTTCGCGCGCGGACGCGCGACCGCCACCCTGCCAGTTTCGGATTCCGTATTTGGCTTCGTAAGTGTAATCGGCATGTGACGGCCGAAATTTCCCTGCAATGTCGCTGTAGTCTTCCGGCCGGGCGTCTTTGTTGCGCACTGCAATTGCGATGGGAGTGCCGAGCGTTTTGCCTTCAAAGACTCCCGACAAAATCTCGCATCGATCTTCCTCTTTGCGCTGAGTCGTCAGTTTGCTTTGACTCGGGCGACGGCGATCGAGCTCTCGTTGAATGTCAGCTTCACAGATGTCGATACGGGGCGGGCATCCGTCGATCACCACGCCAATGCCGCCGCCATGCGATTCACCAAAGGTGGTGACGCGAAAGAGCTGGCCGAATGTGCTGCTCATTTAGGGGCATTGTAGCACAAGCATGTTGCCCGTGAGACGAACGGGCATCTTCCCCGCTAATTCCGATTACATAGCCGAGACGGCGGGTGCTACGTCGCCTCGAGCGCAGTCTTCAAATCGTCGATCAAATCGCGCACGTCTTCCACGCCCACCGACAGCCTGACTAGCGAATCGGTAATCCCGAGTTTTTCCCGTTGTTCCTTTGGCACTGAGGCGTGAGTCATGAGTGCTGGATGATTGACAAGGCTTTCCACGCCGCCCAAGCTTTCTGCCAGCGCAAACAAATGCGTGTTCTCGAGAAAACGTTTCGTTCCATCGAGATCGGCTTTCAGAACAATCGTAACCATTCCGCCAAAGCCGCGCATTTGCGTGCGTGCGAGATCGTGCTGCGGATGCGATTTCAGGCCCGGATAGTAAACTGATTTTACGTCCGGCTCTTCCTCGAGCCAGCGCGCGATTTCCAGCGCGTTCGCACAATGGCGCTCCATGCGGAGCGCCAGCGTTTTCAAACTCCGCAATACAAGAAAACTATCGAACGCTCCAGCGATTGCGCCGATCGAATTTTGCAGAAACGCGATTCTCTCGGCAAGTTCCTTGTCTTGGCCAACCACAACAACGCCGCCCACCAGATCGGAATGCCCATTCAAATATTTCGTGGCGGAATGCACGACAATATCGAATCCGGCCTCGATGGGACGTTGGATCCAGGGAGTGGCAAATGTGTTATCGCAAACAGAAATGATTTTGCGCTTGCGCGCGATTTTCGCAATCGCCTCGAGATCGATCAGCTTCAGTAGCGGATTACTCGGAGTTTCGATCCAGACCATGCGCGTGTTTGGCTTAATTGCGCGCTCGAGGTCTTTAGGGTCGGTCAAATCGACATAGCTAAAATCAAGATTTGCAGAGCGGCGTCTCACTCGGTCGAACAGCCGAAACGTACCACCATACAGGTCGTCGCTCGCGACGACATGCAAACCGCTATCGAGCAACTCGAGCACCGTCGCCATCCCCGCCAGGCCGGATGCAAACGCGAACCCGCGTGTTCCACTTTCCAAATCGGCAATGCACTTTTCATACGCGAGCCGGGTGGGATTGATCGACCGCGCGTAGTCGTACCCTTTGTGTTTTCCCGGACTTTCCTGCACGTAGGTCGACGTTGCGTAGATTGGCGTCATGACTGCGCCGGTAGTGGGGTCTGGTTGCTGGCCAGCGTGGATGGCGCGCGTGGCGAAGCCCTGTTCTTTTTTCATTGTCGATCTGGAGGCGTTTAGCTGGATTCCCGTTCGGGCGGCGTGGCCGATTTGGGCATGTGAAGCCGGAGATACGAAAGCAAATCGGTGCGCGTAATCAGCCCCAGAAATTTGTCGCCCTCCATCACGATCGCAACGCGGCCCCGGTCGAATACATCCAGCAAGTCTTTAATTTTGGCGTCCGGCGGCAGCGTTTCTAATCGATCGGTCATCGCTTTTTTCACCGGATCGTTGAAGTGCGACGGGCCGCGGTGCACTTTCACGAGCAGGTCAGATTCGTCGATGATCCCGATGGCGCGCCCGTTTTTATCGACGACCGGAAGCTGCGAGACATCAGAGTCGCGCATTCGCTTGAATGCTGTCAGCAGCGAGTCGTTCGGCCCAACCGTGATCACTTCGCCCGCTTCGTATCGGTGCGAGATCAAATCGCTCAGATCGCCGTGCGGCGGCCGATGAATGAACCCCTGCTCCGCCATCCAGAAGTCGTTATACATTTTGGAAAGATATTTGTTGCCGGTATCAGGAACGAGACTAACGACGCGCTTCGGTTTCGTTTGCTGCTGGCAATAACGCAGGGCGCCGGCGAGCAGTGTGCCGGTCGATGACCCGCCGAAAATTCCTTCCTTGTGCAAAAGCTCGCGCGCCATATCGAAACTTTCCGCGTCGTCAATTTCAAATGCATCTGTGACCAACGACATGTCCGCGATCTCAGGAATGAAATCCTCACCGATGCCTTCCACTGCCCAGCTTCCCGATTCGACCAGCTTGCCAGTCTTCACATATTCGTATAACACGGAGCCCGTCGGATCGGCCAGGATCA
>Ga0126381_100006259_pt1 | contig 13154 bp, 6 predicted proteins | sample PanSoiMetPlot_28_FD_96465 | JGI IMG/M metagenome (GOLD analysis project Ga0126381, IMG submission 96465) | Tropical forest soil microbial communities from Panama - MetaG Plot_28 | ecosystem: Environmental > Terrestrial > Soil > Tropical forest > Bulk soil | place: Panama | collected 2016-02-17
ACTCCCGGGTTCTTGCGCCAGCGTGGGAGAAAACGCCGGAGCGAAGTGCTGACTGTATTGCTAGAAGTAGAATTTCACACCGAACTGCAACTGCCGAGCAAGGCTGAGTGTGCTCGAGATCACGTTAAAGTTTGGATCGGAAATATTCCGGTCGGGAGGATTCCAGGTCGGCGTATTGAACACATTGAAACCCTCGAAGCGAAACTCGAATCGGTACCTTTCATTGATCGGGAATTCTTTGAAAAGGGAAAGATCGAGGTTCCGGAACCAATCCGCACGAAGAGAATTGCGGCTGAGATCGCCGAATGAACCGAACGCCAGCGGCGGAATTGAAAAAGCGGCTGGATTCAACCACGCGCTCGGCCCCTTGTTGTGAGCGTAGACCGGTTCGCCCGGCACACGATTTAACCGGTCGTAGTATCCGTTGCAGCAACCGAAATTTAGAGTTTGAGCCTGGTCACCTCCGACACCGACATCGAAGGGCTGGCCGGATGTAAGTGTCAGAATTCCATTAAAGGCCCAACCGCCAATGATATAGTTCATTACCTTGTTCCCTGACGAGAAGGTCTTACCACTCCCGAAGGGAAGCTGATAGACCCATGACGCGGTGAAGATTTGTGGGATGTCGATCGCCGACGGTCCTCTGTCGGCGTTAACATTGTACGGATTCTGGATTCCGCAACCTTCCACGCCGTACCATCCCGTGCAACCGATATCGATGCTCTTAGACCATGTGTAGGAGATTAGATACGTCAAGCCCCTGTAGGATTTCCCGTCGAGGGAGACCTGCAAGGCGTTGTAGTGGCTTCTGCCGCCGCTGTAGTCGAAGGGTGTTGGCGTAACCGGGATTGGAACGTTCGGCGTGGCGCTAGTAGGGTCAAAATAGTTAAGCGGTTGGGTGTGAGTGGCGGGGTTGATTGTGTTGGCGTACGGTCCTAGGTCGAGACGACCACCGTGCGACCCAACGTAGTTAGCAGTGAGAACGGTGTGCGTCCCGATTTGCTGCTGGACGCCGATGTTCCACTGATCTGCGTAGGGGCGCTTCAAGTAGGGATCGGCGAACCAAGTCGTCTGATTGAATGGAGTGGGACCTGTGACTGGAATGGAGACGCCCTGGCTCAGAGGATCCTCTGCAAACACGGTAGGAGGTGTCTTAACAGCATTTAAGTTACTGGCACCGAGTTGGTCCAAACTGGGCCATGTCCCTTCGAAATTTTGAGCGGTTTGGGTGATGGCCGCCCAGTTGTCGTAGAAGCGACCGTAGGCAGCGCGAATCACGGTAGTGTCGCGGATCTGATAGGCCAGACCGATGCGGGGTTGGAAGTTAGTGACATCGTTATGATAGATGGCGCCGCCACGAAGCGGGGTTACGCTGACGCCACCCGGCAATACGCCGCCCGGAATACATGGAGCAGCTACTGCTGGAGGGTTGCAAGCTGGGGCGTTCCGTTGAATGTAGTAGACTCCGGTCTTTGCGTCCAAATCTCCGACGAAATTATTAGCGTGGCCGTTATCACCATAAATCGGCACCAGCGTTATGTCATAGCGGAGACCCAAGTTAACCGTCAATTTAGGCGTCGCCTTCCAGGAATCCATGAAATAGGCGCCGTCTACCCATCCTCCGTGTTCAGTTTCGAGAACATTTCGACGGGTGCCGGAATTTGGAATTCCAAGTAGGAAGGAAGCGAGAGCATTCCCGGTGTTGGCGGTAAGCGCGGTTTTTGAGTTCGCAGCTGCCGTGTTTGCCGCGGAGAAGACGACGGCTGAGTTCAAGTATTCCGCGCGTGCATTATTCGAGGCGAAGTTCACACCCATGCTGAAAGTGTGCCGTTGATAGGTCTTCGTGAAATTGCCGCCGTATTGCCAAATATCGGTCGCCTTGGTGTAGTCAACCTGAGCGGCGTTGTGCGCGCTCGCGTTGGGGTTTCCGATAAAGCCCAAAATCGCTACGATCGGCACCATCTCAACTCCGCCCCTAAAGTTACCGGCAAAGTTGGGATTGAAGATGGTAGGGCCGAAATTTGCAGGCACGTTTGAGGGATTTGATCCCTGGTTAATCGTTAGAAGAACGCGTCCGAAGGTAATATCAAGCAAGCTGCTACTACTGAAGGCGTGGCTATAACTTGCTCCGACGTTGAAACCGTTTGTTTTTTGAGTGTGCGGAAGCCCCTCGAACCCACCCGACCCTGTAACTGGCTGCCAGAAGCCGGCGTAGCGAACCCAGAAGTTGTCCTGAGGGGTGAATTGATGGTCAACCCTCAAGCTACCGGTATCTTGGCGCGTGACGGTAGCGGTTGAATCGACTCCGTTAAAGTTGGGATTCCCAGTTAAATTGGGACTAGGAAAGACCTTTTCCGCATACGTAACCATATTTTGGTTGATGAGTGCGGAAGGAATCATGTTGCAAGGTGTGCCCGATGCCTGCGTCTTGTTTGGAAGCAGCGGCGAAGGTGCACCAGCCGTGCATAGGAAAGGAGAATTGGTAAAGCCGGACGGACTGGCTGGATCCGGAACAACGCTATAGGGATTATAGATTTGATTAGGGAACGAGGAAAGATCGCCTGCTAATTCAGCCGGCACATTGGGCGTGTTGTAAAGGACGGCGGGCGGAACTTGATTGAAGCGGAAACCTTCGTAAGCGGCGTAGAAGAAGGTCTTGGGAGCACCGGAATCGTGCCAGGGCAAAACGATCGGGCCGCCACCAGCACCGCCGAATTGGTTTTGGCTAAACTGATAGGGCGCGCCCTTGGGTTGGAAGGTTGGCAATGCGTCCGTGCTTGCACCCCGATGAAACTCCCAAGCAGATCCGTGATACTGCGTGGTGCCAGATTTGGTGACGACGTTGATCAGGCCGCCTAGCGATCCGCCGAAGGATGCGTCGTCGTTATGGGACTGGACCTTGAACTCCTGGATATCATCGAGAATTGGTGCCACGGCGTAGGTGCTGCCGAATGACCCTTGATTGTTAACTCCATCCAGCATGAAGAGATTACTTCGGTTCGTCTGTCCGTTTACAGATGGATACGTGAAAGTGCCAACGGGATTCGACCAGACTCCTCCCGTGCTTCCATTTTGAGAGACGTTGATTGTAACCACGCCAGGAGTTAGGGCCAGAAGCTGAGTAAAGTTGCGCCCGTTGAGGGGTAGGTCATTAACTTCGCGACGAACGATGGCAACGCCCAATTCGGACGTTGAAGTCTCGAGAGTAGCGGCTGTCGCCTGAACTGTGACGGTTTCTTTGACTGAGCCGGGCTTCAGGGTGAAATCATAAGTGGCAGTCTGATTGACTAACAGTGTGATGTCGGATTGGACCGCTGTTGTGAAACCGTCTTTGCTGACCCGGAGATCGTAGTTACCGGGCTGAATGTCGGTGAGCACATACGCGCCGACTGAATTGGTGGTCGCCGGGCGATCGAGATTCGTCCCGCTATTGTGCAGGACGACCGAGGCGTCGGGGATTATGGCGCCAGAGGTGTCCCGCACTGTGCCCTTGATCGCGGCTTGCGCCTGTGCGTGAACCGTTCCCGGCATCAGCAAGCAACATCCGAAGACGAACAAGAAGATTGAACGCAAAGAGCGAAACCCTAAGCCCTGCAATGCTTCATTCAATGTCATGATCGCTTCTCCCGCTTGGACCTGCGTGGCACACCCACGAGGTGCGTTTCCTCCGACCTGGAGGGTCAACGAACTCTTAAAGGTTCGGCGAATTTGCGGATAGCACAAATGCATTAGCTAGTGGCGGCTTGATTAGCAATATTTCAGAATGGTGTCAATAAAAAACTTTTATTTATTTGAACGTCGTTTCAAATAATGATACCAATGAAGCCGTAGGCGGACTTTTTGGGCCATTTGGAGGTAACAGAGATAGGCTAACCGTTTCAGTGGCTGAAACCTGATGCCAGTTACGTAGGCCGGTCACACCAGGAAGTCCAAGATACAAGCGGGAGGAAAAGCGAAGTGGCTGTGGGCGTAATCTCGAAGGTATTTCGGATTCTGGAGGTGATCGAGGCGTCGCCTTCAGGATTGGCGCTGAAGTCCATTTGCGATATCACACGTTTCAACAAGAGTACAGCTCACCGCTTCCTCAAGCATCTCGAGGCCGAGGGATATTTGATTCGCGCAGACGGCGGCAAATATCTAATCGGACCAAAACTCTCGCAGATGGGAGCTCGAGCCGATCATCGCGCGACACTGCAGGCGGTTTCGCGGCCGATCCTTTCGGAACTTTGGAAATCGACTCGCGAGACGGTGAATCTGGGGACTCTCGATCAAGGGCACGTTCTGTATATCGAAGTTCTGGAGAGTCCGCACGAGTTTCGTCTGTCTTCGCGAGTGGGAAGCCGTCGCTCGCTACATGCCACCGCGCTCGGCAAGGCTCTTGCTGCATTTCTTCGCGAGACGCACCGGGAGCAAATTCTAGAAGGCTTGAATTTTCAGGCGCTCACTCCAAAGACGATCATGAACTTGGTGCAATTCCGGCAGGAGCTCGAAAAGGTCCGCCAGCAGGGATTTGCAGTGGATGATGAGGAAACCACTGTAGGGGCTCGTTGCGTGAGCGCTCCGATTTTGGGTGCGGACGGAGAGGCCATCGGCGCTATCAGTGTTTCAGGGCCGGTGACGCGAGTTGGACGCGATCAGGTTGGGGCGTTAGCGGCAGCGGTCATTCAAGCCGCGAAAGCGATTTCCTCGGCGATGGGCTTCCATCAAGAGCATGTCGTCCTCGAAAAACCGCGGAAGCTTCATTCCGTCGGTTCTTGACGCTCTTTAACTGATGTAGTTCCCTGACGCGATCTGAAGAGCATTCTTACGGATTTACTTGGACGTTTCTTCCGAGTCCTTTAAAAGCTGGTGCAGCGCTCGATCCCGCGGAAAAGTTTTCACCGCCTGACGAAGAAGGCCTCGCGCCTCCTCCTTCTTGCCGAGCGATAGGTAACTGATTCCAAGGAGTCGATACAGCGCCGCATCGTAGGGCAGCAGTTTGATACCTGCCTCCAGCACATTTACGGATTCGGGGAATCTTTTTGTTCGGACCAGCAGGCTTGCTAGTTGCTCGTAGGTTTGTGGGGAAGTGGAACCGTTCTTCACCGCGCCACGAAAGCATTCGATCGCCTTACCGTCGTCTTTTTGTTCGAGAGCCAGAGCAGCGCTGCCTTCAAGCACCTCGACACTGGCAGGATTGGTTGACTCGAGCTGCTTCGCGAGAGCGAAGTACCGTCCTCGATACTCCGGATTCGGTATCATTAGCTGCTCGTACGCCTGCAAAAGCATTAGCGCCGAGATTGGTTCGCCCCGCTTTTCTGGGATTGCACTGAGGTGAACTAAATCGGGCGTTTGCGGCGAGGCCATGTGAAATGCGGCATCTGGGAAGGGTTCTTCGGCTTGCGCCACGATGCGGTGGTTCGTAAGGACCGCGTGCGCGATCGTTTGAACCGCGCGCTTAGGCATGTGGCATCCTGCGCAATCGTCCGGAGGCGTTTTGCGCTGGCGCACCGCGACTGGTAAGGCACAGCTCTTCTCGTTGTGGCAATCGAGACATTTTGCGCGGAAGTGAGCCGGCACTTCCTGCTTTGCGGTTTCGACGTGAGGATCATGACACGTAATGCAACTGAGGCGACCGGCGCTGTTGCGATAGCACTTGCTGAGCGTCATCGAGAAATAGTGCTCGAGGAGATCAGTCTGCGGCGAATCGCGGCGCGGGGGAACCATGAAGATGGCGAGCGTGTCGTCGAGCGGCATGCCGGGCTTGAAATCACGATAGTTCTTGCCAGGACGGAGCACCATCGCGTCTCCAGTCTGGTGACATGACATACAAATATTGTCGGCGAGCCATGGTTTAAGCTTGGCGGGATTCACAATGGAATGCGTCGGGCTGTTTGTGCCAGCGTTCGAATCACCTTCCTGCATTTCGTGGACGTGCGCTGCACCAGGGCCGTGGCAGTTTTCGCAGCCGATCGCGAGTTCTTGGAAAGGCGGTTCGAGAAACCGGCCGTTTCCATCGAGTACCGCTCTCGGCTGCCCGCTGTGACACGCAATACAGCCAGGGAGAATCGGGCGATTGAACCCATAGTCGCCGAACTCATAGCCGGGTGAGAGAGCCCAGCTTTGAGTTTTTGAATAAAAGGAAAGCGGAGCTTCGAACAGGAAATCGCCGCGTTGTAGGAGAGCGCCAAAGCCATTCGCCCCCGACCCGATGATCCAGTTCACCTCATGAGTTTCACGGAAAACCTCTTTGCCATCCGGACCCTTCTCATATTCGCTTTGAAATAGCTTCTCATCCTCGACATAGAGATCGAAATGCTTCTGCAGCCGATCATCGGCGAGGGAGGCGGAGTTTGGAATTTTTTCGAGCAGTGATGCAGTGATTTCGGACATCGATCGCCCCATTTCCGTGTGCGAATATTTGCTCGCGATCGGGCCGTGGCACCGGGCGCAAACTTTCGAACCCACGTAGACGCTCACTCGAGACTGAGCCGTCTCGGCTATATTGATTGGTTTCCGCCACGTTTGTTGACCGTCACCCAGAGGCTTATGAGGTGCGCTGTTCGTGGAAAAAAGAAGCCCTACAAGCAAAAGGATCATGATTCCAAGAGTAACGGCGAAGCGAGCACCGGTGTAGAGTACGGCTAGGATCATGATCCGGGGCTTCGATGGTAGGCGGCGCACTTTAATCTGCGGCCTTCCAGCTTGTGATTTGTTGCTTCACCCAAGTTGCGCTTTTTTCAGTATGGCATTGGAGGCACGCGTTGGGGCTTTCGGACTGACCGAAGAGCTGCGTCATTTCAGGATTTGGAATATCGTCGATTTGATGGGTGCGCGCTCGGAATAGAAGCGCATCCATGATGCGGGGCATGTGACAGGAGACGCACTGGCTTGCCTCCGAGCCGCTGGCATGATGCGAATGAGTAGCAGCCTTCGATTTTTCCTGAAACTGCGTATGACATCCAGTGCACATCTGGTCCAGATCATCGCGAAACTTAAGGGCTGTGCGGTTAGAAACTTCATCGTGCGTGTGCGGATTGTGGCATGTCCCGCAACTGAGCGCAGCTTTCTGAAAACATTTCGAGCGCTCGAGAGCTTCGACGATGAATGTGGTCTGGCGGAAGCGTCCGTCTTTGTAGAAGCCTTTGCGCGAAAACTCTCCGAAGGGCACCATTGGATCCCGCAGGAAGAACGTGCCGGTGGTTGAGTAGTTCAGTTCACCGTGCGGACCGGGCGTGCGAACCGCAGACTGCATGTGGCACTGCGCGCAGACCGACACGAAATCGCGATTGTCGATTTTCTTGAACTCGATCGGCGGATCGAGAGGCCCTTTCTTGTACTCCTCGCCCGTGTTCATCGAGGCTACGTGCTGGGCGGATGGACCATGGCACATTTCGCAGTTGATGCCTGTCTCACGGAATTCCAAATTGTCGGGTTCAAAGCCGCCGCCCTTCGCGTTGCGCAGTTGGCTCGTGTGACAGACGGCGCAAACGGCCTGATAGCTTGTCTTCACCTCGAGCTTCTCCCACAAATGCAAATCCGCACGCGGGCTACCGGGCGAATCGATCACCTTCCAGTAATTTAGCCACTGTTTTTCGAGCGCGCTGTACTGAATCGGGAAAACGTGAATCTGGCCATTCGCTAATTTCGTCGCGTATGCCTGCTGCCACTTTGAGCCGATTGTGTAATCGACTGGGTAAGTGTGCCACTGGCCGTCGGATTCGAAGATATTGAAGTAGTGTTTGCCGTCGCGGAGTTCCATGCGCGCGAATGGGGAGCGTTTCTCACCGCGAGCGATTTGCAGCTTTCCGTTCTCATATCTTGCTTCGTCGCCGGCGAAGAACTGATTGTTGTCCGTGAAATCGCCGATCACGTTCTGCGGCTCGTAGACGCGAAACATTTTCGACATGCCGGATTGAGACCAGTTGCGATAAATGCCACCGTGACATCCGCGGCAAGAATCCGAGCCTGCATACGCCGACAATTTCTTTAGTTCTACGACAGGCTCTTGCTTTACCGGCTGGTCTGAGTGTTTCGACCCAGACTCCGCAACGCCAGCCACATACGAATCCAAGTTGCCACGAGTCTTGGGGTCGAGCGTTTTATAAATCGTCTGCAGGTGCTCGAGCGCCTTCGGGGCGAGGTCGTCTTTCCGCAGGTAGACCGCGCCGAAATTCTCCGCTGCCAAGTGGAAATCGCCCGATGAAAGCCGCACTAGACCGAGAACATAGATAATCTGGGAATCTGCGCCATTCAAGGAACGTGCCTGCTCGAGCGCCGTTTCCGCTTCTTTCAGCAACCCACTTCGCTTTTCACCCGCGGGTCCGGCGACCGCTTCTTGCAAAAAGGCGCGGCCCAACGCGAAATCCGCGGTGGCACGCATGCGGCGTTTCAGATCCGGCCATTGGCTCTCTGAAATTGCGCCGGGACGACCAAAGCGGTCGAAAAAATACAAAGCAGCGCGAGCATTCGTAATTGCCTCATCGTTCTGGTGCTGCTGCGCCTGAACATCTGCAACGGCGACTAGTAGTTGCGGATTTTCAGGCAGGTAGGTGAGCGACCGTCGGGCAAACGCTAAACCGCCGGAATAGTCGTTCTGGTCAAAGCTGCTATCGGCGGCAACCTCGTATGCCTGCGCCAGGAATGCGGATTGAGGAAAATTTTGGAGGAAGCTTTTCGCAGCCTGCAACATGGCACCTGCATCTTGAGGCTTGTAGAGATCGAGGAACGCCTTCCGCTCGGCTGGGTCACTTATCTGGTCCGCGACGGAAGAGGGGCTGCGATTCGTCACCGTGACGAGGCTGTCGATGTCCTGGGCCGCGACCGGGATTGCCGCACTCAACATGGTCCCTAAAAAAATAGTCGGCAAAAATCCGCTGCGCATCGCTTGCATCCTGAGCCCGAGAACGCTGGCTGGAAAGTTGGGTTTGCTATGCCTGCGGAACCACTTGTCGAAATCTCCGCCTAGACCTTTTTCGTCGTACAGGTCTCGATAAAATCCCAGTCCCAATCTACGCCGATTCCGGACGATTCGGGGGGATAGGCATAGCCTTCAGCATCGACTCGAATCGGCGTCTTCATGCCGAAATCCATATATGAGAGCGGATAGAGTAACTCGAAGAATTCGCAATTCGCGATCGCGGCGCAGCAGTGCAGGTTGACCATTTCGAGCGGATGATAAATCGTGGTGTGCAATTCACAGCGCACCCCGAACGATTCGGCGAGATGAGCTGTTTTCATCACAGGCGTCACCCCACCTTTCCAGGAAACGTCAGTGCGTACAATATCTACCACCCGACTTGCTATGCATTCGGCTGTCGAATAGTGCGAGCCCGCCAGAACTTCCGTTCCGCAGACGGGAATGTCGAGCTTGTCGCTCAACTTACGGAGTCCTGTGAAGTCCACATCGAAAAGAGGCTCCTCGAACCAGTAATAATTCAATTTCTCGAGTTCACGCCCCACGCGCAAAGCTTCCTCGTGTGAATATGCTGCCACGGGATCGGCCATAAGCTTGAACTCCGGGCCAACCGCCTCGCGACATGCGCGGTACGCGGCCAAGTCAAACGCGAGCTTGCCCGGCGGGTGGAGCTTGTAGGCATGCCATCCACGCGATTTCACTTCGACCGCCTGCTTCGCATAATCTTCAGGCGAGGAGAGTACAAAGGAACTGGCATAAATCGGAACTTTGTCGCGATACGCTCCGAGCATCCTGTAGAGTGGCATGCCCGCTTTTTTTGCGGCGATATCGTAGAGGCAGATATCGAAGGGCCCATAGGAATAAATTGGCACGTGATTCCACCAGCGATCGTAAGTCCGGAAATCCTGCCAGTGTTTTTCGCGCGACAGCGGGTCCTTGCCGAGAAAGAACGGCTTCAAGGCGGATGCCGCGACTGTTCCCGCCATTTCCGCGCCGCGACCAGCGAATCCGAACGAATGCCCATCGATTCCTTCGTCGGTCTTCATCGTGATCACGAGAAAATCGAATGTGGACTTGCCACCCGACCGCATTTCCGAGTCCGACATGGCCGGCCGGGTATTCTGGCAAACGCGGATTTCAATCGAAGTTATGCGCACTCGAGTTCCCCCATGCGGGCAGAACAATTTCTTGTCAAGGTTTCAACGAACGCGCCGCAAATCTAGCGAAAGGGACGGGAGAGGTCAATTAAATCAGAATTTCAGCTCATGAAACGGCGCCGCGCGTACTGGATTTGCCTTGACGTCCGCAGACGCATGCCTCATTTTGTGCGCGCTTCCGCATTCATCACGTCGACCCAACATGCAATCTCGCGACAGGTGAACTGATGACTGAACAGGTCATGGTTGGATTCGCCCTTGTAGTGCTTGCTGGCCTCCTAAACGGCAGCTTTGCCGCCCCGATGAAGCGAATGCCGGCATGGCGTTGGGAAAACAGCTGGCTTGTCTTTGCGGTGACGGGACTGATTATTTTTCCGTGGATCATCACCCTCGCCACAGTTCCCCAAGTCCGCTTTATCTACTTTGCGGCATCGGCAGCGACGCTATGGAAAGTCGCGCTGTTCGGCGTCGCGTGGGGAGTTGGCTCGACGCTCTTCGGGCTTGGGATCACTCGCGTTGGTATGGCCCTTGGGTTTGCCATCATTCTCGGAATTACCGCCTCGTTTGGATCCCTCTTCCCTCTTGCTGTGCTACATCCAGAGGAACTGCATTCGAAACGTGGTGAATATTTGGTAATGGGTACTGCGATCATGGTCGTGGGGCTTGTTTTCCTTGCGCTCGCCGGAAAGACGCGCGAACGTGACGCTGGAGCGGGGGGCACGCCGCGCTCGGGGTTTGCGCTTGGACTCGTGATCTGCATTTTCTCGGGGATTTTCTCGTCGATGCTGAATTTTAGTTTCGTATTTGGTGACGAGATTCGCATTCACGCACTAGCGGCTGGCGCGAGAGGCTCGATGGCCGCGAATCCGATCTGGTCGCTAACCGTCGCCGGCGGATTTCTATCGAATCTTGTGTATTGCGTTTACTTGCTCAACAAGAATAAGACCTGGGGCGTGTATCGCGAGGGAAATCCTCCTACCTATTGGTTTCTCGGTGGGTTAACAGGACTTCTCTGGTACGGAGGCGTCGTGGCTTACGGCATGGGCGCAGCTTCGCTGGGCAAGCTCGGAGGGATCGTCGGTTGGCCGGTCTTCATGACGCTCGACATAATCGCGGGAGTCTTCTGGGGCGCGGTGACCGGGGAATGGAAACAAGCAAGCAAACGTGCGCTGGTTTATTGTTGGACTGGCGTCGGGATCCTTATTCTCGCAATTGCCATGATTTCGATTGGCAATGCGTCCTGAAAGGTCATTTCGATCCACTGCTGGCGGTTTTGATCGTGATTCCACTCACCAGGCGCGTTTGCTTTGCATCGACTCCGCTGCCTTCTCTCACCACGTAGTAATGATTCACCGGCAAGTCGATCAGAGTTTCTACCAGCCCGCTGGGCCAGCGAACTACAATCTTGTCCGCCTTGGTCGCCTGGCCCAAACCGAAATGCAGTCTCAAGTCGCTCTGCGAAATGTAGCCGTCGCCGCTGCGAACTTCTTTCTCGCGCTTGTCCGCGCCCTGCTCGAGTGTGACTGCCGCCCCCAGCCCGGCTCGGTTTGATTTCACTCCGACGAGTTGCAAGCTGATGAAATTGCCGACCGGCGCGGTGTTGTAATAGACCGAGGGCGGCTCGTTCATGTTGTTCACCACCGCCGCTTCACGCCCATTGTTGAAGAGATCGCCGAGCGCCATGCCGTGTGCGGCGTGTAACTCATTTAGCGCAGTGCCAGCCTGCGCGGTGATGTCTGCGAACCTTCCGTTGCGGAGATTGTAATAAGCCACCTTCGGCTCGCGATAGCTAGTGCCGAGTCCTTTGCCATCCACTTCCGGATAGACGTGCCCGTTGGCGATCAAAATTCCGGGCCAGCCGCTGTTGTCAAAGTCGAAGAACTGCACGCCCCAGCCGAGCAGCCTCGTGATTTTGGCGAGGCCTGCGGTTTGTGTTACGTCGTCGAAAAGATTATTGCCACGATTCAGATAGAGGGTCGAGGTGTCGTCGCTAAAATTTGTCTTGACGATATCCTGCAGGCCGGAATGGGTAAAATCGTCAGCCGATACTCCCATGCTGCCCTGCAGAGTACCATCCTCGTTGTAAGCCACGCCCGCGGTCTTGGCGATCTCTGTGAAAGTTCCGTCACGATTATTGTGGTAGAGAAGGCTCGGAGTCGAGTCGCATGCTACGTAGATGTCCGGCCAGCCATCGTGGTCGAAGTCTGCCGTCACCGATGTGAATCCGTAACAACCGGACGTGTTCGTGATTCCGGACTTCTTCGATACATCGGTGAACGTGCCGTCGCCATTGTTGTGGTACAGCGCGTTGACGGGAACTTTCAGGCCACGTGGACCGCACATCACATTCAAGCCCTTCCATTGGCACCATTGTCCCTGGCCGGGCCGCGGCACGGAATCGTACGTAAAATCCACGTATCGCACGACAAACAGATCTGCCTTTCCATCGCGGTCGTAGTCGATGAAGCTGCAGCCCGTGTTCCATTCGTCGTGCGCAGTCTTCAGCCCGGCTTTCTCGGTTACGTCGGTGAACGTGCCGTCACCGTTGTTATGGTAGAGCGCGTTTTGGCCCCAGTTGGTAGCGAATAAATCTAGATCGCCGTCGTTGTCAAAATCCCCGGTGCAACCGCCCTGGCCCCATCCTGGATGGGCGAGGCCGGCTTTTGCGGTGACATCGGTGAATGTTCCGTCGTGATTATTGTGATAGAGGTGGCCGGTCGGCTCTTTTCCTTTCGGAAATCCCTCCACGGTCGCACCGTTAGGCAGAAAAATATCCGGCCAGCCATCATTGTCGTAATCGAAGATAATGCTTCCATTCCCGGTCGTCTCGATGATGAATTCCTTATGAGTGTCGCTTCCATAGAAATTCTGCATCGTGATTCCGGCTTGCCCGGCGATGTCTTCGAAATGCACGACGCCGGGTTTCACCGCGGCAGGCGAAGGTTCATGTGTGCGCTGAGATTCTAGCCCTGCACCGAGGCTCGCGAGATTCACGGCCAAAATCGCACCAAGCAAAAGCGAAACCGGTATCTGCTTCATGCGAACTTTTCGAAACTTGAGTCGGATTTCTCGACACTTCTCAGCAAACCCTGTAGTGGCAG
>Ga0126381_100006262_pt1 | contig 13152 bp, 12 predicted proteins | sample PanSoiMetPlot_28_FD_96465 | JGI IMG/M metagenome (GOLD analysis project Ga0126381, IMG submission 96465) | Tropical forest soil microbial communities from Panama - MetaG Plot_28 | ecosystem: Environmental > Terrestrial > Soil > Tropical forest > Bulk soil | place: Panama | collected 2016-02-17
CTCTCGTTTGATCTATGGGCGAACGACCACGCGGAAGTCTCCGCGGCCCAGCCCTGCCCCGGCTGCCGTGCCTGCGGAGAACACGATTTCATTCACCTCGCCGGCGAAGGACGCCCCCACATCACGCTGTGCGGCAGGAATTCGGTCCAAATCCACGAGCGGCAACGTCCCATCGACTTCGCCGAAATGGATCGCCGGCTCCAACCTCACGGTACAGTCCGCCACAACGACTTCGTGCTGAAGTTCTGGCGTGCGCCATACGAGATGACACTATTCCCCGACGGCCGTGCGATCATCAAGGGCACCACCGATACAGCCGTCGCACGCAGCCTCTACGCACGGTACGTTGGCAGCTAGAAGCCCTTGGCTTTCGCTCCGCAATTTCAGTCTCTGTCTAATTCGTGGGGAGCCTAATCGATCGTCAGGGTCAACGCGCTGCTTGTCCCGCCGCTGGTGCACCCCAAATCCCCGCTGTTTCCAGATGGAGTCTGGACAGCCACATTAGTCTTACCCGGCCCTGGAATTACGTCCGTATTCAACTTCACCGTCATTTGCTGAGCATTGACCACCGTCGCGGCGAGCGGCGTCTGATTGATCAGCGCCTCTGACGATGAAACAAAGTTGCTGCCATTCACGGTGAGAGTCGCGCCGTTCTGCACCTGACTGAATGGGATCGAAGTGGGCGAAAGCGAACCAATTACCGGCTTGGGGCGGGCGCTGCCGCATAGCGGGTTGAGGGTATTGCTGCAACCGGCGAGAATTGCGAGACCGGACCAAAGCAAACAAACGAAAGGCAGACCACAACGGCGGAGCTTCATGGGAGAGAGACTCCTTCTGGATGGATTTCCCCTCTGGCTGTTAAGCGGAACAACCAACGACTTGGGGACTAAATTGTTGACTCCGCACGTGCAGGCCGCATGCCACTCCGGCGAGGCCAGAGAATTCTGTTTGTATTGAAGATGTTGCCTGAAAACCGGGACGTCCCGACGAACATGCCGCCCATGTTATTGGTGGCCCAGTTCCACCAGAATGGTGGTTTTCAGCCACATTCTTCGTGTTATGTCAGTCAGACGCACTCGCCGTTTGCGGGGGTTTCCAGTCGACTGAGAGGTTATTGCGCGACGGCGGCAATGATCGTGCACCGCGCCTGCACTTGCTTTGCGAAGACCGGATCGAGTCGAGGCGGTACGAGCAGGTAGCTCGCTGCCATAGCCGTACGCAATCTGCTAATCTTCTCGGTTCGCACCACGATTTCCACAAAAGGCCTCCATGCACGACACCACTCGTCCTGAGCCCAGCCGGATTTACCGCTGGGCTGTCCTCGTTCTCGTCAGCCTGGCTATGGGGGGGAACTATTACATCTACGACAGCATTAACGCCCTCGAACGCATCTTCATCGACCATCTCGGGTTCTCAGCCACACAATTCGGCTGGCTCAACGCCAGTTACAGCGTCGCCGCCGTCGCGACGCTGCTTGTGGGAGGAATCATCATTGACCGCATCGGCACGAAGAAGTCGATCCTCGGGTTCGCCGCAGTTTGCCTGCTCGGCGCGTTGATCACAGCGGCTCGAGGCAGCGCGCCGATCATGATTGCAGGCCGGACCGTCCTCGGCCTCGGTGCCGAGTCCATGATTGTGGCTGTCACGACGGCGCTGGCGAAATGGTTTAAAGGAAAAGAGCTCAGCTTCGCGTTTGGCATCAATCTCACCATCGCGCGCCTCGCTTCCGTTGCTGCCGACAACTCTCCGACCTGGGCCAACCGCGCCTTTTATCCGCGCGGGCCGGCGGGTGAACCGAGCTGGCAGAATCCGCTGCTCATTGCTGTCGGAGCCGGAGTCTTCGCGGTCCTCTGCTCGATGACCTACTGGGCCCTTGAGAGCCGCGCGGAGAAGCTATACGAACTCGGGAAGGCCGGACAAACCGACAAGCTGGAATTCAAGGGGATCTTCCGTTTTGATTTTTCATACTGGCTTGTCGTGGCCCTTTGCTTCACTTTCTACTCCGCGATCTTCCCTTTCCGCACCTTCGCCATCGACTTCTTCACCAACAAAATCCTCGCGGCCCACGGTGGACTGCAAGCGTCGGAAGCGGTACGCGTGGTTTCCCTGGAGCAGGCAGGCCGGCTCAACAGCCTGCTTCCTCTTTGCGCCATGATCGCCACTCCCCTGTTCGGGTTGCTGGTCGACCGCGTCGGCAAGCGCGCCCTCTTCATGATGTTCGGCTCGCTCCTGCTGATGCCCGTCTACCTGATGATGGCCTACTCCCCAACTTCGCTCTATGTGCCGGTTTCGATGATGGGAATCGCGTTCTCCCTCATCCCGGCTGTCATGTGGCCATCCGTCGCCTACATCGTCGACCAGTCCCGCCTGGGCACGGCTTACGCCTTGATGACTCTGATCCAGCAAATCGGCTTCTTCCTGTTGAACCTGCTGATCGGGAAGGCCAACGATTACTCTCAGGCAGGGCTAAATAATCCGGGAGGCTACGCCTTGGGTATGTGGATTTTCTCGATCTTGGGCTTTATCGGAATGGCCCTTTCGATCGCCCTCCGCATCCGTGAAACCGGTCCGTACCGCCACGGTCTCGAAACAATTACAACGGCCGGCGCGACAAACTAGAGACCTGAAATTTACCAATTTTCGAAGAATTCGACTCCAAATTCGGGATAAGGTTAACGACAGAGGGCACCATGTATTTTAAAGGCGTAGAGGCAAAGGATTTGCGGCTTCAGCGCAGCTGACGTCAGAATCCAAAGAATCGTAGAATGGCTCTCAAAATTTAGATACTGACGTTACTCAGGTGTGAGCTCCACCGCTCGCAAGCCATACAACGCAAAGATACTTAGCCGCATCTCAGGAATTGCGGCCGGAAAAGGCAACTTGACCGACCCAGAACAGCGACAGGCCACCGATTCGATCGAAGCCGACTTTATCGAGCGGGCCAAGCTCGGGGATGCCCAGGCGTTTCAGGCCCTCTACGACAAGCACAAGCGGCGGGTCTATTCCCTTTGCCTGCGCATGACCGCGAACACGGCTGAGGCGGAGGATCTGACCCAGGAAGCATTCCTCCAGCTTTATCGTAAGATTGGGACGTTTCGCGGTGAGTCGGCTTTTTCGACGTGGTTGCACCGGCTGTCGGTAAACGTGGTGCTGATGCACCTCAGGAAGAAAAACCTCCCGGTAGTTTCGCTCGAGGAAACTACGCAGGCAGGTGAGGACGACACTCCGAAGAAGGATTTCGGGGCGGAAGACTTGGCGTTGGCCGGATCCATCGACCGGCTGCAGTTACAAAAAGCAGTCGATGATCTCCCTCCCGGCTATCGTATGATTTTTGTGCTTCACGACGTCGAAGGTTACGAACATAATGAGATCGCCTCGATCGTCGGATGTTCGATCGGAAACAGCAAGTCGCAGTTGCATAAAGCGCGCATGAAACTGCGGGATCTGCTGAAAAAAAAACGCACCGGAAAGACTGAGAAATCCTGATAGGGGATACAGGCAACAAAGTAAGTAGCAAGCCGGCACAGAGCGAGAGAGATAAGGGCGACAAAAGACCGGCAGCGGAAGTGACAGGGCTCGGCGGTTTTGTACAACTGGCAACACTTTGAAGTGGCTGTTCATTGAGGCACAGAGGCTTGGGGAGAGAGCTGTATGACTTGCGTTGAGTTGGAACGGAGCTTGGCTGAAGTCGATGACGGAAGCGAGCCCGAACAACGAGATCACCTGAAACATTGTCCGAGATGTGCGGCGCTAGTCGCAGAGTTGCTGGCCATCGCGTGCGCCGGCGGCGAACTTCGCGAGGCTGAGGAACCCAGCCCCCGCGTCTGGAATTCCATTGAAATTGAACTGCGGAAGGAGGGCCTGATCGGACCTCAGCGCCCTCGCCATTCCCTTCTGCCATCGTTCGGCAACCGCTGGACGTGGGGGCACTGGCTGGCACCAGCAGCCGCTATTTTGCTGCTCACTGTGGGCATCTATCTCCGCCGCGATTCCCAGAATTCGGCGCGGCCGGTCGCCGACAGCACGTCAGCACCGGTCAAGGCTTCCGTATCCGACGACGTCAGGGCCGGCCTCAATGACGACGACCTCATGGCGGAGATCGCCCAGCAACCCCCTGCCCTGAAGGCCCAGTACACCGATAATCTACAGCGGGTCAACGATTATATTCGTGACGCCAAGACCAGCGTCGATGCCGATCCGACCGACGATGAGGCCCGCCGCTCGCTGATGGAGGCTTATCAGCAAAAGGCCATGCTTTTTGAGTTGGCTTTAGATCGTTCTCTGCAATAAAGTAGGTGCGACTTGTTGCGCCGCCGGGGGCGATCGTCCGGCGTAAGACAGTAAAGGATTTCGGGGAACCTTATGAATGGGCGCACAATTCAGTTGGTGGCGGTCAGCAGCGCGATGGCCGTCACCGTGATGGCGGGAACGATGCTCGCCGAGACCCACAAGGAGTTCCGCTTCAATGTCGGACCCAAGTCGGGACTCTCGGTCAGCAATCCCTATGGCTCAGTCTCGGTGAAGCCATCGTCCGGCAATGTCGTAATCGTCACTGCCATCGTTGCCTCCGATCGAGTGGAGGTCGACAACAACCTGGTTGGCAATCGGGTGGAGATCCAATCGCACCTTCTTGCCGGTGCTGACCCCCAATCCGGTCGCGTCGATTACGAGATCCTTGCCCCCGCCGACGCCAGCGTCACCCTGCACTCCACCTCGGGCGCTCTGCGTGCCGAGAAGCTTCATGGTGATGTGACTCTCGAAGGCGCTGCCGCCACCGTTGATGTCCGCGACATCTCAGACGCGCATGTACACGTCAAGACACTGAACGGACCCGTCACCATCACCAACGTCCAGCAAGGCCATGTCGAGGTCGACTCCCTGAGCGGCACGGTCACGCTCAACTCCGTCACCGGTCCCCTGGTGCAAGTGATTTCGACTAGTGGCGCGATCAATTACATCGGCGACTTCGGTGGCCGCGGCGACTACCGCTTGACCAGCCACAGCGGCGACATTGAAGCCATCGTGCCCGACAACGTCTCCGCCGACGTCAGCGCCCGCTCCGTTCGCGGCGAGTTACACGACGATATCCATCTTCAGCCCAGGCAACACCTGCCCTATAGCTCTGCGGAAGGACATAACTTCTGGGGTTCCGTAGGCCGCCCGTCCACTTCATCCACCGTGGTGCTCCGCACCTTCAGTGGTAAAATCCACCTCAGCAAACACGCTACAAAACAGTAAGAAAAGAATTCCGATCGTTTGAAGAAGCGTTCCGGAAAAACGGTTGGTGCGAAACTGCGCGGACGTGTGCGGACCAAGCCTCCCTCGGCCGGCTCTGCCGTTCATGCCGTTTTCCTGGTCGGATTCATGGGAGCGGGCAAGAGCAGCGTAGGCCGGGCGCTCGCGGCCGGGTTGAACTGGATCTTTGAAGATCTCGATGACCGCATCGAAAGCCGCGAAGGCCGCACGGTCGCCGAGATTTTCCGCGACTGCGGCGAAGAGGAGTTCCGGCGCGCCGAGCACGAAGCGCTCCGGCAGGTACTGGAAGAATTGCGCGGCGGCTTAATGAAGATCATTGCGCTGGGCGGCGGGGCGTTTGTTCAGGAAAAAAATGCGGCGCTTCTGAGCCAGTCGGGACTGCCAACCGTCTTTCTCGACGCCGAAGTCGACGAGTTGTGGGATCGCTGCTCGAAGCAAGCGAGCGCCGCTGGTGCGCAGCGCCCGTTGCTCGGCAGCCAGGAGCAGTTCCGCAACTTGTACAGCGCTCGCCGCAAGTGCTACGTAAAGGCGACTATCAGAATTCAAACCGGCGGCCGCACAGTCGACAAGATCGCCGCCGGCATTCGGAAGAAGCTAGGCCTGAAGAAAATCGGAGTCCGTACCGAACAAGGAGAAGTCGAGTGAAGTTCCCTGCAACCATCCTAAGGACGACCGCGGTCGTCTTAACCTTTGCGGCTTTCACCGCCCAAGCCTCCGACAAAAAGAACCCGACAAAGCCACAAAACGTCGATTCCGGAACATTCGGCATTTTCGTCAAAGGCCAGCGCGTCGCCAATGAAACCTTCACCATTCATCAGCAGAACGACGCGAGCGTGATCAAGTCCGAACTGAGGGAGATCGTGGGCTCTGACCCCGTCACCCAGAAATCCGACCTCGAAATCACCCCCGCGGGCGCGCTGCTGCGCTACGAATGGAGCCAGTCGTCCGGCGGTTCGCTGACCGTCTTTCCCGATAACGACTTCCTCAAGGAACGCATCACGGTCTCGGCCAGTGCGAAGGCGGCCGAGCAAGCGTTTCTGATGCCCAGCACCTCGTCGGTGCTCGACAACAACTTTTTCATCCACCGCGAAATTCTGATCTGGCGTTATCTGGCCGCCGCCTGCAAACAGGAAAATGGCGGCTTAAAATGCCAGCAGGATCCGGGCGAATTCGGTGTCCTGGTCCCGCAAGACCGCACTTCCATGCACGTCCGCCTGGAACTGGTGGGGAAGGAAAAGGTCGCAGTCCGCGGCAGCGAACGCGAATTGCTCCGCTTGAATCTCAAGGGGGAAAATTTCGAGTGGAACCTCTGGGTGGATGACAAAGATCAGTTTAAGCTAATACGGGCCTCGATTCCTGCCGATAACACGGAAGTGGTCCGGGATTAGCCGGGGTTTGCCGGGCGTCAGGATCGGGAAGGCCCCTGGAAAATTTATTGCTGCTGACCGATGCACGTACGGCGCGAGTCATCGTCACGGTGCTGCTGTTCGCACTGGGGCTGGGATTCCTCTATGTCACCCGTGAAACGCTGGTGGCGTTCCTTTTTGCCATCTTCTTCGCCTACCTCATGAGCCCCGCCGTGGCGCACCTCGAACGCCTGCTCCACGGACGTGCTCTCGCCATCGCCGTCATCTATTCGATGCTAATCGCGATGGTGATCCTGTTCTTCGTCGTCGTCGGCCCGAAGGTTACGCACGAAGGTGCACGGCTAGGCCAGGCAGTGCCAGGCCTGATTGCAGAATTGAGTTCGGGCAACCTGACGCAGCGGCTTGGCCAGGAGCATGGCTGGAGTCGGCCAACGGTCAATGCAATCGACTCTTTCCTGGTTACCCATCAAAAGGACATCACCGAGATCGCCCAGCGCATCGGCCTGCGCACCGCCGATGTGGCCAAGCAAGCCTGGCTGCTTTTTGTGGTGCCGCTGCTGTCGATCTTCTTCCTGAAAGATGGCCGCGCCTTCAGCGAGTTCCTTCTTTCCTCCGTGCAGTCTCGTCCCCAGCGCGAGTTCCTCGAAAATGTCCTCAACGATCTGAACCAGATGCTGGCGCACTTCATCCGCGCCCAACTCACTCTTGCCGCTCTGACGTTGATCATGTACTCCGCATTTCTCGCCATCATGGGCGTTCAGTACTCTCTCGTGCTCGGCACGATTGGCGGACTTCTCGAATTCATTCCGGTCATCGGCCCACTGGTCGCCGCACTAACTATCATCACCGTGGCCGTGCTGATGAGCTACAAGCACTGGCTCATCCTCCTGATTTTCCTAGTCGCTTGGCGCCTCGTGCAGGACTATGTCTCTTCCCCACACATCATGGGCGAAAGCATGGAACTTCATCCTCTCGCGGCCATCTTCGGAGTCATGGCCGGAGGCGAAGTCGCCGGCATTCTCGGCATTTATCTTTCCATCCCGGTCATGGCCAGCCTGCGAATCGTCTTCCGCCGCTGGCGTCTCTATAACGAAAAGAAAAAGTTCGGCCCTCTCACCGATTTCTCCGTCAGCTCTCAACCCGTTCACCGCAAGTGAAGGAAATATTCGTATTGAATTCATGTTGTCATCCTGAGCCAGCCGATTGTGCGCAGCGAAGGATCCGGACGAGCCGCACGCCGGTGCCTGCCCCTGGGCCTGCCGCAGGGTCGCGTTTTTTGCGATGGGCACGTTCCACTTTCGTAAGCGCGCCGGCGATTCCGCACACCGGTCTTGCGCACTCCTTGTTATAGAATTCCAAGTACTCATATGAATCGCAAAACTCCTATCGGCATACTCGGCGCCACCGGCGTCGTCGGACAACGCTTCATCCAGATGCTCGAAAACCACCCCTGGTTCGAAGTGGCCTGGCTGGCGGCTTCCGACCGTTCAGAAGGCAAGCTCTACGCGGACGCCGCGCGTTGGCGCTTGAAAACAGCAATCCCGGCCGCCGTCGCGAAACTGAAAGTTTCTCCGGCCAATCCGGATGGCGCACCAAAAGTCATCTTCGCCGCCCTGGACTCGGCCATCGCCGCCGAACTAGAACCCCGCTTTGCCGATGCCGGATGCTACGTCGTCTCCAACTCCAGCGCGCTGCGCATGAAAGAAGACGTGCCCCTCGTCATCCCGGAAGTAAATGGCGGCCACATCAAGCTGATCGACATTCAAAGCTGGCGCAAAAAGTCGGGCGGCTACGTCGTCACCAATCCGAACTGCTCAGCGATCGGTCTGGTCTTGGCTCTCGCGCCGATTCATCAGAAGTTCGGCCTCGAAACCGTTATGGCGGTAACGATGCAAGCCGTCAGCGGCGCCGGATACCCGGGCGTCGCCTCGCTCGATATCCTCGGCAACGTCATTCCCTTCATCAAGAACGAAGAAGAAAAAATGGAAGAGGAGACGAAAAAGCTTCTGGGCAAGATGAACGGATCGAAAATCATCCCTGGCCCGTTCGCCATGAGCGCGCAGTGCAACCGCGTCGCCGTCGAAGACGGACACACCGAGTCGGTCTCCATCCGTCTGAAGACGAAAGCCAAGCCGGAAGAGATCATCGCGGCCTGGAACCGTTACACGGCCGAACCGCAGAGTCTGAAGCTGCCTAGCGCACCAGAAAAACCGGTCGTTTATCTTGAGGCCAGCGATCGCCCGCAGCCGCGCTTCGACGTCGACCTCGGCGCGGGCATGACCACCGCCGTTGGCCGCCTCCGCCCCTGCAGCGTGCTCGACTGGAAATTCACTGTGCTCTCGCACAACACGATCCGTGGGGCCGCCGGCGCCGCCGTCCTCAACGCCGAACTCCTAAAAGCCAAAGGCTACCTGGGATGACCGACCACCCATCCGGAAGGCGCCATCCGGAGCCTGGCCGTTTTTCGGGCGGAGCGAAGGATCTAGCGAGGAGCGCGTCCATCTCCCATTCAGGGGCAACCTCTTCCTCTTCCTCCAGGACCCGCCGCCGATGATCGTCATGAAATTCGGCGGCACCTCCGTCGAAGACTCCAAAGCCATCGACCGGGTCGCCTCCATCGTCAAAGGACGCCTCGCCCAACAACCCGTGGTCGTAGTCAGCGCCATGGCCAAAGTCACCGACACGCTGCTGACGATGGCCAAAGCCGCCGGCGCCGGAGAGCGCAAGACCGCCCTCAAGCTCTGCCGCTCCCTGCAAGAGCGGCACTACAACACGGCCAGCGAACTACTGGGCACCGCGCGCTTCACCGAATTCCATTCCGAACTCGGGTCTGACTTTGAGACCCTCGACGAACTCCTCCGCGGCATCTCCGCGGTCGGAGAAATCACTCCCCGCACAACCGATCACGTCGCCGCCTTCGGAGAAATGTTGTCGAGCAAAATCGTGGCAGCCGCGTTTCACGCCCGCGGGCTCAACGGCTCTCACGTCGACTCCCGCGACGTCCTGCTCACCGACAGCGCTTACATGGCCGCGGTTCCACAATATGAGGAAACCAACGCTCGTCTGCAGGAAAAAGTTACGCCGCTGCTGAAAAAAGGCCGCGTTCCGGTCATGGGCGGATTCATCGGGGCTAACCGTACCGGTATCACGACGACGATCGGTCGCGGCGGTTCCGATTTTTCTGCCGCCATTTTCGGAGCAGGCTTAGGGGCTGACAAAATCGAGATCTGGACTGACGTCGACGGCATCCTCACCACCGACCCACGGATCTGCCCCGACGCCCGCCGCATCAAAGTCATCAGCTTCGACGAAGCTGCCGAACTGGCTTACTTCGGAGCGAAAGTCCTGCACCCGGCAACGGTGCTGCCGGCGATCCAAAAAAATATTCCTGTCTATGTTTTGAACTCGCGCAATCCATCATGCGAAGGCACCCGCATCACCACGCGCGCTCCGCACACGAAAAACATCTTCAAAGCAATCGCCGCGAAAAAGCGTATCACCATCGTCGACGTCGCCGCCCCGCGTATGCTCCTGGCCCACGGATTCCTGCGCTCGATTTTCGAAGCCTTCGACCGCCACCAGGTTTCGATCGACGTGGTCTCGACGTCAGAAGTCAGCGTCTCGCTCACAGTGGATTCCAATCAGGCAATCCCCGCCCTGGCCGCGGACCTCGCCAAGCTAGCCGATGTGAAATACGAGGGCCGCAAAGCGATCGTCTGCCTCGTGGGAGAAAATCTCCGCGACACGCCCGGGGTCGCCGCTCACGTCTTCCGCGAGCTAGTCGACAAAAAAATTCGCATGATCTCGCAAGGCGCCTCAGAAATTAACCTGACCTTCGTCATCGAAGAAGACGAAGTCCCCGAGGTCATCCAGCGCCTCCACAAAACCTTCTTCTCGGAACTGGATCCCGAAGTCTTTGCCTAGCGCCAGCGTCCCGCCGGCTGTCGCGAGCGCGTCTCGCGCTAGCATAAAGTGTAGGGGCGGAGCATTTGGTCCGCCCCGCGATCCCTGAGCAGTGCAATCACTGCGCTGCCTGTGTTTAAATCTTTTCAGGAAGCGAAGATGAATCTCCTAGTTCTCGGTCGCGGCAAAACTGGAGCGCTCGTGGCGGAAGTCGCCGAGCAGCGCAAGCATCGCGTTCGTGTGGCAGGCACGAAAGAAAACGAAAATGGCGTGGCCCTAACCCCGGACAGCCTCAAGTTGATCGATGCCGTCATCGACTTCACGACGCCACATTGCGTTCTTGCCAATATCGAAGCGTGCGTCAAAGCCGACAAGAACATGATCGTCGGCACAACCGGTTGGTACCAAGAACTCGACCGCATCCGCGCCCTGGTCGAGCAAAACAAAACGGGATTCCTCTACACCCCGAATTTTTCACTCGGCGTCAATCTCTTCCTCGACGTCGCCCGCGTCGCCGCCATCGCCCTCTGCCACGACTACTCCGGGCAAATCTTCGAACGTCACCACGCCACCAAAAAAGACGCCCCCAGCGGCACCGCCATTGCGCTCCGGCGAGTCATCGGCGATGCCTCGGGCAAGAAAGACGAAGTCGAAATCACTTCCTTCCGCGAAGGCGAAGTGGTCGGCCTGCACGAAGTGGTCTTCGAATCCGGCGCCGACCGAATCTACCTCTGCCACGACGCAAAATCCCGCCGCGGCTTCGCCGAAGGCGCCGTCCGCGCCGCCGAATGGCTGGCTGCCAAAAAGGGCTTCTACGATTTCAAAGATGTTTGGCGAGAATTGTGAAGCTGCACCGCAACTCAAAGACGACTGTTCGCAAGCAACCGCATCGCGTCGCGCTGCGGTTCAGCGAAGTCAGCCAGGGGGGAACGCCGCTCGGAAGCTAGCGTCCACAATCCCCGGAAACGGGGGGCTAGCCATCACCATCAGCGCCAAGCCGAGCCAAATGGCAAGGCGCCGCGAGCCCGAGACATGGGTCTCGGAAGCGAGCAGCGCGACACCGCTACAGCGCCCAGAAGCAGAGCGGCCGCACGATAAAACGATTCACTCGATGCGAAATAGATGGGCAACCGGATTCACGCCGAGAATCGTACCAGGGTCATCCTTGCTGTAGCCGTCGTTTTCCTCTTCCCATCATTCGCGCTATCTTATTCCCATGCAACTTCGTGGCTGCGGCACTGCGCTGGTTACTCCATTCCATCAGGATGGCTCCCTCGACGACGCCGCCCTGCGCAACTTAGTCGCCTGGCAAATCGACTCCGGCATCGATTTCCTGGTCCCCTGCGGCACGACCGGGGAAACGCCGACACTCACCCACGATGAATGGCTGCATGTCATCGACACGAGCATTGAAGTCGCCGCCGGACGCATCCCCATAGTCGCCGGTGCGACCTCCAACGCCACGCACGACGCGGTTGAAAAGGCTAAGGAACTCGCCGCAAGACAGGGTGTCAACGCGATCCTCACCGCGTCGCCCTACTACAACAAGCCCACACAGGAAGGCCAGTATCGCCACTTTAAAGCGATCGCCGAGGCTGTCGGCGACAAGCCCATCATTCTCTACAACGTCCCCGGACGCACCGGCGCCAACCTCGAACCCGCCACGCTCGCGCGCCTAGCCGAAGTTCCCAACATCGTCGGCGTCAAGGAAGCCAGCGGCAATCTGACGCAGGTCGCCGAAGCGATCGCCTCGGTCCCTGAACATTTTCTGGTTTTCTCCGGCGATGACTCGGTCACTCTCCCGGTCATCTCTCTAGGCGGAGTCGGTGTCATCTCGGTCGCAGCGAACGAAATCCCGCACGAGATGTCCGCTCTCACCCGCGCCGCTCTGGCAAACGACTGGACCACCGCGCGCAGCCTTAACCGCAAGTATCTCCCGCTGATGCAAGCCAACTTCATCGAATCCAGCCCTCTGCCGGTGAAAGCCGCGCTGGCGATGATGGGCAAACTCGAAGAAGTCTACCGGCTCCCGCTCCTACCCATGCGCCGCGACACGCGCTCGAAGCTGCAAAAGGTCATCACAGAAGTCGGACTCATCTCGAAGCCGGCCGCCCCCGCCGCCGATGCGGCAGCCTTCTTCATCTACGAAAATTGGGCTGCCGGCCCGCACAAGATCGTCCTGCACCGCGGCACTTGCGGCCAATGCAGCCATGGCAAAGGACGACCCGCCGGCCACGACGTCAACCACGCCAGGTGGCACGGCCCCTACTCGACGCTCCCCGAAGCCCGCGAAGCCGCCCACGCCATGACCGGCGTCCTCATCCGCAGCGAATGCAAATGCGTGTGAGAAGAAATTGTTGCTTGCTGATTTCTGATGGTGGACTAAACGCATCGCCAATGAATCGACGGCGTCATCCTGAGCGCAGCCGCTTTCAGGCGGAGCGAAGGATCTCGCGCGGGGCTCGGCCGCGCTCGCGAGTCATGACTGCCTTTTGACAAACCCACAATCACCAATCAACAATCAACAGTTCATGTCGACCCTGAAAGCCGCGATCGAACGCCTGGCCGCGCAGCCGGACGCTGCAAGCGAGCCGGAAGCCCGCACCCTTTTCCAAGACTTCCGTGA
>Ga0126381_100006263_pt1 | contig 13152 bp, 11 predicted proteins | sample PanSoiMetPlot_28_FD_96465 | JGI IMG/M metagenome (GOLD analysis project Ga0126381, IMG submission 96465) | Tropical forest soil microbial communities from Panama - MetaG Plot_28 | ecosystem: Environmental > Terrestrial > Soil > Tropical forest > Bulk soil | place: Panama | collected 2016-02-17
GAGGAGGACCGCCACGAGAACTGAAGGGACCCGCCCCGAGCCGATGCGCCTCAATCGCCGGACCAAAGGCGCGATCAGGAGGCTCAGCATTAGCGCAACGGTGAAAGGGATGAGTACTCCGCGGCCGAAATAGAGCAGGGCCAGCACTGTCGCGAAAGCCATGATGCCGATGGCACGGTCGCGTAGCGAGTTGGTCCCGCCGGGTGTTAGGAACGAGTCTGCTTTATCTCTTTCCATACGGATGCCTGCGCTTCCAATAGGACCGCCAATACCAGTCTTCGTGAGCGAACTCTCTCACTCCGCGCCGCCTATTGCATGTACCACCCGTGGCTTACAACCACCGATTGGCCCGTAAGCGCATTCGACTGGAAAGACGCAAAGAAGAGGGCCGCTTCGGCCACGTCCTGTGCGGTCGTAAATTCGCCGTCCACGGTTTCCTTGAGCATGATGTCCTTGATGACCGCCTGCTCTGAGATCCCAAGCGTGCGCGCCTGTTCGGGGATCTGCTTGTCGACCGGAGGGGTGCGCACGAAGCCCGGGCAGATGAAATTTGCCCGAATACCGTGCTTCGCGCCTTCCTTGGCGACCACCTTATCGAGGTGTATCACTAGAAGGCGCTTCCAGTCTGTGTAGGAAAGGTCTTCGAGCGGCTCCCGCCACCACGAAGCCTCCAGCCGGGGAACACGAGTTGTTGTGCCTGGCGGGAAAAATGGACGATCTTCCCTCCAGCGACGTGAAATGACCTCGGCCAGGATAGTGTGGTCGAAATGCGGTCTAACACTATCGTCTGCGGTTTTCATATCTCTTCCTCAATTGCCTCGATCGGGGTTTCCGCACCGCGCAGCGCTACTGGTGTCCACTGAAACGGCGTTCCCAGCTTGCGTCTATCGCGTACCGGCAGCGGTCAAGTGGACAATCCTCTGGGGACACTCCAATTCCTTCTTGGCTGGCGGCGTTCGGTTCAAGGCCGGTGCTGCCGCGGCGACTGTGGCCATCGTCTCGTCTGTAGTAGTCCACAAACGTCCGCTTTCTGCGCATCGCGCCCCGTAGTCGAACAGCGGACGCATCGTCGATGGCCGAAAGTCGGCCGAACTGTATTTGGGAAAGTCGAACGGCAGATACGTCGATTGAACCGACATGCGGTACTTCTCGGCGAACTGATCCACCGACACGACTTGCGTTCTCGACATGTGCTTCAACGCCACCGAGAAGGTCCGGGCCACAATGGGTCCGAGTTTGAAGGGAGTAGTTTCGGGCGCATCGATTATCTGTCCGTTGATCAGGAGGTACACCCGCGCGCCCTCCAGGCTGCGTTGATCGAGCAGTGCAAAGTAAGCTGCTACGGGCGCGACAAAGAGCGAGGTCGACGCGTTTCCGTCGACATGCATTTCGTCGTACAACCTTCCGTCCTGTTCGACGTGAATCAATACGGGCTCGAAGACCCCCGGAATGCTTGCCGATGCCACCAGCACGTCGCGGAACAATCTTCGAGCCGGTTCGCCCCCCCGCGCGGCGATCGCCCCCATGTCCCAGATGACCGTTTCCTCCTTGTCCAGGTCGGTCGTGGCCACCCACAGAAGACGTCCACTGGCAGCCTCCTGGGCGACAGCTTTGATGAGATTCGGAGTGATGTAGTGGTCCACCAGAGCTTTGAGGGAAGCGCTCCGGCGCGACGCACCGAACGGCAGCTCGAGCAGTCCATGCAAGCTCATCTGCTCACCCCGCCCGCTCGTGAACGCTTCGGTCAGTTGTGCGTCCCACTCGGGACCCAGAAACGCAAACGGAGCGATGAGTGCACCGGCACTGACGCCGGTGACCACATCAAATTGGGGGCGCTCATGGCCGCGGCTGAGGCCGACCAGCGCTCCTGCCCCAAACGCGCCGCCGGCGCCACCCCCCGAGAGGACCAGAGCGCGCACGATGCCGTCCTTAGATGACTCTCGCATCCGTTGCAGAGCGCTGGCGGACTGTTTCTCGACGCTCGCCCGATCAGAACTGAGAAACCGCACTTCGGCGGGAAAACCCACAGGTGTTGCCGAGCTGAAGAGTGTCGGTGGTGCATCACGACGCGGGAGCGCAGTGCATCCGAGAAGCGCGAACACACACAGGACGCACGTCCGGCGCAGAGCCCTTGCTCGCGGGCTGCGGTGGAAGGTGCTTCGTGGGGCAGCCATATTGCTCTCCCTTCTGCAATGAGCAACGAACTCAGTGCCCGACAGAGGCGGCGTCGACCGCTCGTGCCGCTTTCGGCGCGAGTACGATGGAGATCGACGCGACGACGAAAACCGCGCCGATTACCAGCATCAGGCCGTTGGTCGCCAGCATCAGGCTCTCGCTTGTCACGAGGTTGTTGAGCGTTTCGCGCACCATCTGCCCGGTTAAGCCGGGAGGCAGCATGGACCCGACCTGACGGCTCGGGTCCACGACATCGGCCAGCTTGGCGTGGGCGATGATGCTGCGGTTCTGCCAGGAGGTGGTGACGAGAGACGTCGCAATGGCACCGGAGATCGTGCGCACGAAGTTCATGAGACCGGCGGCAGAGGCCGTCTCTTCTTCATTGACCGAGCCCATGGCAAGTCCGGTCAGTGGGACGTAGTACATGGGCATGCCAACACCCATGAAGAAGAGCGGCACACAGATCAGCCAGTAGCTCATGTCGGAGGTGGCGTATGCCCGCCAGAAGGTGTCGAGGCCGAGCCACAGGCAGCCGATGAAGATGAGCAGGCGCGGATCAACGCGGTTGGCAAGCTTCGCCGCGATCGGGGAGAAGACGACCGACAGGAGTCCTCCCCAGGCAACGACCAGCCCCGCCCAGGTGGTCGTGTAGCCCATGTTGTACTGCAGCCATTGCGGGGTCAGCACGTTGATGCCGAAGAATGCACCGAAGGCGAGGGCGAGCACCAGCATGCAGGAGCTGAATCCGCGATGGCGAAAGACCCGCAGATCGACGATCGGATTCTTCTCGGTCAATTCCCAGATGAGGAAGGCGAGAAAACCGATCACCGCGATGGCGGCGAGCACGCGGATCTCCATCGAGGAGAACCAGTCCTTGTCCTTCCCCTCATCCAGCATGATCTGTAGCGCTGCCACCCAGATGATGAGTAGGAGCATGCCGATCTTGTCGACGGGTTTGATGACCGCGGGGTCCTGGTAGCGCTTGAGCAGTCCCCAGGCGATTACCCCGAAGGCGAACGCCATGGGCACGTTAATGAAGAACACCCACGACCAGGTGTAGTTATCGCACAGCCATCCGCCGAGCACCGGACCAACCACCGGCGCGAGCAGCGTCGTCATCGCCCAAAGTCCCATGGCCTGCATGGATTGCTCCTTAGGGAAAATACGCAGGAGCAGGGTCTGGGAAAGCGCCAGCAGGGGACCGCCCGCCATACCCTGCAGCACCCGCATGCCAAGCAGCATGCCGAGCGATGTGGACATGCCGCAGAGGAGCGAGAAGACCCCGAAGAGCACAACGGAGACACAAAAGAGCCTCACCGCGCCGAAGCGTCCGGCCAACCATCCCGTCAGCGGTACCGTGATGGCCTCTGCCACTGCGTAGGAGGTGATCACCCAGGTGCCCTGACTCGAGCCGGCCCCGAGGGCACCTGCGATATTCGGCACCGTGACGTTGGCGATCGTCATATTGAGCACCGCGACGAAGTTCGCGAGTGCCAGCACGATGCCAGCGACCCACAGCATTCCGCCCTGCAGTGAGGGCGGATGCTCAAGTTCAACGGGAAGATCTGACATGACCGGACCTCTTTGGGCTTGCTGGCGAGATCGCCTAGGGGTTGCTGCGGGCGAGCTGTTGCGGAGGGGACTCGCTCCGCAGATCGACCTTGGCGTTCATGGACAGTCCGACCCGAAGAGGGTGGGCCACCAATTCATCCGGATTCAGACGGATGCGCACCGGGAGCCGCTGCACCACCTTGATCCAGTTGCCCGTGGCGTTCTGGGCGGGAATCAGGGCGAAGGCGGCGCCTGTACCACCGTTGAATCCCTCCACGACGCCGTGGAAGGCGACCTTGTGCCCGTAAAGATCGGAGTCCAGCTCGACGCTTTGGCCCGGGCGCACCTTCTTCAGCTGCACCTCCTTGAAATTGGCGTTGACGTACATTTCGGCGACTGGAACTACGGACAGCAGGGGCGTGGAGGGCTGCACACGCTGCCCGAGCTGCACCTCGCGGCGGGCGATCACGCCGTCAATCGGGGAGCGAATCACCGTGCGACCGAGATCGACCTTTGCCTTATCGACGCGGGCCTGGGCCAGTGCTACCGCCGCGCGGGCAGCGTTGAGTGACGCGCGCGCATCGTTCGCGCCGTTGACGACGTGCGTCAGCTCATCCCCCGAAACGGAACCCGAGGCGACCAGAGCGTTGCGTCGCTGCAGGTCGATGCTCGCCCGCTCGACATCTGCCGTGGCGGAGCTCACCTGTGCCTGGGCGCGTGCGAGGTCGGCTTCCGTCTGCCGAAGAGCCAGTTTGGCGTCGGTGTCATCGATGACGACGAGGACGTCACCGTGCTTGACTGGCTGGCTGTCGACCACGTTCACCGCCGCGACGGGTCCGTCGATCTCCGCGGTGACCACGGCGACTTCGGCAGCGGTGTAGGCGTTGTCGGTTGAAACGTAGCGGGACGCAATAAGCTTCCAGTACGTGTAATAGCCGCCTCCCACGACCGCGATCGCCAAAGCGAGCAGCGAGAAGAGGAGGGCGCGTTTCCGGTGGCTCCCGACTTCGGCGTCCTTTGGCGCCGAAGCCGAGACTGGTGTAGTAGCAACTTTAATGGGCGGGTTCATTGCATTCTCCTCAAGAGTGTTTGGGTTCTACATTGAGTGTTCGGGATTGGGCGCCGAGGCTCTCGGGCGAGAAGCCGCCTCCCAGCGCACGCACGAGAGCGACATCGAGAATCAGCGCACGGGTTTCCAACTCGGCCTCGGCGCGCTGAGCCGTGATCAGCTGGTCTTCCGCAGTGAGGACATCGAGATAGGTCGCGAGCGCGCCCTGGTATCGGCCGCTGACAATCTGATGTGCTTCGGCGGCGGCCGCGACTGCGGCTCGCGATGCGGCCAGCTCGCCATCGAGCGCTCTGCGGCTGGTCGCAGCGTCCGCCACCGCGCGGAGGGCCTCCGAGAGCGTCGCGTTGTAGGTCGCGACGGCGGCTTCGTACTCCGCGTGCGCGCCCCGCAGTTGGCCCTGAAGACGCTCGGTATTGAAGATGGGGAGCGAAATCGCGGGCCCGACGCTTCCCACCCCGGATCCCGACTCGGTGAGGTTGTGGATGCCGAGCGACTGGAGGCCGGCGAACCCGAGCAGGTTCACGCTCGGGTAGAAACCGGCCTTGGCCTGATCGATGCGCCGGGCAGCCGCCTCAGTGCGCGAACGAGCCGCGATAATGTCAGGGCGTCGGCCCAGGAGCTCCAGGGCCAGGTTCTGGGGCAACCCCTGGGAACCGGGGAATTGGGCGGTTGGACGGGTGATCGCAAGGCCGCGATCGGGACCTGTACCCAGGAGCGCCGCAATGGCATTTCTCTGCAAGCCGATGCGCTCATCGATCGAGAGGAGGTCGCCCTGTGCTGCGGCCTGCCGGGCCTCAACCTCGCGGACACTCGCCAAGGTCTCGAGACCAAAAGCGTACCGCTGGCGAAAGAGAGCCACAGTCTTGGTGCGAAGATCCAATGTCTCCGCGGCGTTGTCCCGCAACGTGTAGAGGTGCACGAGCCCCGTGTAGGCGGAGGCCACTGAGGTCGAGAGGATCAGCCGCGTTTGCGCCACCTCTACCTCTGCCGCTCGCTGTTCCGATAGGGCGGCTGCGAGTGCCGCGCGATTCTTTCCCCAGAAATCCAGTTCCCAGGTGAAATTCACCGTGGCGAGACCGTAGTCGTTCCAGCCCTGGGGGAGAGCTTCCTTGGGGATGAGGTTGTTGTAGCTCTGCTTCTGTTCCGTGAAAGCGGCAGTGCCAGTTACCTCGGGGAGAAGCGTCGCGTGCGCTCCTCGAACGGCGGCCATCGCCGCGTGCACGCGTGCCTGAGCAAGCTCGAGATCGGGAGAGTCGCGTAGCGCTTCCCCGACCAATGCATCGAGTTGTGCGTCACCATAGGCGCGCCACCAACCGTCCCCCGGCCATGCAGTGGTAGGCGCCGAAAATGAGTTCGAGCTGGATAGCTGCGCGACCTCTTTCAGCGCTGGGGGCGAGTCCATGCGTGGGAGCGGCGCGCAGCCCAGGCTTCCGAGAAAGCTGGCAGCCAGCAAGAGCTTGACGATCTGCCAGCAGGAAATGGCAGGGGGGCTGGTCGCATGCATCGTTGGTCTCCCTCTAAAACGTACTGTACGGTACAGTTTACTTGACTTCGATTGTCTGTCAAGAAAAACTGTACCCATCGGTTCATTTATATTCAGAGAGCGACGTGCAGGTGAAAAAAAGCGACTCCAAGCGGCAGGCCATACTGGCTACTGCCTATCGGCTCTTCCGTGGGCAGGGGTTCGAGAAGACCTCAATTGCAGAAATCAGGGCCGAAGTCGGCGGTTCAAAGGCAACCATCTACAGCCACTTCACTTCCAAGGAAGCGCTATTCGTCGAATGCGTGCTGGCGGCGGCAGAGAACTATATGGAGGGTACCCTGAGGCACCTCGATGCATCGCGCGCGGATCCCGGCGTCGCGCTGCGCGACTTTGGCACCAGTTTTCTGAATTTCATCTGTTCTCCGGAACAGTTGGAAGTGCGGCGTCTCATGATCGCTGAGGCGGCGCGGTCAGGTACTGGCAAGCTGTTCTTCGACAAGATCACAACGTTGCGGGCACATGTGTCGGCATTCCTGTCCGCATGCATGGCATCTGGAACTCTGCGCTCAGATGACCCAGATCTCGCTGCCGATCATCTGGGTGCGCTGCTCGAGGCCGAGATCCTCGAACCACTGCTTCTGCGCGTACGAAGAGATTCTCCGGCACGGGAGGAGATTGCGCTGGCGGTAAGACGCGGTGTGACCGCCTTCCTCAGGGCATATGCGCCCGCGCCAACAGGGGAGAGCGGCCTTCGAAGTCGAGCGAAATGGCGCACAGGAAGAACTACCGCGCGTTCCACCGGTACTTAAGCAGCGATTCACACCGCATGAAAAGCCACGAGGGCGGGACATCAAACTCACGGCAATGAGCGGGCTCATTTGCAGCTAAACTGTACCAGGCAGTTCAAGTCCGTAACTTATGAAGACCAAGACCGAAACAAAGCGCCTCGCGATCCTCAAAGCTGCCGCGGACGTATTCCGCGAAGTCGGATTCGAACGTGCTTCGATGTCAGAGATTCGCGCACGGATCGGCGGCTCCAAAGCGACCTTGTACAACTACTTTCCGTCGAAGGAAAAGCTGTTCTTCGAGGTCATGTACCATGCCAAAGAACTCGAGCTTGCGACCATCGCGCACACCCTGGACCCGGATGCGGATGACCTAAAGGAGGAGTTACTTCACTTTGGACAGCGACTTTTGGCCGCCCTGTATTCGCCGGAAACCATCGCGATCCGTCGCCTCGCGATCGCCGAATCGCGACACTCCAACATCGGCAAGATCGTCTTCGAAGGTTCGTTGGTCCCGATCGAGAAGCCGGTTGCCGAATTTCTGAAAAAGGGAATGAAGCGCGGGACGCTCCGCACGGGCGACCCGAAGATCGGCGCGATGCAGTTGCTCAGCCTTCTCGAGTCAGAACTTCTGCAACGCGTCCTGCTAGGCGTCGTCAGCTCGGTGAAGCCGGAGGCATTGAATAGCGCTGCACGGCGGGCGGTAGAGACATTCCTTTCCGGGTATGCGCGCCACTAGATCTAGCGTTTGCTTTGTCGAGTCACTCGCGCATGAATCATCTATAGTTCGCGCGCAAGTTCGAGCGCTGGAGCACTCTAAATCACTCGACTAAATGGTCTTAGTAAATTGAAAAATAAGGAAAATATGGTGCCCGGGAGAGGACTCGAAGGCGCGAGATTTTTCTCGTAGATTCAAAAACTTAGAAAGCCGCGCCAGCTTCTTACCCGCCGGATTGCCCGCTGACGAGGGCTTGCTTGAATGCACGTCTTTCCTCGATCCATAGCGGGTAACAGGAACGCATCCGTGGCTGTTCGCACTCGTTCGTCCAAGTGCGTTTTTTGTAAACCCGGCGTTTGGCGCCTAAGCCTCAGTCTACTTAAACGCGCGCTTTTGGCTCTACAGTAGCGGGTAATTGGAACCCATTCCCTATCCCGCCTGCTTCCAGGATTTGGAAGCAAATTTCCATTTTATGGAACAAAGCGATAGGCTCGCTGTCTGTGATTGTAGTGGGTACCGACGTCGTGGAGCGCTATTTCACGGCCCGCGGCGGCCATAAAGGAATCAAGGCGGCTCGAGCGCAGTACGATGCTTGGCGCGCGATCGCAGAAACGGCACAGTGGAAGGCACCCGAAGAGGTTAAGAAGTCCCACCCGAAGGTCAGCATTCTCAAAGGTAGCCGCGTGGCTTTCAACATCAAGGCAAATGACTATCGACTTATTAGCCTGATGGACTACAAAGCCGGGATCGTCATGATTCGTGTTTTCGGGACGCACGACGAGTACGACAAGGTTGACGCGAAGACAGTGTGATGAAAGCGACCTTGATCATCATTGAGAATGATAACGATCATGCTCAGGCAAAGGCTCTGATCGATGAGCTCATGGGATCGGAGGATGCCGCCGATCGGGCGCGCATGATGGCGCAGGCGCGATTGATTGAGGCCTTCGAGCGCTCGCGCTGGCCGCGGAGGAGGCCGACGCTGCCCGATCTTCTGACTTACTTGATGGACCAGCATGGCCTTTCGCGTGCCGACCTGGTCCCGCTTCTGGGTACCGCAAGTCGCGTGAGCGAGGTACTGAACGGCAAACGTGAATTGAGCATGTCTATGGTGCGAAAGCTGCGCGAACGATTCCAGATTTCCGCTGACCTACTGATCTCACCCAAGCGGCCGCGCGGGATCGCCGCATAACCGGACCGTCCACGATCGCCAAGGCAATGACTGACGGCGCTACACCCCAGCCGGTACGCCCAGCCGCCCGAAAGGGAAAGCCAGCCGATCACGGCAAGCTCAAGATCGGCGATGACTGGAACGCGATCCGCATCATTGCCCTCTCGCAGAGCAATCCGTTGAAGGCCGTCGCCGAGTTCGTTGAAAACGGCATCGATGCCCACGCGAGGACGATCACCATCACCCGTGGCCGCGAGCACGGAGAACATTATCTTTCCATCAAGGACGACTGCGATGGCGTGCCCCGGGACGAACAGGGGCGCCCAGACTTCAAGTACGTGGCCACGCACATCTGCGATTCGATCAAGGGGCGTTTGAAGGCCGAGGGCGGTGGAAGTGGCGTGCAGGGCGAATTCGGCATCGGGCTTCTGTCTTTCTGGACAGTCGGCGAAGCGCTCACGATGATCTCGACCGGATCCGATCAGCGCTCTTACCAGATGACTATGAGGAAGGGCGATGCGGGGTACCGCGTGAGTCCCCGACGCGTACTCATCACGGAACGCGGCACAGAACTGCGCATCAGTCCTTTGCTCGAAGGGATCCGCACGCTTTCCGGTGAGAAGATTCAGTGGTACTTGGCGTCCGAGCTACGAGACCGGATTCGCGCAACCAAGGTACGCGTAACGGTCATCGATCGGCTGGCCCGCAAGCAATACGAGGTCGAGCCACGCGCGTATGAGGGCCGACTGTTGCACCAGCTGCCGGCCATTACGACGCCCTTCGGGGAGTCTTATGCCGAGCTTTATCTGGCCGAACCCGCCGACGTATGCCGCGTGGCGCTGTCTCGTGCGGGTACACGTGTTATCGAGGATCTCGCCACACTTCCCGGACTGGAACACCCACCGTGGATGTCGCGATATCTGCAAGGCCTGATCGACGCGCCGTTCCTGAACCTGACACCGGGCACCCGCAGCGGCATCATCCACGATGAGCGTTATGCCGCGTTGGTGCAGTCACTGCGACCGCTCGAAGAGCATCTGAAGGCGCTCATCGAAGCGCAGCAGCGGGCGGAGGAGGAGCAGGCAAGCCGGGAGTCGCTGCGCGCGATCCAGCGAGCGTTTCGTGAAGCGCTGCTGGCGCTGCCGCCCGAGGAATACGACTGGTTCGACATTCACGCGCGCGCCCGTGGTGATGGCGGACCGCGAGTTTCCGGCACCGGCAATGGATCCGGTCTGGTTGAGGAGCAATCTGTCGAGCTCGGCGTGTCGGAACCGGACATGCACTCTGGTCCCCAGCGTCAATTCTTCGAATACGCCGGACCGCTGTTCAGCGTGGTGATCTCACCCGCGTCCAGCACGACGCCTGTGAACGAGCGGCGAAAGTTCCGCGCCTTGCCGCGCGATCGCTCCCGGCGGCGCGTGGTCGAGGATATCGAGTTTCTGTGGGAGATCATCGAAGGTGACGGATTACTATTCAACATCCGTGATCAGGAGGTGATATACGGCGCGCCATCGGCTCCGGGACTTGCGCGACTCAGGGTGTCACTGACGCAGCGCGAAGTCACTTGCACCGCGGAGGCGCTCGTCACCGTTAGCGCAAGCTTCGAGGCTTCCGTAACCTCGACGATAGTTACCGCGCGCGGCCTTCCCGGATACACCTTCGAGCGAGCCGCCGGCGAGGTATGGCGGTCGCGGTACGATGCCGAGCGCAACCTGATCATCGTTAACAGTGGGCATCGTGACTTTGTGTTTGCCCGCAAGAGTCGCGCATTGCAGCTGCGTTATCTCGTGCGCCTCTACGTGAAGGAGCTCGTGCTCAGGAACTTCGCCGGCGTAGCGCCGGAGCAGCTGCTCGAGCGCATGATCGAGTTGTCGCTCTATGCTGAAGAAAAGTTGAAGCCTGGGTAGCAGAAAGCCGAACCGGCGACAGCGGCGGTGAAAGAACTCGAATCAACCCACAATTGGTGTATAGTCTATTGAAAAATAAAGAAAATATGGTGCCCGGGAGAGAACTCGAAATCCGCGAATTTCTTTAACAAATTCGCGGTGTTACGAAGTCGCACTGGACTTACTCGTCAAATTACCCACTGCCGAGCGTCTGCTTAAACGCACCTTTTCGCTCAAGTCGCAGCGGGTAACAAGCCGTCCTCCGGCACCGTTCGCGGTGGTCCGTGCGAGTCCGCTTTTCTGCTCCAAGCATCCGCGCCGGGCATATGTGCTCGCGTGTTGAAGTGTCTGCAATCGTGGACGCCGGACAAACCCAACGCGTAACGACCGGCCCTTCACGGCCTCCAACGATTGTGAGTTGGCGAGCGCACGCGCGCGCTAAAAATACCTGCAGTGGGCCTGATTTGCGGGTAAGGCTGGCCTCACTCGCCGCCCAGATTGCCCCGCATGTGCGCCTCGAGCATCGCGATGCTGCCCGTGGAGAGCGGCGTCCCACTCAACTTCGCCGCCTGCAACGCCGCGCCAGCTTCCGGGGGAAGGCGGGCTCCGAGAAAGCGGTACTTTCGCGGCCTGCCCGTGAGCGCGGCCTGCAGCGGAGTAAGCAGCAGGTTACCCCGCTGGAACAGCCCTCCCGAGTACGACACTGCCAGCTCCGTCGCCTGCGGCACCTGCAGCTGAGCGCGCACGGCGTCGATGATCTCCGCGAGCTCATGCGCCGCCTGATTGAAGAGCGCGGCAGCCTGCTCGTCGCCGGCGCTCGCCGCCTCGCCCACGAGCTTCGACAGCTGCGCGAACTGACTGCGGTGCGCCGCGCTCTTGCCGTACAGGGCGCCGCAGAGATCGAGGTCGTCCTGCAGCCCAAAGTGTTGCCGTACACGCTCATACAGCGCGCCGCGCGGTGCGCGTCCGTCACTCATGCGCGAGAACAGCCGTAGTCCTTCGCGCGCGAGCCAGTATGCCGAGCCTTCATCGCTGAATAGCTCGCCCCAGCCGCCGACGCGCGCGCTGCGCCCCTGGTACTCGCCGTAGGCGATCGAGCCCGTGCCCGCCACGATGTTGATACCGTCCTCGCCTGCGAGCGCGCCGGCCCAGCCGCACACCATGTCGTTGCCGACACGATAGCGGGCCGCCGGTAGCGCGGTGGAGGGCGCCGCGTCCAGCAGTGGAACTGCGGCCTGATCCTCGCCGTAGGCCGGCAGCCCCAGGAACGCGAACGTCAGATGTGATGCGGCGATACCCCCTTGCCGCAGAGTGGTTTTGATGCCTTGGGCCAGCATCGCCCGGAGCGCCTCAGCTCCGATCTCCACGTGATAGGCGGGTCCCCCGGTGTGCGCGGCGAGCACCGTGCCCGTCTCGTCAAGGAGCAGGAACCGCGTCTTGGTGCCACCACCATCGACCCCAAGGTACGTTCTCACCGCGCCTGCCGTATGGGTAAATGGAGACGCCTTGCACCACGCGGTTGACCGTCCCAGCAGAGTTGGGCTTGTCAGGTGAGAGGCCCAGCGACAATGAGCGCAGTGTCGCGAGCGTCTGCGCGAACACCACGTAGGGTAGGCACAGCTCCAGATCGCTGAATGCCGCAGGCGCCTGGTTCGTGCCAGGGTCCTCGGCACTGGCGCCGAACCCGTCCGCGACGGTTTCGTCTGAAGCTTTATTGCCATCGGTATGTTCGCGGTCGGTGGCGCCGCTATCGCTGAGGACCACGGTGTCGGGGTGGCTATCATCCGCCTGGCTCGAAAGCGCTATCACACGGCCCGCGACGCAATCGCGCCGCAGCTCCGCGAGAAGATCGAGATCGTAGCGGCGAGTGTGCGCATCGTTACTGAGGAATACGACAACCAGCGTGCTGCCGTTGACGACCGTCTTCGGTCCGTGACGGAACCCAAGCGGCGCCTCTGCGAGCGAGACCACACGGCCGTCGGTTAGCTCGAGCATCTTGAGGGCCGCCTCACGCGCGAGCCCCTTGAGCTCATTACTTCCGAGGTATACCACTCGCTCGAACTGCGCACGCACCAGCGTCGTGATGACGGGCAGCCACGATGTCAGGACGTGCACGGCGAGACGGCGGAGGCGCTCACTACGCGTGCCGTCAGTCGGCATCAGTCTCAGCGCCCCGGCGGCGGCGAGCAGCATGACCTGAATGTCCCCGTTGAATGGCAGAGTGACGAACCTGTAGCCGCGCGCAGCGAGCGCTGCGCGCACCGCCGGGTCGAGCGTGGCGTACGGTTCCTCAAAGAGCGTGTCGGGCGGCAGC
>Ga0126381_100006265_pt1 | contig 13151 bp, 10 predicted proteins | sample PanSoiMetPlot_28_FD_96465 | JGI IMG/M metagenome (GOLD analysis project Ga0126381, IMG submission 96465) | Tropical forest soil microbial communities from Panama - MetaG Plot_28 | ecosystem: Environmental > Terrestrial > Soil > Tropical forest > Bulk soil | place: Panama | collected 2016-02-17
CGAAGAAGCGCACGATTCGACGGTGCTCGCCGACGCCCTCGACGCGCAGCTGGCGACGAGCTGGGGTCCAGACGACCTGCCCGAGCGGCTGCGCATTACCGCCCGTCTGCAGGACGTCGCCGCGCATGTGGATGACGTACGCACCCGAATGGACGCGCACCTGTGGCGGCTGACCACGGCGCTCGAGACGCTCGACGTCACCGGGATGCACCGCCAGCTATCCGCGCTCGACCTGCTGGCCGGCGAGACCGGCTCGCCGCTGGTGCGCTACTTTGCGATGACGCGGCGGGCGATGCACGCAACGCTCGTCGACGACCTCACCCGCGCCCGCGAGCTGGCTGAGGCCGCCTACGCTCTCGGCACGGAGATCAACGTCCCTGACGCGTTTGCCGTCTACCACGAGCAGTGCGCCGAGATCGCCCGGCACGCTGACGACGTCGGCTTCCTCGCCGCTGAAGCCGCGCTGGCCGAGGACTACGCGGTTATGCACGGCGTCGAGTCGGTCATGGCCGAAGCCGCCGTGCTGGCCCTGCAGGCCGGCGACACCGAACGCGCATCCAGGCTCGTCGCGCAGGTCGCCGGCGGTGGTTTCGGCCAGGTGCCGTACGACGTCGACTGGCTGCTCACCGTGTCGAAGACGACCGAGGCGGCGGCCGGGCTCGGCTACACCGACATCGCGCGCGCGGGCATGACGCTGATGGCGCCGTACGCCGGTCGTTGTGTCCTCAACGCCGGCGCCGTCGTCTGTGTCGGTGTCGTCGAGGACTACCTCTGGCGGGCCGCGGTCGTCAGCGCGGACCCGCGGGCGGATGACTGGCGCGCGGCGGCCAGCGCGGCGTACCGGCGACTGAGCGCGCCGTGGTGGCTCGGCCGGGTGTCGGCGCCGCACGATGTCAGCCGCGGCGCGCCCGGCGCAGCGCCGCGACCCGCGTCCAGGCACACGGTCGAGATGCGTCGGCTGCCCGGGCAAACGGTGTGGTCGGTCGGCCCGGCGGGCGAGGCGCGACTGCTGCCGGACATGAAGGGGCTGCACTACCTGCGCGCGTTGCTGCAGCGGCCTGGTGCCGAGATCACCGCTCTGGAGATGTCCGCGATGGCCGCCGGTCACGGCCCGGCCGTCGCCGAGTCCGGCGCGGGCGAGCGGCTCGACCGCCGGGCGCTGACGGCCTACCGCAACCGGCTCAGGGAGATCGACGAGGAGCTCGACGAGGCGCAGTCCTGGAACGACCCGGCACGGGCCGAGCGGATCGAGGCCGAGCGCGAGGCGCTGCTGCGCGAACTCGCAGGCGCGACCGGCCTGGGCGGCCGCGCGCGCACCATGGGCGGGACCGCCGAGCGGGCCAGGGTCGCGGTGCGCAAGGCAATCGCCGCCACACTCGACCGCATTGACGCCGAGGACCCGGCAACGGCCCGGCTGCTGCGCCGGACCGTGCACACCGGAAGCGCGTGCCGGTATGAGCCGGACCCGGACACGCCGGTCGACTGGCTGCTCTGAGGCGAGCGTCACGATGTGACAGCTGACCTCACGCCTTCGGAGTAAGCGCGTCGATCGCTGAAGGGAGCTCGTCATGACCGAACTCGCGCGTCCGCTCGAAACCGGCTGGCTGCCGGACACCCCCATCGGGGATTCCTTGCTGCGCCGGTTCGTCGCCAACCAGGCGGACCTGCAGGATCACCTGGTCGCCGCCGTCGGCGGCCGTTCCGATCGGACTCCGGACGCCGCGTTGAGCGATTCCGGAGTGGCGGCGGCGTACCTGAACCAGGCCGTGATGCTTCGACCGATCTCGGATGCGCACGACGCGGTGCTCGACCATGTTGCCTCGTTCTACGCCGGGTCGGCCGGGCTGCTGCTCTCGCCGTGGCCGACACCGGACCTCGCCGGACGGGGATGGCAGCTCGTGGGTCATCCGATGTTCGTGGTGCGAGGACCACTGAGTGAGCCTGGCGATACGCCGCCAGGCGACGTGAACGTGCGGCGCGCCGAGTCGGCGGCCGACCTCGCCCTCGTCGAGCGGATCGTCATCGACGGCTACCCGGTGCCCGAGCTCAACGGGCTGCCGGCCAACAGGGCGATGGGTCCCGCCCTCCTCGGGAGCGCGGTCCGGCACTGGATCGGATATCTCGACGGCACCCCCACCGCGGCGGCGGCGAGCCACGCGGCACACGGCGTCAACAACCTCTGCCTGGCCGCGACGCTGCCGGCCGCCCGGCGACGCGGCGTGTGGCACGCGCTCGTCGCGGCCCGGTGTGCCGGTGCCCCGGATCTGCCAGCAGTCGCGTTCACCAGCGACTACAGCCGACCTGGCTTCCTGCGGATGGGCTTCCTGCCCATCACCCGCTTCACGCTTTGGGCTGTAGTCGCCTGATGCGCACGGCACATAGTCGACTATCACCGCTCGGCGCGGTCACGTCTTGCCGTCCCCCGGCACGCACCAGGGGATGGTGCGCGGCAGGACCGAGCACGGGCTCGGCATCGACGCCTGCGGCGGCAGCGGCATCAACGGGAACGTTGCGTCTTGCTGTGGGTAAACAGCGCCGTTGCACAGCGGATCACTCGGCTGGAGTTGGTACAAGTCGCAAAGCACCTGCCCGAACAGGGGGTCGGCGAGGCCTGCGCCCGGTCCGGCCGTGGCACAGTCACCGTTTGCCTGTTCCAGGTCCGCGGGTGAAGAGCTGACACCAGCAGGGTCGATGTTGTCGTGCCAGCAGTTCCCCTGGCCCGGCGCGGCCGCCGGGATGCCCGCCGCGCTGAAATCGCTCAGATCGGCCAGATCACCGTTGGTCGGGTTACTGAACGAGCCGTTGGCGCGGAACACGTTGTCGCGCACGTTCGAGCCGTAGTCACTGAAGAAGCAGGCCGGGCCTCCCGCCAGCGAGTCGGCGAACGGGTTGTCCCATACTCCGCCGCCCGAGGTGCAGTCGGCCGGACCGTTCGCGACACCGGTGGTGTAGGGCACCGTGGCGACCGCCCACGCGCCATTGCCGGCGAATAGGTTGCCCTTGATCGTGTCGTGCCTGCCGCCCGCCACCACAATGCCCCCCGGCTGCGCAGGTCTGGCTCATCTGAGGATCAGCAGAAGGCGGTCCTGGCAACGGCCCGCCGTCCAGGGCGACGGCGGAACCGTCGTTAGAGTCCTCAGCTTCCGTCGGGCTACGAGGGTCTCGGCGCATCGCAGCATCGGCCCGGGGATTCGCGCGGGTTGTCTACACGTCAGGCGTCGCTGTCAGAGTCCAGAGACGGGGCTGGGGACAAGGTCGGGCGCGGCCAACCGCCCGACCTCGAGCCACCGTCGCAGGTCGGGTTCGAGGCGCGCCACTGCCGTCTCATAGAGCGCGAGGTCCTCAGCGGTGAGCACGTCGCGCCACCGGCCGTTGGTGCCCTTGAAGAAGAACCGGTCAGAGCCGCCCACAAACCAGAGCTCCATTCTCTCGGTCCTGGCCTGGGCCTCGTGCTTCATCGACTCGAAGGTTGCTCGCTGAACGAGGGCTGGCCAGTTCGACTCGTCGATGTCGATGCCCAGGAACGCCGCGATCCGCCGCATCTCTCCATCGAGGTCCGCCTTCATGTCCGCGTAGTGGATCAGCAGGATGTTCGGCAGATGCCGGTACCGCCAGAAAGAGTTGACGTGGTAGTGGGGGGACCACCACGGCGAGCCATCGTCCTCCCAGGGAAAGGACCCGGTGGTGATCCACTCAGCCCAGGCCGCGCGAGGGTCAGCAGGGCAGCGCGGCATCGGCCCACCGACGGGATCTCCCGCCGCCAGCAGCTGGTACATGAGGTCGGTGTAAGACGACCAGTGGTTGAGGACCGACATGAACACATCTCGGCTGTCCCGGCCGACCGCGATGTAGCGGACGTCATACCAGTAAGGAATGGCGTCGAGGGGCAGGTGGCTCTTCACGAACCGCCGATGTGTCTGGCCGGCGAGCGTCTGGTTGGTGATCTCCTCCGGCCCGGACCATCGCGCGTCGATCCAGGGTGACAGGGTCATCAGGTCGGAGGGAAGGGGATCCAGTCCGAAGATCAGGAGGCTGACGATCCGCTGTGTCCACGTCGTGCCCGCCTTGCACGCCGTCGAAATGACGATGTCGCCGGGCCGGCGCTGAAAACTGGCCCACCTCGTCGAGTCGAGGTGGTGGTTCTGGTACACACGGTCCAGCGTCGGCGTCCTGCCCGTCTCGTCGTCGCCCACGCCGCGATCATGACAGGTCGTCCAAGGGAGATGTCTCCCGGCCGGCGATCTGGGATGGGTCGCTTCGCCTGACACCGGCCGGTCCGCTAACCGGGTGTCCCATGGGTAGCGGAGATCGGCCGAACGGCCAGCACGAGGCGGGAACAGGCTGCTATCGTCCGGCACAGTGTCGGCAGAAGGAGAGGTCAGCCTGTGCGCCGCCGGTCCTCTACGCAGAGCCGGTTTGCTATGTCCAGGCGCTGGTTTCGCCGCGGAACGCGTAGCTGGGGTGGAGTCGTTGCCGTGGCCGTTGCATGCTCACTGCTTGCCTCGTCCGCCCGGGCAGCGGCGCCGACTGCCCAGCTAGCGAGAGATAGCGCGGTCGGCGGGTTGCTCCACGCTGACGCCCCTGCGCAGCTCGCACGGTTGGAGGCCCGCGCGGCGGAGCTGTCCAGGCAGTATCGCGGTCAGCTGGAGGTGCTCACCGGGGCGGAAACCGCTGCCCAGGCGGCAGCAGCCCGGGTGCTGAACCTGGACCGTCAGCTCGCCGCCGCGCATCGCCAGCTCGCCAGGCTAGCCTCGGCGAGCTACATGGGCGGTGCGGTCGACCCGGCGCTCACGCTTTCGACCGACGGTAACCCGCGGCAGGTGCTCGGCAGAGCCGCGATCATTGAATACCTCGCCCAGCAGCGCGATGCCCGAGTGCAGGAGCTGCAACAGCTCACGGTGGCCGGAAGGCACGCCGAGCAGGCCGCGCAGGCCAAGGTGGCCGGGCTGCGCCAGATGGTTGTAGCGCTGGTGGGCCAGCAGCAACGGGTCAAGCGCCTGCTGGCCCAGTTCCGGCCGCAGTCGCCGACGATCGGGGACAACATCACGTCCCGCATGCGCGAGGTGCGAGACGAGGTCGACCGGAGGTTCGGCCCGTTCCCCGACATCGGCTGCTACCGGCCGGGCAACGACGGGGAGCATTCGCTCGGCAGGGCGTGCGACTTCATGCTCAGTTCCGGGGGCGTCATGCCCACCGCCTCTGCAATCCAGAAGGGGTACGACATTGCGGCCTGGGCCCAGGCGAACGCCTCCCGGCTCGGGATCATGTACATCATCTACCGGCAGCACATCTGGGATGTCCGTATGGCGTCTTCCGGCTGGGTCCCGATGGAGGACCGCGGCAGCATCACCGCAAACCATTACGACCACGTGCACATCTCAGTGTTTTAGTTAGCTGGCCGGCCTTGCCGTCAGGCCTATGCTGGACTGCGGTGGTGTCCGGGCAGGTGACGAAATGTGGTTCCAGGCTGGCGCGGACCTGGTGGTGGTTGTCCATCTGCTGTTCATCGGCTTCGTCGTGGGCGGCGTATTTCTCGCCTGGCGATGGCCCTGGATCGTCTGGGCGCACGTCCCGGCCGTCGTCTATGGCGCCCTGGTGGAGTTCGCCGGCTTCACCTGCCCGCTCACGCTGCTGGAGAACGACCTGCGCCGGCGTGCCGGGGAGGCCGGGTACCGCGGCGGATTCATCGACCACTACCTGGCCAGGGTGATTTACCCGCCAGGGCTCACCCGGGGGATGCAAATCGGGCTGGGCCTGCTGGTACTGCTGGTGGCGATCATCGGATACCTGGGCTTTGCGCGCCGGCACCTGCCGGTCGTACCGATCAGTGGGGTCAGGTCCCGGTTAGGGCGCTGGCTCGCTCGTGGCTGAGCTCGGCTGGTGCGGGGTCGGGTGTGCGGGCCAGCGTGCTGGGCCACCACATCCACCGGCCGACGTCCAGGTTCAGCGCGGTGACCAGCAGCAGCCGCACGACGATGGTGTCGAGCAGGATGCCGAAGGCGACCGCGAAGCCCAGCTCGGTGGAGAACGTGGACGGGATGGTTGCCAGGACGGCGAAGGTGCCGGCCAGGACGAAGCCGGCCGAGGTGATTACCCCGCCGGTGGCGGCGAGCCCGGCAATGGCGCCGTGGCGGGCGTCGCGCTGGTGCGCCTCTTCCCGGACCCTGGTCATCAGGAAGATGTTGTAGTCGATGCCCAGGGCGACCAGGAACACATACACCAGGAGCGGGAAGGAGGTGTCGGCGCCACCGAACCCGAACACGTGGTTGAAGAAGAACGCGCTGACCCCCAAGGCGGCGGCGAAAGAAAGCACCACGGTGGCGGTCAGGATCAGCGGTGCCACCAGCGCGCGCAGCAAGATGGCCAAGATGACGAGCACCACGGCCAGGATCAGCGGCAGCAGCAGGTTCCGGTCGTGCGCGGACGCGCGGGCGACGTCGAGGCTGACCGCGCTCTGGCCGCCAACCATGGCGCGGGCGCCGGGAACGGCGTGCACGGCGGCGCGGACCCGGTCGATCGTGTTGTACGCCGCCTGGCTGTCGGGCGGTGCGGTCAGTGTTCCCTGCAGGTAGGTGTACCCGCCCACGGTGACCGGCGCGCTCACGTGGGCGATGCCGGGGGTAGCGGCGAAGGCGGCCCGCAGCGGGGTGGCCGCGGCCGGGGCGCCGATGACGATGACCGGCTGGCCCGCTCCGGCCGGGAAGTGAGCGGCGAGTACCGTTTCCCCAGTGACGGAGTCTGGGTGGCCGCGGAAGGACTGGGCATTGGTCAGGCCGCCGGCCTTCAGCCCGGTCAGTCCGAGCGCCAGCACGCCCAGCAGTATCGCGGTGGTAACCCAGACCACCCGCGCTCGCGGGGCGATGGCCCAGCCAACCCGGGCCCACAGGCCCCGAGTGGTCGGCTCGGCCGAGCCGTACCGGGGCTTGTAGGGCCAGAACACCCCGCGGGGGAAGCTCACCAGCAGCGCCGGCAGCAGGGTCAGCATGGACAGCATGCCAACCGCCACGCCGATGGCCAGCACCGGACCCAAGCCCTTGGTCGAGCCAAGCTGCGCGAACGACAGCATCAGCAGCGCGATGATGACCGTGGAGCCGCTGGCGATGATCGCCGGGCCGGCGCGGCGCAGCGCGGTGGCCATCGCCGGGTGCCGCCGGTCGTGGCGGCGCAATTCTTCCCGGTACCGGGCCACGATCAGCAGCGCGTAATCGGTGCTCGCCCCGAACACAAGCACATCCAAGATGGCCGCGCTCTCCTCGTTGACCGTCAGGCCCGCGTGCTTCGCCAGCAGGTAGACCACCGCGTCGGCGGTGATCAGCGCCACCGCCGAGGAGATCACCGGCAGTAGCCACAGCACCGGGCTGCGGTAGGTGATCAGCAAGATCACGATAACCACCGCCAGCGCCGCGTACAGCAGCGTGCTGGACAGGCCCTTGTACGCCTTGGCGTTGTCGGCCGCGTACCCGAGCAGCCCGGTCACGTGGGTGGTTAGGCCGGCCGGCCCGGCGGCGGCGATCGCGCGCATCGAGTTCACCGGGGCGATCGCGCCGTTCCAGCCCTGCGTACCCACGTTGACCGGCACGGTGGTCTGCATCGCCGTGCCGTCTGCTGCCGGGATCGGGCCAGCCACCTGGCCGGACAACACCCCGGGCAGCACGGCGAACCTCCGGGCGTCCGCAGCTGCCTTGACCCGGTCCGCCGCGGTCAGGCCCGAGCCGCGGTAGTACACCACCACCGCGGAGTAAGTGTTTGGCGGCTGGAGGCGGGTCTGCACATTCAGTACCTTGACCGACTCGGCGCTGGCCGGCAGCCAGGTGCTTGAGTCGTTCTTCTCCGCAGAGTTCAGCTTGCTCGACAGCGGATAGGCCAGCGCGAAAATGACCACCCACAAACCCACCACGATCCACTTGGTCCAGCTACCGGACGGAATCTCCGCGAGCTTCCTCAGGCTGCTCATAGCTTCTCCCCCGGCTGCTCGTAGTTCGCGTGCGCGGACGCGGAACCCCCTGCCCAGAGTCCTGCCGAGACGTTAGCTGGCCCCGGGAGCGACGAAATCCGTGCGAGCACGTAGTCCGGTACTTAACCTGCCGGTGGCAGCCCAGGTACTTACCCGGGGCATGGGGCGCCCCGGCCGCACAGGGCCAGGCCCTCACTGTGCCGGATGAAGCCGACCAGCACCGACCTAGGCTGGAAGGCGATCGCCTCGTCAACAAATATCGCCAGGCTGGATGCGGCGCCGGCGGTGAAGCTGAACTGATAAGTGATACATCCGCCGGCGACGACGTACATCCGCAGCAGCGTGAAGCGCGGAGTCAGGGTCAGCGGGCGTTCGTAGCGAGCCGCCCCCGGCTGGTCTGACGGGATTCGCACGGCCCCGGACGTGTTACAGGCCGCGGTCAGCGTGACGGCGACCGCCCGCGGGCCCGCCTTATCGGAGTCCAGCCAGAACACCGACTTACCGTTGCCGGTGTCGGCGCCGTCGGGGGTCCAGCCCGAGGGCAGCTCCGCGATGCACGGCAGCATCGCCGATGACGGCACCGCCTGCGCGGACAAGATCATGGCATGTCCTGTGCCGCAGACCGGGGGTGTGGATCCCAGGTTGACAGGCGGATGGTACGCGTTGACGGCCAGGGCGACCGCCAGGACAGCGACGCCGAGTACCGCGGCGGCGGTGATGAGCCGCCGGGCGCCCCAGCGCTGCAGCGCGATCGGCTGCCGCGGCGGCGCCAGTGCGCGGAACTCGCCGAGCAGGTCGCGCGGGTCACGCTTTACGGACGTTCGCAGCTGGGCCGGGCTGGCCACCCCCCGGGTGGCGGCAAAGGCCTCGGCCAGCTCATCGGGGGTGAAATAGCCGAGCGCGCGGTGGTAGACCCGCTCGGGGCTGGTGCGCACCGCCAGCACCAGCATCATGTTGCCCAGGTCGACCGCCTGTCGCCACGGCGAGGGGCGAATCTGGGCGAAGGCGACGTCGATCAGCAGCAACTGGCCGTCGCGGACCATGAGGTTCCCCGGCTTGATGTCGCGGTGCGCGACGCCCGCATCCCACAGCTTCCTGATCAGCAGCAGCCCCTGATCGATGAGGCTGTCGTCTACCTCGGCCTCGCCGATCTCGGCCGCGCCGGCGAAGAATTCGGTGACCAGCAGGTACTCCAGGTCCGGTGTTATCTCCACGATCCCGTGCGAGGCTGCCGTACGCACCCCAGCGTCGCGCAGCAGCCGCAGCACGTAATCCTCGTACTGGGTCAGCTGCTTGACCGAGGAGAACGGGTGCTCGTCTTCCAGGACGCCGTACAACAGCGTCCGCCACAGCTTGTACCATCGGTCCGCGCGCACGTGGCCCCGGGTGTACAGCTTGCCGAACAGGTAGTGATCCGGGTTGCCCGCCACCGTAAGCCGCAGCGGCGTGGACCCGGCCGACGAGGCCAGCCCGACCGGCTTGATGTCCAGGACCTCCATCCCTAGCTGGTCGCGGACCCCCTGCCGGATCGCCGCGGCGCGGCGCCCGGTCACCGGCACGTGCGCGGCGCGGCCGCGGCGGTAGCTGATGCCGAACACGTCGTCGGGGGTAAAGAACCGGAACGCGGCCACCGGGATGGCCACCCCGAGCGCGACGCCGAACAGCACGTCGTCCGGGTGATCAACGGCCAGGTAGAGCCGAGCCAGGCAGACCACGGCCACCAGCGCCGCCCCCGCGGCGCTGGCCCAGGCCCGCGGCCGACCCGGCACGGCCAGGCAGTACACCGCGCCGGCCAGGATGAACGCCAGCAGCGCGACGATCACGGACGGGGCGGAGTAGCCTGCCCACCGTCCGATGATCAGCACGCCGTAGGGCCGCGGCCGGGACAGGCCGTTGTAGATCGCGCCGACGGCGAACTCCAGGACGAACACGCACACGGTGAGCACCACGAGGTGCCGCCAGCGCCGGAAGATCACCACCCCCAGGACCACGGCCGCCACGATCACCGGGTGCCAGGTCAGCACGGTGTCATTGATCCAGTTCGCCAGGTCAGTCAGCCACGGCGTCCTGACGGTGGCCAGCTGCCGCAGCAGCCAGGTGCTTGCGTGGTCGCCGATCCGCAGCCAGGGCGTGCGCTCGGAGAACAGGAACGCGGCCGTCACGATCACCGCGACCAGCAGCAGCCATGCCGTGGTGCTCGGGGTGATCCGGCGGGGTAGCGGCGGCGGCGCACCGGTCGGGCGGCGCTGGCGCCTGGACCCGCGTACCGCGGCGGCCGGCGGCGGGCTTGCCGGAGCGTCACTCATGACGCCGCCACTCCGGTTCGTACAGGCCGGATCAGGCCCTCGGCCCGCAGCCAGCGATCGGCCACCGCGCGAGGGTCGCCGCTGCCCAGTTCCACCTCGGCGTCCAGCGCCGCCAGGTCGGCGGTGGACAGGCGCGCAGACACCGCATCGAGCACGGCGAGCAGGTCCGCGCCGTAACGGCCGACGGTTGCTCGCCGGAGCACCGGGACGACATTCTCGGCCGGCTGCAGCCCGCGGTCATCGGTCAGGACGACCAGATGCTGGGTCTTTATCACCGGGTCGGTGGTGAACAGCAGCGCCACGTTGATGTCCCCGGCGGCCAGGGCCTGCCTGGTCAGCGGACCTCCGGCATCGAGCGGGACGAACTTGCGGAACCGCAGGCCGTAGGTCATCCGCAGGCCCGCCAGGCAATAGGCGCGCTCTGGGCATTCGGGCGGACCGCCGAACACCAGCCTGTTCGCCACCGGGATAAGGTCGGAGATCCTGCGCAGCCGGTACCGCGCGGCCGTGGCCGCCGTGACCACTATCGCGTTGCCGTTCTGCGCGGCCGCGGGGCGGCCGATGACCAAGCCACGCCCGGCTGTCGCCATGGCCAGCGCCCCGGCGGTGGCCGCGGCGCTGGGGGTGGCGCGCACGCGGCCGAGGCTGACGAACTCCAGGGCCGACCCCGTGTACTCGGGCACCAGCTGGAGCAGGCCGACCATGAGCGCCGGGTCGACCAGCTCGCGGGTGCCCAGCCCGGACAGTACCCGCACCGGGTAGCCCCGGTCGGCCAGAGCGTCCGCGTAGAGGTAGGAGAGCATGACGCTCTCCGGGAAGTCGAACGATCCGACCACGATCGACGGGCGCCCGGTATCAGCCACCGATCCCGGCGCGGAGCCACCTGATGCGGTACAGGCCGCGCCAACCAGGGCGAGCATGAGCCAGGCAGCACAGACCAGGCCGCGCGGTTGCCGGTTCACGGAGCTACGGTAGGTAACTAGGGTCGCGGAGAAATCCGTACGGGTACGTAGATCAGTACCGAAGTGGCTCGGCTCGCTGGCCGGCTCCTGCGCGGGGCTGCCTACACTCGGCTCAGCGATCGAGACGAAGCGCGGAGTGGAGCTAACCCTGATGCGGCCTGCGAGCGAGCATGAGCGCGGGCTCCCTGCTGTGCTGTCCGCTCCCCCGATCCAGCTCGGCGCCGGCCTGGCCGCCCTGCTGGCCACCGCCAGTGCGGTGCGCCATGACCGGGTAGGCCCGCGGGAAGTCAAGGCGTTCCGGGCGATCAACGGCTTGCCTGATTCCGTGTACCTGCCCGCCTGGGCCGTCATGCAGCTAGGTGCGTTCGGCGCCATTCCGGCGTCAGCCGCGGCCGCCTGGCTGGCCGGAGACGAAGAGCTGGCGGGCCGCCTCCTCATCGGCGGCACTGGCACCTGGCTGCTGGCCAAGGCGGTCAAGCGGGTAGTGCGACGGCCCCGGCCAGTGACCTTGCTACCGGGCATCCGCCGCCGCGGCCGCGATGCCAGCGGGCTCGGATACCTGTCCGGGCACGCGGGCGTGGCCGTCGCCCTCGGCTCGGCCGCCCTGCCCTGGCTCGGCCCGGGCGGCCGCGCCCTAACCCTGAGTGCCATTACCGTCGTAGGACTGACCCGCGTCTACGTCGGCGCCCACTTTCCGCTTGACATCGCGGGCGGGGCGGCGCTGGGCCTCGCCGTCAACGCCGCGGCGAGCATCGCGGTCTCCAGATGCTCTGCCCAGCATCGTGGCTAACTCGTAGACCCCCATAGCTGGCCCATAGCAGGAAATGCGTACCGGGATCAGTGATTACCCGGATGGCAGGGCGGCAGCGGGTCGTCATTGTCGGTATCAGGCAGTCCCGGCTGAATGGAGCCTGCTATGCCCACTGTGATACCGCAGCAACCCACCGCCCGGCTGGAGCAGAAGACAGCTGCCAGGACCGAGGATGCGGTCAAGATATACGGCAAGGGCCAGACCGAGGTGCGCGCGCTTGACGGCGTCACGGTCGAGTTCGCCGCCGGCCACTACACCGCCGTGATGGGCCCCTCGGGCTCGGGGAAGTCCACCCTGTTGCACTGCGTGGCCGGCCTGGACAGCCTGACGTCGGGCCGGGCTTTCATCGGCGACGAGGACCTGAGCACGCTCGACGACCAGCGGCTGACGATCCTGCGGCGGGACCGGGTCGGCTTCGTGTTCCAGGCCTTCAACCTGGTGCCGACGATCAGCGCGGCCAAGAACATCACCCTCCCGCTGCTGCTGGCCGGGCGCAAGGGCGACCAGGCGTGGATCAGCAAGGTCATCGAGATCACCGGGATCGGCGGCCGGCTGGAGCACCGGCCCAGCGAGCTGTCCGGTGGTCAGCAGCAGCGGGTCGCGGTGGCCCGGGCGCTGGCCAGCCGGCCCGAGATCATCTTCGCCGACGAGCCGACCGGCAACCTGGACTCCCGGGCCGGCACCGAGGTGCTCGGCTTCATGCGCCGCGCCGTGGACGAGATGGGCCAGACCATCGTGATGGTCACCCACGATCCGATGGCGGCCAGCTACGCCGACCGCATCGTGTTCCTCGCCGACGGCCGGATCGTCGACGAGATGCGCGAGCCGACGGCCGAGCGGGTGCTGGAGCGGATGAGACGCTTCGGGGAGTGAGCCGAGATGTTCAAGATCGTCCTGCAAAGCCTGCTAGTCCGGAAGCGGCGGCTGGTCACCAGCGCCCTGGCGGTGATCATCGGCGTCGCGTTCACCGCGGGAACCCTGGTGCTCACCGACACCATGACAAGCATCTTCAACAACCTGTCGGCGACGGTGTACCAGGGCACCGACGCCGTCGTCCGCGCCCAGTCGGTCTTCGACGGGCCGCAGAACATGGGCGCACAACGGCCGATGGTCGACGC
>Ga0126381_100006266_pt1 | contig 13151 bp, 4 predicted proteins | sample PanSoiMetPlot_28_FD_96465 | JGI IMG/M metagenome (GOLD analysis project Ga0126381, IMG submission 96465) | Tropical forest soil microbial communities from Panama - MetaG Plot_28 | ecosystem: Environmental > Terrestrial > Soil > Tropical forest > Bulk soil | place: Panama | collected 2016-02-17
AATTGTTGATCAGGTGCGGAACGAACTCCACCTGTCCGCCCGCCTTGCGCACCAGTTTGAACCAGTACATCACGCCGGGCGATTCCACATCGTTCTCGGTGTGCTCCAATCCGTGCGACCACCAACGCTTTCCGGTCACTATGTCCTGCAGGCCGTCTCCGTCCATATCGGCGAGAGCAAGAGCATGTAGTTCCGTGAAGGCTACCTTCTTGTCGGTCTCTTCCCACGACTTGCGCTCTTCGGCGCTCGCGTCGGGATCGCCCATGATCGTGTGTTCCTTCCACTTGATCGTTCCGCCATCCCTCTTTTGCTCGTACCAGACCAGGCCCGGCCCGTGCGAGAAGAGGCTCGAGATGACATCGGGCAAACCGTCGCCGTTTACGTCATAGAGTTCCAGATCGGAGCCGCGCACGAAGGGGTCTGTCCCGTGGCCGAATGGAACCGCATGGAATTCCCAAGGTCCACCGGCGGGGCCTGCCGCAGGCTGCTGGAACCAGCCGCTTCCCTGCAGGACGTCCACGCGCCCGTCGCCGTTCACATCGCCAAAGCCCATTCCGTGCGGTCCCCAATTCCCTTTGGCCGATATCGGATGGATGGTCCACGGCTTCGTGCTCTCGTAATCCGGCTTGGCATAAGCGACTACACCATCCGCGCCTCTGCCCTGAGACATCAGGAACTCCGGCCTCCCGTCGCCATCGATGTCTCCGAACTGAATGGTTTCGGCAGCAACTCCGTCGACTACCAGATAGTCCTTCCAGTGGCGCGATTCGTTCCTCGGATTCACGTACAGGTGAACACCGTCATAATTTTCGCGGACGACATCCGGCCAGCCGTCGCCGGTGAAATCGTACACGTACGACCAACGATTGTTCGTATAGGCGCCGGCCTGATGCGGCCCAGCCCAGTTAAATGTCTCCGGCGGGTAAATTTCGATGGCGGTCTTGAAATCGGGACCCAGATAGGCATATGGCCCGGAGACCACATCCATCTTTCCATCCAGATTAACGTCGCCCGCCGAGATGCCTTCCGAGTAATACCGGTCGGTCAGTTGCAGCTTGCGGAACTCCGCACCCGTCACTTCGGTTGGAAATCCGATAGTGGGCCGTGTTAGGTCGATAACGGATACGTTCTTAAAGCGAACATCGCCCGAGGCGATCTTCAGCGCCAGTTCCCCAAAGTGGCTTCCTTGGTCCCCGGCCCCGCGTCCCCGTCCCGCGCCACCAGCCGGCGGATCTACCGCCACGTCGCCGACCACGCTGATCTGAGCTTGCTTCCATCCGTCCGCCAGCGGCTCAATGAGTGCCATGCCGCCGCGAGGCCTCGCCGACTGCACAAGCGTCCGCGCCGTCTCGTTCCCCTGCGCATCGAGGGAAATCCGGTAAACGTTCGCGGCATCGTCGCCGGCCAGCGAGACATACAGGCCGCTGGTATTCCCGCCAGCGGGTAGCGCCGCATTGCGGATCAGCACGCCGGTCTGGCAATTGCTGCACTGGTACGTGAGCTTGACGACGAGGTCTTCATATCCGTGGTCCAGGACGAGCCACCCGCCGCCCCTATCTTTGGCGGTGCCGGCAAGCTGACCGTTGGCGGCGCGCCAGTCGGCTCCGCCCTGCACGTGCCATCCGGAGAGGCTTTTCCCGTCGAAGATCGAAACGGTCGCCGATCGCCCGGAAATAACAAATAGGGAGGAGAGGATTACGACCGCGGCTGCCATTCCCCAAACGACTTTTTTTTTCATGTCATCTCCTATGTGCCTGCTGGCGCCCGGCCGAGAATTCTATCGCGATCGCGGGTTGCCTGGGCGACGGAATGCGCGGGCCTTTCTCGCCGCCAGAGTTTATCCCCTACTCTTACGGTTCCGACAAGACTCGTCTGACACCCTCTCGTGAAAAACCCGAGCCCCCCTTCTCAGTACGTAAGTTTGAGGGCAAACTGCATGATCCGCGGGTCGTTGGCGCTCAGGATACGGCCAAAGGAAGTCGCGGAATTGACCGAGACGCCCGGATCCAGCAGTTGCGTCTGGTTGAATACGTTGAAGAACTCGGCGCGGAACTGAAGTCCGATCCGCTCGGTAATCTTCCAGTTCTTGAAACCACCCATGTCCCAGTTGAATGTACTGGGTGACCGGATCGTCCCCCTGCCCAGGGTGCCGAATGTTCCGATCGGGTTGACCGCGTACGCTGCCGGGTTAAACCATTGGAGCACAGGGTCGGCGCCGGAAGGCCGGGTGAGACTCACACCGGTATAAATAGCGCGATCCGAGCCTAGAGCGGTTAACGAATTGTCGACTCCGCTGTTGATCGTATCGGGCTTGCCGGTCTGGAACGTCCCAATGCCCGTGAATTGCCATCCGGTCAAAAGAGCCGTCACCACGCGGTTCTTGGAGTGGAGAAAGTCCGGCGCCTGCCAGACATACGACACCACGAAACGCTGCGTGTGATCGAAAGAAGATGGCCCGTAGTTCATAAAGTTGCCGTTGGGGAAATTCCACGGCATGACTTGGGCGTAGTCGTCGATGCTCTTGGAATATGTGTAATTGGCGAGCACCGTGAAGCCATGCGAGAACCTCTTATTCACGACCGCCTGCAGTGAGTTGTAATTGGCAAGCCCGTCCTGCGCCATCATACCGATGCTCCCGTATGGCTGGAACGGACGTCTCGCATTCGTGGTGGCGGTTGTGGCGCCCGGAGAGTAAACAGAGGGATTCAACTCCCAGGTGCGTGAGCCGTTCTGGGTCCGCGAGCCGACGTACGCCACTCGCACGACATACTCGCCGATCTGACGCTCGAGCGTGAGGTTATAGTTGTACGCCAGAGTCGTTTTCCACTGAGGGGAATACGTTGTGACCGTGATCGGCGTTGGGAATACCGCGGTGGCCGACCCGAGTTGCGCGGGGAACGGATCGGGCAAGGCGGCTCCTACGTAAGGAGCAGCGAAGCACGTCACCCTTGGCGGCAAGGGACCCTGCTCACAAGGCGTTGTGTAGCTCGTGCGAGCGCTCCAGGGAGAGGCGTCCACGCCGCCGTTGTTGAGGATGCCGGAAACGCGCTGATCATAGAAATAACCACCCCCGCCGCGAATGCTCATCTTGCCGTCGCCCGTCAAATCGTAGGCGAACCCGATGCGCGGGGCAAAATTGTCGTAGTCTCCCGTGACGCCCTCGTACGGCACGCCCGCGTCGCCGCGGAACGTTTCTCCCACCGGGGCGTTCACGAACAATTTGGAGTGAATGCCCGCATAGTAATCCTGCGGGAAGAACCGCTCCCAACGGCCTTGCACCTCGTTCCAGGGTTTGTAAGGCTCATACCGGAGGCCCAGGTTCAGCGTGAGGCGCTTGTTCACCTTGATGTTGTCCTGGAAAAACGGGGCATAGAAGACATCCCGGTTGTCCTTGTATTCGCCCATTCCCTGATCCATGGATCCGATGCGGCCCAGCATGAAATCCGCAAGCGCGTTACCCGTGATTTGCCCGCTGAAGGTAAAGGCGCCTCCCGTCCGGTACTGATTTACAATGTCCGAACGTTCCTTGTCGATGTTAATCCCGAAGGAGATGCTGTGCCTCCCTTTCACCCAGCTCAACCGGTCGCTGAATGTCCAGTTCTCGCGCGGGAACTTGGCGGTAGTGTTATCGCCGAAGCTCCAGTAGCCACTCACGCCGACGCCCAGAATTCCTTTCGGAACGGGCTGCTGGTTGATCGTCATCCCGAAATCACGCAGGTCAGGAGAATCGCTCGGAGGGCCACGCTGAGAAAGCACGCGCACAAAACCGATGTGAGCCTCGTTCAGGACGTTGGGCGAGAAGATGTGGGTCTCGGTTGTAGTTACGTTTTGGTCGCGAATTGTGGCATAGTCCCCGTAGTTGAGAATGTTGGGCGTCGCATTGTCCTGGAGAAGGTTGAACTGGTCGATGAAGTAGCGTACGCTCAGACGGTCGCTGTCGTTGATCTGGTGGTCGAATTTCACCACGCCTTCATTGAAATTCTCATTTAATCCTTTGCCGAAAGTAACGAGACCTGTGCCGGTGGCTCTGGGAAGCAGCTTGGTCAGGTTCAGCGACACGGGGTCGAGCCGGTTGAGGGGAATCTGGTTTCCCGGGAAGGTCTGCCCTGGGGCCAAGGGATCCTTGATCGCCTTTGCGCAGGCCGTTCCGCATGTCGAAAAGTTGCCAGTAAGCTCGTCATTGGTGGGAACAAATGCGTTCGTGGCATTCTGGACGTCGCGGAACTTGGTTTGCTGGAAGCCAATGAAGATGAAGGTCCTGTTGTGGCCGTTGTAAAGCTTTGGAAAAACCACCGGGCCGCCGAAGGAACCCCCGTACTGATTGCGCTTCAGAGGATCCGGGGTGGCCGCGAAGAAGTTACGGGCGTTGAAAAAGCCATTGCGAACGAATTCGAACGCGGAACCGTGAATGTCATTGGTGCCTGAGCGAGTCACGGCGTTGACCACGGCGCCCGCGTTACTCCCGTACTGAGCGTCATAATTGCTCGTTTGGACGCTGAACTCCTGCAGGAAATCGGGCGCCGGGAAGGGCGAGTTGATTTGCGTGTAGTGGTCGTTATTGTTGTTGCCATCCAACTGAAAGCTTGTAGTACCGCCCACCCCGCCATTGGAAGAGATAACAGGCTGGCCTGGGAATGTCTTCGTGTTTCCCTGGTCGACGCCCGAGCCGGGGTTGGTCGCCGTGCCGGGGATGAGCGTCGTCAGTTGGGCCGCGTTGCGGCCGTTCAGCGGCAACTCGACGATCCTGCTCTGGTCGACGACCTCTCTGATCGTGGAAGTAGACGTGTCAACCTGCACCGCATTCGCCTCTACGTTGACGCTCTCGGTGATCTGGCCCACTTCGAGCGTCATGTTCAGAGTCAGGCTCTGGTTCGCCTCCAGCCGCACATTCACTTCGGTTGTTTTCTTGAAACCCGAGGCTTCCGCAGTGATCGTGTAAGTCGTCGGGCGCAACTCCCGCAGCTCATATTCGCCGGTGGAATTACTCACGGCGGTACGGGAGAAGCCCGTTTCCGTTTCAATGCCGGTTACCGTCACGTTCGGGATCACAGCTCCGCTCTGATCCTTGACTGTTCCGGTGATTTGGCCGGATTCCTGAGCCTTTGTTTGCCCAATCAGCAGCAGGAATATGGCACTCAAGGCGAGAACGTTCAGTTGTCGCATGTAGACCCCCTACAGTCTCGATGCTTGTATATATCACCGTGTAGAAAATTTGTCCAGTTGTAAAAAATGTTGCTGCTGTTAGTAGGTGAGCCATCCGATCTGAAAAGGGGCTGAGTATCTGGTTTTGCAATCGGACCAGAAGATTCCGATGCGCCCAGCAGAAGCTGAGCTGAATTGCGGGAGCAGAAATCGCCGGAATGGCGCACGTAACATGCATCGCGCATGCGCGGAGGTATGCCGAGTACGGCTACGCGGGCTGTTCGACCAGCGATGGGGCAAGCTCAGCAGGCGCCGAATTCTCCTGGAGATGGCGGAGCGGGCGCTGGGTACCGCGGCGACTATGGCATCGACCGCGCCCGCCCATTCTCCCCGCTTATCCTCATATAACGCTATTTCGAGCTCATGGGACTCGCTGCAGATGCCCATGCAACCGGAACCTGACGTGGTGTGGCCGTTGATTCATGAGTCCGGCTTACATCCTGAGATCAATACCCAAAAGAGCTGCAAACCTGAGGCTTCGAACCGAAATCGATCCGATTCCGCAGGCCGGCAAAGGTTGGATCGCGATCTTTCGAATCGATGAACGATTCTTCTCGATGCAATCAAATCCGGAGTCTGTAATGACATCTCGAAGTCCCACCGCGGCGATCATATTGGCCCCTCGCCCGCGTCACTGCGCACGACGGGCAATGGGAAGTTGTTAAGCGTTCGGGGAATCTTTTGCCGTTAACAAATCCACCGTCAGCGGGGATGCCGGGCGGAATCGTTTGACTTTGGTGCAGGGGGGATACGCTACTGTGTTTGATGTTGTGATCGATCGTCGACTCGATGGAGGTGACTTAATGCGTGCGCTCGTAGTGAGGCAGCCGAACGAGTTTTCAGTGGAGGACGTCCCCCGGCCCATCCCCGGAGCCTACGAGGTCCTATGCCGCGTGCGCGCGACGACGATCTGCGGGACCGACCCGCACATCATCCAAGGCCACTACCCGGGTTTCTGGCCCAAGGAGTGGCCGCTGATCCCCGGCCACGAGTGGTGCGGGGAAATCGTCGAGTTGGGTGAGGGCGCCGCAGCCCTGGGTTGGAAGGCCGGCACGCGCGTGGCCGGTACCTCGCATGCGCCCTGCGGCTATTGCCGCAAATGCATCGTGGGCCGGTACAACCTCTGCGAGAACTTCGGCGTCGAGGGCCTGCACAGCCAGTACGGTCACAACACCAATGGGGCCTACGCTGACTACGTCGTGCACTCAGTCCGCAGCGTCTTTCCGGTACCTGACTCACTCTCCGACGAGGAGGCGGCGATGCTCGACCCTACGGCCATTGCGCTGCACACGGTCAAACGAAGTAGACTGCAGCCGGGCGACACTGCGGTGGTGGTCGGGCCCGGCGTGATGGGCCTGCTGGTCGCGGAGTGCGCCCGTGCGTTGGGCGCCGGCCGCATCATCATGGTGGGCCGCGGTAACCGCCTCATCCGCGCCGCCGAGCTGGGCCACGAAACCGTCGACTTCACCGCGCGGGACACAATAACGGCTGTACGCGAGATGACAGGCGGCCTGGGCGCCGATGTGGCCATGGAGTGCTCTGGCGCCCCGGAGGCCGTGGGCCAGTGCGCCGAGATGCTGCGCCGGGGCGGCTGCGTCGCGGTGATCGGAATCCCGATGGATGACGCCCGGATTCCGATGCAGCGGATTGTGCTCGACGAGATCGAGGTCGTCGGCGTACGCGCTGCGGCGGGCGAGATGCCGCAGGCGATCGCGTTGGTTGCGGCCGGGCGCATCCGACTGGCAGATCTGATCACGCATCGTTTCCCGCTGGAAGACTTCGCCGACGCCTACGGGACGTTTATCAGTCGCGCCGGTGGCGCTCTAAAGGTGGTCGTCCGTCCCTAAGACTGCGGCACAGTTTTGCCACGCACTTGCTGGGGGCGGGCTGATCTGGCCGCGATCCAGGTATTGCTCGGCTATGCCGACTTGGGGGCCGATTGGCATTTAGCTGCAGTCGTCACGCCGCATCTGGACAAAACAAGCATCGCCGATGTGCTGCAGCGCGATCAGATGACAACCGATCGTGTCGAGGGAACGACTTATTCTTGAGAGCAATGCGTTTCTCTCACGGCCTCGATTGCCGCAAGAGAAACGCGATTCGTTACTTTACCTTTTGGTGAGCGGCGTCAGAGTGACCTTCCGGAAATACACTGTGGCGTGATCGCCCTGCAACTCGATCGGCCCGGGCAGCGCTTCATGCGGATCGTACGATAGGCTGCCGGTGAGCCCATCAATCACAGCTTTTTCATAGAGGGTCTGGCCGTTGAGCATCGTGGTGACGTCGCGCCCGACGAGACGGATGTCATAGGTCTGCCATTCACCCGCCGGCTTGCTCGCGTTCACCCGCGGCGGAATGCGATGGTAGAGAGCGCCCATGCCGTGGAGACCGGGTTCGCCCTTACCGTAATCATTCTGGATCTGGACCTCGTAGCGGCCGCGCAGTCCGATGCCGCTGTTGCTGTTCTTCTCGGCTACCTTGAATTCGGCATGCAGCTCGAAATTCCAGAACTTCTGGTTGGTGGCGATGTTCTCGCCTTTGCCATCGGTGGTGAGAACGCCGTTCTCGACACGCCAACCGGAGGTGCTGCCCGTGGTGATGCCGGTCCAGCCGGTGAGATCCTTACCGTTGAACAGCTCGACCGGCGTGCCCGTCACCCAGGAGCCGTCATCGTGCTCGTTGATTACGGGCGCACGCTCGCCCGTGAAGGACCACGGCTTCTGGGCGTAGTCGGCCTTGCCTTCCAGCTTGCCGTTGACCAGTTTGGCCTCATACTCCGCGTGCACAGCGGGTTCGGGGCCGCGTCCGGCGCGTCCTGGCGTTTGCGGTTTGTCATACGAGAAGCGCAGAACTCCGTTCTCAATGCGGGCGTTCTGGATCGCCTCCAAGCCGTCCGGAGTACAGGTACATGTACCCGTGATCCGGGACGTGCCGGCGCCGGAGATCTCCAGCCACCAAGCCTTGTCGGCTGGCGTCTTGTGAATCGTCAGATCCCATTTTCCGTTGAAATCTTTGTCCGCCGCGCCTGCGATTTGCGCCCACAGGAAGAGCGCAGCCGAGGCAGTCGAGATGCTCAAATAACGCATTTCCCTCAACTCTCCTTCACCTCTTTTTGCCTGCTGTTGACCGGCGAGGATTCAGGCAGCAGGGGACGTCGCACAAGCCGAAGAAGCGAACCATTGCCAGCCCGCGCCTCCTGTCTTTAGTACGTAAACTTCAGACTGAACTGCATGATCCTCGGATCATTGGCGCTCAGAATACGGCCGAAGCTGGCTGTAGAATTCACCGTTGTGCCCGGATCCAGAAGCTGGGTATGGTTGAAGATATTGAAGAACTCGGAGCGGAACTGAAGAGAGTACCGCTCCTTGACCCTGAAGTTCTTGAAGAGTCCCATGTCCCAGTTGAACGTGCTCGGCGAGCGGATTGTTCCCGCGCCAAGCGTACCGAAAGTCCCGATCGGATTGATGGCATACGCTGCCTGGTTGAACCATTCCAACGTCGGATCCGCGCCGTCCGGCCGAGCCGGGCTCACCCCCGTATAAATAGCGCGGTCGCTGCCTATATTTGTCAGCGAATTGTCGACTCCGCTGCTGATAGTGTCGGGCTTGCCAGTCTGGTAGGTGGCGATGCCCGTGACTTGCCATCCGTTCAGGAGAACTCCAGCCGCTACGTTGCGTGTAACGTTGGGTTCCTGCCAGACGTACGAGGCCACCCATCGCTGTGTGTGATCGAAAGCAGCCGGCCCGTAGTTCCTGCCGTTGGGGAAATACCATGGCACGATCGTCCCGTACGTCATCGCCTTCGACCATGTGTAATTCGCCTGCAGCGTGAAGCCGTGCGAGTACCTCTTGTTCACCGATGCCTGCAGGGAGTTGTAATTTGCAAGCCCGTCAAAGGCCATCTGACTGATACTCCCGTACGGCTGGAATGGGCGTCTCGCATCCGTGGTGGCGGTTGTGGCGCCCGGAGAATAGACGGCGGGATTCAGATTGACTCCACGCGGGAGATGTGTTCCGCGGGAGCCGACATAGGCGATTCGCGCGACGTACTCGCCGACTTGACGCTCGAGTGTCAGGTTATAGTTGTAGGCCAGCGTCGTAGTCGACTGGGGCGCATAAGTCGTGACCAGGACCGGCGTGGGAAATGCCGCTGTTGGAGCGCCCAGGGGCTGAGGGAACGGATCCGGCTTGGCAGCCCCCACGTAAGGAGCGGCGAAGCAGACTGTTCTTGGGGGCGCCGGGCCCTGCTCACACTGATTCGTGTAGCTCACACGTGCGCTCCAGGGTGATGCATCCACGCCGCCGTTGTTGATAATGCCGGAGCCTCGCTGGTCGTAGAAGAAACCGGCGCCGCCCCGGATACTCATCTTTCCGTCACCGGTCAAATCGTAAGCAAAGCCGAGGCGTGGTGCCAGGTTGTTGTAGTCTCCCGTGGTGCCGTCATATGGAACTCCCGGCGAGTTCCGGAAGGTTTCGCCCACCGGGGCGTTCACGAACACCGTGGACTTCACGCCCGCATAATAATCCTGAGGGAAGAAGCGCTCCCAGCGGCCGGCCAACTCGCGCCACGGGGAATAGGGCTCATACCGCAGGCCTAGATTAAGCGTGAGCCGCTTGTTCACCTTCCAGTTATCTTGGGCATAGGGGGCATAGAAAGTATCACGGTTGTTCTTGTACTCGCCCATTCCCTGGTCCATGGAGCCAATTCGGCCCAGCAGAAAATCGGCGAGAGCATTGCCTGTAATCTGTCCGCTGAAAGTGAAGGCCGCGCCGGTCCGGTATTGGTTCACGATGTCCGACCGTTCCTTGTCAATGCTGAATCCAATAGAAATGCTGTGCTGTCCTTTTACCCAGACCACACGGTCACCGAATGTCCAGTTCTCGCGCGGGAACTTGGCGGTGAGCTCATCGCCGATCCGGCTCCAGTCACCGGTGACGGTGATACCGAGGAGTCCTTTCGGAACGGGCTGCTGGTTGATCGCCATTCCGAAGTCGTGCAGATCCGGAGAATTCGTCGGCGGCAGCCGCGAGGAGAGTACTCGTACCCAACCGATGCGAGCCTCGTTCAGGAGATTGGGCGAAAAGATGTGCGTCTCGGAAATGGTGGCGTTCTGCGAACGGATCCGGGCTGAGTCAGCGTAGGTAAGAAGATTCGTGGGCGCCAGGTTCTGGGCAAGGTTGAACTGATCGATGAAATAGCGTGCGCTCAAGCGGTCGCTGTCTTTAATCTGGTGATCGAATTTCGCGATTCCCTCATTGAAGTCCTGAACGATTCCCTTGCCGAAGGTGACCAAACCGGTACCGGTTGCGGCGGGAAGGAACTTGGACACGTTCAGCGATACGGGGTCGAGGCGGCTGATCGGAATCATATTTCCCGGGAAGGTTCCCGTTCCGCCTGGGCTCAATGGATCTTTGAGTGGTTTGGCGCAGGCCGATCCGCAAGTGGAAAAGTTCCCCAGCAGTTCATCACCGGTGGGAACAAATGCGTTCGTGGCGTTCTGCACGCTGCGGATCTTACTCTGCTGCCAGCCCATGAAGATGAAGGTCCTGTTTCGGCCGTTGTACATCTTGGGAAGCACGACGGGACCGCCGAAGGAGGCTCCGTACTGGTTGCGCTTCAGGGGGTCCGGCGTCGCCGCGAAATAGTTGCGGGCGTTGAAAAAACCGTTGCGAACGAATTCGAACAGGGAACCGTGAACTTCGTTGGTGCCCGAGCGCGTCACGGCATTGACCACAGCGCCCGCATTGCTCCCGTACTGAGCGTCGTAGTTGCTCGTCTGAACACTGAACTCCTGCAGGAAATCGGGCGCGGGGAAGGGTTGGTTGATCTGAGTGTAATGGTCGTTGTTGTTGTTGCCATCCAACTGAAAGCTCGTGGTGCCGGCGCTTGCGCCATTGGATGCGATAACGGGCTGGCCTGGGAACGTCTTGGTGATCCCTTGGTCCACGCTCGTACCGGGTTGGCTCACGGCGCCCGGAATGAGCGTCGTCAGGTTGGCCGCATTGCGGCCGTTCAGGGGTAACTCGACGATGCGGCTCTGGTCGACCACTTCCCGGATCGTAGACGTTGATGTGTCAACCTGCACAGCATTCGCCTCGATGTTGACGCTGTCCGTGACCTGCCCCACTTCTAGCGTGAGATTGAGCGTGAGGCTCTGGTTTGCCTCAAGATGGACATCCGATTCCGTCACCTTTTTGAAGCCCGACGTTTCGGCCGAGATCGTGTAGTTGGTCGGGCGCAGTGATGTCAGTTCGAACTCTCCACTGGAATTACTTACCGCAGTGCGCGATAGATTTGTTTGCGCCTCGGTGGCCGTTACCGTGACGTTTGGGATAACGGCTCCGCTCTGATCCTTCACTGTTCCGACGATTTGGCCGGATTCCTGTGCTTTTGTTTGGCCAACGAGCACCAGGAACACGGTGCCCAGAACGAGAACGTTCAGTCTCTGCCGCATACGCTAATCCCCTCTGCAATCCTGATGTTTTGTATATCACTGTGTAGAAAATTTGTCTAGTTGTAAAAAATATTGTGCTTTGACAAAACTTCAGAGGAGCCGGTCACCTGAACTCAGCGGCCAATTCCTGGCTGGACTGGGACTGATCCGGCAGTGCGGAGCAGAAATATCGCTCGCCTGGGGAGAAGGACTTTGCGAAAACTGGTTGCGGCAGCGGCCCGGGACGGATGGGTTCGCCCCGTGCTCACCGCGAAACGACGCTCTGGCAGCCGGACGTCTGGGGGACCATCCGCGCAAGTTCACGATGCGATAAGTAGTCTTATTTGACCGCGGGGTGCCCTACGGAAGATGCGGGAGCGATTTTTTGCGGCCAGGCATGATCAATGACTGACCATAGAAAATCGCCGCTCAGCCGTACTTCGTTGTGGCAACTCATACAGCCCTCCTGGACACGCATCTGATCGAACGTCTCCATTGTGATGTTGGCGAATGCGGTGGCGGCGCCCACTCCTGGAAAAGTGTTGGATGCATCGCCGTTCAGAGTTGCGGGAACCGGGATCGCCTGATTGCCCGGGACGCGCTCCCACTGCGTCATCACAAGCTGATAGTTCTCCCAAATCGTGCCGCGGAGCAGTCTCATGTAGCGGGTGTTCGTTATCAGCGTATTGGGATGAAGCGGAGCCTGGGCCGCTCTCGTGACGTTAAATGGCTTTGCCGGTTCGGGTTGGAGTGGAATCAAAGGGAGAGGATTCTCTGCCGGCATCGGTGATTCCGTGCCGTCGTTGAAAAGGAATTTGCCGGGGCCGCCCTCGCGCGCCGGTGGAACGAGATCCACTTGTTCGAAGGTCGCCCAGGTCCACTGGGGCCGGCTGGGAGTCTTCACGGCGATGTGCAGCCCGACGAGTCCAACCGTCACACGCGAGCACTTTCCTGTTCGCACGCCCCGCACGACGGCGGTTCGCGAATAAATCCGCCGGCGTTGTGCTTCCGAAAATCCACTAAGATCGATCCAGGCCGCCTTGAGCGCGACGGATCCGAAGGGAAAATTCATCAGGGGCAGAGACGGCGCGGGGCTCGGAACTGACGGCAGATTGCTTCGCAAATAGAACTTGTTGCGGACCAGATAGTCGTACGCAATCTGGTTGTAGAGCGTCTGATACCGAACGTAGCGGCCGTTCTGGGCTACAAGAGGTCTCTCGAAATCACCATGTCCTGCTTCGGCGAAGTCGTCGTAACCTGATTTCGTTGCGAGAATGACATCGCCGAATTTTGGGGAGACGGCACAGGCGTTGGCGGAGTCGTAATCGTTGAAAGCATCCGTGGGAGGCGTGCCATTGTCGTGGAATACTTCGGCCAGCGACTTGAAGGTTTCGAAAACGCGCGCGCCCGGCTCACCGATTGTCTTTGACGAGTCTGCGACGCCGCGCCTGCCCGGCGCCGAGGGCCACACCATCGCGACGAAGGCCCGCCACGAGAAATCGTCAAAATAGTCGAC
>Ga0126381_100006267_pt1 | contig 13150 bp, 17 predicted proteins | sample PanSoiMetPlot_28_FD_96465 | JGI IMG/M metagenome (GOLD analysis project Ga0126381, IMG submission 96465) | Tropical forest soil microbial communities from Panama - MetaG Plot_28 | ecosystem: Environmental > Terrestrial > Soil > Tropical forest > Bulk soil | place: Panama | collected 2016-02-17
GCTGCTCGCGCTGTTTCGCGCGGTATTCCATCTGGCGGGGTCCGGCTTCTTCGACCGCTTTCCCCTCTTCCCCTTCACATTCCCGGCCGCAGTGCTCGTTCAGCTCTGCGCAGGGCGGTACGATTTCGAGTGGGCCGTCAATCGTCGCGCGGTCGAAGGGCTCGGCGGAATCGCGATCGACGGTGTCATCATCTGCGCGGTCGGGACATTGTCGTTGGGAGCGATCGGCGCGAACGTCGGCCCGCTGATCATCCTGGCGGCTGCAGCGATTGGCTGGAGCGTCTTCGTGACACTGGTCATCGGGCGGCGCATCTTCCGGCAGCACTGGTTCGAGCATTCCATTCCCGAGTTTGGCGAATCCCAGGGCATGCTCGCCTGCGGCTTCGTGATGATGGACATGGTCGACCCGTCGCGGCAAACGGACGTCGTCAGAGGCTACAGTTATCGGCAGATCATCACCCGTCCCATTCTCGGCGGTGGCTTCATGACCGCGCTCGCCGTGCCGTTGATCGCTCGCATTGGGTTGCCAGCCTTCACGATCGCGAGCGCGGCGGTTACCGGAGCACTGATCGCCTGGGGAATCAAGCGGGCAGGCCAGGGGAAGCGAGTGTTGAGTCCGTCGAGCTAAAACTCTTCGCTGTCGGTTAACCGCGTGTTCCGGTTCAGGGCCAAGGCCACGATGTTCACACTTGGTAAAAAGCCCCGCGAAGCTGAGCGCAGCAGCAACTGATTCATAGACTTGCTCGAGGCACCTAACAAGCTCGTTGTCCAACCGCTATCACCCTCGCAATCCCCGACAGCGGCGCAAAGTTGTGACATCGCCTGTTTTGTGACGGTTGAGCGGATGTGAGATTTTCCGCACAATTGTTTGGGTTCCGCGTTTTGTTATATTAGGTTGTCTCTTCGCCGCCTCATAATCCCGTGCGCTTGAATCCGACACGGTTTATTCTTTCCGGGTTTTCTGTCAGCAAATACCGGCATTGCAGGGGGGCGCTCGCCTTATGGAACCAATTGTCCGGGTTCTCGTCGTGGATGATTACAAGCCTTGGCGTCGCTTCATCCGTTTGACGCTTCTGGCACACGAGAGACTTCAGATCATCGGAGAAGCATCGGATGGCCTGGAAGCGGTTCAGAAAGCGCGAGAACTGCAACCCGACCTGATCCTCCTAGACATAGGCCTTCCGAAACTGAACGGAATTGAAGTCGCACGCCAGATCCGGAAGGCGTCTTCGGCGATCAAAATCCTTTTCGTCAGCGAAAACCGGATTTGGGACATTGCAGAAAAGGCTTTGCTCACAGGTGCGAGCGGCTACGTGCTGAAATCCGTCGCGGCAACGGAACTATTGGCTGCGGTCTCGGCAGTGCTTCAAGGCAAGCAGTTTGTCAGTGCCAGTCTGGGCGCTAACGAGGGCCTTCTCGACCGTTCGCCCCGTCCCCAACACCACTCAGCAGGGTTTTATTTCGATGATTGGCATTTGCTCGATGATCTTACGCAATTCGTCGGAACCGCTCTCAACGCTGGGAATGCTGCTATTTGCGTCGCAACCGAGGCACACCGGGAGAAACTTCTTACCAGGCTACAGGCATACGGAGTGAATATCGGTGCAGTAATGGAGCAGGGCAGATTCATCGCCCTGGATGCTGCGAATGCAGCCTTGGCATTCATGCACAATGACCAGCCGGATCGGGCTCGATTCTTGGCAGTGGCGGACAATCTCATTACTACCGCTGCGAAGTCCACCACTGGAGGACACCCCAGGCGGGTCGCACTATGCGGAGAGTGCGATCCGCCGCTGTGGAGGCTTGGCAGGGGAGAGCCGGCGATTCGTTTGGAGCAGCTCTGGAACGAGATCGCTGCACGTTACGACGTGGATATTCTGTGTGCATACTCTCTGCAAAGCCATGGCCTGATGGATAGTCAACTCTTCAAACGAATCTGTGCAGAACACTCCGCCGTTCACACCTAGTAGTCCCCCCCGACCTGCCCGGCACGCCCGATGTCAGAAGATTCAACCAGCGTGGCAACGGCGAGACTTGAGGCTAGACCACCAAGTGGAGCTGAACCGGGAAACTGACCGGTTCGATTTGGCACATTTACTGGGCTAGCAGCTGGTTCACCTGCGTACGGAGTTTCTGGTATTCGGAACTATTATCAAGAGGGGGAATAGGGTCACCCTCGAGCATGGCCTCCTCGTGTCGATCAAGAGATAGCTGCAGAGAGGCGAGCGCCTCCTGCCGCATCCCCAGCGCAGCATAGATTTTAGCCAAGGCATAGGCTGAGCCGGCACCGCGGTCAACCAAGTCTTTTTGCACTGGCAATTCGCTTGCGAATAATCCCGTCAGACCTCGGGCAGCCAACCCCTTCTCGCGAGCATCGGCTAAAGCGAGTCCGTCTTCATCGTGGCGCAGTTCCGCCATGCGCCTCCACTCCTCCAATGCCTTGACATAATCTTTCTTTTCCCAGTAAATGCGCCCAAGGTAATTGTGCGTCGAGGAAAACGATGGTTCGGCTTTTTCCAATTGAGTGAGCAAGTCCAATCCTTCCGCATGATGCCCTGATTGCCACAACAACAGTCCTTTGTCCACGAGAATTGCGGTCGACGAAGGCTCAAGCTTGCGCGCTTGTTCAATCTGATCGAGTGCTTGTGGAAAGCGGTTCCGGCCTAATAGGAAAGTTGCATACCAATGATGAGCGCGCACGGAGTTCGGATCTAATTCCAGGGCACGTTTAAACTGGCGTTCGGCAGTTACCGCCTGCCAAGACCACCAGTAGGTCACAAATGCCAGAGAAGCATGCGCGTCGGCAGAAGTATCATCCAGCTCCACGGCACGTTGGGCGGCCGACAACGCGCGCGGGAATGCTTCCCCTGGATACATCGCCCCGAATTCCCGCAGCAAGTTGTAGCAATCCGCTAGGCCGACGTAGGCCTGAGCATCATTCGGATCTTTAACAATGGCTTGAGTGAAATAGTCGACCGCTTTATTGAGATCGTCGGGAGTGCGACGGTTCCAGAAATAACGCCCTTTGAGATACAGTTCTTGTGCTTCGAAGCTCGGAATGTGCCGATTCGTGGAGGCCCTAGGGTGCAATCCGTTGTTGCCGATAAATACTGCGACGCTGGCAACCAGCGCCAGAGGAAGCAGCCACGCAGTAATCCGGGAAAGGATAGGATCCTTGGTCGCCGGCTCGAAGAGCCCGTCATTCGATTTTGATTCAATCTTGGGGAATCCGGACTTGAGGTGCTCGTCAGTGGGGTGATCGTTTGGGCTGTTATGAGGATCCGCTTCCCGGCCTGGGCCTCTTAGCCATGCAACCAACTCGTCGCTGTAAGCGAAGACCGCAGTTCGACCTCTTCCGGGCAGGCGGTGAACAGGCAGTCCACGTTCCACTTCCCAGCGCTTCACCGTGCGTTCAGCCCGTGCGAAAAAGGCGGCAATTTCCTTCCACGAATCCAGTCGCTTATTCGGGGGCGGGTCGGGACTTGCTGCCATAACGGAAACGACCCTTTTTGGCCTGAAGTGGCCTAATTTGTCCCTTGCTCGGAGGATTAGCAAGGCGGCAGCATTCTAGCACAATCGGAAGGGCACCCGTCGCTCCTGAATATTTCGGGCCGTCGCGATCACAGAGATCTGTGTGTCATTGGGGCACTTCTGACGGCCGCTGCCACCTACTTCTATCGAATAGACAGGATGACGCAGGGAATCGACTTCGGATCAAGAGTCAGCGCAATTGGGAGGCATGGGAATGTGGTGTAAGCGGTGCGATTCCGAGCAAACGAAAACGTTCACCGGCGAAGTTGCAATTCATTTTGCAGGAATGAACGGTCTAAACAAGCCTATGGTGTTCGTTTTTCCGATTCTCGTTGTCTGCTTGCACTGTGGGTTGACCGAGTTCATGGTTCCGGCAGATGAATTATCCGTGCTCGCGACTGGTGTCCCGGTCCCAGGAGTGGCGATTTCCGAGAGGGGGGAGTGACTTTGAGGTTGCATCAAAAAGACCGTTGATCGCGTTAGGGACGACCATTCCTGAACGCCCCCGCACGGACCTGCTGGATGACTCCACGCATTGAGCTCCGGCAAGGGTTTATCAGCTGTAAGAGATGCAGAAGCAGCCCATGTCGCAGGCCCGAGCGGTTCTATCGTAAATGGCTGTTCGAGGTTCAATGGGACGGATTCCGGTGCCTTGCTTTACATCGAGCATGGCCGTTGCAGGCTAGTTACCAGCAATGCTCCAGCAGACTTCAGCCGCCCGCCGACTAAACAGGATTAGTCAGTATCTTAAGTCTGAGCAGCTTTACGGACGAATCGAGCCGATATCGAGGCACCGGCGGATCTTCGGTCCTGAAAACAACCGTGTCCGGCTCCTCCCGGCCCGCATAGTACGGCTGAATATTGAACGACCCTCTTTTGTTGGTGATGAGTTTTGTGACTGGCAGGGAGCCGTTGGGGACGATGGTGACTTTGACAACTCCGCATGTACTGACCAAGTTATCGCCAACGGCAGGATTTTGGATTTCGCCTGCGCGCTTTGGATCGGTCATATCTTTTCTTTAGAAGATTCGGCAGACCAACTCGATTAGCAGAAGACGCGCGATAAACTCTGGATCTGAGGAACTTTTCAGTTTGGTGGTCTTGTTTCGCCCTTCAAAGAACACACGCATCAGGCTGCCGTCAATCTCGTATTCTCCGACGTACTCCTTACCTCTAAAAATCACCTTGAGTGGCGACCTTGCACTCATTCCTGTCGCTCCGGAAGTTTGCTCGAATCAGTCTCGAACGGTGTGGTAAAACGATTTCGAGTCAAAATCGTCGAATCTGAGACTGTGCATTGTGCATACTCCGATTCCAGCAACTCGCAAAGCGCTATAAAACGCCACGAGTCGGTAAAAAAAAAGGCCGCCCGCCCGGGTTTTGAGCGCTATCGCCGGTGGGTCTTGCCGCCGAAGAGAGAATCCAGTCTACAGACGATTCAGATGACCATGCGCTATGCACATCTGGCCGGTCATGTGTTAACCATGCACTTCGCTCAGGTTCGGCGCTCCATTTGTCCCGGAACTCGTAGTCAAGGCGAACCGGTCAGTATAGGAAGCTGCTAAACTACGGCTCGGCGGGCCTCTAGCTCAATGGTTAGAGCAAACGGCTCATAATCGTTTGGTTCTCGGTTCGAGTCCGAGGAGGCCCACCAGTCCAGAGCGCAGACGACTTCCCCGAATTCGGGAACGGAAAGAGCTTCGGAACAGCAGCGGTGGGTGAAATCACGGATTCCCCAGTCCCGGTCCTGATCACAATGCCGATCACGCAGCACTTGAGCGGCTGTGGGATTCATGCCAGTGCCTTAGCATATGATTCCAGCTCGATTTCTCGGGCGGGGGATCGGGTGGTCAAAAGCCGCGAGCGAAGCACGATTGCCTGTGCTGCCAATGGCGTCAAATCGTCGATCATGTTTACGTGCTGTGTGAATTGACAGTAGCTCAGCCCACCTGCTCGAGGCATGATCGATGCATGAAAGACACGTCGCCCCTACGCGAAGTTGCGCTACGCAACTTGCATAGGGTCGGCGTTATTCATTCGGGCTTCCTGTCTCTCTTCTTGCGCGCCTTCGTCGTCCGCGCCTTTGCAGCCGCCTTCAACGCCTTTGCCTGCTGGTCGTCGTACTTGCGATAAATCAGCGCACAATAACTTTTGAATGAGCGCATATTGCTCCGAGGGTCGGCTTGCGGTCGGCTCGCAATGGCCGTGGGTGGGATTTACGATGTTCTACACTGAGCGTGCGGTCCGCCGACCCAGAGTGGAAACGATATTCGAGGGACTCGGGCAAGCGCTCACGCGGGTTGACGAAACTTCCGCTGAGTAAGGGCCCGCGCGAAACCCATCGTGTTTATCATAGCGGTGATGGTGAAACTCAACGAAACTGCGGCAGGCGTCACCTTTGCCGTACGTGTCCAGCCACGGGCGCGACGCAACGCTCTAGTGGGCGAACTCGGCGACGTTCTGAAAGTAGCTCTGACTGCGCCACCGGTTGACGGCAAGGCTAATGAGGCCTGTATTGAATTCTTCGCCGAGGCTTTGAATCTGCCGCGCTCTGCGGTCATGATCGCCTCCGGCGAGACCAGCCGAAATAAAGTCCTGCGCGTGAGGGGAATCACTGCCGCCGAGTTCAAGAAGCGATTACAAACGAGAGCCGATGCCTGGTAAACGAAGCCCCCTCCGCGTCGCCGCTGAAATTCGCAGTATCCTCAAGCGCGAGGGCTCCCCGGAACATGCCAACGGCGTCGCCTGGTTCTTCAAGGAGAAAATCCAGTCGCACGGATGGCGCACCGCCGATCTGCGCCGCCTGGCCCGGCAATGCAGCCGAGCCCTCGACGAAGAGCACGGCCTTGATTTCATCGTTCGCGTAGCGGACCGCTTATTCAGGGGGCGCGTTCTCGAAGAAAAAGTCTTTGGCGTGCTACTGCTCGAGAATTTCACGTCGCACTTCGACGACACTCATTTCAACTTGTTCGAGTCCTGGCTTGATCGCATCAGCACCTGGGCGGATCATGATGGGCTGGTGCACTATTTGCTGGCACCCATGATCCAGGCTCAGCCAGCCCGGGCGCGGAAGGTGTTCGAATGGGCAAAATCGGCAGATCGCTGGCATCGCAGAGCCGCTTGCGTGGCATTGATCCAGGGCACGCGGCGGAAGATGTTCTTTCCTCAGATTACGCGCCTTTCGAACCTGCTCCTCGAGGACGAAGATGACATGGTACAGAAGGGGCTGGGGTGGCTGCTGCGCGAAACCGCGAAAGCCGATCGAACCCGAACCGTGCCTTATCTGGTGAAGGCTCGCAGCCGAGCCCCGCGGCTGGTGTTGCGCACGGCTTCAGAGACGCTGCCCAGGAAGACGCGGTCGGACATTCTTGGACCCTCCTCATTCGCGGAACCTCGCGTAATTATTTAGAATGGCCCGGCATGAAAATCGAAGCCCTGCAGTCTGCCCTGCGCGAGCGCAACCTCGACGGCTGGCTCTTCTACGACCATCATCATCGCGATCCTATCGCCTACCGCGTTCTGGGCCTGCCCGAGAAGCTCATGGTGACGCGCCGCTGGTTTTATTTGATCCCCGCCGAGGGCGAACCGCGGAAGCTGGTACACAAGATCGAGTCCGGGCACCTGGACAGCCTGCCGGGAACGAAGCAGTCGTACTCGGCCTGGCCTGAGCTGTTCGACGGCATCAAGCAGATGCTTTCTTCTTCGCGCGACATCGCGATGCAATACTCGCCCAATAACGGGGTCTTCACCCTGTCGCTCGTCGATGGCGGCACCATCGAACTGATCCGCGGGATGGGCAAGAATGTGGTCAGTTCCGGCGATCTGGTGGCCTTGTTCGAAGCTACCTGGACGGACGAGCAGATCCAAAGCCACTTCGCGGCTCGCGACGCCATTGACGCGATTACGGCGGCGGCATTTCAGGAGATCGGCCGGCGCGCCCGCAACGGGGGGACGAACGAATATGAGATGCAGCAATGGATCTTAGAAGCCTTCCGGCGCGAGGATCTCACGGCTGTCGATCCGCCGGTCGTCGGCGTGAATGCAAACAGCGGGAACCCGCACTACGGCCCGGAAAGGGCCACCGCGGCGCCGATTCGCGAGGGCGATTGGGTTCTGCTTGACATCTGGGGCAAAAAGAACCTGCCCAACTCGGTTTACTACGACATTACCTGGACCGGTTTTATCGGCAAGGCGGTGCCCGATCGCATCCAGGAAATCTTCAAAGTCGTGCGCGCGGCGCGTGATGCCGGAATCAAGTTCGTCGAGGATTCGATTGCTGGGGGAAAGCAAATTTCTGGGTGGCAAGTCGATGATCCGGTGCGGGAAACCATCACCAAGGCCGGATACGGCAAGTATTTTGTTCATCGCACCGGCCATTCCATTGCGACCGAGGTCCACGGCAACGGCCCCAACATGGACAATCTCGAAGTTCACGACGAGCGCCGCATTCTTCCAAACAGCTGCTTTTCGATCGAGCCGGGCATTTACCTGGCGGAATTCGGCGTACGCAGCGAAGTAAATATGCTGGTTCGCAGCAAGAGCGCCGAAGTAACTGGTAGAATGCAGAAAGAGATCGTATTGATCTGAGATCGTGGGTGTGTGGCAGCGGGCGTCCCTCGGCACCTCGGGACAGGCTGCTCGACCCGCGCAGCAAACTTCCTCACATGGCAGAATCCACCAAATCAGCAGTTGCAAACCCGCCGGCAACCCAGGCTTCCAACATGGCCGTGATTGCTCCGGCGGTGGCCTGGCTCATTCCCGGCGGCGGACACCTGATTCAAAGGCGCTGGGGTCGCGGTTTGATCCTTATGGGCTGCGTTACCCTCATGTTCGTGCTGGGATTGCTCATGCAGGGGCGCATCTATAAGCCGAACGGCGGCGATATTCTGGATATTCTCGGCTTCATCGGCGATCTCGGGGCGGGAGGCTTGTACATCGTGACCCGGGCGCTAGACTTGGGCCACGGCATCGTTGCCCACGCCACCGCCGACTATGGCACCAAGTTCATCATCGTGGCCGGTTTGCTAAATTTCATCTGCGTGGCCGACGCCTATCACATCGCCATCGGGAAGAAACATTGATCCTCGCCCTCTCGCATTTCAACGCTGCCCTTCTATTCTCGGTCTTCGCCTCAACCGTCTTTGGCATCACCCAGCGCGAAGGCGTGCGCGAGCAGTTCCGCTACGGCCTCTACTGCTTCGCCTTGTTCATGGGCGGATTGATTGTGGCGGGCTGGCTGATGTGGGCGCTACGCCATTAATCTGCTCGCGCGTCCAGGAAACTCCGCATTTCCAGATGGGCCAGCCCATTTCGGCGAGTACAGAAAGGGCGGGGTACGACGCGACGACCCGCTACCAGCACCACCGTCGAGGCGCGGTCCGACCCGCGGCCCATTCGCCGAACCGGCTCTCACCCCTCCCACACAAACGCGTCAAACACCCGCTTGGTGTCGAACCCAAGCCGGCGATAGAGTTCCACCGCTCGAGTGTTGGCTTCGGTTACGGTCAGCGACAGCACCGAAAATTTCCGGTTGCGCAGGTTATGGATGGTAGCCGCCATCAACAACTTTCCCAGCCCGCGCTCGCGGTGCTCGGGCAGCACGCAAACCTGAGTAACATGGCCGACGTCACAGCGCACGCGGGAGCACAGGATGATGCCGGCCAGGGTGTGCGATTCGCGGTCTACGGCGACGAAAGAGGATTCAGGATCGAAGGTTCCGCACCCCGGAAAACGGACGATATTGTTCAGGAAGCGGAGGGAACCGCTCAGAGTTCGATACTGATCGTTAATTTCCGAATCCACGTGATGACGATAGGCTGCGGTAATGACCGCTGCCGAAGGCTGGTAATCGTGCTCGGTCCAGCGGCGTATTTCGAAATCCGGCGAGAGTTTCTTTTCGAGATGCGCCCCCTCCAGGGGAAGGGTCATGAACAGTCGCGCGTGGCGGCTGAATCCTTGATTGACGAAGGGCTGCGCCGCGATACCGGTTTCGTGGGCCAGCAACTGCGCCTCAATGCGGTGAATTCCAGGCGACTGCTGCAGCGTTTCGATGATGTGGGTGAGCAGCCGGCGTTCGACTTCCTGGCGATTGGAGCCATTCTCACCCTCGCTGACGAACAAGTCACCGATCACGCCTTTGTTTCCTTCGTATACGAAGAAAGCGTAACCAAAGACCCTGCCGCGGGAAACCGCCGCGTAGCCGGGAAGGAACTTGGCGTCCATGTAGCGCAGGATCATCTCGGCGGAGCCGCTGTAATCCCAGCAGAGCAGGTTCGACCACAGCCTGACCTCGTCATCCAGCAAGGGACGCAGATCGGCGGACGTAAAATGCCTGAGATCGAGAATCTCCACTCCGGCTCCTGGTGCGCGATTACGCGGACTGCGTAACCCCTGAGTTTAGAGGCAGCGAGCAACGGCAATCAAACCGTCTGAACAAGAACCGACAACTTGGGGGCCTGACCCTTCTCCGCGGTGTCCGGAGCGGGCGACTCGACTCCGCATCTCTGAACTCGCGCGGCATCACTCGAACACATAAAAGAATTCGAGCTTCTGGGCTGGCAAATTCCCCAAATCGACAATTTTTCGCCCCGACAAAGCCCGAACGATGGATTCTCGAAAGCCCTGTTTGGCGACGATGAGGTGCTCACCGGCGAGGGGCTGGCGTAGTTCATTGGCTGGCAGCTTCTGGTTGCGATAGAACTGCAGTCCGTATTCGGTTTCGCGGGAAACCAGGACCGTGGCTACAGGTAACGGCCGGGGCGTAACTCGCGCGAGAACATCGGAAACCGCACGCGCCGAAAGCGTCTGATTCAAAGCGGGCGCGCCCAGGCGCAGCGCCACGGCGAGAGCGAGTACGGCCGGAACCACGGTCGAGACCCGCAACTTTCGAATGCCGGCTTTTCCAACACCAACCCCAGCCGCGATCGCAACCAGCAAAGGAATGAAATCGGAGCGATCCCAGACCACACGATGCTCGAGGAGAGCGGCGGGCATCAGCAGCGCGGCAAACAGCAAGGCGGAGGAAAGCGCTCCGTGCAGAGACAGGAAAAACCAGTGCGGCTTGGCGGGAGCCCTTTCTCGCAAATAGTTTGCCAGCAGAAGAATTCCCGCTGGAATGGCGGGCAGCACATAACCAGGCAGCTTCGACTTCGAGATCGAGAAGAAAACCACGACCAGCACGATCCAGATCAGAAGGAACGTGTTGAATGAATCCGGCTCCTCCCCTCGAATTCGGCGCAGCACAGATACGAACGCCATCACCGCAAAAACCGTCCACGGTACCCAGCCCAGCAGGGTGACGGGAATGTAATACCAAAACGGTTCCGGATGATGAAACAGGTTCGTGCCGAAACGCGCCAGATTATGTTCCAGGATGAACACCCGGAGGAACTGCGGATTTCTCATCTCGACCAGCACATACCAAGGCAGGGTAATGGCGCAGAATACCAGCCCGCCGCTGAGAGAGACCGACCGCCAAAGGATCTTTCGCGTTCTCGTCGCGACCGCGAAGATCACAAGGATCGCGGCCGCCAACAGTGGAGCAACTGGCCCCTTGGCGAGCATGGCCAAACCCATCGCTGCGTAGAACAAGAGGAGGAATGGGTGGCGCTCGCTATCCAACCATGCGAACCACGCGATCATGCCAATCGTGAACATGGCCGCCAAGGGCATGTCCGTGGACGCGGCGCGCGCGTATCCGACGATTCCGGCGCAGCAAGCGAGCATGAGCGCGCCATCCAAAGCGAATCCCCGGAAGCGTCGTAGAAACCAATACACCGCAAACACCAGCAAAGATGCGTCAAAGGCGGAGGGCAGGCGCGCCGCCCAATCGCTCACCCCAAAGATGCGATAGGCGACCATCGCCTGCCAGTAATAGAGCGGGGGCTTCTCGAGCCATGGGCTTCCGCCGAGGGTAGGTGTGATCCAGTCATGGCGTTCGAACATCTCGCGCGCGACCTGGGCATAACGAGGCTCGTCGGCGCCAATGAGTCCGAACGCAGCCAAACGCCAGAAAAAGAAGAAGGCACAGAAGGCGAGCAGCAGAATCCAGTCGGGAATACGGAGTCGAAGATTCAAGTTGTTCGTGACGTGCCTAATTTAGAAACAAGCACCAGCGTGTGTCCCGGACTCGCTCGCAAACACCGACCGCCGGCAGCTAGCCGCTGACGGCCGCCAACTGAGGTCTGACTTTCCCCAACACCCGCTCCACGGCAGCATGCAGCGGGCCGTTGACCGAGCAACCGCTGGCACAGGCGTGCCCGCCTCCTCCGAACTCTTCGGCGATGCGGGAAACCTCAAGCCGGCCTTTGCTGCGCAAGCTGACACGAAATCTGCCGTCGGGAAGTTCCCGGAAAAACACTGCCACTTCGACATCGCCGATCGAAAGCGCATAGTTGACCAGGCCTTCGCAATCCTCTTCCCTTGCGCCGACCCGCTCCATCTGCTCCTGGGTCACCCATATCCATGCCAGCGAGCCTTCGCGCTGCAGCGCGGAAAGGGCTGCGCCAAGCAAACGCAACTTGGCGGTGGAATGTCCGAAGTAGATTGGACGCGCGCAGAGCACCGGATCGGCTCCGGCGAGCACCAGTTCGCGCGCCAGGTCGAAGGTGTGCTCATTGGTCCCCTGAAACATGAATGCCCCGGTATCGGTAAGTACGGCAGTGTAAAGACAGGTGGCAATCTCGGCTGAAATCTTCACCCCAGCAGCTTTCGCCAGACGAAAAACCATCTCCGCAGTGGCTACGGCCTTCGGATCAATCCAGTTCAGATTTGCGAAGTCGCGGCCGCTCTTGTGGTGATCGATGCTGATCAGAAAGTGGCCGTCGAGCCCTTCGAGCCGCGTGCGTTGCACATTGTCGCACTCGAGCAGAATGGCGGCTTCGAAGTTGCCGTTGACCCGCTCCGCCCGGGTCGCGTTCCCCGCGAACGGCAGTTGCTGGTAAATCCGGGGTACGCCGTCGTGCAGAATGACCTCCGCCTGCTTGCCCATGCGGCGCAGGATTTCCGCGCAGGCCAACGTCGAGCCCACGGCATCGCCATCCGGGCGCGCGTGCGAGGTGAGCACAAAGCGTTGGCGGCGTTCAATCTCGGCTAGAACTTGGTTCAGCATGACCCATTTCGGGGCGGGCCAGGCCCGCCACGTTGGTGATTTCTGGAGGGTGCGGCTTCGCGCCGTGCCCGCAAATCTTCAGGGCCAGTGAATGGTCTTGGCCCGCGTCCAACTCAGCGTTTCTTCGCTCGCTTGAGTAACTCTTCCACGCGCGCCTGGTCCTTCTCCGAGCGGTCGAGTTGGAAAACGAGCTCTGGCGCCCGGCGAAGTTTCAGCCGATCGGCGATCTCGTGGCGGATGAATCCCGCGGCCGCGCTCAACCCCTGCATACTGCGCTGGACTTCTTCGTCACTGCCGTCGATGGCTACCAGCACCCGCGCCGATTTCCCATCCTCGGCCAGCTCAACTGCGGTCACGCTGGCCAGGCCGACACGGGGATCACCCAGTTCGCCCTCGACGATGGTCTCAATCTCCTCGCGCAGGGCCTCTCCCAGCCGCTCCCGATGGTATTTTGCCCCGCGCTTCTCCACCAATCACCCCGGGTAAAACTGATGAGAATATCAGAAATTA
>Ga0126381_100006268_pt1 | contig 13150 bp, 8 predicted proteins | sample PanSoiMetPlot_28_FD_96465 | JGI IMG/M metagenome (GOLD analysis project Ga0126381, IMG submission 96465) | Tropical forest soil microbial communities from Panama - MetaG Plot_28 | ecosystem: Environmental > Terrestrial > Soil > Tropical forest > Bulk soil | place: Panama | collected 2016-02-17
CGCCGCCATCGCCGCGGCGCGCGAGGAGATCCGCCGTGTGCTTCTCGGTTACGACGCCGACCCCGAACGCGGGGAGAAGCTCGCCGCCTTCCTCGAAGCGCCCCTTCCGACAGCGATCTCACCGGCCTTCCGCAGCGAGCTGGCGGAGCTGCGTCACGAGCTTACGCTCTTCGCCGACATCGAGCGGCTTTTCATCCGCACGCCCCGACAGCGTGAATCGGGCGAGACCGAGCCTTCGAACCTCGCGCGTCTGCGCATGTACGTGAGACGCCTTCACGCCGAGGGCGCAGGGATCGATCCGGAGTTCCTCGCGCTGGTCCGGGCGGCGGTGGCGCACTATGGCGTGGACTCACTCCGCCCCTCCGACGCGCTGGAGCGCGCGGTCCTGCGCCTGCTCGCGACGCAGCACACCCGCGCCTTGCGCCGGCGGCTCGTGCTCGGGATCGTGCGCCGCGTGACCGGCGTGCACCAGGCCGGTCTTCCGCTTCGGGGAGAAGCCCCCCTTGCCGACGCGCTCGCGAGGATCGCGGAGCTGCGAAGCCTTGTCTCCGACGCGCTGGCGGACGCTGCCCTCGAGGCCACGTACGTGATCTTCGAGACCCCTCAGGCCGTGGTGGCCGACGAGGGAACGGATGCCGCCCATGTTCTCGACCTCGCCCCCCAGCGCCGCTGGGCTGCGCTCGACACCCAACTGCGAAGGCTCTACGCCCCGCTCATCCCGGTCGGCCAGAAGCCGGTGCGCAGCGAAAACCGGGAGCTCTTGCGGGCGCGCCTCGGAGACGGGCGCACTCTGCTGGCGGCGGCCGCCGCCGCCAGCGCGGAAGAGGTCGGTGCGACGGCGCACGCGCTGTGCGCTTGTGCCCGGGACGCCGGCCCGGTGAGCGCGCTCGAGTTGCTCGTGCCCTGGCCCGGGGAGAGCGATCCCTCGCCGCTCATCGGCGCGGCGGAGGAGGTGGTGGCGCGGGGACTGCCCGCGGAGCGCCTTACCCTCTCCCTCGTCCGCGACGGCGCCCTGAGCCTGCACCACACCTTTGTTCCCGAGGCGGCGGGGGTCCGCGCCATGGACGAGCTCCATGGCTTGCACCCCGAGTACGCGGCGCGGGTGGACCTGGCGCGCCTCACCGCGTTCGAGCTCGAGCGCCTCGATGTCCAGGACGGTGTGGTCGCATTTCACGCGAAAAGCCGGGAGCTTCCCGGGGACGAGCGGGTCTTCGTGCTGGCGGAGGTGGCGGCCACTTCCGCGGGCGAGCGCAGTGAGGCCGCCCGGCACGTCGCGGCCTTCGAGCGCACATTTCATGCCGCGGCGCGCGCCCTGCGCGCGATCCTGGGCGAGCGCGATCCGAAGCGACGCCTGCAGTGGAATCGCATCTTCTTGTTCGTGGGTCCCCGGATCTTTCTCGACCCGGAGACCGCGGGTGCCCTTGCTGCGCGGCTTGCCCCGGCGACCCGGCACCTCGGTCTCGAAAAGGTGGTGGTGCGGCTCGCGCTCTTGAATCGCAGCGCGCCCGAAGCACCTCCGAAGCCGGTGGAGATCGTGATCAGCGACCCCACCGGTGCGCGCATGGAGATCTCGTGGCGCGCGCCCCATCACGATCCGCTGCGACCCGCGAGCGAGTACGAGCGGCGCGTGGTCGAGGCACGGCGGCGGCGCCTCGTCTACCCGTATGAGATCGTGCGCATGCTGACGACGCCGCACGACCAGCTCCCCGCCGGCCTGTTCGAGGAGTACGACATCGTGGGAGGAGAGTCTCCTCCGCGGGCGATTTCCGTCGCCGGGCGGCCGCACGGAGACAACACCAGCGCGATCGTGTTCGGGGTTCTGTCGAGCCCCCTCGAGGGCATTCCCGAGGGCGCGGAACGCGTGCTCATCCTCTCGGATCCGACCCTCGGGATGGGCTCCCTGGCAGGGCCGGAGTGCGACCGGGTGGTCGCCGCAATCGATCTTGCCGAGCAGCGCAGCATCCCTGTCGAGTGGGTTCCCGTCTCGAGTGGCGCGCGCATCGCGATGGACAGCGGAACCGAAAACCTCGACGCCACGGCCCGCGTGGCCCGGCGCATCGTGACGTTTACCCAGGCCGGGGGCGTGATTCACCTGGTCGTGCACGGCGTCAACGTGGGCGCCCAGAGCTATTGGAACGCCCTTGCCACGATGGGCATGGGGACGCGGGGTGTCCTCATCATGACGCCCAACGCGTCCATGGTGCTGACGGGCCGCGCGGCCCTCGAAGCGTCGGGGGCAGTGGCGGCGGAAGATGAGATCGCGATCGGCGGCTACGAGCGCGTGATGGGGCCGAACGGCGAGGCGCAGTACTACGCGCGGGACCTGGCCGACGCCTATGCGCTCCTCTACCAGCATTACCGCTACACCTACGTCGTGCCGGGCGAGCATGGGCCGCGCCGCCGTCCGACGGAGGATCTGGCGACGCGAGACGTGTGCGAGGATCCCTGCGAAGGCGACAGCGAAGACGATTTCCGGACCGTCGGCGAGATTTTCGACACACGCACGAATCCCGATCGCAAGCGATCGTTTGCGATGCGCGCCGTGATGGCCGCGCTCGTGGACCGCGACGGCGGCCATCTCGAGCGCTGGCGCGCCATGGCCGGCGCGGAGACCGCGATCGTCTGGGACGCGCAGCTGGGGGGCTTCCCGGTCTGCCTGATCGGCGTCGAGAGCCGCACGCTGGCGCGTCAGGGCTACCGGCCCGCGGACGGCCCCGCCTCCTGGAACGCGGGGACCCTCTTCCCGTTGTCCTCCAAGAAGGTGGCGCGTGCGCTGTACGCGGCGAGCGGCAACCGACCGGCCGTGATCCTGGCGAATCTCTCGGGCTTCGACGGCTCGCCGGAATCCATGCGCAAGCTTCAGCTCGAGTACGGGGCGGAGATTGCGCGCGCCGTGGTGAACTTTCAGGGTCCCCTGTTCTTCCTGGTGGTGTCGCGGTATCACGGCGGGGCCTACGTGGTCTTCTCGCGCTCGCTCAACGAGCAGGTGCGCGCGGTCGCGCTCGGCGGGTCCTTTGCCTCGGTGATCGGCGGCGGTCCGGCCGCCGCGGTGGTCTTCGGCCGCGAGGTGGCTGCCCGGGCCGCGGCCGATCCGCGGATCCGGGAGCTGCGCCGGGCGCTCGGACCCCATCCCAGCGCCGAAGCGCGAGCCACCTACGAGCGGCGATTCGAGGAGATCCGGTTCGAGAAGCAGTCCGAGATCGCCGCAGAGTTCGACGCGATCCACACCGTGGAGCGCGCCCAGCGGGTGGGTTCCCTGGAGCGCATCCTTCCCGCCTCCGCGATGCGTGCTGCGCTGATCGGGCTGCTGGAAGGCGGGACCTGGTCTTCGTGAGGCCAGGCCGGGCTCCGCGCCAACAGCCTACTCCCAGCGCGGCATCATCGCTGCCACGTAGCGCTCCCCTGCGGCCGCACCCGGTGGCAAGAGCTCCTCGAGCGTGCGCAGATCCCTCGGGCTCAGCACAACGTGGGCTGCGCCGGCATTCTCTTCGAGCCGGGCGCGGTTCTTGGTTCCCGGAATCGGCACGACCTCGGGGCCCTGCGCCAAGAGCCAGGCAAGGGCGAGCTGTGCGGGCGTGCAGCCCTTGGCTTTCGCAAGCTCCGCCGCACGCAGGGTGAGCTCGAGGTTTCGCTCGAAGGCACCCTCCGCGAAGCGTGGGCTGAACTGCCGGTAGTCGTCGGGCCCAAAGTCGCCGCGCGACCGGAACCGGCCCGAGAGCATTCCACGGCCAAGGGGGCTGTAGGCCAGGAAGCCCACGCCGAGCTCGCGACAGGTGGGCAGCACCTCGCGCTCGACTTCGCGCGTGAGCAGCGAGTACTCGGACTGGAGCGAAGCGATCGGGTGCACGCTGGACGCGCGCCGCAAGGTGTTGGGACCGACTTCAGAAAGGCCTATGGCGCGCGTCTTGCCCGCCTTCACGAGCTGCGCCATCGCCCCGACGCTCTCTTCGATGGGTACGTTCGGGTCCAGGCGGTGGAGCTGGTAGAGATCGACATGATCCACCGCGAGGCGACGCAGGCTCGCGTCGCAGGCTTTCAGGATGTAGTCCGGACGGCCGTTCAGCGCGCGGAAGGTCCGCCGCTCCGGGTCCCGCACAATCCCACACTTCGTGGCGAGCACCACCCGGTCGCGCTTGCCCCGGATCGCCTTGCCCACGAGCTCCTCGTTCCGGAAGGGTCCGTAGGCGTCCGCGGTGTCGAGGAGCGTGATGCCGAGCTCGAGGGTCCGGTGGATGGTGGCGATCGACTCTGCGTCGTCGGTCGGGCCGTAGAACTCGCTCATTCCCATACAGCCGAGCCCGAGCGCGGACACCTCGAGCGAACCTAGAAGGCGCTTCTGCACGGCGGCTCCTCCATGGGGGCGTTGCCCCGGGCTGGCTCACCCCCGGGCCACGAGCCCGAGCACCGCATCCAGGGCAGTCCAGAGCTCGTCCTCGGGGATGTTCAACGCCGGGAAGAGCCGAAGCACGCGACCCGCGGTGACATTCACGAGCACACCCCGCTCGAGCGCCCGCTCTGCGAGGGTCGCCGCACGCTTGGTGTCGCGCAGCACAAGGCCCAGGAGCAAGCCTCGCCCCCGCGCCTCCTCGACCTGCTCCGGGTGCTCCTGCGCGAAAGCGCGGAGCCTTGCCAGGACACGCGCCCCGAGCTCGGCGCTTCGCTCGGGCAGTTTTTCCTCCACCACCACCCGGAGCACCGCATTGGCGGCGGCACAGGCGAGGGGGTTTCCCACAAAGGTTCCGCCGTGATCGCCGAGGGCGATCTTCGCGGCGACCCGATCGGTGGTCACGAAGGCAGCGACCGGGAAGCCCCCGCCCAGCCCCTTGCCCAGGGTGAGGACGTCGGGCACGACCCCCTCGTGCTCGCACGCCAGCATGCGCCCGGTCCGGCCGATGCCGGTCTGCACCTCGTCGAAGATCAGCAACGCGCCGGCCGCGTCGCAAATCTCCCGCAGGCCGCTCAGGTAGCCTTCGGGCGGGAGGTTCACCCCACCTTCTCCTTGGATAGGCTCGACGATGAACGCGGCGGGGGGGCCATCCAGGCCGCCCGCACCCGTCACCGCCGCGCGCGCAGCGTCGAGGTCGCCGAAGGGAACCAGGGTGCGTTCGGGGAGCAAGCCACGGTAGGGGTCGTGGTGCTTGGCCTGGCCGATCACGCGCAGCGCACCCAGAGTGCGGCCGTGGAAGGAGTTGTGGGTAGAGACAAACGGGGTGCGGCCAGTGAAGCGGTGGGCCAGCTTCAGCGCCCCCTCCACCGCTTCGGTCCCCGAGTTCACGATGAAACTCTTGCAGAGGGTCCTGGGCAGCACTTCGGCCAGGCGCTCGATCAGATCGAGCTGCGGCAGTGTGTAGAACACGTTGGTGGTCTGCATGAGGCGCCCCGCCTGCTCGCGAATCGCCTCGACCAGGACGGGGTGGCAGTGGCCCAGGCAAGTGACGCCCCAGCCTGCCATCAGGTCGATGTACTCCCGACCCGCCACGTCGCGCACCCGCGACCCGCGTCCCTCGACAAGGGCCACCGGCAGGCGCTTCACGACCGGTAGGAAATGCGCGGCCTCGCGCGCGCGGATCGAGCCCAGCGTTTCGCCCATGGGGCCGAGGGTCGGTGATTCCCGGGCGTCGTCAAGCCATCTCCCGGAGGTCGAGCTTTTGTGTAAAGCTGAGATACGCTCGCACGGCGGAAACGCGCGATGGCAGACCTGATTCTGCTGGAAGGCATCCAGGTACCCGCGGCCCTCGGCGTGACCGCCGCCGAGCGGCGGATGCGGCGGCCGGTTCTGCTTGACATTGCCGTGGCTCGGGATCTCCGCGCGGCGGGACGCAGCGATCGCATTGGACAGACCATCCACTACAAACGGATCTACGAAGTGGTGGAGGATGTGGCGGCGAACCAGGAGCACAAGCTGGTCGAGGCCTTGGGCGAGCGCATCGCCCAAGCGATCTTGTCGAAGTTCGACGCGGACGCTGTGACGGTCACGGTGCGCAAGCCGAAGCCGATTGCCGGAGTGCTCGACCACGCAGGGGTACGGATCACTCGAAGCCAGAAGGACGTCTCATGAGCGAACACGAAGAGCCTTCTCAGGAGGGACGGGATTCCGGCCAGACACGCCGGGAGATCGTGGTCTATTCCTACTACCGGGACGCGGAGCTGCGCGGCTCGAACCTGCTCTACCGGTTGTTGCGACTGGTCGATGACAGCGACACGCAGATCAACCTGACGCATCAGCTCGCGGACGAAACGCGTCATGCGTGGCTGTGGACCGAGCGCATCCGCGAGCTGGGTGGTGTGCCGCTGCCGATCGACGACGGCTACCAGGTGCGGATCGGCAAGCACGTCGGGGTGCCGCGAGACGTGGTCGATCTCCTGGCACTCACGGTCGTGGTGGAGCAGCGCTCCTTGCGTCGCTACCGCGCGCACCTGCGGCGCCCCGATGTGCCTGCGCGGACCCAGGCAGTGCTGCGCGCGGTGACCCAAGACGAGACCTGGCATGTCGACTGGATCCGTCGCAAGGCCCGCGAGCTCGCCGCGCGCGAGGGCAGGCGAAGCCGGGTGGACGAGGCGCTGCGGCGCTACCGGGAGGTCGACCGCCGCGTGATGGCGGAACTCGCCCAGGTGGAGCAGGCGCTGGCCGGAGAGTCCTCGGCCTGAAGCTGGAGCGGCGCGGAGCTGCCCGCGCCCGCTCCGGGCTCGAGCGTGGCCGCGCCCCGGCGACGGAAATCCCAATTCCCGCACGATCTTGGCAAGAATTGGAGATCGAATTCCCGAGCCGCTAGTCTGTGATTTAGGGGTGGCGGCTTCTGCACCGCCGATCGCCCCTTCACGAGGACCCATGGCCCCCGAGCACCCGGGACCTACCGGCGAAGCGACGAGCCTTGCGAACTCCGACCTTTCCCGGCAGTCGAAGAACGAACGCATCAAGGCGGAGAGCAAGGGGCTCTTCTTCGTCTCGGACGGAAAGGGCAATGTCCACCCGTTCCTGGACGAGATCCGACTGCTCACGAGCGGTGAGCGCCCCACAATCTCGGGGGAGGCCAAGGAGATCTCGAAGTTTTTCGGGATCTACAGGCAGCAGGCGCGCGGCGCACGGGGCAGCAAGACCGACGACCACTTCTTCATGTGTCGGATCAAGAATCCCGCAGGCGGCGAGCTCACAGCCGCCCAGTGGAGCGCGCTCGACGACGCGGCGGACCTCTTCGGGGACGGCACGCTGCGCGTGACTTCCCGACAGGGGTTGCAGTACCACCACGTCTACGGGCCCCAGCTTGCACCGCTGGTGCGACACCTTTCGCGCAATTACCGCCGCGACGGAACGCTCTCGGCGTGCGGCGACGTGAACCGCAATGTGATGACTTCACCGATCGACGGCCTCGAACCGCACCACGATGTGCGTGGCGCCGAGCTGGGGCATGCGATCGCAAAGGAGCTGGCTCCGCGCAGCTCGGCCTACTTTCAGATCTGGTTGACCGACGAGTACGGGCAGACCGTCGCACCCCTCAACTTCGACGAACCGGTCTACGGAAGTCAGTACCTGCCCCGAAAGTTCAAGGTGGGCATCGCCCACCCCGACGACAACTCGATCGACGTGCTGACACAGGACGTGGGTTTCGTTCCCATCGCGACCCACGGCCGCAGCGATGGCAGCCAGTTCGACTTCTATTCGGGCGGCGGGCTGGGCCTCACCCACAACAACCCGACGACCGCCGCGCTGCTCGGCCTCTATCTCGGTCGTGTGCCCCGGGCCCAGGTGGTGGAGGCGACGCGCGCCATCGCCGTTCTGCAGAAAGAGCATGGGGAGCGGAAGGACCGGCGCTTGGCGCGCTGGAAGTACACCCTCCGGCGTCTCGGGGTCGAGCGGGTGAAGGAGGAGCTTCGGGATCGCTTCGGACTCGCGCTCGAAGATGCCCTGCCGCAGCCGCTGCCGGAGATGAACCTTCATCTCGGCTGGCATGCCCAGCGGGACGGGCGTGGCTACTACGGGCTCTCGGTGGAAAACGGGCGGGTGCATCCGCCCCTGCGCAAAGCGGTGCGCACGGCCGTGACCGAGCTCGGGCTCGGGGTACGCCTCACGGCCCAGCAGGACATCTTGCTCTGCAACATCTCCGACCGCGCCGCGCTCGAGCGCATCCTCGATGCCCATGGCGTGCCGCGGCCCGAAGCGCTCTCGCTGCTGCGCCGCAACGCCATGGCCTGTCCTGCCAAACCCACCTGCGGGCTCGCGATGACCGAGGCGGAGAACATCCTGCCCCACTACATCCACGCGCTGGAAAACGCCGGCTACGGTGACATCGACGCCGTGATCCGCATGACCGGCTGTCCGAACAACTGCGCCCGTCCGGTGACGGCGGAGATCGGAATCTATGGTTACGGGAAGAACGACCACGTGATCCTGGTCGGCGGGGCGCGCCAGGGCAGCCGCCTCGCGAAGGTGCTGTACGAGCGCATTCCCGGGGACAAGATGGTTCCCGCCCTGTTGGGTCTTTTCGCGGTGATCCGTGCCCGCGCGCGCGTGGGCGAGCCTGTCGGAGAGTTTCTCGAGCGCACGGACGTGGCGGAGCTGCGGGCGCAAATCGGTCTCGAGGGTGTGGCCTCGTGAGACCTGCGGGCGCCCCAGGCTGCGTGGCCAATCGACGCCGGGGGCCGCTAGTATGCGGCCTCGAGCCGAGGTGAAGCGCGTGGCCCTCCCCGACCCCGACCTGGTGCTCACTCCGGCCGAGGCCGAGCGCCTCGTCCGGGAGGCCGTCGACTCCGGCGGACTCGAGCGTGCGCCGGCGCTGCGGCTTGCCGCACAGCTCTCCGAGCCGCGCCTGCGTGAGATCGCTTGCGAGGGTGCGCGCGAAAGCAAACGGAGGCAAAAAGGCGATCTCGTCACCGTATCGCGTAACGTCTTCATTCCTCTCACGAATCTGTGTCGGGACCGCTGCGGCTATTGCACCTTCGCCAAGCAGCCCGACTCTCCCGAAGCCAAGACCTACGGACTGGACGAGGTGGCGGAGGTGGTCCGCGGCGGCGTCGCAACCGGGTGCACCGAGGCGCTTTTCTGTCTCGGGGACAAACCCGAGGTGGCCTACCGCTCCTACCGCGACTGGCTGCACGCACGGGGATTCGGGACGACTGCAGAGTATCTGGTCGAGGCGTGTCGCATCGCGTTTCAGGGTGGAATGCTTCCCCACACCAACGCGGGGGTTCTGTCGCAAGCGGAGATGGCGCGGCTTCGTCCGTGGAACGCCTCGATGGGACTCATGCTCGAGAACACGAGCCCGAGGCTGCGCGAGCGCGGGATGGCCCACTTCTGGGCTCCCGACAAGGACCCGGCCCTGCGGCTGCGCATGCACGAGGAAGCGGGCGAGCTCGGGATCGCCTTCACCACCGGAATCCTGCTCGGCATCGGCGAGAACGACATGGAGCGCGTCGATACGCTGTTCGCGATCCGAGCGCTCGACGAGAAATACGGCCACATCCAGGAAGCGATCATCCAGCCGTTCCATCCCAAACCGGGAACGCGGATGCGGGCGGCTCCCTCGCTGAGCGACGAGGAGGTCGCAGGCTGGGTGGCGATGGCGAGACTCGTGCTCGGGCCGAGGATGAACGTGCAGGCGCCGCCGAACCTGGCGTCCTCCGCGCTCGAGCGGGTGCTTTCGGCGGGCGCGAACGACTGGGGCGGGGTCTCCCCGATCACGGTCGACTTCATCAATCCCGAAGCACCATGGCCCACGCTCGTGGAGCTGCGCCAGCGCACCGAGGCCGCGGGGGGCCGCCTGCGCGAACGCCTCCCTGTGTACCCAGAGCACGTGCTCGGTCGGCCCGATCTGTTCGATCCGACGATGCGCGACGCGCTCGTGCGCTTCGCCGACGCACAGGGCTTCGCCCGTCTCCGCGATCGCGGGATCCCTCCGCGCGCGGGCCAGGAGGCCGCTTGATGCTGTCCCGACTGCTCGCCGACGTCCGGCCGGAGGTGGCGCGGATCCTCGATGCTGCGCTCGATGGCCGCGAGCTCACTCCGGGGGAGGGGAGCCGGCTGTTGTGCGCCCAGGGTGCAGATCTTCACGCGTTGATGCGCACCGCGGATCTCGCGCGCCAGGCGGACGTCGGGGACGACGTCTCCTACGTGGTGAATCGCAACATCAACTTCACCAATGTCTGCTACGTGGGCTGCTCGTTCTGCGGCTTCTCCCGCCACAAAGACGACCCCGACGCCTACGATCGATCCCTCGAGGAGATTCTCGACAAGGCCCGGGATGCGGTCGCCCGCGGCGCGACGGAGGTCTGCATCCAGGGCGGGATCCACCCTGGCAAGGACCACACGCACTACCGCGACATCCTGCTCGCCCTGAAGCGCGAGTTCCCTGCACTCCACATTCACGCGTACTCGCCGGAGGAGATCGACTTTGGCCACGCCAAAAGCGGAATGGAGCTCAAGGCCTACCTGCGCTGGCTCAAGGACGCGGGGCTCGGCACGATCCCCGGCACCGCGGCGGAGATCCTCGATGACGAGGTGCGCAAGATCGTGTCCCCGCGCAAGCTGCGGAGCGAGCGCTGGGTCGAGATCATCCGAGCCGCGCACGCGGTGGGTCTGCGCTCGTCCTCCACCCTGATGTACGGCCACATCGAGCGGGTGGAGCACGTGAGCGCCCACCTCGCCTTGCTGCGCGAGCTGCAGAAGGAAACCGGGGGCTTCACCGAGTTCGTCCCCTTGGGCTTCATCCACGCCCTGAATCGGCTCTTCAACGAGATGGGGGCAAGGCCGGGCTCCTCCATGCCCGAGGACGTGCGCCTCGTCGCAGTGGCCCGGCTCTTCCTGCGGCCGTGGATCACGAACATCCAGGTCTCGTGGGTGAAGATGGGTCCCAAGCTTGCGCAGATGGGGCTCCTCGCCGGCGCGAACGACTTCGGGGGCACGCTCATGGAGGAGTCGATCAGCCGCGAGTCCGGCGCGGACTTTGGCGAGAATCTCCCGCCCGAAGAAATCCGCCGGCTGATCCGGGAAGTGGGCCGCAACCCGGTGGAGCGCAGCACGAGCTACCGCGTGCTGCGCCGCTTCGACGACCCCGCCCTCGATCCCCCCTCCCTCGAACCCCCTTTGGAAGGCACGCGCTCGGGGCCCATGCGCTGGCGCACGCCCCGCGAAGGGGAGCCCCAGCGCCCGGGGGTCGTGCACCTCGCCACCGTGTAGGTCCGCTCGGAAGGGAGGCGCCCCGGGGAGGTCGTGGGCCGCCGCTTCGGCCCTTAGCTCGTGCCCAAGGGATCCTCGTCGCCGAACCCAAGCTTCGGCCGTCCCAGCAAGAAGCCCTGTCCCAGGGGAATGCCCAGGTTGCGCAGGGTCGCGAGCTCCTCTTGGGTCTCGATGCCCTCGGCGATGATCTTCGCTCCGAGCTTGCGGCTGGCCACCGCCAGCGACTGGACCAGCGCCTGCCGGGGCTGGTCCGCATCGATCGAGGCGACGAAGGCCGAGTCGAGCTTGATGAAGTCGGGCGCGAGCTCCATCACCGCGCGCAGGCTCGCGTAACCGGCTCCCGTGTCATCAAGTGCGATCTTGAAGCCCAGCCCCCCATAATAATCCCGCGCCTCGCGGAAGATCGAGAAGTTCTCGATCGCGTGGCGCTCGGAGATCTCCAGCACGATCTCCGAAGGAGTGAGCCCACAGTCTTCGAGGGTGCGTCGCACCGCATCGCCACCGAAGCTCGGGTCGCGCATCGCCGTCGGCAGGCAGTTCAAGAACAGCTTCGTGTCCGGGGGCAGGCTTTTCGCCTCGAGCAGCGCCTTGCGCCGGCAGAGCGAGTCGAGCTCCGACTGGAGATCGACCTGCGCCGCGGCGTAGAAGAGGTCCGTCGGCGCGTGGAACTCCGAGCCGTCGGGGCCGCGCACCAGCGCCTCGTATCCGATCACGTGAAGGCCCGAGAGCTCGGCGATGGGCTGGTAGTTCATCGTCACCTCTTCGGTGAAGACCAGATGCATGAGCTCCCGCCAGCGCTGTTGCTGGGTGATGCGGGCGTACAGGTCCCCGTCGACCCGTGCCCGGTCGAGGGCCCGCCGCACCTGCACCGCGTCGGAGACGGTCGCGTCGTGGAGCGCGATCGACTGGCCGGTGGCCATGGGCATCGCCGCTGGGCGATAGGGGTGCACGAGCTTTGCACCCCGGCTGTGGAGGCGCCGCGCGAGGGCAGCCTGGAGCCCCGGCAGCTCCCGCTGGTAGAAGGCGACATCTCCGCGATGCCGGAAGAAAAAGCACACGATCTCGTTCGACTCGGGCTGGGTGGTGACCTCGCTGTCCCCTGGGCGCCGGTGCGCGTTCAGGATGTCGTGGAGCAGGGATTGGACGTGCAGGAGGACGCGCTCGTACGCGGCGGGACCATAGTCCCATTCGATGCCTTCGAGGGAGGAGAGGTCGATGACCACGACCCCCATGGCACCAATCGCCGCCAGGCGCTCGCCGATGAAGGGCAGGCGCTCGGAGAGGGGACAGAGCTCTGCTCCGAACCCTCCCTTGCCGGCGCTCTGCGACTTCGCAGGTCCCTGTGCCACAGAAGCGTCATCGGCGGGGCGCCAGAGGCCTTGAGCGGGGCGGTGGCCCACGTTGCACGGAAGGGCCCGACGCGAGAAGGGGTCTCCTGCACGGGGAGGTGGTATGGCCTTTGCCGAGGCTCTCTCGGGTTTGCCCGGGGTGACCGCAGCGCTAGGTCCCCCGCATGAAATCCCGCACCACGACCGCGAACTCCTCGCCCGCGTCTTCCTGGAGGAAGTGGCCCGCCCCCTCGATCGTCACGTGGTGCTGTCCCATGGCCCCGGGGATGCGCGCGACCAGGGCTTTGTCCGCGCCGCGCGTGATCGGGTCGCGGTCGCTGAACGCCGTGAGGAAGGGACGCTTGAACTCCTCCAGGCGCTGCCACGCGGTGCGGTTTGCGGCCGCGGCGGGGTCCTGGGGCGAGGTGGGGACGAGGAGCGGAAACTGCCGCGCCCCGGCGGTGAAGCGGTCGTCTGGGAACGGTGCATCGTACGCGGCGACCACCTCCGGGGCCACGTCCTTGGCGCAGCCTCCCTTCACGATGCCCCCCACATGGAAGCGGGGCGTCTCCTGGGAGTACTTCTGCCACGCGAGGAAAGCGGGTCCGGGGGGCACGTCGCCGGTGGGCAGGAAGGTGTTGGCGGCGACGAC
>Ga0126381_100006269_pt1 | contig 13147 bp, 10 predicted proteins | sample PanSoiMetPlot_28_FD_96465 | JGI IMG/M metagenome (GOLD analysis project Ga0126381, IMG submission 96465) | Tropical forest soil microbial communities from Panama - MetaG Plot_28 | ecosystem: Environmental > Terrestrial > Soil > Tropical forest > Bulk soil | place: Panama | collected 2016-02-17
AACAGTAGCCTGATCAGACGACTGTTCGCAGGCAGGTCGTAAACCGTTCTGAACACCTCCGGAGACGGATCATGGAGGTCCAGGACCACCCGGCTTCCTAATGCTTTCGCCAGCACCGCGCTGAACGCCAAGAAATCGGGCATATTGTGGATGTGCACGATATCGTACCAGCGGCGAATTCCATGCCGCGAAAGCCAGACGAAGCTCGCCAGGATGAAGACCAGGTATTGAAACGCGTATGCAGCCTTGCCGCCACGCCGCTTCTTTAGCCGGAATCTAAAAACCTCTACCCCATCTATAGTTTCATGTGAGGGTTCGGTCGAAAATTGTTGAAGGCAGAACAGATCAACCGCCATACCTTCCTTTTGCATCGCCACAGCACTGCGCATAACACGCACATCTGAGGGGTAATAAGCAAAGACAATAACGGCAGCCCGTCTACCAGACAGGTTATTGACCTTCGCGACCGATTGCGACGTGCCGGCAGCCGAGTCTGCGGCGATGGGAAACGATGTCGTCATTAGGATTAGCCCGCGGAGGTCTTGGTGAGGAGTTTGGAAGACGGCGCATTCTCTTGTGGAAGCTGGGACCGATACCAGCGCGCGAGCTCCCTGGCAGTTACATTCCAAAACTTCCCGCTATAACGCTGGTTAATATAGCTGAGAAATTCCACATAATGTAGATTAGAAAACTCGCGGGGCGACGGTGCCTCGTTTGCAGGCGACATATAATCTGGGTGAAGGTTCAACAGCACCATCCCTCCTCTCTCCGCAATCCAGTCGAGCTTTCGCTGCCAGACTGAACACGTTTGCTCCTGCAGCAGTAGAAACAGTGTCGAATCTTGCACTAGCGTATATGGCAATTCAACATATCCGGGCCGTCCGTTCTTCCCATCGACCCAGAACGGATAAATCGTGCCGACACCTTCAGGCTGCGGCTCAAAAGGATCGGTATCGAAGGTAGATGCGTCGTAGTCGACATCCAGTTGCTGGATCCAGTCGAGATTGTGAAACATGAAGCCGGCCCGAAACCCGGTTGCCCCCCACTCTTTCAAGTAACGATTAATGGACGGCGCCTGGCGGCGAAAGTCGTCATAAGATCTAAAGAGGCTTCCGTCATGATGCAAGTCATGCACGCCAACTTCAAAGCCTTCCTGGGTCAGCCATCCGCGAAGTTCGGATGAAGCGGTATACTCTCCTTCGGGTATCAAATTGAACGAAGAACGAAAGCCCAGACCCTTCTCGAGTTCGGCCAATCTCTTCACTCGACTCAACCCAGTTTGGCCCTCCACGTCATGGGTTAATACAACCGCAAACTGTTTACCTTCAGGCCAACCACTCCAGCCTTCTGGCTCCCTGTCCGAACCCGGCAGGATAGGCCAGGTACCCGTGGAACGACGCAGTGCTCGGGATGCGAGCCAGCGGCGCATCCTTAGTCGGAGCCGCCAGCTTATATAAGGCTTAATAGAATAATAGAGTCGACGTGCTAGCATATATGGTAAATTAGAGGCCCCTTTTAGAGTTCCCGACGCCGGTTCACGCGGCATGCCGGTATAGCATCCTTCCGCACCAGACTAACAATGGTAATGGCATTTTACCGAAAATCCGATTGTGAAGTCCAAAAGCCTGGTCTGTATCTTCAAGAAATCGATTCTTTCTAAAATCGAATCGATAATACTGAACCACGCTTTCATTTGTTCCCCAACCAAGCTTATATTTCCGCAGACCTTCATTCGCGATAGAAGTCCGCCCGAAGTCAAGTGTCAGGAGACCCTGCTTCTTGAGATGACAAATTGATTCCCACATCACGAGATTGTTACCACGCAGGTGAAGGTCGCCCTCGTTGGAGGCGCCAAATTTGTAGAATGCCTGCGTTCCTTGGTGCAGAAAAACGGCTCCGGCAATCGGCCTGGCTTCTTTTCGAACGATCGTTACAAATCCGAGCCCTCTTTGTAACAGATTTGTTTGAATGCTTCGGAAGAATTCCACAGGCTGAGGAGGAAGTCCGTGTTTCTTTCTTGTGAGACAGTGAAGCAAGTAGTAGGCATCCATCAACGAACTGGACGAACCGATCTCTGTGGTTAACCCATTTCGTTGAGCTTGGCGCACATGTCGCCGCACCGTGTCTTTGCAGCCTTTAAGAAGAGGCTCACAGGGCGGAGATAAGTCCAAAGAGTGCTTGTAAAATCCAAGACTCGGAACTGTGGGATCTACCAAGTTCGATCCGCCATGCAAAACAAAGCTTTTCCAACCCCTAGCCCGACCTCGATTTAGTAGTGCGTTGATCAGTTTTTGTTTGTCAGCATCCTCCGAGACTAGAGGCTCCGAGTGATCTGTGAAAGGGAGCGCGACCCCTCGGCGACCGGTAAGCCAGCTATCGATTTCCATGCATGCCACTAGCCCCAATAACCGATCATCAGCGCGTACCAGAAAGTACATGGGCCTGCAGCCATAACTCTCGCAAAGTACCTTTGCCCAAGATGAACTGTGGAAAATAGTGGCAGCCGGATAGGACTCTAGCAACCGATCCCACCGGGTGTCCGTCAGCGGATCCACGATCTCGACTTTTTCGGATTGGGCAGATTCTTCCAGATAAATCTGTTTTTGCATGAGTAGATACAGCGCTTGTATAACGAATGACCAACCAGGCTAATTCGAGAGACCCGCTAGCGCTCAATCCGTTTGCGGGGTGCTTCGGCTGTCAGGACCTCTCGAGCAATTAGCTCCAGCAGATGGGAAGCCTAGCTACGGCACTCGATGGAATGCCGTGGCTTCTTTGGACGATAATCAACCTTGTGCGTCTTTCAGAATGGCGAGTTGTCAAATGTCTCAGACAGCGATTTTAGAAACCCGCATCAGATATCCCCGTCCAACCATTTAAATCCGTAAGACCTGCTCTTATTGAAAACCACAGATACTTTAGTCTTAGCGGCCAGTTGGGTATACGCACGTTTGATAGCATCTCGGCTGCTCTTGCCCGCCTCGACCACAAGCACCACGGTGTCCATGAAACCCGCCAAGGGGAGTGTTGCACTCGTGTCTCCTAGAGCGGGCATGTCAAAAACCACATAGTCAAGATCGCTTTGCTTGAACTCCGTTAGCGCCTTATAAAATCCTTTTGGTGTAACCAGCTTGTCCACCAGCAGAACCTGACCTTCAGATACTTCTGACAAAGCATCGGCCAGTCCGGCTGCAAGAGAAGAAGCTCCGGCGTTCTCCGCTAGACCGGTGATGGCGATCAACTTTGGCCGATAGGCCATGTTGTTCACTTCAAAGAACAGACCGAGGCGGTCCCGCATGGCTTCGCAGAACGGCTTAAGCATCTCACTACTTTCCCGATCATTTCCAGAGGCCACTGTCTCAGAGTTGTCACCAGAGTCACGTAAACGCAACTGTGGCTGACTCGGACCCAGATAGGGAATCGACATCAAGAGGGGGATACGCAGCCGCTTCTCCATCTCAAGCGACCGCTTGACCGTCCTATCCAAGAGCAACTCGATGAGTAGCGCAATCCCAATTCCCAGCGCAAAACCGCTGCCGGCGATTGGCACGGCTATCTTCTCCAAGTTTCTCCTAGATTTGAGAGCGGGTGCTGGCGTTTGTACAACGCTGATATTCGGCATCCGGGAGGGATCAAGCGTTTCGTCGATCCTAGCCTTCTCCAGACTGGCTTCAGAATGTTTATAATTCGTTTCCTCTACTTCCGCTTTTCTCTCCAGTTCTTGTATTCTTGGCGCCACTTCGGAAATAGTTTTGGTTCGCGCTTGCAGACCGGTCAACCGGGTCTTAAGGGCATCCACTTTGGACTCGAGCCCCGCGAGAATCGCTCGTTCGGATGCGATATTGGGCTGTCCAACTTGGCTAACTACCGACGCAGCCGCGGCCGTGTTTAGGAGTGCCGGATAAGTTTTTTCGAGATCCGCACGCTGCTTTTTGAGCTCTTCAATCTGCGCCGTTTTGACTTTGACGATTGGGTTCTGATGCGTGTACTTCAAGAGAAGCTCTGTCTCGGCTTTCTGAACCTCAGTCAGCTGACCGAGCAAAGAGTTGTACCTCTGCTGAATATCGCTGTTTACCGGTTGGACTTTAGTTTCAGATCCGTCTGATTCAGGCAAAGCCAATGATTTTTCCAAACCTTTGACTCGCGCCTGTTGCGCAGCGAGATCGGATTGTGCCGTATCGAACTCCTGCTGAGTTTTGCCTAATTCCGTCGCCAGGTCTGTTTTAGCCTCCGTTAGAGATATGATTCCGGCGCTATCTTTAAGCTGCTTTAACTCCGCCTCTGTCTTGGCCAATTCGTTCTTTAGTTCAGTCGTTTCTCGAGCGACAAAATCAAATGCCCCAGTCGAGCGGTGCACTTCCAAATGCTTATCAAAATATCGCTTCACCAGCTCCTGCACCACAGGCATCGGCAGTGTCGGATCGGTGCTACGAAAGATGACAGAAATAATGTTCGTCTCTTTAACTACCGAGACATCCAAGTTTTCATTGATGTATGCGATCGCCCTGTCCTCCTGCGAGCCAGTGCCGCGATTGTGTGGAAATCGGTCTACACCGATCGCCGTCGCTACCTCGCGAACCAGATCTGAACTAGTCAGGATCTGCACTTCAGAATTGATCAGCGCGTCGTTTCCAGGGGTTGGTGTTTTGATCTGGGTATCCAGGCTGTCGACCGCACTGTGCTCCACCACATAGCGAACCAGCAGCTTAGCCTGTGACTCATAGACCGGGGGTACAAGAAAATAGATACCCCCCGCGGCTAGTAAGCCAACCGAAGCAAAAGCGATGATCTTCCATTTGTGCCGAAAGAGCATGAACAAGATGTCATGGAGGCTAAAACCAGTTTGCTCCGATTGTTCCTCAAAATCGGGTGGCGAGCTATATTCAGGGGCGAGATGCAATGTCTCGGCCCCCTGTGGTGCTAGGATAGGTAGATCTTCCTTATTCATTTAGACTTGGACGCCTCCTGCGACAGCTTCTTTAACGCCTTCAATTACCTGTTCTACTTGAGAGCGAGTTAATTCCGGGTACATCGGTAGCGACAGAAATTCAGTGGCGCAATGTTCAGCGACTGGGAATTGGCCACGCTCGTATCCGAGGTTTCGATAGGCTTCCTGTAAATGGACTGGAACCGGGTAATGGATGCCAGTTGATATCCCCTGGTCTGCGAGGCATTTAATCGTTTCGTCTCGGTTACTCACGCGGATGGCGTAAATGTGGTAAACATGTCGAGCATAAGATGCCTCCCTCGGCGTGATGACTCCTTCCAATTCGCGTAAACCGGCATCGTACACTGCAGCGTGATTACGGCGTCGTTGATTGGCTGCCTCCAATTGGCGCAACTTAATCCTGAGGACCGCCGCCTGAATTCCATCCATGCGGCAGTTCCAACCTACCACCGAATGAAAGTACTTCCGTTCCTGGCCGTGATCCCTGAGCACGCTGATTTTTTCGTTTAACTCGGGGTTATTGGTCACGATAGCTCCGGCTTCACCAAATGCGCCGAGGTTCTTTCCGGGATAAAAGCTGAAGCAGGCCGTGTCGCCGAAGGTGCCGACCCGTTTCCCCTTATAGGTGGCGCCGTGCGCTTGACAGGCGTCCTCGATCACATGGAGACCATGGTTACGCCCGAATTCCAAAATGGGATCCATATCCGCGGCTTGGCCGAACAGATGAACCGGGATGATTGCTTTGGTTCTGGCCGTCAACGCGTCCTTCAGCGCGTTCGGATCCATGGTGTAGGTTCGTTCGTCCACGTCGACGAATATCGGACGCGCTCCACAATAAGTGATGGCCTCGGCCGTGGCCATAAACGTACTCGGAACCGTGATCACCTCGTCTCCAGAGCCAACGCCGGAGGCCAATAGGCTCAACCAAAGCGCCTCTGTGCCGGAACCAACACCAATTGCGTAAGCAGTGTTGCAATAAGCGGCGAAGTCTTGTTCGAACGCGGTCACGAAACGTCCGCCGGCGAAGGCGGAACTCTCGATTACCTCTTGAATGGCTTGATTGAACTCGCTCATCAAGGGTAGATGTTGCGACCACAAGTCAAGAAACGGTACTTTGATTTGCATTTTGAATGACACTGACCTCCGCAGCAGAATGATCCGGCGACGCCGGACCATTCTGCCGCTTTTTGAAAAGCTGGTTTTTAAGCCCTCCTAACAGACCGCTGGAAGGCTGAATCAAAGGGTCTCTGCAGAACAGACTGTTCTAGGCGCGGAGACCCTCCGCAAAAATTTAGCAGGATTTCCTGCCACGACTACATCAGCAGGTACATCTTTGGTGACGACGCTCCCCGCACCGACGATTGCATTCTCACCCACGATGATCCCGCCCAATAAAGTCACTCCGGATCCAATCGAGGCTCCTCGTTTTATCACCGTTTTTTGGCAACTCCAATCGTCTTCACTCTGTAGCTGCCCAACCTCATTGGTTGCACGCGGATACCGGTCGTTAATAAACATCACACCGTGGCCGATAAAGACGCCTGACTCGATAGTGACACCTTCGCAAATGAAGGTGTGACTGCTGATCTTGCAGTGATCTCCAATTTTTGCACCCTTTTGGATTTCGACGAAGGTTCCTATGCCGGTCTCATCCCCTATCTCGCAACCGTAAAGGTTTACGAACGCGTGAATTCGCACATTTCGTCCGAGCTTCACATCCGGTGCAATCCGGCAACAGTCTGTAAATAGAGCACTAATAAGCGTTTTATCCTCGACGGTTTAACCGCACTAAGTTGCTAATCAAACGCACACCGGTTCTGCCGCCAGCAATTTCCCGGCTTCGGTTCGTCCCAAAAACGATGGCAAATTGGGCGATTGGCCCAAGTTAATCGGAGCGCCTCCATCCTTTAAAGAGGCCGAAGCAGCTTCAAGGATTCTTACTAACTCCAAACCCTCATAACCGCTCGTCAGCGGCTTATTGCCCCTCTCGATGCAATCGATAAAGTGCTGGCATTCCGCTTTGAGTGGCTCTTCTTGCTGGATATGCGGTATATAGCTGTCTCCGTAGTGATATGAATAGTGAAAGTCGGCAAAGGTATCGTAATGCGGCGGACGTTCGACGCGAACGTCATAGATCCGGATCTTTTCATGCGTCTGTAAGTCATCGTAGACGATCATGCGGCGCGTACCCACGATGGTCATATCACGAACCTTTCGCGGCTCCAACCAGCTACTCTGGATCGTAGCAAAACGTTTATGCCGGAACGAAAGTGAGATATTGGTCACATCCTCAATACCTGGCGTAACATGAGCGTTGCCCTGACAATTCACAGTCTGGGGTAATTCACCGAGGATATGGAGGATGATAGAAATATCATGGGGGGCGAGGTCCCAAGCCACATTGATATCCTTTTGGAACAGCCCCAGGTTCAAGCGGCGCGAGTTGATGTATCGGATTTCCCCGATGTCTCCTGCTTGGACAATCTCCGCAATTTTACGCACCGGAGCCGAATAGAGAAAGGTGTGGCCTATCATCAAAACCAAGCCGTTGCGTTTGGCAATCTCAATCAACTCCTCGCACTCAGCGGATGAGGCAGCCATGGGCTTTTCGATCAACGTATGCTTGCCGGCAAGTAAGCTGGCCTTGGCGAGTGCATAGTGATATTTCACTGGGGTTGCCACCACGACTGCGTCAATGCCAACGCCATTGAGTAGGTGATCAAAATCCGTTACCCCCTCGACGTCCGGATATAAGCTCACCATATGCTTCAAACGTGCTTGATTGACGTCGCATACGGCCTTCAGGTGGCAATTCGGCAGCCCCTTAAAGTTGCGTATAAGATTGGGTCCCCAATATCCGCACCCTACAACACCCACTTCAATTCGTTGTTTCATATCGTTGCCGCTATTATTTTATAAACAAATCGGAAGCCAATTCCGCCTATGCCGCCTGGCAAAGGATGCTGCCATACTCCACCTCAGCTTCGATTTTCCTACCAAGGAAATCCATCAAGACCTTCACCCGTTCCTTAGCCGGCAGGATCTGAGTAACTACCGCGTCTAAGCCGGCGAACGCACCATGTGCGATCCGCACGCTGTCCCCTTGGGACGGCCCGTAGTCTAACTCTTTTACCTCGTTACCTCCTACACACTCACGCAACTGGTCTAACACTTCGTCTTCAATGGCCGGATAACAATTGGCAAAGCGCACAATTCCCCGTACCCCGTGAGCGTACTGCACTTTCCAATGCTGCGTAGCTAGCTCGAACTGAGCAAACAGATAGCTCGGAAACATGGCTTCGGTCACCCAAACCAGCCCTTGCCGGGTTTGCCGTTTGAAGCGGACACGGGGGCAGAAAACCGTTACCTCCTTGACGGCGCGAAGATGCGCTGCCGCGATGTGCTCGTGCTTGGCTTGCGACCGGAGACAATACCATCTGGCTTCGTCACTATAGTTAACACTCATCATATTAATGCAGATAGAACGATGAAAAATTTGGCGAATGATACCAATTCAGGCGGCATTTCTTGACATCGCCTTGCTGTTGACCTTTCGCCCAACGTTGCGAAACCGCGATTCAAGGACCTGCTGCAAAATAGCTGGAAGTGTTCTCACTAAGATCGAGACGTCCAAAGACAACGATAGGTTTCTTGCATAATAGATGTCCAAATCGATCATCTCACTGAACGTGGTCTTGTTCTTACCATTCACCTGCCAGTATCCGGTGAGACCGGGTAGAGCGTTGAGCCGTTCTTCTTGCCCTGTCTTATAGCATTGGAACTCGTTCGCAGTGCAAGGACGGGGACCGATCAAACTCATTTCCCAGCGAAGAACGTTGAAAATCTGCGGCAATTCGTCGAGGCCCATCGCCCGAAGTATACGTCCTCCAAAGATGATGCGAGGATCACCGGAGGCGTCCAGCTTTGTCATTGGGCTATCAGAATTAATGAGTTGCTGTAGATGCTGTTCGTGACTTCCAGTCTCTACATTAACCGCCATCGTTCTGAATTTGAAAATGGTGAACCGCCTTCCTTTATAGCCGATTCGCTCCTGTCGAAATAAGATGGGCCCGGGAGACACCAGCTTAATCCATATAGAAATCACAATTATGACAGTTAACCACGCGGGTAGGCTGACAAGAATGAGCGAGACATCGAGTAATCGTTTCCACCGAGGAATCTCATTGAGGTATCCCCTTTCCTCGGTTTCAGCCGAACACCGCGAGTTATCGCGGCAAGATGAGAGAGACGAAGTACCAAGCTGAGTTTCGTCTTCGCTTTGCGAAACGAAATTCCGCTCGGTACGTTGTTGGGACAGTAACGGTGTAGTTTTCACCTGACGGGCGCTAATCGTATAATGAATCTAAGTCCTCTGAATGAGGCTGGAATCCAGCGGTCGCCCCTCTTCTGGCACCGCAATCACCGTCTGCGCCGATAACCCTTCTGCGCTTCGGCTCTTTGACACAAGCTACCGCACTTGGCCAAATTCCGTTTTGCCTTCTGACTGCAACAATTGAAAGTCGGACCTGCTAATACACGGTTCCGTTACACAGAACCGGCAAGACGAGGCTGAGGTTAGCCGTTTGCATTAAGGAATGCAAAGAATTGAATTCAAGAGATCGACCTCAGCTGGAAATAGTGACTCTGATTATAAAATCTGGCAATTTCGTGTGACCGCACGTTTCACGCGACCATCGAGAAAACAAAGGAGATTGCTTACCATCAACTTTGAAACCTTTGTCGGGGTCAATTGCTTTCGCGACGCGCCTCGTTTCGCAGAACGGCCGAGCGTTCTAATTCCGTCTCAATCTTCCTACCAAGAAACTCCATTAAAACTCGGACCCGATCTCTAGCCGGCAGGGTTTGGGTAACTACCGCATCCAACCCGGCGAACGCTCCCTCCGCTACCTTCACGCTGTCACCTCGTAAGGGTTCGTAGTCTATGACTTTGATCTCTCTTTCACCGACGTGCTGGCTCAACTGAGCGACTGTGAGCTCGTCTATCGTGGGATAGCGATTGGCGAAGCTAACGATGGATCGCACCCCGTTAGCGTAACCCACTACCCGCTGCATTCTGCCCAAGTCAAAATTAGCGAATAAATAGCCGGGAAAAAGCGCTTCCGTTACCCAGACCACACCGGTGCGCGTTGGTCGTCTGAACCGGAGGCGAGGACAAAAAACGCCTACCCCCTTCAATTTACGAAGATGCGCGGCCGCAATATGTTCGTGCTTGTGCTTGGCTTGGAGACAATACCAGGCGGCTTCCGATGAACCCGCCGGGTCGCGTTGGGTACTCTCTAGTCGATACATATGACTCACCGACTCGCGGCTGCACATCTCTACGTTAACTTCCATCTTTCGAAATTTGAATATCTTCAACGGTCTTCGTTTAGGCTTAAGCGTAACCGACAGTAAAGTGCTGGTCTTCTCGAGATCCGCTTGATCCAGATGGCAACTCTGACAAAGTCGATCGACACGGTAGACTAACGATAATGCGAGCTAGAACGAAGAGAGCTTTCCACCGAGGTAGCTTATAGTAGCCACACTAGGTTGATTGATGCGGCCGAGCCTTTGCCAAGTCATCGCAGTTAGCCACAAGTAAGGACGTTAGCAAGCCTAACTGCTGGATGGAGTGAGTTTTTGACGGGTACAAAGCCGATTTCTTCTTCTCTCTTGCTCCTGAAAGCTTTATCGCAGTACTAGGTCGTCGACGGCTGGTATTAGCAGAGTCTGTCCCTGGCCAGCAACGGGTCGGTTGGTTAGTGATGACTACAAGCTACCGCACTTGGCCAAATTCCGTTTTGCCTTCAACTACAACCCACAAGCTGTCGCTTGAAACTGCCAAGCGGTCTCTGAAACATCTTGAGAACGAGGCTGAGATTAACCGCAACCAACGATATATAAAACAAATTCGGTTCAAGAATTCGCGAAGCCTAGAATTGGAAGCGCCCTTTGTGAAATTCTATAATTTCGTCTGTCCGCTACCACCGGCATTGTTTACGGTTGAGTTCAAACGAGTGGTTGCTTTCTTCCTCGAACCCGCTCGCACAATTACTGTGGCCCCACTAGATATGGAAATTACAAGCAGGCCGAGGCATGCGCCGCAAACAGCGGCCCAATTCGACTTGGTGGCTCGGATCTATCCGGCACTAGAGCGTTTGGTTTTTGGGCTGCGCCTGGACGATGCGCGAAAGGCGTTTTTCGAAGAAGTTCTTGAAGCAGACCGGGTCTTGTTAGTGGGTGAAGGGAACGGCCGATTCCTGAAATCGTTGATCGCCCGGAAACGCGCTGGCTGCGTCTCTGTGGTGGAGAGTAGCAAGGTAATGATGCGCCTCGCGAAAAATCGCGCCGGCGATTCGGGGAAGGTCGGATTGGATTTCATCGAAGCTGATTTTCGGGTTTACCGGCCGGAACAAGAATTTGACTACGTCGTGACTCATTTCTTTCTCGATCTGTTTAATCCACCGTCACAACTCGCCATTATCGAGAAGGTAGCGGAGCTCGTCGCGGACAGGGGAACGTGGATCAACGTCGACTTTGTTCCGGCCCGTACTCTGTGGCCTGGAATATTGATGTCGTTGCAATATGCCTTTTTCCGCGTTGTGAGCCGGATTGAATCCAAGCGTTGTTTTGATGAATCGGAGGCGGCGGCTGCCGCGGGATGGACCATCGCCGAAACTATTTCATATCTCGGTGGCTTGGTTGTCGCGAAGCGCTACCGGAAAGGGTTGGTGGGCCAAGTCTGAGGCTCGTATAGCAGCGCTGCTGCGAATTTTGGCTGGGTATGGGACAGGCCGCTACTCAAAAAAGGGTTGCAAGAAGCGCGAAGTCCGGCCAGTCGATAAGTAGTGCAGTTTGATTTGCACCGAGGACCAGGTCGACATGGAGATGAATGGAGTCAGCAGGATACGTGATTTCTTAGTTCGCCTTAGAGTCGCCTTGCCGTCAGATCTCCGGAGCTACTATCATCCGTTCATCTATGGACTGGTCGGTGGTCTAGCTGCTGTAAGCTTTCAGGCTTCGGCGCAGGCGCTTTTTCAGTGGCTTTGGATCGGACCGAGCAAATCACTGGGGCTGGCATTCGTTCCCGTCAGCTTCGGAGTGATTATCGGTACGTCGATCATTGCAGGCTTTATCCTTACCCACGTCTCAAAAGAGGCTGCTGGGAGCGGCATTCCTCAAGTGAAAGCCGCCTTCTGGCGAGACTTCGGGTATCTGCCATTTCGCGTGGTTGTGGCCAAATTCTTTGCGGGCGTGATCACCATCGGTGGTGGCTCTAGCCTCGGAAGAGAGGGACCAACGGTTCATATCGCCGGGACACTCGCTTCGAATGTCGCCGGGCTACTCGGCGCGCCCAAACAAGAGCGAAGGCCGGCCCTGCTCGCGGGCGCGGCCGCCGGACTAGCGGCTGCCTTTAACACACCGCTCTCTGCCATCACTTTCGTCCTCGAAGAGATCATGGAGGACCTGAACAGCACTCGCTATCTCGCACCGGTTTTGATCGCCTCAGTAACTTCCACGTTCGTGGCTCATCTCTTTCTTGGAGATAATCCGGCGTTCGTGATTCCGGGGACAGCACGATTTTCCTGGAAGCTTTACCTCTTCATCGTTCCAGTCGCCACGTTGTCCGGCCTGATTGGCGTCATCTTTCAGAAAGGAGCTCTGATCTGGCGCGACCACATCAAGAATTACCGGCGTATCCCACTGGTGTTCAGGCCGGCAGTAGGCGCTTTCATCAACTGGATCTGCGGAATCGCAGTTTTTCTGGCCATTGCGCACATCGGCGTCTTCGGCCTTGGCTATAACGATCTCCAAAGTATGCTGGCGGGTCACATCACTGGGATCCAAGCGGTGATATTGGTGGTCGCTAAGCTGGCGGCCACCATCGCAGTGTATGCCTGGGGCGGAGCCGGAGGTATTTTTTCACCAACCTTATTCTTCGGAGCAGCCGCGGGTTTAGCATTAAGCCAGTTTTTCTCGCTAGCCACCAATTTGCCGCCGAACGAGCAACTCGCGCTTACGGTTGCCGGAATGAGCGCTTGCCTCGGTGCGGTGGTTCGCGCCCCGATCACATCAATCTTGATCGTATTTGAGATGACCCATCAGTTTGCTTTTGTGCCCCTTCTGATGATCGGCGCTTTAGCCAGCCAAGCGGTCAGCCGGGCGTTCTGCCACACGAATTTCTATAGCGAGATCCTG
>Ga0126381_100006270_pt1 | contig 13145 bp, 7 predicted proteins | sample PanSoiMetPlot_28_FD_96465 | JGI IMG/M metagenome (GOLD analysis project Ga0126381, IMG submission 96465) | Tropical forest soil microbial communities from Panama - MetaG Plot_28 | ecosystem: Environmental > Terrestrial > Soil > Tropical forest > Bulk soil | place: Panama | collected 2016-02-17
GGCAAATGCCATTTGACCGGCAGATGGATGTGGACGGCCCCGGCGAGAAACGAAATCACGCTCAGCGAGAAGCCCACGAGAAAACAGAAGAGATAAAAATCAGACCAGGTCATAGAGCACCTCTAACGCAACGCTCCATCCGGCGCCGGCTCAATTTCGAAGCGGCACCGATACGGAAAAACCCTTGTTCCCTGGCTCGCGGTCCGTGCTTTTGCCGGGGCGCAGTACCTCCGTAAGGCGCTCGAACAACCCGGGAGTTCGCAGAATTTCTCCCAAGAGCAAAAGGGGCGCCCGCGAGTCGGGCGTCTCCGCGATAGTAATCAGCGAGCGCTGCAATTCCGGGTCGCTGGTGAACTGCTCAGCCCCGGCAAAGAGCCACGAATCGATCTTGGCGTCGATGGCGCGCAGCTCCGACTGCAATCCCGGCGTGTAACCTTCGGGATCGTCCACTAGGAACCCGGGATAGACGCGGAAGAAACGCGCAAGCAAGTCTCGGGTCTTATGTGTCAGGTGCGGTCGCGCGCCGCTTTCGATCTGCGAAAGATAGGCCTGGCTCAAACCGCGGCCAATCTCGCGCTTCATGGCTGCCGCGAGTTCCTGCTGCGTGAGAGCGCGGCCCAGCCCGCGAAGCGAACCTTCTACTGAGCGGAGGGAGCGAAGCTTGTCGCCGAGTTTCATGGGAAGCTCCGTAATATTGCGATATGCAAAATGTATATTGCAATATGTAATTTGTCAAGAGAAATAGGAAAGAATTCGTAAGGCGTTTCCATTCAGTTGGTTACGAGGTTAACCTTAGCCTTTGTTTAGGACAAGCGCCACCCGAAGGGTGTAAATCATTCCAGTAGTGACTTTGAGACAGTTGTTTACAAAACTCCTTTTCGAATGTCCTCTTTCGCTCGGGAGTTAGTCGCCAAGCCTCGTTCAGCATGCGCCACGCCAGGTCCGCGTGACCGGTATAGAGCAGCTTTAACATGTTTCGCCAGAGGGAGACCGGGATTTGGCAAAGCTTCAATTCCCCGCCGGGTCTTGCAGTATCGGCGGGGTCCCATTGGTCATTCCTTACTTCTGCGGTTCTGTTGCGGCTTCTCGGACACGGCTGACCTTCACGTACTGGCGCAGTTTGCTGGTTTTGCGGCTAGTTGAGAGGGACAGGGGATTGCCCTGACGTTGAGGCAGTGCAGAGAAAGAGAAGAAGGGTCAACCCTTTCAATCCATTCAATGGCTTCACGCTTTCACTAGATCACTCGGGTTTGCGGAGGGATTGGAGGTCGATTCCGAGTTGCTGGCACTTTTTGTAGAGGTGGCTGCGTTCGAGGCCGAGGACGCGGGCGACGTTGGTCATGTGGAAATTGTTGCGGCGGATTTCAGCCAGGAGCACTTCCCTTTCGTATGCTTCTGTCCTTTCCACCAGCGTTCCCGAACCCGCGCCGCCGGAATGGGAACCGCCTGCGGAATCGGACGAGGGCAGCGCGAGGCGAACGTCGGCGGCGCTGACGGCAGTGTCCGTGGCGAGCAGGACGAGGCGCTCGACGATGTTGCGCAGTTCGCGAACATTGCCGGGCCAATTGTACTTTCGCAATTCTGCAATCGCGTCCGACGCGAAGGCCTTTTCCTTCCAGCCGTTTTGCGCGGCCACCTGGCGCGCGAAGTGGGCTACAAGTTGGGGGAAATCTTCGGAGCGCTCGCGCAGGGGCGGAAGAATCAGCGGAAAAACGTAGACGCGGTGAAAGAGGTCGCTGCGAAACTCGTTGCGCTTGACCAGTTCTTCGAGATTCCGGTGAGTGGCCACGACGACTCGAACGTTTACTTTGATTGGTTTGTCGCCGCCAACGCGCTCGACTTCGCCTTCTTCAAGAACGCGAAGCAATTTGGCCTGCATGGCTACGGGCATATCGCCAATTTCGTCGAGGAAGAGTGTGCCAGCTTCCGCTTGTTCGAATTTGCCGAGATGACGGGAGGCGGCTCCGGTGAAGGAGCCTTTTTCGTGGCCAAAGAGTTCGGACTCGATGAGTTCCGCGGGAACAGCGGCGCAATTTAGCGTGATGAAGGGATGGTCGTGGCGCGGAGATTTTTCGTGAATGGCGCGGGCGACGAGTTCTTTTCCCGTGCCGGTCTCGCCCAGGATGCAGACGCGCGTCTCGCTGGCGGCTACGCGATCGATTTGCGCGAGCAGCTTTTTCATTGCCGCGCCGGATCCGATCAGTTCGTGTTTGCCGAGGCGCTGGCGGAGTTCGCGGTTTTCGTCTTCAAGGCGCGTCAGGCGCAGAGCATTCTCGACGGTGACGAGCAGCTTGTCGGTCGAGAGCGGCTTTTCCAGAAAATCGAGCGCGCCGAGCCGCGTGGCCTTCACGGCCATTTCGATATTGGCCTGCCCGGAAATGAGAACGATCGGGGTTTTGACGCCGTTTTTCTTCAAGTCCTCGAGCAATTCCATGCCGGTTTTGCCCGGCATGACCACGTCGGAAAGGATCAGATCGAAACTTTCGCTGCGAAGAAGTTCGATGGCGCGGTTCGCGTTGTCGCAGACAGTGGCCTCGTGGCCTGCTAGGCGAAAGGCGCGGGAAAGTGAAGCCAGCGTGTTCGGATCGTCGTCGACGAGGAGGAGATGAGTTTTGCGGGGCAAAAGTGGGTCCTTTGAGCGCTAGTCCGAAGCTGCGGCTATGGTGGAAGAGGACGACGCATCTTTTTTGGATTCGGACGCCGGTTCGCGCGGAACCGCTCTCGGGCCCGCCTGGTGTTCCGGCAAATCGATCCGAAACGTCGTGCCTCGTCCTTCTTCACTGGTCACAGAAATATTGCCGTGATGGTCGCTGACAACCGACTGAACGATGGCGAGGCCCAAGCCGGTTCCCATTTGCTTCGTCGTGTAATACGGCGTGAACAGCCGCTTGCATTCCTCCTGCGTTAGGCCTTTGCCAGTGTCGGCGACTTCTATGCGCACTTGCCCCTCATGTTCCGAAGTGCGTAGAGTGAGCGTTCCTCCGGCGGGCATGGCGTCCATGGCGTTGAGAACCAGATTTTGAAACGCGCGATGGAGCAGGTCCGGATCGGCGTCAATATCGGGAAGCGGATCGGTAAGGAACGGCTCCTGGGTGATGGTGGGCTTGCCGACGGCCGTAAATTGCGGTTCGAACAGCCGGACCGCGTTGCGCAGTACTTCGTTGACGTTCACGCGGACGAATTTCGGCGCGGGCATTTTGGAAAAATCGCTGAAGCGGCCGACGATGGTGTTCAGGTTGGCGAGTTCTGCTTTCAAAGTCGCGGCCGATTCGTTGAAAACTTCGAGGAATTGTTTCGCGTCCAGCCTGCGGGCCTTCTGTAAATTCTCGATGGTGATTTGCATCGGAAAGAGTGGATTGCGGAGTTCGTGGGCGAGGCGGCGCGCCAGTTCGCGCCAGGCGGCCACGCGCTCGGTTTGCAGGAGACGCTCTTTTTGCGAGGCGAGCGTTCGCGTCATGTCGTTAAAAGCGATTGCGAGCTGGCCGATTTCGTCGGTCCCGCGGACATCGATGCGCGTGTCCCATCGTCCGGCGGCGACTTCGCGGGCGCCTTCGGCGAGTTCCTCGACGGGCTTGGTGATCCGCGCGGAAATCCAGAAGCTGACGAGCAAGCCGACGAAGAGCGCGGCGGCGGCAACGGCGACCGAGGTCTTCAGGATTTGCTGGGTCAGCAGCACGAGCTCTCTGCGCGAGCTGCCGACGAAGAAGATGCCGAGAAGCTCGTTATTGCGCCCGGGCAAAGGAATGGCGTGAAACGATTCAGCGTCAACGGGATCGCTAGTCCATTCAATCGTTCGAACAAGAGGCTGCGGCTGCTTTTGCAACTGCTCAACGAGGGGAGCGAAGCGGTCGGCCTGATCAGGCTCGATTTTTTCACCGAGCAGCGACGAGGCCTGGAAGGACGGGTCGAGATTCGTGTAGATAAGGGCGCGCATCCCAGCGGGAAGAACCAGGGAGGCAAGAAAATTCTGATCGACGCGCTGCCCGCCGACGATGTACAGACTCTTGTTGGCAACGGTGTCATCCGTACGGACGACCGTCAAGGAGAGGGCCTCCCCGTCAGACAGTTCTTCTTTTCTTAAGAACGCTTCGCTGTCATTCCAGTTTTTGATATCTGTCAACCAGTCGACCTTTTGCCCAACGCGCGCGGGATTCTGAACGGATGAGATAAGGATGCCGTCGGAGTTGACCATCTCGACGTAGTTCAATCCGTGCTCCTGCGCCGCGCCAACCGCATCACGCGCGTAAAGAGAAGCGTCCGCATTGGGATGCGAGAGATCGATGGCCATGCGGTCGGTAACGTTGGCATTGGCGATGTTCTCGACCTGGCGCGCAATCCCCTGGCCGCGTTGCGCGAATTCTTTTTTGAATTGCGAGACCAGCGCTTCGGTGCGCTGCCGGTCCATGGCTTCGAAAGACGAGCGCATGTAATACGTGTCGGCATAAGCGACCAGAGAGACTGACGCAAAAATAGTCAGGAGGACGACAAGGAGCAGTTTGGTGCGGAAGCTCATGGCTTGGCTTCCATTCTAAATGAAATGCACAAAGAGATGGCGCAAAAGAGCGCAGAAGATAGCTTTTTTGTAGCGAACACTGTAATCGAGTGAGATGATACCACGGCTGTAATGGATGGATTGAGTACCGGCTCGGCCGCATTTCGCCGGAGAACGGATTCGGAATCGCAAGAGTCCGGAGTCTAAGGAAATTTTTTGGCAACTGGCACGTCCTTTTAAGAGGCCGGGTGTCCCAAAGCAAAGCCAATTTTCAGGAGAGTCCCGATGAAGCCCACGTCCCATCGAAGGAATGCCGTGCTGTGGCTGAGCGCTGCTGCAGCGCTGTGCCTGGCGTCAACTCCGGCGAAAGCGCCGGCGAAGGCCGCCGAGGAGGTTCCTCCGGGACCGACCAAGCTTCTGAGGTACGGCGACATTTCGAAGGACAAAATTGTTTTTGCTTACGCTGGGGACTTGTGGATTGCGACGCGCGAGGGCGGAGCGGCGCGGCGGCTGACTTCGCATGCCGGTGACGAGCTGTACCCCAAGTTTTCGCCGGACGGAAAATGGATCGCGTTCACCGGCGTTTACGACGGCAACCCGGATGTTTACTTGATCCCGGCGGAAGGCGGCGAGCCAAAGCGGCTGACGTTCCATCCTTCGAATGACATCGTGCTGGGCTGGACTCCCGATGGAAAAAACATTTTGTTCCGTTCCGACCGTTACAGCGCGCCGCCGGGGCGGTTTACAAAACTTTTCCTGGTGTCTCCGCAGGGAGGCAATCCCAAGATGCTGCCGGTGCCGCGAGGCGACCTGACTTCGTTCTCGCCCGACGGAACGAAAATTGCCTACATTGAAACTTCGCAAGAATTCCGCACCTGGAAGCGCTATCACGGCGGCTGGAATCTGCCCATCGCGATTTACGACTTGAAGAACAACACCTATGAAGAGCTGCCCAGGTCCAAGGGCATGGACATGTTTCCCATGTGGCATGGGAACGCGATCTATTTCATCAGCGACCGCGACGGCGTGATGAATCTCTATAGCTATGACCTTGCTTCCAAGCAAGAGAAGAAACTTACCGATTACAAGGAGTACGACATCAAGTGGCCGAGCCTCGGGCCGGACGCCATCGTGTACGAAAACGGCGGGCTGCTTTGCGAATACAGCCTGGCGAGCAACAAGGCGCGCGAAATTCCGATTATGGTGCATGCGGAAGATATTGAAGCTCGCGCGGAATTCAAGAACGTTGCACAGAACATCGGCACTTACGCGCTTTCGCCATCGGCGGCGCGGGCGGTGATGGAGGCACGGGGCAACATTTTCACCGTTCCAGCAGAGCATGGGAGTATCCGCACGCTGACCACGGAGCATTCGAGCATCCATGAACTGAATCCGGCGTGGTCGCCGGACGGCAAGTGGATTGCGTATTTGTCAGACAAGACCGGCGAGTATGAGGTGTACGCGCGACCGCAAATGGGCGGCGAGGAGACGCGGATTACGAGCGACGGAGGAGTGTATCGGTATGGACCAACGTGGTCGCCGGACAGCAAGAAGCTTTTGTATTGGGACAAGCTGCATCAGTTGTGGTATGTCAGCGTCGAAGAAAAAAAACCGGTCTTAGTGGACAAGGACGAGCGTGGCGACATTAACGACGCGAACTGGTCGCCAGACAGTTTGTGGCTCACGTATTCGAAGCCGCACCGGCGCGGGTCGAGCGATGTTTTCCTTTATTCGCTCAGCACGAAGAAAGTCACGAAGGTCTCCGGCGGTTTTTACAACGACAACAACCCCGTGTTCGATCCCGGCGGGAAGTACCTGTTTTTTATTTCGACGCGCTACTTTTATCCAAGCGCCGGCCAGCTTGACCAGCGGTACAACTACTACACGACGGACGGCATTTTCGCCGTGACGCTGAAGGCGGACGAGGCTTCTCCGTTCAAGCCCGAGAGCGATGAAGAAAAGGCTGCCGACGAAAAGAAGGATGAAAAAAAAGACGAGAAGAAGCCCGCCGAAGCAAAGAGCAGCGAGCAGACGGGAGAAGAAAAGAAGGAAGAAAAGAAAGGGGAGAAAAAAGAAGAAGCGGTCAAACCGATTCAGATTGACCTCGATGGCATCAGCAATCGGGTCGCTTCTGTGCCCATCCAGCCGGGAATTCTAGGAGGCTTGGCGGCGCGCAAGGACAAACTTTTTTACATCGATGTTCCGCAGGAATCGCGCCAGTTCGTTCCAGGAGCCCCTAGGCCTTCGAGGAACGCGCTGCACTTGTATGACATGGTCAAGCGCGAGGACAAAGTCTTGCTCGACGGGATCGACGGCTACGACCTGGACAAGGAAGGCAAGAAGGTCATTTACAAGGTGGGACCAGTTTACGGGATCGTGGACGCGGTGCCAGGAAAAGCAAAAGTCGGCGACGGCAAACTGAACCTCAGCGAAATGCAAGTCAAGATCGATCCGCGTGAAGAGTGGAAGCAGGTGTTCCACGAGGCGTGGCGCATCGAGCGCGATTTCTACTGGGATCCCGCGATGACCGGCCACGATTGGAAGAAGATCGGCGCTCGCTATGAAGCATTGCTGCCGTGGTTAGCAGACCGCAGTGACTTGAACTACTTGATTGGCGAAATGATTTCGGAATTGAGCACGTCGCACACTTACGTGGGCGGTGGCGATCAGCCGCAGTGGACTCACGTGAACGTGGGCATGCTGGGAGCGGGTTTTGAGGCGGATGGCGGCTACTACCGCATTACCAAGATTTATCCTGGAGAAAATTGGAGCGAAGCGACGCGTTCGCCGCTTACGGAGCCCGGGCTGAAAGTGAAGGCCGGCGATTACTTGATTGCAGTGAACGGACAGGAAACGCGTTCCGACCGAGACGTTTATTCGTATTTCCAGGACCTTGCCGGGAAGCTGGTCACTTTGAAAATCAACAGCAAATCCTCCCCGCAAGGCGCTTGGGAAATTACAGTGAAGCCGACGAACAGCGAGGCCGGAGTGCGGTATCTCGATTGGATTCAGGCAAACCGACGCAACGTGGAAGAAGCCACAGGGGGACGCATCGGCTACATGCATGTGCCCGACACCAGTTTCCAGGGCATCATCGCGTTCGACAAGCAGTTCACCGCGCAACTCGACAAAGACGGCATCATCGTCGACGAACGGGACAATGCAGGCGGGCAAATTCCCGATTTTTATACGGAAAAGTTGCAGCGGCAATTGCTGGCCGTGATTGCGCCGCGCGACACGGCAGATGTTCCCTGGCCACCAGTGGCGATTTACGGACCCAAGGTAATGATCGTCAATGAGCTGGCCGGCTCGGGCGGAGACGCGTTCCCTTGGTTCTTTCATCGCGAAAAGATCGGGCCGATCGTCGGCACTCGCACGTGGGGCGGACTGGTGGGCATAGCCGGCGGGCAACCGCTGCGCGATGGTGGATTCGTGACCGCCCCCAGCGCCGCTTTCTTCAGCAGCGATAACGGCGGCGAGTGGATAGTCGAACAGCACGGCGTGGATCCGGACTACATCGTGCCACAGCGGCCGGATTTGGTCGTTAGCGGGCATGATCCGCAGCTCGAGAAAGCCATCGAACTGGCGAAGGAAGCGCTGAAGGACTACAAGGGCGTTCCGCCTCGGCCGAAGTATCCTTCCGTTAAGGAATAAGGGCGGTCAAAGAATAAGCGTTCCCCAAAGCACGAAGCGACAGCTCATCGGGACTTCCCGTTGACCTTCTGTTTTCGGGCCGCCAGCCGGGTGGCGCGGTCCGCGTGTGCCAAGAGAGAGCAACTCTGACGAATAGCGAAGCGCGGCGGTGCTTGCTCTTCTAATCATTGTTGCTTCTCCTTCCTGGCCTTAGCGTCCCGAGCCACCCACAGGGGTTGGCTAGCGGAACCGGTAGCACAGGCGTCTCCAGGTAGCCTGCACTGATTCTCTTAAACCCTCACTGCCGGCGCTGCGGCTTGCGTTGCGACGCTCCAGTCGCTGCAGGCGGCGGGTCATCCGATCCATCGTCGGAACCGCTGTTGGTATTTCCGGCCGCGGCGTTCGTAAACGCCGAGCGCATTACGTCGGTGGCGAAGAAATTCTTTCCGTCCATGGGCACCATCATGATTTGCAGTTTGTCGGAAAGCCTCTCAGCGATGATTTTCTGGATGAGCATTGGGTTTTGCTTTAGGACGGACGCTTCATACTTCATGCGCTCAGCGTCCGCAGCGGCCGTCACGCGAATGCGGTTGGCGTCTGCGTCCGTAAGATTCTCCTGGCGTTCGACTTCAGCTTTGCTGTCAATGATCTTGGCCTGCGCGGCAGCTTCCGCGTTTTCGAGCGTGGCCTCTTTACGCGCCTGCGCTTCCAGCTTGGTCTGTTCGACCTGCTTCTGCTTTAAAGGCAAAGTGTATTGCATAGCGTCCGCTTCCGCTTTGGCTTGCAGCACTCGGACCTCGGCCTGAGCTTCAGCCTCCTTGACGTCGCGCGATTTCTGCGCTTCTGCTTCCAGCTCCGCGATTTTTACTTCCTTCTGCTTGATTTCCTGCTCGGTTCCAAGCCGCTCGTTTTCCTGCTCTTTCAAGAGCAGCCCTTCCAGTCCTTTTGCATATTCGGCGGGCAACTGAAGATCGCGGAGGAGCACTTCGCGCACCAGGATGCCGTCGCTGGCGAGCCGTGCGGTGATCGTTTCAGCCGCTTTTGTCCGCAGTTCTTCTCGCTTGGTGGCGAAAATTTCGCGAGTCATGTAGTTAGGCGCGAGCTGGCGATAGATCGCGGAGACAACGGGCGCTACGACTTGTTCACCGACCGGTTGGGGCAAATTCGTGTGGATGGAATCCAGGCGCTTGGGATCCAGACGGTAACGGACGGCTACTGCCAGGCCTATGTTCAGCCCTTCGCGCGCCTGCACGTTCAAAACATCATCTTTTAGCTTCGGATTTTCGGAGGCCAGAGTTGTGTACACCTGTTCGCGCGTATCGTAGATGGCCACGGAATCGACCAGCGGCGTAATCAGGTGCACGCCAGGATATAGAGTACCGGGGCGAGCACCTGAAATCTGGCTCACACGGACGCCCGCGGCTCCATCGGGAATCACCGCGATCGCTCCGTTGACGAGGATCGAAAGTGCTCCAGCCGTTGCAAGCTGCAGCGCCAGCCGCGCTCGCACTGGACGAAAAGGGCGGTCGACCAACGGCCCCACCTCCACATCCGCTTCCCCGCCCGCACGTCCGCGAACCAGCCGCCGAAGCTGTGTGGCAAGAAAGACGTCGTAAGCAACCAAGGCCCCTGCGCTGCCAAACAAACCAAATCCCAGAATCATCAAGAGGTATTTCAAAGCCAGCATCGAGTTATTCCTTCCATTTCATTCCCGGTGCGCTGCGGTTCAGTACTACTCGCTAGCTCCGCCGCTCGCGTTGGGCCGGGAAACCCTGTGGCACAGACGCCGGGGTTGCCTGTGCCGACTTCCGGGGTTAGCGATTCGCGGCGAACGCGCGAGCCAGTTGTGCAGTGCCCCGGACGAGCTGGGTGCGCGGAGGGATCCTCCGGGCTGTGGCCGGTTGCATCCAGGTGAACGCGACGCGTAGAAACATCCAAGAAAGAGCAGCGGCAGCAGCGACGGCAAACATCGTCGCGATGGCGAGTATGGCGAAGTCGAGAATGGTGATCATGGCGTGCCTCCTGTTGTGCGAATCGCAGGGTGGCAAGCCCATGGCCAAAGCCAATGAATTGAAAATACAGGGCTTATGGCTACCATTTGTTTTTGGCTTGTGTCTGTGGTTACGCGCCGTGGCAGAGTAGACGCGGCAGACGACCCGACTTTAAGATGGACACGCTAGCAGTTGGGTAAGACAATACTTTGTAGCTATCCTATAAAAGACTTGACAGATGGTGAATATCTTGTATGCTGCGCCGAACGCCTCGGAATTTTTAACTCTCCCTGCGGGTGACAACCCGTCAGCCCAGGCGAAAACGCGGGCCCCAGCCCGCTCCAAACACGATCCTTGAAGCCGTTGACGATCGTTTAGGAGACCCGATTCATGAATCTACTCTCGCTCGCTCGGCGGAGGATAAAAACTCTTTCGCCCGGCTTCCCATGCAAAACCATTATGAATGGGGAGAAGGTCGTGCGCGCTTTCAGCAGACTGCTCCGGGGTGTCTCGGGAACTGTTGAAAGGTTTACGCTGCTCATCTTGGTGACTGCATTCACTTTTGGACCGCGCGCCCTGGCGCAGGCACCCGACGATGCAAAGCGCCTCTTATTGGAAGGAAAGATCGCTGCGCTGCAGCCCTTGGCATGTTCCCCGACTGGCAGTGCGCCCGACCCCCAAGTCACAGCGCTAAAAGGCGTGCTGGACGCTTATGCGCAACAATACAGCGCTGTTTTGGATGCGCAGATCACCGCCCTTCAGAAGCATCAGGCCCCGAACTTGAGCGTAGACGACCAGGACGTGATCGCCGATTCGCGGCAAAAGAAACGCAATGCGCTTGCAGATGTGTGCTCCGCTCCAGCGCGAACGTTCACGGCAGCCAACGGCGCCGTGCCCCCTCCCGCGGCCCGGGTGGCCTCGATTGCGGATAAGTTTGAAATAACACCTTCCGTCGTCCGTGCAGGCCAGCAGGAAGTATCCGAGCAGGGAGAGAGCTCCGTTACGATCAAAAACAACAACGATGGAGATGTCCGGCTTGGGCCGCCAGAGGTGTGCTTGGAAGACGAAACCACCTGCAGGCCGCAAGGTGAGATTTTCCAAGTCGCGGACGGACCTGACAAATGCAAGAACCCCCTCGCCAATTCAGACCATTGTACTCTCAAGATCCTCTTTACCCCACATCGCTCATTTGACTACAGCCATTGGCTCAAAGTACCGCTCAGGGATGCAAACGGCGCACCTGGCCCGCCATTGATGATCCCCCTTCAAGGGAAAGGATTCGTATCCGACATGGCCCATGTGGAAGCCACCAACCGGAGCGCCAACCACCCCTCATTGCGCTCGGTGGTGGGGCTGGATATCGGCGGCGCCACCGCAACGGACACGCAACAGAAACTCTTTGTAGATTTCGCGCTGAGCGCGCCCATTGGCCGGGGCGGGTACACAGTTTGTTCGGACAGTGAGGGAGAGGCCTTAACTAACTCTCGCGGCGAAGTCCTTCCCAAAACCAAGTTCGCTGCAAACATTGTGACAATTGTGCAGGCAGGGAATACGGTGACGATCACGACTCACGCCCCGCATAACCTTGTCGTCGGAGACCATGTGACAATCGAGGGGGTGTCAGAAAAAAGCTTCGATGGCACGTTCGAAGTCACCGGTACTTCCGATTCGACGCATTTCACGTATACGCAGAACGTAGCGGCGAATGCGTCGAGCAAGAACGGAAAGGTATTGAAGTCACGCGGTTGGGTAGTGAAGATGGCAAGCATTGCCCGGAGCAAGAATGTGGTCACCGTGACGACACAGACCCAACATTTCTTTGCTGTGGGAGACCCGGTGGTTGTCGCCACGCAAAGCGGCCCTTTGTTCATCAACGGCACATTCGTGGTTAGCGGTCTCGATAAGAAGGACACTACGAAATTCATGTTTGCCCTGACGGGCACGGACGCTCCCGACAGTGCAGCTACAGGTACGGCCTCTCTATACGATAAGTTGCCCGCCGGTTCCGTTGTAAGGGGCTACGAGGATTGCCAGGATCTGCGAACCGCGAGAGAAAGAACCAACCACGTGCGATACGGCTGGAAGGACCAGCACGCTGATCCCCTGGCCGGACGGGAATGGTGGTATTTCAATCCTCGGATCACCAGCGTTCCCCAGCAAGCTAGCGCACTTTCAAGCCTCAACGTCCAAGGCTTCACCGACAGTTTTTCGGCAAAGAACACCAGCCTTGTACAAGGCGTCGATGTCCAGGGCGGGATTGAGATCTTGCTTGTCAAGCCGCGTGAAGGCCGGGCGTTCTATGGGTCTTACAAGAACACCAAGGCCAGGGTCGGTTTGGCGTGGGTCCTGGGTGGCGGATTTGCATCGCCTTTTGCGGCGCCTGGAAACAACCCCACGGTCTATGCGCTCGATCCGAACAGTCCGCTCCGGCATCAATTTCAGGCAACCGATCCGCTGGTATGTGGTACAACCAAACCTCCCTGCGACATCCCGTCTCAGTTTACAAACATCACCTTCGTCAATCAGGAGAGATCCCGCTTTTTTCGTAAGTACTATTCGGGGCTGCGTTTGAAAACCTACCATTTCAGCAAATCGTATTACAGCTATGACTGCGACCCGGGCTACAAGAATGAGTGCGAGGGAGTTTACAACGCCTATCCTGGTATATTCGACATTACGGTAGGCCAAGACGAACAAGTCACGGGCGGACACCTTTCTCGTTGGTTGTTGCGTCTCGATGCAGAATATCCCCTGCCATTTGTACCCGGAACCTATATATTCGGAGGTGTGAACTCAGCTTTCGAGAAAAACAGGAATTCAGACCCCGTTTTCTTGCCGGGTACCTCCACCACGGCTATTAGCGATCCCTCCGTTTTTCAAGTAAAAGTCCCACTGCGTGATCGCGACAATTACCGGCTCGGAATAGGAGTAGACTTGCTCCAAGTGCTCACGCAAGCCAGGCAGGGAGGAAACAAAAACCCAGCCGGTGCGGGAACGACTCCGAATCCGAATCCAACTCCGACTCCGAC
>Ga0126381_100006271_pt1 | contig 13143 bp, 9 predicted proteins | sample PanSoiMetPlot_28_FD_96465 | JGI IMG/M metagenome (GOLD analysis project Ga0126381, IMG submission 96465) | Tropical forest soil microbial communities from Panama - MetaG Plot_28 | ecosystem: Environmental > Terrestrial > Soil > Tropical forest > Bulk soil | place: Panama | collected 2016-02-17
GCCCAGCACGTCTTCCAATGGCGTGCGGACTTTCTTCTTTTCGTCTTTCTGGCTATCTCCTTCGGCTTTTTCTGGAGCCTTTCCAGCAGCCTTCAACTTCTCATGCTCCTCTTTTTCTTTTTTTGCCTTTGCGGCGCGCTCTTCTTCAATGCGCTTCACTTCCGACGCTACCTTCGAGACAAAGGCTTCGCTCATGTCGTGCACGGCGGTCCACAGTTCCTTGACATCATCCTCGTCCCCGGACTTCCACAGCTTCTTTCGGTCAGGCTGCGGTAATTTTTTTCCCACAAGGTTCTCAATGAAATGCCAATCAGGGATATCGAATTGGGCGTTCTGCGGGTCGTCGATGTCGACAGCCAGTCCAGTTGCATGTTCGCTCAATGTGCCTAGCCGGTAGGCTTTATTCAGCTTTTGGGGACGAGGATTAAATCCGCCCGCGTGAAAGGTTTCATCGTGGATCTTTCTTACACGAGCGCTAGAGCGCACATCCTTGATTTTCTGTTCCAGTTCCGGGCTCATGCCCTTGTGAATCAATTCAGGTACGTCTACGTCATCACCATATTTTTGCTGGTAAGCCTTCCTTACCCAGCGATAGAAAATCTGCTGCCTCTTCGTGTTGTCGTTGAATTCAATTAGGGAGCGCAATGTAACCGGCTTCTTCTTCTTTCTCGGCCACTCGGTCGTAGCAAGTTCTTCATCGGATTCGCTGGAATACGCCCGATAGGCCGTGTGCGCCCCGAACATAAATGTCCGCGCTCTGACATAGTCCTGAACTGCCTTGAAGTGGGTACCGTCCTTATCAAGAACGTTCATCTTCTTGATGATCTTGAATTCGGCTTTGTCCTCCTCGGTGACGGACATCCCCAACGCAGATGGGATAAAGTCGGGGTTATAAAAATCTGGAAACAACGCGAGATTCCCGGTTGGGCCTGGTGCCGAAGTCGTACCTCGGCACAGCGTCCCATTATCAATTTCCGGTAATAGCCGCAAGCGGCACTGTGGTCCTCGATAATGAAATCCCGCCATTCGAAGGTCCTCCTATCTCAGCGAATCCTGCGGCTGCTCGGCCCGAAGCCGTGAATACAATACGCCCGCTTCATTTTTCGGGCAATTCCGCAGCGGAAAAAGACTCGAGGGGTTCCGCAAGTTGGGGGTCTCGGGAATTAGTGAGCAGGATCTTTGAGATCAAATCTGCTCGCTCCTTGAAGTCGCCAGCAGGTTGGGGAATGTCACTGACCTGAGGCTTTCGAGCGGATCCGACTCGAATCGTGTGCCGGATCGTCTGCCCATTGTCGATATAAAATTCCTGTCGAACGGGTGGTTCCGGCGCCTTCTTTTCGTCCTCTACATCCCACCATCGCAGGACCTTGACCAGTACAGGCTTGTCATCGACTAGATAGTACGTCTCCTGTCTGACTACGCTTCCTTCACTGAAAGTCGCATTCAGCAATCGGGGACGCGCGTGATCAAAAAGCCCCGTGAACTGCCAGTGGGAATAGTTGAGCGAGTGATGACCCGACTGGTCAGGGGATTCATTGGCTGCATCGATCCGTTTTACTTGAGCGAGAATCGCCGAAATTTCTTGTTTAACGGGCGTAGACGAAGGCGTTGACTGCGCTGATCCTCGGACCGGAGAGGACACCCACAGGGTAGCGAGAACCAGGCATCGAAAGTCCCTCAAAGCCAGCGATGTTGCATGGAATACCATTAATCGGGAAGTTTCCTATCCCTATAGACGCTGCCTGAGGGTAATACATGCACATTCCGGTGTAAACACCGACCAGCGCTCCCTAAATCGAATACAACTTTGAAGGCAAAAGGCGACTCCTAAGGGCGGGACATGTGTGATAAACCTTAGTAACCTTTAGGGGGTTATACCTCATCTCACACAGTAGCGAAGGACTATAGAAAGGGAGCCGCTTCTCCAAAGGCAATGTATGGCAAAGAGCAAAGTGACTTCAGGGATGTGGCGGATCGACCCGCAGAAGGTCTCGCGGGTGGTAGATCGATGTGGGCAGCCGGTGGCATCGGTGGAAGCCGAAGTGGAGGCGAACGCCAATGCGAGTCTGATCGCGGCTGCGCCCGATATGTTCGAAATGTTGGAAAGCCTGGAATCCAACAACAATCTTCCGGCGGATGTGGTCGATGAGATCCGACTGGTTCTCCGCCGCGCTCGGGGCAACTTCGGTCCCGTCCTTTTCTCGCGCAGCGCCGCAAACATCTGGCGCGCCCAGACTAGGGACTGGATCAGATTCATGGAAGGCCTGTGGAACCCCGAGCATGACTCGGCAGACTGATCGAGCACCTCGCCTGATCCGCCCCTTCATGCGGGGGGAAGACGGATCGGCAAGATACGCAGTTGTTGTTATGGTTGATGCTGGAAGAGCTCTTTCCGCGCGGGTCTGGTGCCGGATGCCGAGAATAGCGATCTACGACTGCTGCTGTGCCATCGGCAACGACTGGTGCAGATGCGCACGCGAGTGATGAACCAGTTGCAGGTGGCGGCGCTGAATGAAGGTCTGCTTCGCAAAAGGCATTGTGGCCACCGTCCAGCCGCCAGGAGCCGGAGTCGTTTGTGCCGACTCCATGGGCTCGAAGATGTCAGCGGCGGAGACAAAATATCCCACCTCACGCGTCGAGACGCTATCGGCTATTCCTTTTTTGGTAGCCAGCACAGGTTCGCGAAGCATCCGGCGTAGCCTTTGCTCTTGTAATTCTCCCTAGTGATGGCGTCGGTCGCAGCAGTGTTAACCAGGGAGAAATGAAGCGACCACGTTTGCGTGGCGTGGAGTGCAGGGTATATCTTGTGTCTCTTGGACCAGTTCAAAGAGTGACCCTTGCCCCCTTCAGCAGACCAGACTTGAGTCTTTGCCCCCTTAACTTGATCGGCGGAGGGCGTAAACCCGTCGAGGTCGACCAGCGTGACATTCTTGTGGTCCCCTTTGAGACGCGAGTTCACCTCGTTCGCAATCGCGCAGCCGCTCGAATGGCCGACGATGAATATCTTGTCAGCAGCGGCCCCTTCGATTTTCTTGATCACCTCATCGAACTGCTTTTCGAAGCCCGCGACGGCCTGTGTATCCTTGTACCCCGCGCCTTCCGGGTAGGGGCATGCATCAAAAACTACGTCATCGCGCTGCTTTCTTGCGCTGGCCAACCAGAGTTCCATATCGGGTGGAGAGGACTTATATCCGCCGATGAAAACAACGTAGACTTTCATCCGTTACTCCGTTCTCAGAATTGAGCTCCCTAAGATGGTTCGGCCCTGGAACTGTATTTCGCACTACGGAAATTTGACCGCCCTAAGAAATCGACGCGGTGGATCGGAACCAGGGGCGAAAACTCGCGCCGGGTCACTAACTTGAATCTCTTTTACTTGGATGCCTCCACCAGATAGGCATATTTGTCGCCCGGTTCGCCCGCACAAAGCGACAAGTTTTTCAGCGTCGCAGACGGAGCAGAGCAAGCTTGGCCCCACGCATAGTCTTTGTCCCACGCAAACTCTTTGATGATGTCGAGCGAAAAGGCCATTGACTCCGGCGTAAAGTAATACTCCCAGGTGTCCGATTTTTCATCTCTTCGCAAGAACAGAGCGGTCCCATCTTCGGCACCGCTGTACTTGCGCAGCATCTCAAAACGGTCTACCAGCGCTTTTCCGTTCGCCTTGTACTCACGGGTAACCATCGTGACTTTGTACCACCCCACTGCATTATTTTCGATCAAGGCCGTTCCTCCATTCCGAGAACTGCGAACTTCGCGTTTTCAGATAGTTATCATAGCGTTTTTGGAGGACCCTCACGCAGGAGACCCGCGATTGGCGCTCATCGATCCGACGATGAGAATAGTGGCGAGTGTCTGTCGAAAAAGCCTTTGTGCCGCGGCTGATCTCCTGGTTATTCCTGCGTACATGTACCCGGCCTCTAGGTGGAGAATGTTCTCGGCGCACGCGAGGATGATACGCACGGGCGGCCCGGGCATCAGTTGTGAAGGTGAAGGTCACAATGCCGCCGAATTCGTCTTGCTGACGGGGAGTCCTATCGAAAGAAGTCGCCAACTCTGGCGGAGTGCCATTTCTCGGTCGCTTGTACGTTTCGGAGGCTGACCGGGCCATTCCCCATTATGGTCTTGAAAGCATTCTCCGCAGCGTCGTTGAATGTTGGCGTGTTCGTGTCCAGCTTGTCGATCTGGGCTGACAGATCTGCATCAGCGCCTTGGACTGGATCGCTACAGTAGAACTCTCGGACTGTAAATTCTGGTGTTTTCGGATTGATGTTATCGCCCGTTTTAGACCAGCGAATCTTACAGGCTACTTCGGCCCCCCATGAGATTTTTCCCAACATAATTCGCGTCGGCTTCGCGGGATCGGTCGCGTCCCGACATACGACCGTGGTCACAACCTGAAACCTTTTCGACGCGGTACAGAGAAAGTTAGTTTTGCCTGACGAGGAGTTTGGGAAAGCCAATGGCAGGTCGTTAAATGGATGGTCATCCATCACGATCGTCACCATCCATAGCCCGGGAGTAACTCTCTGGAATCTCGGGCTGTACATATCGTAAAAGGGGAAATTACTGGAATTGGAATCGCTGTCCAGCATCAATTCGTTTTCACCCGAAAACGCAGGTGCCCTAGCGAAGTCCAAATACATTTGGCCGTCTGCTTCCGTGGAGCCGGCGTAAAAAGCCCGCTGATCGGCAAGGGAAAAGAACTGAATGAACCGAAACCTCAAGGATGAAGAAGCAGGGTTGTCTTTTGGGTCATCGGAAATAAGCTGACAGATAGCAGAAATTCGGATCGCGCTCGCAGCGGCGGCATTCTTCATGGAGTTCGCCAGAATGGCCGCACTATGCCGGGTCAGGTGGAAGGTGGCCATATCGGTTGAACCACGGCGGACGTAGCTGACGCCTGGAATCGCGCCGTTATAAGTTGCCGAAATACTGGCCGTGGGCAAAACTGTAAAGGACATTCGCTAACTCGGTGCGGAACCTTGCGGGTGACGGGGAAGGCGTTAAAGAGCGGCCTACTCCTCTTGGCCAACGCCACCCCACGCCCACCTGTCATTTGCGGTATCGAAAAATCAGAAGCCGTACGACAACCCGACCAAAGGCACGGCGCGCGACCTCAACCCTCCGTCATCGATTTTGATCAGAACGTTGCCTGTTGCCACCAGGCGTTGGAGCAACCGCAACTTGAGCCCAACGGATGCGTCGTTGATGCTGATGTCTGCCGACCTGGAAGCAAGGTCGGGATGCGTTGATCCCGTTGTGTAATTGGTGCAATTCAGGTCCGCGCATTTTCCTAAGTCTGTGTAGGACTGAGCCACAAGCTGCGGAGCGCTAAACAACCTCTGTCCATAGATGTCGAAGGCTCCCGTTAGCCGCTTGGTAACGCGAACATCGGCGCCGACAACGTAGACGAGGCGGTTTGGAAGGGAAGCCTTGGACACGGGGGTTGCACCGCCTGGTAGGGGCACGATGTTGCTCCCAGCGAGAGTTGAGCTGCCGTTGATTTCATATCCAACCAAAGCATGAGGCGTGATTCTCGCGCGGTAGGAAAACACTCCAAAAGGCTTCACGCCAACAGCTCCGGAACCCAGGAAGTTCAAAGCATCGCCAGTGGGGAGGCGAACGTCGACACCAACCGCTACTCCGGCTCTCTCCCACTGATGCACAGTGTATTTCCCCCGAAGGAAGACATCACCAATCCCCGAAGCGCTGCCTGCATCAGAAAACGCCGCATGCAGACATGCTTGGTTTGCCGCGGCCGCCGCTGCGCATTGGGAGGCAATCTGAGTGTTTTGAGGATTGAATTGGTGCCACACATTGCTCGGAGCGAGTAGAGGAGGCGTGACCGAGTTTGGAACAATCGTAGCGCTCGATGTGACGCTCATCCGGACATTTTCAATCGGAATTGCCGCTGAAAAATCCAAATGTTGCGTAATGCCGAAAGTGACGTAAGCGGTGTACTGATGAACATTCAGAGTAATGTCATTTGCTGTCTGAATGTAATCACGAACAAAACAGGGGTTCGCGGCATACTGTCCAGTTAATCCCGTTTGATTCGGACAAGATACGATTTGTGGGTTTGAAAATGGCGGGGGAAAGGGAAAATGTTGCAGCACCGTCGGAAGGCCATGCAAATCCTGGCCATCGATCGAGGTAAACGTGAATTGCTGATACGTAAAAGCCACGAACAGACGATGCCGTCCGCTGGTGCTCGCACGCTCACCGAGAATTGGTCCCAAGCTCTCATCAGACGACGGCTCGAAAGTCTTCAATTGGGAGTTGTAGGTGAACGAAACGGCGGACGATGGCGACGCAAAGGGCAACTGAGAAACCTGTATGCCGACAGCGGTGTTGATCGGCGCAAATGTCGTCAAGAAGTCGCTATCGAAGTGCGCCGCGTGACCGTCCCCTGTATACAGTACGGTTTGTTCCGTCGGCTGCCCCGGCCCATAACCGAACCCATAGGGGCCGTAGACTTGAGGAATCAAACAGACTAGCTTGTTGCTCGAAGTGCCGTTAAGTGGGCACGTCTGAGCATAAACAGTTGTCGTGCCAGCGAAAAGTACTGCTGCGAAAACAGCGATCACGATCTTCATTTCGTCACCCACCAAAGAGATTCTTCAACCGGCAGCGTTGTGCGCTAGGTTCTTCAAGATTGACTCTTGTAAAACAGGGCCCCAAGCAACGTTGTTGCAGACTTACCTGTATAGACAATTTGTGTACTGATGCAGACGTTCTTTCGGGGAATTATCGAACGTCTTTTATGACCCAGGTCCCGTTCTTCTTGAGGAGTTCAAATTGCGTCCGGTCTCGATGCCTGATCGCCTTGGCTCCCCGTGGAGTGTAATCGGTGATCGTGGATGTAGTCACGGTGGCCTGATCCACACTATCGCTGATCTTCACATTCTCAATCATCACTTCCAAGTGCTGCGCACTTGCAAGCCCAAATGATTTTTTTAACGACGAGTATTTATCTCCGATATCAGGCCACACCTGACGAAGTTCATCTGCATTACGATCCGCAAACGCTTGCTCGTAGCGCCTGATTACATCACGGATAAGCGCGTCTTCGCCCGGGGAATGCGTAACTGGCTGATCCGGTTGGCCGGAATGGGGGCCCGGCTGCGGAGAACTATACCTTGGTGGCTGATTCAATGCAAGAATTTTGATTTCTGCGTCGTGCAAGTATTTTTGAGCATCGCCGGAATGGGATCCTTCCTGCTGAGCAATCGTGCGTAAACTGTCGCGAGCTCGCTCAAGGCCACTCTTATCGTTGCTGGCGGCGGCCTGTTGGTACTGTTGCAGAGCCATCTCATAGGAATTCTCGTACTGATCTGCCTTTGCCTTGTCTGATTGAGCGTGGTCGATTTCTGAGAGCAGGCCATCAGCACTGCCACCGGCGGCCTTGATCTGATCGGCTTTTTGGCGGGCGGAGGCCAGATCTCCTCGCGAAATGTCCTGCTGCGCCGCGCTTTGTAATCCAGACAAATATCGGTCGCGCTGAGACTTGTTTGCTTCCGCGATCTCAGATGCGACGGTTCGTCGCAAGATCTCCGCCTCCGCTTTTCTGGGGCCGTTCATCCGAATTACTGAATCGAGAGAGCTCTGAGCAGCCATCAAGGTCGGCAGGTCCTTGCTAAAAGCAGACTGTTTTGCGGTGGCGAAAAGGCTGTCTTCCTGCTGCCGGCGGGGGAGCACCTGATCCAGATAGTTCCGCGCCTCTTGCTTCCGAGCGCCGCCAGAGGGGAGTGCGAGGATTTTGGTCAGAGACGCTTGGGCGCTCTGGAAGCGTCCGGCATCGAGGTCGGTTTTCGCAGATTGCCACAGGTTCTCCTCTTCCTGTCGAAGGTTACGCAATCCAGCATCGTTCTTGGCTGCCTCGATCGATGCGCGTTTCTGCCGGATGTCGCCCGTCAGCGGGCCTCTCAGCGTTCCCGCGTGCTGCAATGTCTTGAGGGCGCCGTCCAGATCGCCCGACGCGACCAGTTTGTCGGCCTTGTCCATCGCCTGCCGTTGCTCATCCTCGCCACCCGTTGACGGACCGCCCGTGCCGACCACGTTCGTGCTGACTGTTTCCTTCTTTGAATGCGAAAAGAATCTCAGCCCAATGACGGCCCCAATCAAACCAAGGACCGCCAGGATGACCCATTTGCTCAATAGCTTCGGAAGAAGACTCGGAGGCGCCGAGTCTTGGGCTTCTGGCCGAGGCAATGGCGAGGGCGGAGAAGTTACTGGCGTCTCTACCACCTGTCCCGGCGCAAATAGTTTCGTAGCCAGACGAGTCTCGAAGGCCTGGGGCGGGGGTGGCTCGGCGAGGAAATGCTCGATCGCCGATGTCGTTTTACCAAGGCTTTTCTGTATTTCCGTATCGTTCGGATAACGCGCGGCGATCTCGGCTGCCCTGCGCAGCAGCTTCTCCAAAATCTGCCTCTTCGTGTCGCCTGATGCAGACGCGGCTAGCTTGCTTAATTCGGCAAGATCGCGCTCTCGCCGCTGCTTTTGCTCTTCCGCTTGACGTAGTTCGGCGGCATGCTGCTTTTCCTCAATCTTCTTGGTCTTTACCGCCGCCTTAGCGGTGTCTAGCAGTTGCTGCAGCCGCGCATCCTTTCCCAGCGTGCGCAGGGCTGCCTCGGCCAGTTCGACTGCTTTCTCGGGCGTTCCGCCATCCAGCAGAGTTTGGATTCTTGTGCGCTCCGCCACGAGCTGCGATTGCCGCTTCTCGGCTCTCTCTTGCTCGGCAAGCTCGCGGGCTTGCTGTTCTTTTCCAACTGCGAGTTGTGCTCGCAGTTCCTCACTTTCAGGATAGCGCCCGAGAGCCGCTTCTAAGGCCGCCAACGCCTTTGCGGTCTGATTCGTTCTCAAAAGCTGTTTCACGCTCTCGACTTCGGCTGCGATTTTCTGTCGGCGCTCCCGCACTTCCTGCTCAGCTTTTTCCTGGGCGGCGCGCTCATCTGCGAGAGTTACCTGCGCTGCAGCAAGTAGCGACCTCAGCTCCTCGCTTTCGGGATAGTTCCGGGCGGCGAGTTCGAGAACGGAAACTGCTTTCGCTGTCTGCCTGGAATCCAGCAGTCTGCGCGCGTTGACTGACACATTCGCGATCTCGGATTGGCGGCGCTTCTTTTCCTGTTCCGCTTTCTGTCTTGCCGCTTCTTCCGCGGCGATCCGATCTTGTACCCGCTTGATTTGAACCTTCAGCTCTTCGCTGTCCGGGATCCGCTGGATTGCTCCCGTCAGACTCTCCATTGCCTGGGCCATCTGGCCCGCATCAAGCAGACGTGTGGCCGAGGCAATTTCTTTGTTGATTTCTTCCTGTTTGCGCCGATTTTCCTCCTCGAGTCGGCGTCGCTCTGCGTCTTCGGACGCCAACTTTTGCCGAGTCGCGGCCAGCTGCGTCTTAAGCTCGGTACTATCCGGATAGCGTTGGAACGCGAGCTCGAGGGTAGCCACAGCGCGGCTGGTTTGCTCTGCGTCTAGAAATAGCCGAGCCGAGAGAAGTGCCCGTTGGATCTCCGTTTGTTGGCGCCGGGCCTCTTCGGCAATTCGCTGTTTCTCCGCTTCCTCCTCGGCGAATCGGGTCTTCGCCAGATCAAGCTGCATTCGCATTTCCGGGCTCTCCGGATGCTGGAGAATTGCCTTCTCCAGGCTTGCGACCGCCTCCGATGTTCTTCCGCTGTCTAGGAGCTTCAGAGCATTGCGGATTTCCTGCCTGACCTCCTCCTGCCGGCGCGCATCTTGTCTCTTCTTCTCCTTCTCGGCTTGGTCCTGAGCAGCCCGGTGCCTCGCAAAATCGAGCTCCGCTTTCAATTGCTCGTTGTCCGGATATTGGTGCAACGCCTGCTCAAGTTTCGTCACCGCGCGGTCGGCCTGCTGATCATCAACCCATTGGCGGGTAGCCGTGATTTCAGCAGCAATCCACGCTTGCCTGCGCTGCACTTCCTCCTCGGCCTTTTTGCGAGCGGCATCCTCTGCTACAAGACGCTGCTGCGCGTAGATCAAGAGTTGCTTGAGCTCTTCGCTTCTCGGATGCTGGCCGACCGCGTGCTGCAATCGGGCCACCGACTCGCTTGTTCGCTTGGCGCTAAGAAGCTCTCGGGCCGCCGAAATCTCGGCTTCGATTTCCGCGCGTTTCTGCCGCGCTTCTTGTTCGGCCCGCTCGCGCTCCGCGCGCTCGGCAGCCTGTCGGCGGGATGCCGTCTGCAACAATGATTTCAATTCTTCGCTGTCGGGATAGCGAATGAGCGCGTTTTGCAATGCGTCCGCCGCCTGATCGACCTGGCGGGAATCCATCAAGCGCTGCGCCGCCGCAACTTCTTTTTGAATTTCAGCGGCCTTTCGTCGTGCCTCCTGCTCGGCGCGTTCGCGCTCGGCTTTCGCGACCGCCAGACGCCGCTGGGCAAAGTCCAGTTGTGACTTCAGATCAGCGCTGTCCGGATGCCGTTGCAACGCCTCACCTAACATCGCTACCGCCTGGCCGGTCTGCTTCGACGACAAGAGCTGCCAAGATTCGGCGATCGTCCTCTCAATCTCCGCCCGCTTTTGCTGCGCCTCCTCTTCGGCGCGCTTAAGGTCAGCTTCGTCCTTTGCCAATACTCCTTCGAGAACAGATGCGCGCTCCTTAAGTTCCTCGCTTTCTGCATAGCGAGCCAACCCTTCGCGGATCTTTTTTAAGGCCTCCGCTGTGCGCCCATTTTGCTGCAGTTCCGCAGCGGTATCGATTTGCCCCTGAATGTAACGCCTCTTCTCGCTGGCCTGCCGCTGCGCTTCACGGCGCTGCGCTTCCTGGCGTGCGATTGCCTCAGTAACAATCCCGAGCAGCGAAATCGCTCCGGCGCCATCAGGATAACGCTCAAGAGCTTCATTCAGAATGCGCTGCGCTCGGAGAAAATCCCCGGAATCAAAAAGCTGCCGCGCTGCTGCCACTTGCGTTTCAAGGAACTGTCGGCGATCCCATGCCTCACGTTGCTTTTCCGCGAAGCCTTTCAGCTTGAGCAGTCCCAAGTCTTGCGGGAAGCGCAGCAACGCCTCATCTGCTTTGTCGCAGGCGGCGGCGTACTTGTCACGGTTGAGCAGATCTTCGATCTCGCTCCAAGCTTGTTCGAGAGCCACCCGGCGTCTTTCATGCTCCAAACCTGCGTTCGCACTCCGAATCAACTGCTGGACTTCGGTCACCGAGGGGTCGATCGCTTCCGCAGTTCGCAGCATCTCAAGAGCGGACGAAAAACGACGCAGTCCGATTTCCCTGCGGGCGTCCACCATCAGATCATCGATCTTTTTTCGCTTGGCTCGTTCGCTGATCTGCTTGGTGAGAATCGCGTTGAGCGCCTTTGCAGTGGTATTGTACGGATCAATCGTCAGGGCCTGTTCGACAGCGTGTTTAGCAGCATCCAGATCACCCGCGTTGTGTGCCGACTCGGCCCGTCGCAGAGCATCGGTCAGCAAAGTGCCAGAGCGATGCACCGATTCCCGGAATCGAATCAATTCCGTATCGCTGCCGTCGATCTTGATGGCTTGATCGAGCAATAGCAGCGCTTCGTCCCACTTGCGCAATCCCAGCGCCTCGTCCGCCTGCTGACGAAGTTGGCGCACCTGCTCCGTGACTTTTTGTCGCTGGATCTGCGTCTGGACATCGCGCAATAACTCATTTGCTCGTCGATCCTGCTTATCGAGCTTCAGGATCTGACGCAGCTGCTCGCGCGCCTTGTCCCATTGCCTCGCCTCGATGAAGTTCTCCGCGGCCGACCGATAACTCGAGATCAGCTCCTGGCCCAGCTTTTGCTCTAGAGTCCTCAGATCGAAGGCAAAATCTTCCATCGAGGTGTAGCGGTTGTTGCGCTCTTTGGCGAGAGCCCGCCTGACTACGGAGTCCAATTCAGTGGCATAGACATCGACGGACTCCGCCAGCGAAGCAGGACTATCGTGCAAGATCTTCGCCATCGTCGACGCTGGATCCTTCCCACGAAAAGGCAGAGAGCCGCTCAGGAACTCATACAACACAATCCCTGTGGAGTAGACATCGGAGCGAACGTCGATGTCGGCGTCCTGAAGCTGTTCTGGCGACATGTAATACAAGCTGCCGACTACCTGTCCGGTCCGGGTGAAGCGTTCGGTGCCGAACTGGGCAATGCCGAAATCGACGATCTTCACCGCGCCATCGTTCAGTACGACGATGTTCCCCGGCTTGATATCGCGATGGATGATCTGTCGCTCGTGCGCGTACGCCAGTCCTTCGCAGACCTGGATGATGATGTGTAACTTCTCCGCTACGGTGTACGGCCTGTGCTCATGGATGATTCGCTCGAGACTGTCACCTTCGAGGTACTCCATGACCAGGTAGGGAATTCCGTCTTGTTCCCCAAGATCATGAAGGGTAACGATGTTGGGATGCTGTAGCTTTCCCGTGGATTGCGCCTCGCGATAGAAGCGTTTCAGGAGTTCGGGATCATCGGAGACGACGGCAGTGACCTGCTTGATAGCCACCATTCGCCCGATGGTGGGATCGACTGCGCCGTAGACTTTTCCCATGCCGCCGCGGCCGATCTCGCGGAGAATATCGTATTTGCCGATTTTGCTGGGCCCTGCCAATTTTGTGCCTGGCGCTCGTGCTGGTTTTCAAACAGGGGAAGTCAGTACGACGAGTTGGACCCGATTTTAAGGTCTCTGTTGGCTGAAGTAAATAGGACACAACCGGCGAGAGCGCTTCCAGCTTGATGGCATGATTCCCCCGGAACGAGAGTGTGGAAGGATACGGTGCTTGGAATGGTTGACGTAGCTTTCAACCAATGCTATTGTTGGCCCGAAAAGAACTTCCCCTCGGTAATCCACTTTGCGCTTGGGCTCTCAGGACCATACTCAACAAAGAATCTCGTAGGCACAACTTCGCCATACGTCAGGGCCCCCACGATTGCATGCTGTAAGGAGTCTTCATGACCACCAAGGGCACGCTGAGAGTGGCGATTCTCCAGTTCTATTTCATGGGGCTGATGATTAAGAGACCAACTAGCCCCAAGCGTTCTGATTGAACCCGTTTTGAAAGTTGAACTCTAAGCCGCTTTCGGGTCCAGGAGACCTCAGCTTAATTTCAATCGAGAAGGGACATACGGCGCATGGCGATAAGTATCAAACCAGGATCTGCGAAGATTA
>Ga0126381_100006272_pt1 | contig 13140 bp, 7 predicted proteins | sample PanSoiMetPlot_28_FD_96465 | JGI IMG/M metagenome (GOLD analysis project Ga0126381, IMG submission 96465) | Tropical forest soil microbial communities from Panama - MetaG Plot_28 | ecosystem: Environmental > Terrestrial > Soil > Tropical forest > Bulk soil | place: Panama | collected 2016-02-17
CACACGGCGGAGTTACGTGGCCGGTCAGGTCTGGCCTGGAGCCTCCTTTGGCCGAGGGCTTTATCAGCCGACCAGAGTCAGCTCCAGGCCTGGCGCAGGCGGTGGCGCCCGGTGCCATCGTGGCGCTCACGCCGGCCAGGACTGCGAGTGGCACGGCGCCAGATTGGTTCGGCTCGTGCGGAAAGACGCAGCTTGCCGCTTATATCGCCGACTCGCTATGGAAGGCTCGCGAGCTTGATTTGCTCGTCTGGATCACCGCTACAAGCCGCGCCGCGATCTTGACCGCGTACGCGAATGCGGCTGCCGCCGCCATGGGTGTCGATCCGGCCGGAGACGCCGAATTGCTGGCCGCGCGGTTTGTCGGCTGGCTCGCCGAGACCGACCGCCCTTGGATGGTGGTACTCGACGGGCTGGCAAGTCCGTGGGACCTTGACGGCATCTGGCCGGCCGGGTCGACCGGGCGGACGCTCATCACGGCGGCCGACGCCGGTGGTCTCGAGCCTGACCGGGTGCGAGTCGTCGGGCTGCAGGGCTTCTCCCGCAGGGAAGCGCTCAGCTACCTGATGGACCGGCTGACCGAGGACCGCGGCCAGCGCAGCGGCGCCATCGATCTCGTCGATCACCTTGGCGGAGAGCCGCTCGCGCTAGTCCAGGCAAGCTCGGTGATCGGCAACTCAACCCTGTCCTGCCGCGACTACCAGGACATCTTCGTCCGCAAGCTTGACCAGGTCGCCAGCGTCGGCCCGCCATCGACCGCCGCGATCAGCTGGATTCTGTCAGTCGAGCACGCAGACCGGCTGTCCCCGACCGGGCCGGTACAGCCGATGCTGATACTCGCGTCCTGGCTTGACTGCAATCGGATCCCTGGAACCGTCTTCACTTCGCCATCAGCACGGGCTTACCTATCAGGCGGCCAGGCGAGCGCCGAGCAGGCGTGGGCTGCCGTCGTCACGCTGGAGCGCGCCGGCCTGCTCACCATCGACCCGGCCCCGACCCCGCCCACGGTGATGATGAGCTCGGCGATTGCGGTGGCCGTAAGGTCGGCGACGCCGAACGAGCTCGTCGATCAAGCCGTGAACGTGGGTGCCAGGGCGCTGGTCGAAGCCTGGCCGCAGGACGAACCGCGGTCCTGGCTGCCCGAGGCCTTCCGATCGTGCGCGATCAGCCTGACCCAGCTCGCCGGCGACCGGCTGTGGGCGGGCGGCAGCCATCGGCTGGCGTTCCGGCTCGGCGAGAGCCTGGAGGACGCCCACCTGACCGCGCTGACCGCGTCGCACTGGAGCCAGGTGGCGGCGGCCAGCGACCGGCTACTCGGCCCTGGCCACCCTGAGTCGCTGGCCGCCAGCGACCACCTGGCCGGCGCCTTCCTCGCTGCCGGGCGCGCGGCCGAGGCGCTGCCCTGGTTCCAGCGAGTACTGGCCGATCGGACCGCCCAGCTCGGCTCGGATCACCCGGCGACGATCCCGTTCGAAATGCAGTTTGGCCGGGCGCTGCTGGCGGCAGGCCGGCCAAGGGAAGCCGCCACGGTGCTCGACCGGGCCTTTCGTGCCAACGAGCATCTGCGCGGCTTGGACGACCCGGACACGCTCGACACGCTCGACGCGCTCGCCGACGCCTGTCTGGCCGCCGGCGAGTCTAGCGACGCCATCAGGCTGTATCGGCGAGTGCTCACCGAGCGAGAGCGGGTCCAGGGCCCGGTAGACCAGCGGACGCTGGACAGCTGGCAGAAGCTCGGCGATGTGCAACTCCAGCTGAAGAAATTCAAGGAGGCGCTCGCCAGCTACAAGCGCGTCGTCGAGGGCAGGGAGTTGGCGCTCGGCCCGGTGCATCCGGCGACGATCGAGGCGCGGGATCGGCTCGCCTCGGCCCACCACTCGGCCGGCCGGATGGCCACGGCGTTGCGCCTGTACGAGGAATCGTGCGCCGACTCCGAGCGGATTCTCGGTGTCGATCACCCCGACACACTCGCGCGCCGGATCCATCTGGCGCACGCGCTCTACGCAGTCGGCAGGATCGGCGACGCGACGACGATGCTGCGCGAGACCGTGGACTGGTGCGAACGCATGCTGCCGCCAGGTGACCCGTTGGCCAAGAGAGCGCGGGAAAGCCTTGCAAACATCGCAGGCACAGCTACCTAAACGGTTCTTTAACTGTCAGCTTTGCCAGGTTTACAGAGGAACTGACGCTAGCGGGTTCTCCGTTGCTTTCGTGCTGGTAATGATTATTTTTGCCGTCGTTTCTATCAATGATCGCCGTGACCGTTTAGGATCATGGCTGACGCTTCGAGAAGCCCGGGAGAAACCATGACCGATCCGACGGTGTCCACTTTGACTGGGGCTGTTGGTGCCCCTTCGGCTCGCCTGGAGCCGGACGTAGTCAGTGTCGCTCAGGACACCGTGATCGGGCTCGCCGATACCGGGCCGACCGTGACGATCTCGTTCGTATTGGTCGGCCTGATCGCGGTGAGCGCCTACGCCGCCCCGACCGTTCTCGCGATCACAGCCATTCCTATGCTGATCATCGCGAACGCGTACCGCAGGCTCAACCTGTGGAATGCCAACTGCGGCGCGTCGTTCGAGTGGGTGGGTCGCGCGATCAACCCGTACCTGGGGTTCATGACCGGATGGCTTATGCTGGCCGGAACTTTGTTCGGCTCGCTCACCCCAGTCACTGCGCTCGGGCCTAATATCCTTGCCGTCTTCAATCAGCCGGCGAACGGAAAATGGCCCAACGTCCTCATCGCCACCGTCATCGTCCTGATCATGCTCGCAATCTCGATCGTCGGCATCAGGGTCTCCGCGCGCACCCAGGTCGCCATCGCGGCGATCGAGTACCTGATCTTGATCGTTTTCGCCGTCTGGGGACTGATTTGGGTGCTCGGCCACCACGCCGGCACCGTCCCGATCGCCGCCTCCTGGTTCAGCTTGCACGGTGTCAACGGCAAGGGCGTTCTGGTCGCCGGGTTCCTGACCACCGTGTTCATGTACAGCGGCTGGGACGGCACGATCTACGTCAACGAGGAAGTCAAGCACCGCCGTGTCAACCCGGGACGGGCGGCAATGATCGCTGTCGCTGTCGCGGGCGTGCTCTTCATCCTCGCCCAGATCGCGTTCCAGGGACTGGCATCATTCAAGACGCTGAACGCCAACAGCACCGCTCCGCTGACCTTTATTGGTCAGCTGCTGTCGGGCAGCAAGGTCGGCGGTGACATTTTTGCGTTCGCCGTCGCTCTCTCTGTCGTCGCCGCGACCGGAGTCGGCATAATGCTCAGTGCCCGAATCGCCTACGGGATCGCCAGCCACCGAGCGCTGCCGGCTCCGCTTGCCAACGTCTCGCCCAGGTTCTCGACGCCGATCGTCGCCACCGTGCTGGCCGGCGCGATTCTATTGGGCCTGGCCTGGATTTATCTGCTCACGACGTCGGTGCAGGCCACGTTCAGCTACGTGCTGAACGACACCGGCATTCTCTACGCCACCTTCTACGTGCTCACCGCGCTGTCGGCGATCGTCTACTACCGCAGGCGGGTGCTGAGCAACCTGACTGACGCGATCACGCTCGGCGTACTTCCGATTCTTTCGGTCGCGTTCCTCGGCTGGATAGCGGTCAAGTCGGTACTGGGCGCCCCGCACCAGCAGAACTACTCGCTGCTCGGCTTCCTCGTGGCTGGCTTGATCCTGCTCTTCATTGCCCGCTTCGTGCTGCGGTCGCCGTTCTTCTCGATCAAGCGGGAGAGCTGGTCTCCTCCTGACGGCGCCGACAGGCCGTCGGCGCGCCACCGCTCGGAGTGAGCTCGCCTACATTCGCCGTAGCATCGAAAGCTATTACCACCCGGTCGGCACCTGCCGTTTTGGATCGGACGCCGATGCCGTTGTCGACCTTGAGTTGCGGGTTCGCGGAGTCGCCGGCCTTCGTGTGGCGGACGCGTCTGTGATACCGACGATTCCCAATGCCAACCCGAACGCGACGGTCCTGGCCATCGCCGAACGCGCGGCGGCTATGATCGGCGGTGGCTGACAGGAAAGGGTAAATCCTCATTTATGTCGGTAATTGAAGAGACCGTCATCGCTGAAATCCGCGCCGGCGCAGGCCGCCGGCTGGCCGCTATCGACCCGCTGCTACCCGAAACGGTCAACCTGCCTCGAGGTTGCGGTGTCATCTTTGCAGCCGACGGCTCCAACCATCAGGCAGCCGTCGCGTCGTGCGAGTACTGGGAAGGTGGACCGGAATCCATCGGCCGCACCTGGGGTGCCTCCCGACGATTCCGGCTCATCCCGGCGATCGCCGGCCCCGATGTCACTGCCGCCCTTGACGCGCTGATTCAGCAATGGAGCGAGCATCTTGCCGACGCTCACGACACGGACGGCGAAGACACCGCCGCGGGGATCGCGTGGCCGAGCCGGGACGCCGAAGGTATCCGCGTGCTGCTTCGGCATGGAATGGCGCCGCGGTCGGTCGTCGCAGCCCGTGCCACCCGATCCGACCGCGTCGAGCACGTGACGGCCGGGGCTGAGCCGGCCGGGATCGTGATCAGAAGGGCCGGGCCGGCGGACATAGACGCGGTGGCCAGCCTTGGCATCGGGCTGGTCAGGTACGACAAGTATTTCGGCTCAGTGATCGAACGGCCGGAGACCGAGGAACTGCTGCGCAGGGACTCCGCTGACCTGCTTGCCGCATCCGAGCCCTGGACCTGGCTGGCCGAACGTGACGGAGCCGCGGTTGGCATGCTCACGGGCCTGCGTCCCGAGGCCTCCACCTGGCTCGCTGCTACGACCAGGCTGGCACCAGTGGCCTACCTGCAGGATGGCTTCGTTATAGGGGCAGAACGCGGTAGCGGAATCGGCGCGATGCTGACCGCGGCGTTCCACACCGAACTCGCGAAGGCTGGCGTTGCCGTCGCTCTGTTGCACTACTCGCAGGTCAATCCGCTCTCCGCGCCGTTCTGGAGTCAGCAAGGCTACCGCCCGCTATGGACGACCTGGGAGGCCAGGCCAGCGCGCACACTGCGATAGTGGATAATGATGAGCTTTTGTATGTTTCGTCTGAGCGCGAACGGCGGGAATTCGTTATCGTAATCAAGCAAGTCGTTTTACCTCACCGTAGGCGCAACCGCTCATTAAGATCGGCATCGCGACCTGAACTAAATGAGTCAGCACGCTCAGGTGAAGCTCGCGATGATGGCGGCGACATCGGCCGCGCTGAACGCGCACGTCGCGTCGCCGACGGACAGCTCGAGCCGCAGCACTTCTGGGTCGCTGGTGCTCTTCGCCTCACCCCACGCCCAGACGCCCTGATCGAGCGCGAGCGCGCGCATGCCTTCCGCGAAATGCTCCGGCGTCGTCCGCAACAGCAGATGCATCATCGGGGTTTGCGGCGGATCTGGTATTACTCGCACGGTGTCGAGATTGGCGAGTTCGGCGGCGATCGCTCTGGCGTGCTCGTTGTAGGCTGCCATTTTCGGCAATCGAACGGCGATGCAGGATAGCGCCGAGGCCGCGTTCGGCCACAAACCGATGAGCGTGCCGCCCATCCGCTTGCGCCAGTCCCGCACCTGCGCGATCACATCAGCGGGGCCAGCGACGCAGCAGCCCGGCAGTGCCCCGATGCCTTTGTAGAAGGAGACGTACACGGTGTCGAACAGGGCGGCGATCTCGCCAGGATGCCGTCCGTAGCCAGCGGCTGACTCCCACAGCCTGGCGCCGTCGAGGTGCGCGGCGGCGCCGACCTCGGCCGCCCAGCCGCACTGGGCGACGAGCTCGTCCCACGGCGGCTGCTGGCCGCCGATATCGCGCTGCGGCAACTCGATGAGCAGCGCGGCGACCGGCTCGGCGATCTTCTCCAGATCGGCCATCTCGATCAGGCGGTCCCTGTCCCCGGCCGGACGGCCGATCAGGCCGTGCAGCCGCTGGTACGCCTGCTCCTCGTGCTGCTCGAGATGACACAACGGATGGAAGACGACCGTGCGCCGCTGCCGCCGATCGGCGTGCACGCGCAACACGGACTGCTGCGCCATCGTGCCGCTCGGCAGGAACACGGCCCCGGGCTTTCCGAGCAGCGAGGCGATCTCACGCTCCAGCGCGGCGACCGAGCCGCCTTCGCCGTACCTGTCGACCTCGGTATCCGGCGGGATTGTGGCGAGCATCCCCGCCGCTGTGACCTTGCCGTGCCCAGTCAGGAACCTCGTGCAGCCGGCCCGGAGCGCGGCGATCTCGTCTGCGTCAGCAGCCATAACGGCATTTCATCACCTGGTCCGCGCTGGGCATACCGCCGCCGGCCGTGCTGCCGCCGTGCTGCCGCCGGGCACTCATCACGGGTTGCCGTTGCTCCAACGTCCGGAATGCGGCTTTTGTAACGACGCTAACCCGTGATATGTCAGCGCGGCCCGTCGTTCGGGATCAAGATCAACTCAGGCTGCGCCCGGCGGCGCCACGCTGGGCCTGTCTTCGCCTCGTCCTGGTATACAAATAAGGACGTTGGGCCCGATGGCGCGAAGGTGACGAATGAGCTACACATCTGCTAACCGTCATGAGGCTGAGCGGCGCGTCCCGCCTGCCGGACGTGGCGCGGGTGCGGTGATCATCGCGCTGACGGCGGCCTTCGCGTTCGGGGCGATCGATCAGTACCTCGGTGCGCTCCGGTCTCCGTTCCTGACCGAGATCAGCGGCATGTCGGCGCCGTGGCTCATGGTGCCGTTCCTCGCCGGAGCCTCGCAGGCGGTCTGGCGCCGGGCCGTGCTGGTTGGGCTGGCAGCGACGTGGCTGTCGGTCCTTGCCTATGTCGCCATGATCGTCAGCCCGATGGAGGGCACCCACCTGGGCCCCCGGCCGGCCGGCCTGGTCGGGAGCTGGAATCAGCTGTCGCCGCACCTGTTCCTGGTGACGCTGGCGAGCCAGTGGCTGTGGTTCGCCGGGGGGATGATCATCGGTCCGCTCTACGGCTGGCTCGGCTACCGCTGGCGAGCGCTTCAGTCCGGGCCAGCCGCCCTGCTTGCGGCCCTGCCGGCGTTGCTCGAGCCCGTTGCTAGGTGGCTCGCAGGGCGCTCCGGTCTGGCCCATGTCATCGGGCTAGCCTTCCAATGGCCCAGTTACGGCCCGGCGGTCATCGCCGAGGTCGCCGAACTCGCCCTGGGCCTGGCGCTAACCTGCGCCGCCCTCACGGCGATCGCGCGGTCCAGGACTCACGGGACTGCCTGAGCCGGGATTGCCGGTCAGCTAAGGCCCATGGCGTCGAGTATGAACGCGTGCACCTCGGCTTCGTAGCGCGCCTGGGCGTAGCGTCCTGACGGGCCGGTGTGGGCACCGACGCCCAGCTCGACCCTGAACAGCAAAGGCGCCTCAACCTCGTCGGCGTCCTCGGTCGCTCGGAGCCTGGCAACCCACTTCGCCGGCTCGTGCACCGATACGCGCGGGTCATGCACCGCGCTGGTGACCAGCAGCGCGGGCCTTGAGCCAGCGGGCGGGTTGTCATACGGCGAGTACGACCTGATGCACGCGTAGTCCTGCGGATCGCGTGGGTCCCCCCACTCGTCCCACTCGTTGATGGTCAGCGGGATCGTCGGGTCGAGCATCGTCGTCACGCAGTCGACGAACGGAACCTCAGCGACGACGGCACGCCAGCGATCTGGCCGCATCGAGTAGACGGCGCCTTGCAGCAGCCCGCCAGCCGACAGTCCGCGCGTGACGATGCTGCCGCCATCGACGACCGCCGGGGCGCCAGCGTCCCCGGCCAGCCAGTCGGCGACGTCGATGTAGTCGGTGAACGTGGTCGGCTTGGCCCGCAGCCGGCCTTGGAACCACCAGTTCCGCCCGCCCTCACCGCCACCCCTGATGTGGGCGATCGCGTACACGACGCCCCGGTCGAGCAGCGACGGCAAGCCGATAGAGAACTCGGGGTCGGAACACGCCTCGTACGCGCCGTAGCCGTAAAGCAGACAAGGCGCGGTGCCGTCGAGCGGCGTCTCCAGGTGGTAGGCCAGCGTCACAGGGATAGGCGTACCGTCGCGCGCTGGCGCGGTGACCCGCTCGGTCCGGTAGCCGGCCGAGTCGTAGCCTGGCACCTCGCGTCGCTTGATCAGCGCGCGCTCGCCGGTTGCCAGGTCTAGCCGGTACCACGCGCGCGGCTCGATCAGCGACTCCTCGACGATGATCACCGATCCGGCGTCGTAGTCTTCGGCGTGGTCCAGTCTCATCGAGCCGGCTTGCAGGCTCGGCGGCACCTCGATGACGTTCTGCCCGTCGAGGTCGGTGATCGCGAGCAGCGGGGCCCCGTCTCGCCGCAAAGAAAGCAGCAGCCGGTCGCGAACCACGTCGCAGCCGTGCAGCCGGGTGTCGCGCCTGGCCGGCGCCACCGCCGGGCAGTCGACCAGATCCCAGCGCCCGACATCCGGCCCGCGCACGGGCGCCCGGCGCAATGTGAACTCCTGCTCGCCGTCATCGCTCACGATGTACAGCCAGCCAGCGCGCGCGTGATCGACGTGATACTCCGTACCGCGCCGGCGCGGCCTAACCACAATCGGCGAGGCGAGCGGGTCGGTGAGCGGTATCAGCCGCACTTCGGTGGTGTCGCGGGAGGCCGAGGCGATCACCGCGAACTCCCCGCTCCGCGAGGCGTGCACGGTGATCTCGAACCTGGCGTCGTCCTCGGCGAAGACCAGCACGTCGTCGCCCTGGGCCGTGCCGAGCCGGTGCCGCCAGACCTGGAACGGCCGGTTCACCTCATCGGGCACCAGATAAAAGAGGTACCGCGAGTCGGCCGACCAGGCGAGGCCAGGGTACGTGCGTTCGATGACGTCCGGCAGATCCTCGCCGGTCCGCGTGTCCCTCACTCGCAGTTGGTAGACCTCGGCGCCGCTGGTGTCCGCGGACCAGGCAAGTAGATGCCCATCCGGGCTCGGCACTCGGTCCTCTACATCGACGTAGCCCGTGACAGCACCGATGATGTTGTCGTCCAGGAGCACCACCTCGGAAGATTCTCCGGATCGTGACCTAAGAAACTGAAGATTCTCTCTTCCCTCTGGTGTCCTGGTGCGGTAGATAAATCCAGATAGTGGCCAGCCGACCCCGATCTCTGCCCCGGCCGGGATGCGGGCGGTCGACTCAGCGACGAGCCGGCCGGTCAGGTCGGCGAGCCGCGCCGAGTGCGAGTCGTAGTAGCTCCGCTCGGCGGCCAGGTAGTCGCGCAGATCGGGATGCTCGACGTCGCGCATCCATCCGTAGTCGTCGGTGTCGACGTGGCCGTGAAGCTCCCTGACCGAGGGCTTGCGCGGCGCGATCGGCTGGTCATGAGTGCGTGGCATGGCAGGACCCTATCGGTCGCGGTAAACCGAACGATCTTTATAAATACGAAATATCTGTTATAGATCTCAGAAGCATTACGGTTCATCACGGCGGTGGCAATGGCGGAGATAGCCCGCATACTGCATACAGCCGCCCGGTTCGCCGAGCCGCACGACCGCCAGACGGAGGAGAGCCCCATGATCCGATCACACTCCACACCGGGGTCCATGCTGACTCGCCTCCTGGCGGCAGCCGTTCTCTTCGGGGGCGCGGCCGCGCCGGCTGCCATGCTCATCGCTCCAGCCGCTCAGGCCGCCGCGCCAAAAGGGCCGTCGACCTTCGTGGTCGGCGACACCGCCGCGGTCGACGGTATGAACCCGTACGTGGGGCTGACCTCGATCGACTTCGAGGTCTACGGGCTGGTCTACGACAACCTCATGGACTATGGCCAGACCAACTATGCTCCGTCGCCGAGGCTGGCCACCTCCTGGTCGGTGTCGAAGAACCAGCTGACCTGGACCTACCACATCAGGCACGGAGTGAAGTGGTCGGACGGGGTGCCGCTGACGGCGGCCGACGTCGCCTACACGTTCTGGCGTGACACCATCCCCGGTTCAACCGAGGAGGCCGACGACGCTTCCTACGTCGCGAACATCGTTCACAACAGCGTGAAGGCGATCGGCAAGTACACGGTGCAGATGAGCGTCACCAAGCCGACGCCGAACATGGACCTGCTGATCGTGCCGATCTTGCCCAAGCACATCTGGGAGCACATCTCGGAAAAGCAGGTGTCGAACTTCCCGAACAACAACCCGGTCGGGTCAGGACCGTTCATCGTCACCAACTTCAAGATCAACCAGTCGGTGTCCTTGAAGGCGAACCCGAATTACTGGGGCGGCAAGCCGGGCATCTCCAAGCTGGTCTTCCAGGACTTCACGAATCCAAGTGCCGAGGCGATCGCGCTCAAGAACGGCAGCATCGACTTCGCCGAGGGCCTGACCACTCCCCTGTTCAATTCGCTCAAGAGCACCCCAGGCATCACGCTGAACAACGCGCCGTCGGGCAACTGGGACGAACTCGCTTTCAACAACGGCGCCGCAACCGTCTCTGGCAAGCCGATCGGCAACGGCAACCCCGCGCTGCGTGACATCAACGTCAGACGGGCGATCAGCTACGCGCTCAACCGCGAGCAAATGGTGCAGCGCGTGTTCCTTACCTACGGCGAGCCGGCGACGACGATCATCCCGCCGATCTATCCGCAATATCACTACAACCCGCCGGCTAGTGAGGTCTACGGCTACGACCCCAAGAAGGCCGAGGCGATGCTGACGGCGGATGGCTGGAAGATGGGACCTGGGGGCATCCGCGTCAAGAACGGCAAGCAGCTCAACCTGCGGCTGTACTTCGGCTCCGACTCGCCGACCTATACCCAGGATGCGCCCTACGTGAAGAGCTGGCTGAACGCGATCGGCATCGGCGTCACGGTCACCGGGATGCACGAAAGCACAGAGACCCAGATGATCGGCAACGGCGACTACGACATGTTCATCTGGGGCTGGGGAGTCGAGCCCAACCCGGACTTCCAGCTCTCGGTGTTCACCTGCGGTCAGCGCTCCGCGGGTTCGCCGCCGAACTACACGCCCGGCTGGTCCGACAGCTTCTACTGCGACAAGCACTACGACAGCCTCTACGCCGCTCAGAAGCTGGTCGGCGGCGTCGCGAGGCAGAAGATCGTCAAGCAGATGCAGCAGATCCTCTACACCAACGAGCCCTACGCGCTGCTCTACTACTACAACGACACGCAGGCGTACCGGAGCGACCTGTTCACCGGGTTCGCGCCGCAGCCAGACACCAGCAACGGACTGCTTCTCTTCCAGGAAGTCTCCTGGTGGAGCTACCGGTGCCTGCGCCCGGCCGGCACGAGCCCGTCACTGACCGACCGCAACATCGGCTGCCAGCACGAAATAGGCGCGCCGGCGAAGGCCGCGGCATCCGGGTCAAGCTCCGGGGTGAACGGCGGCATGATCGGCGGCATTGCCGCGGCGGTCGTTGTGCTCGTCGCTGGCGGCCTGTTCCTGGTCCGGCGCCGGTCGGTCGCGACGGCCGACGAGCGGGAGTAGCCACTTGTCAAGCGCCATGCTCGACGGCGCGCTGGCCGCCGCCGAGGAGTTGCGCGGCGAGCAGGCCGCTACTGCCAGAGGCAGTGCCGGCCTGCTCCGCCCGCTCGGAATCAAGATCGTAAGCGCGGTGATCACGCTGTTCTTCGTGATCACGTTCAACTTCTTCCTGTTCCGGGTGCTGCCCGCCGATCCGGCGAGAAATCTGGTCAGAGGCTCCGACATCACCGCCAGTCAGATGGCCGCGATCAACAAGACGTTCGGGATTGGGCTGCCGCTGCCAAGGCAGTTCTGGAACTACCTCGTGCAGACCTTCCAAGGCAATCTGGGGATCTCGTTCGAGTTCCACATTCCGGTGTCGCAGGTGATCGGCGCCGCGCTCTGGCCGACGATCTTGCTCGTCGGGAGCTCGACGGTGCTTTCCACGATCATCGGGGTGTGGATCGGCATCAGGGGCGGCTGGAATCGCGGCAGCACCTTCGACCGCACGTCGACCGCGATCTGCAACACGCTCTACGCGATGCCTGACTTCTGGCTCGGGATGGTGCTGCTGATCGTGTTCGCGTCCAAGTTTGCGATCTTCCCGGCCGGGGGCATGCACAGCTTCGGGGGCGGCGGCACCGGGTTCGCCAGCGTCGGCGACCTCCTCTGGCACCTGACGCTGCCGTGCATAGTGCTGACGCTCGTGTACTTGGCCGAGTACTCGCTGGTGATGCGCTCGTCGCTGATTGACGAGATCGGCTCCGACTACCTGCTGACTGCGCGGGCCAAAGGCCTGCGCGACTCCACGGTCAGGCGGCGCCACGCGGTGCCCAATGCGCTGCTCCCGTCGATCACCCTGATCATGCTCAACCTCGGGTTCGTGATCTCCGGCGCCATCACCACGGAGACCGTGTTCAGCTGGCCGGGGCTCGGGCTTGCCTCGTACTACGCGCTCAACTACCCCGACTACCCGGTGCTCGAGGGCGCGTTCCTGCTGTTCTCCGCCGCGGTCATCGCCGCGAATCTCATCGCCGACGTGCTCCTCACGGTCTTCGACCCCAGGGTGAGGCACGCATGACGGCGACAACCGACAGCGCTATCCCGCCGGCGGCTGGCCTGCGCCAGATCGCCTGGGACAGGCGGCGACGGGCGCTGGTCGCGTTCTGGCGCCAATACCGCAAGGACCGCAGCGGGATGATCGGCCTCGGCATCCTGGTCGTGATGATCGTGGTCGCGCTGGCTGCGCCACTGCTCGCGAGCTCGCGCGGGCTGAACCCAGCCCTGGCGAGCTACCCGGCGAACGCCGGGCCGGCCTTGCCGTATCCGCTGGGCACCGACGCCGACGGGCGCTCTGTGCTCACCGAGCTGATCTGGGGGTCACGGATCTCCTTGCTGATCGGGTTCGCGGCGACCTTCCTCTCGATGGTCATCGGCGCCGTCATCGGAATCGTGGCCGGTCACTTCGGCACGCTCAAGAACTGGTTCGGCAGGCAGACCGACAACGTCCTGATGCGTGTCACCGACTGGTTCCTGGTTGTGCCATTCCTGCCGCTGGCTATCGTGCTCGCCAGGACGCTGGGCCCGTCTCTTCACGTGATCATCTTCGTGATCGGCGTCACGAGCTGGCCGGGCACGGCGCGGATCATCAGGGCTCAGGCCCTGGCCGTCGAGACTCGCCCTTATCTAGAAAGATCGCGGGCGCTCGGTGCCGGCCACTGGCATCAGATGTCCAAGCACGTGCTGCCCAACGTGATGCCGCTGCTGCTCGC
>Ga0126381_100006273_pt1 | contig 13139 bp, 12 predicted proteins | sample PanSoiMetPlot_28_FD_96465 | JGI IMG/M metagenome (GOLD analysis project Ga0126381, IMG submission 96465) | Tropical forest soil microbial communities from Panama - MetaG Plot_28 | ecosystem: Environmental > Terrestrial > Soil > Tropical forest > Bulk soil | place: Panama | collected 2016-02-17
GCCCTCGCACAACCTCACCCGCTAACGCATAACGACGAGTCAGCAACCGTCCGGCAAGACTGACATTTCCGGCCGGAAGCGCCTGACGCACCTCGCTCGTCGAAACCATTCCCCCGCGCAGAGTGCAGGAATCGACCATCCGGACTTCGAACCCCGCCTCGGCCCCAAGCTCGCGTAAGACATCCGGATTTCCGGCCTGCTTATGTCCAAACCGGAAGTTGGAACCCACCAGCACCACGCGAGCCCGCATCGCATCGCGCAGGTACACGTCCACAAACTCTCGCGGAGTCAGGCTCGCGACTTCGGAGGTAAAAGGCAGCACGAGAATCTGAGCGACCCCAAGCTCCCCGAGCAACCGACATCTCTCCTCCACAGGAATCAGAGGTTGTGGCGCCTTATCGGGGGCGACCACCGTTGCGGGATGCCGGTCAAACGTGAGCACGGAAGGAGCAACACCGCGTTCCTTCGCTGCGTCGATCACCTGGCGTATCAAGTGCCGGTGTCCCGCGTGCACGCCATCAAATTTTCCGATCGTAACGGCCGATGGCTGAAAGTCCGTAGTCTCCGCGAACGATCGCGCGATACGAGTCAACGGGAAACCTCAAGCTCCAGTCCGTCATACGCGAGCCGCACGTGCGGTGGAAACGTCGCCTCCGTCGCCGCATGCCCCAAATCGTGGCACATGTGCGTGAAGAACGCACGTTTGGGCTTGAATTCTTCCACCAATTCCAGCGCTCGCGCAACGGTCGTGTGCGTGGGATGAGGGCGATGGCGCAGTGCATCCAAAAACAGCACGTCTAGGTCCTTCAACATCTCTTTTGAGTCCTCTGGAATGTCGCTGTGATCCGTCAAATACGCCGCGCGACCGAAACGAAATCCATAGACTTTGCCGCGTCCATGCGAAATCCGCACCGGAGCGAACTGCAAACCAAATAGATCAAACGGCGCGCCGTCCAACACATGCAAGTCGAGCTTCGGCACGGACGATTCGGAAGGCTCCGGATCGAAAGCGTATCGAAAAACGCGCTGAATCGCTTCCAAAGTCTCCGCCGCGCCGTAAATCGGAATCGGCGCCTTCTGGCGAAAATTGAAAGGCCGCACGTCATCAAGGCCCAAAATATGATCGGCGTGCGAATGCGTGTAAAGGATCGCGTCCAGCCGCATAATGCGAGCGCGCAAGACCTGCGCCCGGAAATCCGGAGTGGTATCGACCATGACGTTGTATGACCCGTAACGAACCAGGACGGAAGGCCGCAGGCGCTGATCGCGAGGGTCGATGGAGTGGCAAACGTCGCACGTGCAGCCAACCGTGGGCACACCTGCGCTCGTTCCCGAACCTAAGACAGTGATGTAGATGGAATCAGGATTCATTCGCAGCGCTCTTGCTGGCGCTGTCATTTACCTGCACGAACCGGAAGCGCAACTCCGTGAGCGAATTTTCGAGTAGGCGCTGTTCTTCGAGCGTGAGATTGCCCTTGGTTTTCTCCGCAAGCATCGACATTAAATCGATCGCGTGACGGGCCGCGTTGAAGTCCGGTGGCTCCTTTTCGCCTTCTTCCTGACCGAAAGAGATCAATCTCAGGCTCATTTCGGCCTGTGTTCTCAGCGAAAAGATGAGGAACTCAAACGTCGGCGGAGGCAGCGGAAAACCCTGGTCGCTCATAAACGACATTATGACAAAGTCTGCGCGAAAGACCCCCTGTCGCGCTTTTAGTAGACTTCGTACTGTGGGTGGCCCTGAGCAGGATCAAATTGCAGCTCTTGCGCAAACTGTTGAACAATTGATCCGCCGCCAGCGCGAATTAGAGGCTCGGGTGAAGCAGTTGGAGTCCGCCCAACCGCACGCAGAGGCTCCGCCACCACCGATACCCGTAGCCCCTCCCCCGCTAGTTCCTGGGCCGCCGATGGCTCCTGATGTAGTGCAGGCTGGTAGCCTGCGGCGGATTGGCAATCCGCCTGTATTAGCCTCCAATACACCCAACCAGGCGGATTACCAATCCGCCGCAGACTACCAGTCTGCACTACATGGCTCTCCAGTGAAGCCGGCGCTCGAGACCAGGATTGGGCTGCATTGGTTGAACTATGTGGCCGTGATCACTCTGGTTTTGGGAGCGGCGTTCCTGTTCAAGTACGGGATCGACAACAACATGATCGGCCCGGGCATGCGAGTGTTATTGGGCTTACTTGCAGGGCTCGGATCCATCACTGCGGGCCATTTCCTGACCAAGCGCAACCAGCGAGTCTTCGCTCAAGGCATCCTTGGACTCGGCTTGGCTCTCCTTTATCTCTCGTTCTACGCGGCTTCCAGTCTCTACCAAATTATTCCGGCAGGCGTGGCGTTCGGGCTGATGTCCGTGGCCACCATCGCGGCGGGTTCTCTCTCGCTCTACTACGATGCACAGGCGATAGCGCTGCTTGGGATGATTGGTGGGTATCTCACTCCCGTGGCGCTATCGAGCGGGGAAGACAATCCCTGGATTCTCTTCAGCTATGTCTTCCTGCTGAACCTTGGAGGCCTCACTGTTGCCCGGAGGCGCCCGTGGAAACTGGTAGAGCCTCTCGCGTTCCTGGCAACGATTTCCCTCTACGCAGGCTGGGCCGCGACTAAAGCGAATCCCGAATCGCGGCCGGTAGCGACGGTATCGGCTCTCGCCTTCTATGCCGAATTCGCGGCCGCCAACGTCCGAGCGGTGTGGTGGGCCGCCCAGCTCTTCGCGCCGATTACAGTCGGTGTTATTTGGGATCGTCCCACGGGCTTCCTGACGTACGAGTTCCTCCTGGTCGCCGGAGGACTTGTTGTCGGCGAATGGCGCAAATGGAAAGAAGGATCTCCGTGGACGCTGCTCTGCTATTGGCTGCCGATGTGGGCGTGGATGGGGATGTCCGTTCACACGGGAGAGAATCGTGAGGCCGACACAGCGTTTCTGACGGCGACAATGCTGATGATCCTGGCGCGGATTGTCGGATGGATTCGTATCGGAAGGCGTCCGGCACATTGGGGCGATATGACTGCATTGGTCGCGAACGCCTGGGTGTACTTTCCCGCCGTATATTGGTTTCTCAATCCCGATCATCACGCTTGGATGGGCCTGTTCGCTGTCCTGCTTGGCGGACTTCACGTGCTTGCATCCGCTCTTCTTTGGAAATCGAATCCCATGGAAGAGTGGGAGACGTATCCGAGTTTGCTCGCCGCGGGCGTGGCCCTTGCATTTCTCACGGTCGCAATTCCAATTCAGTTCACTGGCTTCGTAGTGACCATTGCGTGGGCGATTGAGGCGCTAGGGATGACTTGGGTCTGGACGAAGTTCCAGAAGACCATCACCGCCGTGGTCGCCATTGTGCTGTTTTCGATGGCTCTTTTACGGCTCTTCTCCGTGGACATTTTGATCTACAAGTCCAGCGAGTTCCAGGCCTTTGCGAATCCCCGCTTCTTTGCGTTTTTCTTCACGGCAGTCTGCCTGTGGATCGCGGCGGCGATAGCCAGGAAGGGCTGGATCGCGGGTGTGGGCTGTATAATGGGTCACTTCGTCTTGCTCGTGATCTTCGGAATCGAACTGGCTGGCATTGTGACGCGAAATTGGCCGGCGGATGACCGGCAAAGCGTCTTCACCGTGGCGCTCTCCATCCTGATGGCCGCATACGCGGTCTGCCTGGTAAATCCTCGGCGTCGCACTGCGGGGAGCGATTCATCGAATTCTCGGGCTGATTCTCGCCGGGCTGGTAGTTTTGAAGTTATACCTTGTCGACGTGTGGGTGCTCGGGCGAGGCTTCCGCATCGCGGCGTTCCTGGGTTTGGGCGCGCTGCTGCTCGCGTTATCCTATCTGTATTCTCGATTCCGGCCTTCCTTGCCGAAGCTCTGGAAGGACGATGCGGCGTAAATACCCGCTGTTAAATGGCACGATATTTCACCCTTCAACAAGCCGAACGTTTGCTCCCCGAAGTGGAGCGCCTGTTGCGCGACGCCCTCTTCCATAAAGCCGAAGCGCAGAAGGCACAACAGGAATTTGATGATTTCACCAGCCGAATCCGGATGTCTGGCGGCGCCATGGTGGATCACTCGAAGCTCACGGGGATGAAGAGTCGCCGAAACACAAGCATGACTGCGCTGAAGGAAGCGCTCGACAAAATCGACGACCTGGGCGCCCAAGTCAAGGACTTGGATATCGGTCTGATCGATTTCCTTTCGCGTTATCAACAGCGCGAGGTCTGCCTTTGCTGGAAGCTCGGTGAATCTGGGATCGGATTTTGGCACTCCGTTGAGGACGGATTTCGGGGCCGAAAGCCCATCGATAGCCATTTTCGTGATGGGCATCGTGGAGACGTCACGCATTAGCGCACAGGCCGCGGCGGCATCCAAACGGACGCCAGACAACCCTGCCGCCGCGTCCGTTGTGCGCTGAAATGAGAGGAGAGTTCGTTCTCCGAATTGACACTCTTCCTTCCAGGCCGATAGACTGGTCTATAGAGGGATGCTTCTTGCAACGGAGTTTATTAATTACGTCTCACGCCAGATCGTCGCGAGACTGAGTCCGCAGTGGATCGAGACAACGGACCACGCGGTAGCGGCTGCATTCGTTTCCAACATCGTAGAAGAAGACTTGGCGATTGAAGACCGCCTAAACGACGAAGTTCGCGACATGTTGAGCGAATACAGCGAATACATGCGCCGCGAAGGCGTCAGCTATCAGGAGATGTTCCGCCGGATCAAGAACACGCTGATTACAAAGCGGAAAGTGATTCGGGCATCGGGGCGCGACTCGGGCGATTCGATGAAACTTTCCCGGGACAAGATCAATGATCTTTCCCACAAGATCGTCACCGCGATCCGCAAGAGCCGCGATTTCCGGATGAAGCGCGACCAGAACGACGTCCGGCTGGAGTTGGTGAAGATCGTAACCGACCTGCTGCTGACCGAAGATAAGGTCGACCGGGCGGCCCGTACCAAGATCCGGACGCAGAAGCGCGAAATTTCCGAGGGTACGGAGGAGTGGGATCTTCTCCACCGGCGCTACTACGCCGAAGAGCTGAAGAAGCTCGGGATAGATCTATAGTGGGACAGGCTAAAGCCTGTCTTTCTTGGACGACAGGCTAAAGCCTGTCCCACGGAAAGACTCAAGGGCGTCTCGCATAACCCGCGCTGTTACAATACAGTCAGCCACTAGATGCCGGCCAATATTGACCTCTCTAAAATAAGCGTTCGGCAGTTCGCGGAGCGCTTCCGCAGCGAGATGATTCCCCTCAGCAACACCTTTTCCTACTTCTGCGCATCGATGCCGATGACGGAAGAGGATCAGAAGGAATACCTGGAGGAACCGATCGCCGCACTGCCCCCGAAGATCGCCGCGGCGCTGCCCAAAATTTCCATTCTCCTCGTGCCGTACATCGAGCGGGATCGATTGAAAACCAAGTCAGCCGCCGAGTCCGACTACGTTTCGATCGAGAAACCTCCGGAAGGCAAGACTTCGGCCGCGACACAGCTCAAGTTGGGCGAGGAAACGGTTTTGGCGTTCGCGCTGAAGGATCAGGAAGTAGCGGAATACCACTACCGCTTCTATCACTTGCTCGCGGCCGTCATCGGAGAACATTGGAACGAAGACATAGAGACCCGCTACACCCGGCTGTTACGAGAAGAGATCAACGGTGACGTTCACGGCGAAGTCGACGAGCCAAGCTGGCGTTTGAAGCAAGGGATGAAGCGCACGAAGTCGCTTGGCGGAGCGAAGGCTTTTCGAGCTTATGCGCAGCAATCCTTTATTGACACGCTGACTTTGTACTTGCACGGTATCTGCTGCGATATCGATGTCGATACCGGTCCGCGCCAACTTCCGAGCCGTTATTTGCGCAAACGACTTTTGGCGATCGAAGAAATGTTTCCCGCACCGCAAGGGTACGCGGTCTTTCCCGAACAACTGGAATCCTGAGCTTCCCGCGCGAGACGTTCGGGGATTCTTTGCGGTCAGATTACGACGTGGTAGAATTTCGACCCATGACCGGATTGAGCTACGCTAAGGGTCCCTCACTTAACCTTCTTCACAAGACAATCGGCCAAGTCCTTCACGATACGGCTTCCAGGTACTCGGATCGCGATGCGTTGATAGTCAGGCATGAAAATCTGCGGCTCAATTGGCGGGAATTGGAAGAAAGGGTCGAACAGACAGCTCGGGGTCTGATTGGACTTGGGCTGGAGCCCGGTGACCGCGTAGGCGTCTGGGCGACGAACTGCGCCGAGTGGGTTTACATGCAGTTCGGCTGTGCTCGTGCAGGCATCGTTCTTGTGAACGTCAACCCCGCTTATCGGTCGAACGAACTCGCTTACGTCCTTAAGAAGAGTGGAATGAAAGCGCTCTTCCTTCGGCGCGAAGATTCGCACGCGCACTACGGTGAGCTATTCGAACAGGCACGCAAGGAGCAGCCGTCTGCGCTCCAACATGCCATTTTCCTGAAAGAAGAGTCGTGGGATCAGATGATTGCGAACGGGAGCGACATTGGACCCGGCCCATCGAACCCTCACGATGTAGTGAACATTCAGTACACTTCGGGTACAACCGGATCGCCCAAAGGGGTTCTCCTCACGCATCACAATCTGGTCAACAACGCACACGTTGTTAGCCACGATCTCGCCTTTTCGGAACGAGATAAGATCTGTATTCCTGTGCCGCTTTACCATTGCTTCGGCTGCGTGGCTGGAACACTTGGGGCGTTGGTCAGCGGCGCGGCCATGATTCTCCCGTCCGCGTCCTTCGATCCGCTGCACACGATGGAAGCGATCTCAGAAGAGCGCGCCACCGTGATCTACGGCGTACCAACGATGTTTATTGCACAGCTTCACCATCCCGAATTCCACCGCTTCGATTTCACTTCGCTGCGGACCGGCATTATGGCGGGAGCGCCGTGCCCTGTCGAGGTAATGCGCCTCGTGATCGACGACATGCACTGCACTGGGATGACGGTCGGATACGGGCAAACTGAAGCCTCACCCATCATTACCCTCGCGCAAGTGGACGACAGCGTTGAGCACAGGGTGGAGACGGTCGGCCGGACTTGTCCGGAAACCGAAGTCAAGATCGTTTCTCCCGAGGGAGAGACGTTGACCATAGGCGAACACGGCGAGCTTTGCTCTCGTGGTTATCTGATCATGAAAGGCTACGATCAGGACCCGGCGGCGACTACGAAGGCCGTCGACAAAGACGGCTGGCTGCACACGGGCGATTTGGCGAGCATGCGTCCTGACGGGTATATCCACATCACGGGACGCCTTCGAGACATGATCATTCGCGGCGGCGAAAACATCTATCCGCGCGAAATTGAAGACTTTCTCTATTCCCATCCGAAGGTTGCGGATGTCCAGATCGTAGGACTGCCGGACGAAAAGTACGGCGAGACCGTTTGCGCTTGGATCCGACTAAAACCTGGAGAGGCGGCTACCGAGGCAGAAATCCACGATTATTGCCAAAACCACATTGCACACTACAAGGTTCCACAGTGGGTCCGATTCGTGGATTCATTCCCGATGACGGTGACGGGGAAGATCCAGAAGTTCCGTATCAAGGAAATCGAGATTAAGGAACGTCATTTGGAAAAGGCGGCCGGCATCCGGACGGCCTAGTGGGACAGGCTTTAGCCTGTCTGCCAGCAGGACAGGTTGAAGCCTGTCCCACTAAGAGAGCCCTGAGATCACTAGAAAGGTCTGGAGATTACACAGGCGTTGATACCGCCGATGCCCATGGAGAGCTTACCGCCCATCTGCTCGGGGAACTCGCAGTGGACATCGAACACGATCTTGTCGTGGACTTTGGCGATCGCTGGATTCAGTTGGCTCTCTGAGATAGGAGTCGGAAACAACTTGCCTTGCTGTTGTCCGAGATACTGAGCGGTCAACTCCCATCCGCCTCCGGCGCTCATACCGTGGCCGAACGTACCTTTCCGGGCGGTAATCAGGACAGAGTCTCCGAAGATCGACCGGAAGGTCGAAATCTCGGCGAAGTCGCCAGGGGTCGCGGTGGCGTGAAGATCCCAAGTGCCAAGATCGCCTGCCTCGGCCTCGGCGCGCTCCAGCGCTTGGCGGATGGCGACTTTCGGTCCGTCCATGGACGGAGTGATGATATGATGCGCGTCCGAGCTTACGCCTACGGCCAGAGGCTCCATGCCCATCGGCTTAAAGCCTTTGTTGCATAAATATTCCATATCCCCAACAATCCACACGATAGAACCACCCGCTACATGCGTGCCCTGAAGACGGGTTAATGGCGTAGAGACGGTCCGATCGGCGGAGATTACGCGCGCAGAATAGAACGCTCCTACGGTTAACGGATGCGGAGGAGGATCTGTCGCTCCGACAACCACGACCTTCGCTTCACCACACTGAATCGCATTCATCGCGAGCTTCAATGACACGCCAAAGGTCGAGCACGCGGCGACAGGGGCAAAGGCTAATCCCGAGATCTTTCCCAAGATTGACACCTGCGCAGCCGGAACATTATGAATGTTCCAGATGAGGTTTGCCGATACATGCCATGGAGGCTCAGGGGATTGCCACTTTTCGCGAAGCTTAGTCCGGCGCTTCTCTTTCTCGCGGATTGCGCTTAGCTTGCCCGATTCAACCTCACCTTCGAGAGTCAGCGAATCGATCTCCGCGAGTTCATCGAGGTACCTCTTCAGATCAGAAGACCGCGTGGCCCAGTCATGATAGAAGCTTTCCTCCTCGTCTTCATTCCTCGGAGTCAGCGAAGTACCGTGCTCAGCCAAGGCACGGGTCGCCCAAAAGCGATCCCATCGTTTCTGCGACTTGTAGAGCTTAATGCTGACATCCTGGATCGTGCTCAGGCTGCCAAGTCCGGTCCCAATATAGACGTGGGCTTGCGTACCGAGCGCGGTCAATTCCTCTTCGAGCCCCGGGTTCTGTTGCAAGGCCTGCACGAACGCACCGATCGCATAAAGCGACGGCGTGTCCATCTTTTCCTTCAGATTTTGGAAGTGGCGCGGAGGAAAACGCTTATCGATCCATTCCCTGTAATCGTCGAATCGGAATTCCGGAGTCCCCACCAGAAAGTTATCCGGCCCAAACCCGTTAAACGGCGACAACCAGGACTCCGAACATGCCAGGTTGTGCTCAAAAGCCTGGATGTTCGGTGACTTGGGGGCAACAATGCCCCACCCGAACACCCCAACACGTGGACGCATCCCTATAGAGTAATGCACGCAAGATGCATCCCACGAACTAAAGTCCTCTTCGGCCTCGACCGATAACTCCTGGAGGAGGGGAGTCCAACCATGCACCTCAAAACGCGAATCGCTCTCGGAGCGCTGACCGCCGTAAGTTTAGCCCTGCCCGCCGCCGCTTTCCCCATGCCGAAGCTCCATATGCCCTTCCACAAGGGCGCCATACAGCCGGAGACGGACGTGCCCGCCACGGAGAAGACCGCGCCGGAACCGAAGCATCGGCACACGGACGGATTCCCGGAAAGAGACAAGCCCGGAGTTGAGCATCAGCCTCAGAATGAGAAGACCTGGTGGGGCGATTCGGTGTGGAAGACAAACCGCAGCGAAGACTCCTGGAAGCAGACGCAAACCAAGTAGGCCTCAGCGGGATTCGGGAAAATTCCCGCATGCTATCCTGATTTCGCAGGTGTTTTGTGCCTGTAGTATTTGACAGAACCCATGCGTGCCCGGGTTATTTTCTCTCTCCTAATCATCGGACTACTTTCTGTTTGGGGCGTACTTCGCGCACAAAAGCCGTTCCGCGAATACCCTGCTCTCGAATACGTCGATTTCCCTCTGCCCCCAGACTGGCAAAAGCCGGCCGAGTTCACGCGCGCTCGTTTGAAATATCACGATGTCGCTGACTTCGGAATGGGCCGCGACGTGTACTGGACCATGGATTATCCACGGTCGGACAGGCACTTACTCGCGGGCATCCGCCGGTTGACTCGCGTGGATACGCGTTCCGTCGAGCAGGTGGTTGAACTTGATGGCACGGATGACATCTACAACTGGCCTTTCGTCTATGGAGTGGAGGTTGGACACTGGCGGTTGACCGACCCCCAAGTGAAACAGTTCCGCGAGTTCTTCGACCGTGGCGGGTTCTTCATGTGCGACGACTTCCATGGCACGCAGGAGTGGGAGATATTCGTAGACAGCATGAAGAAAGTCTTTCCGGACCGGCCCATCGTGGAACTTCAAAATCCGGAAGCTGAGTTCCATAGCATTTACGATCTCGACGAGCGGTTTCAGGTGCCAGGCTGGAATGCCTGGACCGAGGACCATAAGACCTACGAGAAAGACGGGTATGAGCCGCGCTGGCGAGGTATCTACGACTCGAAGGGGCGGCTGGTGGTCGCGATTTGCCACAACATGGATCTCGGGGATGCCTGGGAGCATTCGGATGACGCCATCTATCCCGAGAAGTTCGCATCACTCGCCTACAGGATCGCGACGAATTACGTGATCTACGATCTCTCGCACTGACCATTCGTCAGTGACCCTCAGAATCAAGTTCAGGAAAGTGTGCGTTTAGGCCGAGGCGCCACGCTTGTTGAGCGACTAGAGTGAGTTTAGAAACGCAATCAAATCTTTCTTTTCTCGCGCGGTAAGGTGAATGTTGAAGCGATTGTTATAGAACTCCAGGACATCGCTCAATGAATCGGCGGACCCGTTATGAAAGTAGGGAGCGCGGCTTGCTAATCCTCGGAGCACGGGGCCCTTCATCCGACCCACGTCTTGCCAGGCTCCGGTGATCAGGGAACGCCCCGGATCCGTTGTAACTTTGATCTCGTGCGTAGTTTTGTTTTGCAGAGTTATGACGGGCAGATAGCTCACATCGAGCGTACTATCCGGATCGCCGACCCCGATGTTCAGCGGCGCGGAAACAGAATGATTGCCGGCGTTGGGAGTGTCGTGGCAGGTTCCGCACGTTCCACTAATCGATGGAGTCTTTAAGTCGTCGTTCAATCCGGCGACGTTGGTGATATTGATTGTTTTTGAATTAAACAGCGCCTGGCCGCGCGCGATACTCGCCCGGCGGTTGTCTTTGGCGTCCGCCCACGCATCGAATAAATTGAAGATCACGGGAGTGAACGCCGCGCCGGACGGGTTTTGATCCAGTGGATCATTGATCCCGATGTAGAACAATTGCGTGGTGTCTTGAGCAATAGCCTGAGGTCCGCCGTTAGCTCCATTCCCATGCAAGGCGCCGGCCTTGTAGTCGTAAGCTTGTGCGGCGATGAGGTTCATCTCAAAATCGACAATGTCATTCTGCTGTTGCGCAGTCAGAGGAGTGGTCGCCTGAGCGTGACCATTGGTCGCGTCAAAGGCTTGATGGGCCAAATCCGTCTTCAGATCGTCCGGATTGGTCATGTATGTGATTTTCTGGGTTCCGGTCTGCGTGGAGGATTCGCGGCCGTCCCACATCACGGTGCTCAGAAATCGGAGATTCGCGGCGGGTAGCGGACGGCGATAGACCGAAAGAGTGGCGGGATTGCCGCATCCATAGGGATTGACCACACTCAAGACGTTAAACTCGGCATTCTGCGGAACATCGAGCGAAATTCGGAAGATGCCCTTCTTCATCAGAAGACTGTAGGCTTTGCGGCGTCCGTTTACCGTGGATGTGTCGATGTTCTGGTCGCAGTTGGCGCCGTCTACCAGCCGAAAGATGGGATCGAGTCCTGACGTCAATGCGAAGCGTGCGCTGATTTCATCTGCCGAAACTGCCCAGCCTTCCGCGGGCCTGTGGCACGTGGAGCAGCTCCGCCCATTGGCTCCCAAAAGGGCCACTCAAATCGATCGAACTGTTCTGCGTGTTGTATGTCGCGAGAAACCCCTCGAGATTCATCGGAAAGAGGTTGGGCATCGACTGAGCGTTCAATATCATGCAGCCTGCCGCGAACAGCGGTAGAGCTTTCGTAAACATACACTCCTCCGAAAAGAACATGCGTAAAATCATTTGTTTTCTCGGTGTTGTTCACCGGCCTCCCATTGATAAGCGCGGAAGGACAAAATATTTCGCCGCAAGTTGTTCCACGTCCGCCGCGCTATTTGTCGTCAAGACGCTTCCACTGGCCTGACTGAATAAAGCGGGCCCAGAAGAATGGGTGCTGACGCTCCTTGCGCTTAAGCATGCTCAACTCGGCTTGGCGTAAGGCGGCCGCACTCCTTCATTCAAACCCGTGTAGTACGCGAGCATCATGTCGCGCGCGCCGCCGTCACTTCCGGCGCCATAAGCTCTCATGACCAGCGTTTCCGCACCGGCGATAACGAGAATCGGTAGGAATGTCCTGATTTCCGGCTATGGTCCGATCTATCGCCGGCCCAGGCTTCAGCGCGTCGGCTTCTGGAACATTTTGTGCGGTTACTTGAAGGGTCGGGATCAGCAGCGGCGCCGTACGCCTAATCCATCGCCAAACTGTTAGATCGGGCGCGATCACATTCGACACAACTTGAGAGGAGTTATTGGAAAGATCGACTTCACCACCACCGGCAATGGAAACCGAATTTGTGGCGGTGGCCCTGGATTCGCCGTTACGTTCACGGTGAGCGTGATAGATGGCGCAGAAGCCCCGGCAGCGATAAGCGCGCTCGTGGTGCAGGTTACCATCTGTCCGGCAGCACTACAATTCCAACCCGAACCGGTCGCGCTTACATAAGTCAGGTCTGGATCGAGAGTGTCCGTGACCGTAATCAAACCGGAACTGGAAGCATTTCCGACGTTCATTGCAGTAATTGTATAGATGACACCATTTTGTCCGGGAATAAACGTTGCGGGAGTCGCTATTTTCGACACAGACAGATTGGGAGCCACGACAGCCGACACAAGTTGAAACGAGTTATTCGCAGGATCGACATCGCCACCACCGGAAACGGAAACAGCGTTGGTGACGGATGTTTCTCCATGCGCCGTGACGTTCACGGTAATTGTGATCGGCGGAGCGGATGCTCCGGCCGCGATGGCCGAACTCGTGGTGCAAGTTACAACCTGCCCCCCGGCGCTGCAACTCCAGCCGGAACCGATCCCACTTACATACGTCAGGTTCGGATCAAGTGTGTCTGCGACCGTAATCGTACCGGAACTGGGGCCGGATCCTATATTGCTTGCGGTAATTGTGTAGTGACCCCATTCTGTCCTTGAATAAAGGACGAAGGA
>Ga0126381_100006274_pt1 | contig 13138 bp, 12 predicted proteins | sample PanSoiMetPlot_28_FD_96465 | JGI IMG/M metagenome (GOLD analysis project Ga0126381, IMG submission 96465) | Tropical forest soil microbial communities from Panama - MetaG Plot_28 | ecosystem: Environmental > Terrestrial > Soil > Tropical forest > Bulk soil | place: Panama | collected 2016-02-17
TCGGCCAGGTCGCGCATCGGCACGGCCACGTCCTTGTCGCGGCGGGCGGCGACCAGTGCCTCGACGATCAGGTAGCCCCTGGCGTCGCGGCGGCCGCGAAGCCCGCGCCCGACTGTCAGCAGAATCTCGGTGATCGGGCGGCCAGGGTCGGCTGCCACCATCTCGGCAAGCAGCGGCTGGCCATGCGCGCGCAGCGCCGCCACGAGCAGTTCGGCCTTGCTGTCGAAGTGCGCGTAGAGCGCGCCGTTGCTCACCCCGGCGGCCGCGGCGATGTCGGCCACGCGGGTGCCGTCGTACCCGCGTTCGGCGAAGACGTCCGCCGCCGCGGCCAGCAGCCGCTCGCGGGTGTCTGCTGCCGTCGCGCCAGCTATTCGGCCCACCAGGAAATTAAAAGACCGTTCATTTGGGTGCGTCAAGTGCCGCTCGGCAGCGTTGTTGCCTGGGCGGTGTTCGCTGTTGCCTGGGCAATGCGGACTTTGATTTACTTCGCGAGTGCCCCCAGCGTCCGGTCCTAACCGGTGAGTGCACCGCTCGCGGCTACTCGCCCGGTCGGTCAGTCGGGTCTGGCGATACCAAGGGTCGCGCTCGGCTGCGGCAATTTCGGCGGGATCGGCTCGGCCCCGGAGTTCTTCGGCCAGGGACTGTCATCCGATCAGGCGCTCGAGCTCATGGATGCTGCCTGGGAATTCGGCATAACGCACTTCGACACCGCCGACGCCTACGGCGGCGGCCGTAGCGAGCAGGCGATCGGCCGCTGGATCAAGTCCAGGGGCATGCGGCCGCAGCTCACCACCAAGACGTTCAACCCGATGACACCGGGCGCCGATCAGGGCCTCCGGCCGGACCGGATCGCTCGCCAGCTCCAGGCCAGCCTGGATCGGCTCGGCGTAGACCAAGTGGACCTGTACCTCGCCCACGACCACGACCCCGATGTGCCGATCGCCGAGACGCTCGGCGCTTTCGATGCCGCCGTAGCCGGCGGGTCGATCCGTGCCTACGGAGTCAGTAACTTCGGGGCGGGCCAGCTGGCCGGCGCGCTCGACGCGGGCAGCCCGCTGGCCATCCAGAACAGCTATTCGCTGCTCGACCGGACAGACGAGCCCGAGCTCCTCCCGCTGTGCGAGCGGCGCGGGATCGCCTACCTGGCCTTCAGCCCGCTGGCCGGCGGCTGGCTGACCGGCAAATACCGGAGCGGCAAGCCATATCCCCCTGGATCGCGGATGACCCAGCGCCCAGGGCCCTATCAGGGCTTGCTGACCGAGTGGACCTTCGCGGCGCTCGCCCGGCTGGAAGCGATGGCCGCTGGACGCGGAACGTCGATGGCAGGCCTCGCGCTTGCCTGGCTGCTCGCCGGCGACCGGGTGACCCAGATCGTGATCGGCCCCGGGCGCCCTGAGCACCTGAAACCGGTACGCGAGGCAATCGATCAACCAGTCACAGCCATCGAACGGGCCGAGATCGAAAGGATATTCGCGTGATCGAGCTTGCCGCGATCGAGGAAGCAAGAGACCGGATAGCCGGCGTCGCGCTCAGGACGCCCCTTGTCCGCCTGCAGGTCGATGCCCCGGCCGAGATCTACCTCAAGCTCGAGAACCTGCAGCCGATCAACTCATTCAAGATCCGCGGCGCGACGAACGCGATCATGCTCGCCCCGCCGAGCGAGCGGGCGAAGGGCCTGGTCACCGCCAGCGCGGGCAACATGGCGCAGGGCGTGGCGTGGACCGCACGCGAACTGGGCGTCCCGGCGTCGATCGTGGTGCCGCAGAGCGCGCCGCAAGCGAAGCTCGCCGCTATCGAGCGGCTCGGCGGCAAGGTGGTAAAGCTGCCCTACGACGACTGGTGGAACGTCATCATCACCAGCCAGGCCGAAGGTCTCGACGGCATGTTCGTGCACCCGGTGCAAGACCCCGCGGTCATGGCGGGTAACGGCACGATCGGGCTCGAGATACTCGAGGACCTGCCCGATCCCGACGCGGTGATCATCCCGTATGGCGGGGGCGGGCTGACCGCAGGGATAGCAAGCGCGATCAAGGCGCTTTCGCCGCGGACGGCTATCGTCACCGCTGAGCCTGCGTCGGGTGCCGGGCTGGCCGCGGCGATGGCCGCAGGCGAGCCGGTTGATGCCGCCTTCAGCCCCTCGTTCGTCGACGGCGCTGGCAGCCGCCGTGTGCTCGACAGCATGTGGCCGCTCGTCCGCCCGCTTGTCGATCGCGCGCTCGATATTCCGGTCCCCGACGTGGCCGCCGCGGTGCGGGTGCTGGCCGAACGCGCCCGCGTGATCGCCGAAGGCGCGGGAGCGCTGGCGCCGGCCGCCGCGCTGTCGGGCCGGGCGGGCGGAGGCAAGGTCGTCTGCGTCGTGTCCGGCGGCAACATCAACCTCAGCAAGCTGACCGAGATCCTGCAAGGCGCGGACGGATAGGTCACGGGCCGGCTCACATCAGGTAACGGACCGACCTGCAACTGTTACCCAATCCCGAATTGTGCCCCTTGCACGGATGTACAGGGCGATGGTTTGATCAGCGGAACAATGCGAAGCCGGGGAGGGCGCATGTCGGCTTCGCGTCAACGGGCCATCGCGCACCCACCACGGCTGACGAGACGCGGAGTTGTCTCGCCGGTAACCAGATAAGCCCGAGACATCTACAGGCGGAAAAGTGGAGGCAACTCCTATGAGAGGACGCTCGATCATTGCGGCGGCTGCGCTCTGCACGCTGGCCGTCGCAGGTTGTGGCAGCAATAGCAGCAGCAGCACCACCGCCGCTGGCGGCGGCAGCAAGAGCTGCGTCGCGCAGATCGCCATTGAGGGGCCGCTCACCGGCCCGGTCGCTGTGCTCGGCCAGGAGCAACTCCACTTCGCTGAGCTCGCGCTGAAGCTGGACAATGCGGCCAACAAGACCAAGATCACACTGGACCAGGGCGACACCCAGCTCAACCCCGCTCAGGCGACCACGGTCACTCAGCAGCTGACGGCGAACTCGAAGATAGTGGGCGTGGTCGGCCCGGCCGGAAGCCAGGAAGTCGAAGCAGTCGGACCGCTGATGGCGCGCGCTGGGCTGGCGTTCATCTCCGGGTCAGCCACCAACGTGACGCTGACCCAGGGCAAGTACCCGACGTTCTTCCGTGTCGTCTCCAACGACCGTGTGCAGGGCGCGAACGACGCTAACTACATCGTCAACACCTTGAAGCCGAAGGCAGTGATGATCGTCGACGACCAGGAGGTCTACTCGACCGGCCTGGTGGGCTTCATGACGCCGATCCTCAAGGCAGCGGGCATCAAGGTCGACCACGAGTCGGTCTCGCAGAAGGTGACGGACTTCTCCTCGCTGGTCGCCAAGGTCACGCCGGCCACCTCGGTGGTGATCCTGCCGTGGCAGGTCGCTTCGAACGCCCAGCGGCTCGGCCATGACCTGGCACAGCAGCACAAGAAGGCCGTGATCTTCGGCACCGACGGATTGTTCTCACCGGGAACATTCGAGATCGCCGGCTCGTACGTGTCCGCGTTCGGCCCGGACATCACCGCGATCCCGGCAGACGCCGCGCTGGTCACCGCCGCGAAGAAGTACGGCAGCTTCGGCACCTTCGGGCCGCCCATCTTCGCCGCTACGCACGTGATCGACGAAGCGATCGCGTCGGTCTGCAAGGCAGGCCAGACGCCAAGCCGCGCCAACGTGCTCGCAGCGATCAAGCAGACCAACGAGCCGACGTCAATACTCGGGCAGCCGATCAGCTTCGACTCGCACGGGGACAACGCGCACGGCAAGTTCTTCCTGTTCAAGATCAGCTCGGCCGGCAAGTACCAGCTAGTCGGCTAATCGGGCGAAGTCTAGGAAGCTGGCTGGGCGGCCGTCGCAACCGGCTGCCCAGCCAGCCTGACTGCGGGCAGGCCTTTTTACGCATGGCTTTCTTCTTCCAGGAACTAGTGAACGGCGTCACCGTCGGAGCCCTCTACGCGCTGGTAGCGCTCGGCTTCTCGATGGTGTACGGAGTGCTCAAGCTGCTCAACTTCGCCCACGGTGACCTGTACATGGTCGGGGCGTTCGTCGGCTACTTCGTCATCCAATGGTTCGGCGGGCCGAACGCACTCACGATCCCGGTCCCGCTCCTCGTGGCGATTATGTTCGTGCTTGCCGGGCTGCTCACCGGGGGCCTCGGCGTAGCAATCGAGCGGTTCGCCTACCGCCCACTGCGCAACGCGCCGAGGATCGCGCCATTGATCACCGCTATCGGCATCTCCTTCTTCCTCGAGAACGCGGCGCTGCTGCTGTTCGGCGCTCAGTACCGGGTATACAACACCTCAGACTTCATCCCATTCCACGCCGGTTTCAGCATCGGCTCGGTCAGCGTCTACGCCGTGCAGATCATGGTCGTCGTGCTCGGTGTCGCGCTGATGGTCGGGCTGCGGCAGCTCGTGAACCGGACCAAATTCGGCAAGCAGATGCGGGCGGTGGCCGCCGATACCGAGGCGGCTGAGATGCTCGGCGTCAACGTGAATTTCACGATCGCCGCGACTTTCTTCCTTGGCTCGGCCCTCGCGGGTATCGCGGGAGTGATGGCCGGCCTGCTCTTCGACACCGTGAATAACACGATCGGCTTCACTGCTGGCCTGTACGCCTTCACAGCCGCCGTGGTCGGCGGCATCGGCTCGCTGCCCGGCGCCATGCTCGGCGGCCTCCTGATCGGTATCGCCCAGTCGTTCGTCACCGGCTACGTATCATCGACGTTCACTGACCTGATCGTCTTTGGATTGCTGATCGTCGTCATGGTGGTCAGGCCGCGCGGGTTGCTCGGCCGGCTCCAGCTGCAGAAGGTCTGAGGAAGGCCGAAGACCGATGAGCATCGACACCCCGCCGCCACCCGCTAGCCCGCAGCCAGCCGGCCCGCAGGTCGGGGCCGACGAATGGGTCGCCAGGCAGCAGCAACGGCGTGAGTACCTGCCCGGCGGATTCGGCCAGATGCAGCGTGCGATAGACGGCGTCGGGTGGTGGCCCAGGCTCGCCGCCGCTGCCGTGGCTGGACTTGCGCTGCCGCTGATCGGCCTCGGCGGCTTCCAGTTGCAGGTGGGGATCGATGCCCTGGTGGTCGCGTTGCTGGCGATCGGGCTCAACATCGTGGTTGGCTGGGCCGGGTTGCTCGACCTTGGCTATGTCGCGTTCTTCGGCTTCGGCGCATACGGCTTCGCGCTGCTGTCATCGAGCCAGATCGGCCGGCACGGCATTCACCTGCCTGCTATTGCCTCGCTGCCGATCGTGATGATCGCGGCGGCGGCGCTCGGCCTGATCGTCGGCTGGCCGTCGCGCCGGCTGTTCGGTGACTATCTGGCGATCGTGACCTTGTTCTTTGGCGAGGCATTCGTCGCCTTTACCAACAACGTGGCGCCGAGCAAGCTAGGCGGCCCCAACGGGATCATCAATGTCGACCCGATCAACTCTTTCGGCCACTCAGTCACATCGAATGAGGGGTACTACTACCTGCTGGTCGTGCTAGTAGTCGGAACGATGGCGGTACTCCGCCTGCTCGAGACATCTCGCACTGGCCGAGCCTGGCGCGCGGTACGCGAGGACTCGCTGGCGGCCGGAGCGATGACGATCCCGGTCAACCGGGTGAAGCTGATGGCGTTCGCGTTCGGCGCCATGGTCGCCGCGCTGGCAGGCACGATCTTCGCCGCGCAGCAGATCAGCGTGTTCCCGACCGACTTCGACACCCCGTTCCTGATCGTGATCTATGCCGGCCTCATCCTGGGGGGCGCAGGCAGCATCGCGGGAGCGGCGACCGGTGCGCTCGTCGTCATGGTCATCTACGACGGGCTGCTGCGCAGCCCGACCGATTCCGCGTACCTGTTCTACGGGATGATTCTGCTGACCATGGTGGTCAAGCTGCGGCCCTGGCGGCGCCTGTACCTGATACTCGCGGCCACGGCCGCCTTTGGCTTCGCCGCGCACTCGATCGCGGCCGCGATCTCGCCAAGCGCGGTCGCCGGCGGGTCGCAGTCGACCGGCTGGATCGCCGACGCGCTGCGTGACTGGGTGATCGTGCCAGCCAACCCGCAGACGATCGGAAACTGGGGCTTCGTCCTGCTGATCTGCCTGCTGATCGCCCTAGTCCAGATCAAGGGCGCGTGGCGCACCGTCCTGCTGGTGCCGACCATCTACCTCGCCTCGTTCGTGTGGGAAACCCGCCTGGTCGCCGAGCCGGCGATCACCAGGCAGATCATGATCGGGGCGATCTTGATCGTGATGATGAACGCCAGACCACAGGGCCTGCTCGGAGCGCGCCGGGTGGAGACACCGCAATGACCGTGCCCCAAGACAGCGTCCCGCCGCTGCTCGAGCTGAACAGCCTTTCCCTTGCCTTCGGTGGCTTGCTGGCGCTGTCCGAGATTGACCTGCGGATCGGGGACCGCGAGATCGTCAGCCTGATCGGCCCTAACGGGGCCGGGAAGACCACCGTATTCAACGTCATCACCGGGGTGTACCGGCCTTCGGATGGCGACGTGCGGTTCGCCGGTCACTCGATCGTCGGTCGGCCGCCGCACCGCGTCGCCCAGCTAGGGATCGCCCGCACGTTCCAGAGCCTGCGCCTGTTCCTGAACATGTCGGTGATCGAGAACGTGATGGCGGCCACCTACGGTCATACCAGGGCGACGCCACCGGAGTCCATACTCAGGCTGCCGTGGGCCAGGCGCGAGGAGCGCCAGGTGCGTGCGCTGGCCGAGGACGTGCTCTCGTTCTTCGGCCAGCGGCTGGCGGGATACCGCTGGGACCAGCCGGCCTACTCGCTGTCCTACGCGAACCGCAGGCGCCTGGAGATCGCGCGGGCGCTCGCCACCAACCCGAAACTGCTGCTGCTCGACGAGCCGGCCGCCGGCATGAACCCGGCCGAGACCAGGGAGGTCACCGAGTTGATCGCCCGGCTGCGGGACGAGCGAGGCGTGGCGATCTGCGTGATCGAGCACGACATGCACGTCGTGGCCGGCTGCTCGGACCGCGTCGTCGCGCTCGACCACGGCGTGAAGGTCGCCGAGGGCGATTTCGATGAGGTGGCTAACGACCCGGCCGTCGTCGAGGCCTACCTTGGCCGCGACCCAGAAGCACTGGCGGGGCCATGAGGTCGTGCCGGAGGCGCGCATGACAGCACTGCTGAAGCTCGACGGCGTCACGACCTATTACGGCCAGATGCGGATCCTGGAAGGGATCTCGCTAGAAGTCGCCCAGGGCGAACTGGTCTGCCTGCTCGGCGGCAACGCCTCAGGCAAGTCCACGACGCTGAAGACGATCCTCGGCATCGTGCGGCCCAGGTCGGGCCGCGTGCTCCTGGAGGACCAGGACGTCTCCGGCTGGCCGGTGCCGCAGCGCATCGCCAAAGGAATGGCGATCGTGCCTGAGAACCGCAGGCTGTTCGGGCAGATGACCGTGCGGGAGAACCTCGAACTCGGCGCCGTGCTGCGCGGCCGCGACAAGCTCGACGACGATTTCGACCGGGTGCACCAGCTGTTCCCGCGCCTGCTTGAGCGACGCCACCAGCTCGCAGGCACGCTCTCGGGTGGCGAGCAGCAGATGGTCGCGGTGGCCAGGGCGCTGATGTCCCGGCCCAGGCTGCTGCTGATGGACGAGCCGTCGATGGGGCTGTCACCCGCTCTCGTGCAGCAGAACTTCGAGATCATCAAGGAAGTGCACGAGTCGGGAGTGTCGGTGCTGATGGTCGAGCAGAACGCGACGATGGCGCTGTCGGTCGCCGACCGCGGCTACGTGCTGTCCACCGGGGAGATCGTTCTTGAAGGCAGCGCCGCCTGGCTGCTGAGCAGCGAGGACCTGAAGCGCGCTTACCTGGGACGTTAGGCGAGCGACCTGTTGACATTCGCGAACTTCTCTGCCTAATTTGCGCTTGATGAGTAACTCGTCCGCTGCCCAGGTATCTGCCAACCACTCCATCATGACCGCCGCTCGGGACCGCTTCAGCTCGCTGCGCGACGGCTTCGTATACCTCGACGCGCCCGGCGGTACCCAGACACCCGACGAGGTCGCCGCCGCCGTCGCCGACGTGTACCTGCAGGCAAGCGGCAATATAGGCGCGCCGTACGCGACCAGCAGGCGCCTCGAAGCGCTGGTCGACGAGGCTCGGGCCGCATCGGCGAGCTTCCTAGGCTGCACGTTCGACGAGGTCATCTTCGGCGCGAACATGACCTCGCTGAACTTCACCCTGTCCCGCACGCTCGGGCGACAGCTAGCGCCCGGTGACGAGATCGTGGTGACCAGGCTTGACCACGACGCGAACGTGGCGCCGTGGCTGGACCTGGCCGCCGACCGGCAGCTGCGCGTGCTGCACGCCGACGTGCATTCGGACACCAGCCTCGACCTGGCCGACCTGGAGCGGCACCTGACCGAGCGGACCAAGGTGGTGGCCTTCCCCTGGGCGGCGAACTCGACGGGGACGGTCGTGGACGCCAAGGCGATCTGCGATCTCGCGCACTCCGCTGGCGCGCTCGCGTGGGTTGACGCCGTTCAGTACGCCGCGCACGAGCCGATGGACGCTCGCGCGATCGGCGCTGACGTGCTGACCTGTTCCTCCTATAAGTTCTGCGGTCCGCACCTCGGCATCGCGTTCGGTCGCAGGGACCTGCTCGAGTCGTGGAAGCCGTACAAGGCCAGGCCGGTTTCGTTCGAGCCGGTCGGGCACAGGTTCGAGACCGGCACTCTGCCCTACGAGCTGCTCGGTGGCCTGCTGGCGACGTATGCCTACCTGGACAGCCTCGGCGGAATGGCAGCGCTCGCGCAGTGGGAACGCCAGCTTGGCGAGCGCATGATGGCAGGCTTCCCGCCCGGCACCCAGCTGTACGGCCTGCCGACCATGTCCGGGCGGCTTCCCGTCTTCCTGATCAACTTTCCTGACGTCCCTTCGGCCAGGCTCAGCGAGGAACTGGCCGACCTCGGCTTCGGCGTCTGGAGTCACGGCAGCTACTACGCGCTCGGCCTGCATGATCGGATCGGCTGGGGCGAGGCCCTCAGAGTCGGGCTCGCACACTACAACACGCTCGATGAGATGGATCGCTTCAACGAGGCGCTCGCCGGGCTGGTCGCCAAGGCAACGACGACCGCGGGAGAGCGGAGATGAGCCAGGTGCCCGTGGTCGTCGTCCAGGCCGCCGAAGTCGCCGCCGACGAGTGCTCGGCGGGAGCAGCCGTCAGGACGCTTGTCGATACCAGCGCTGACGAACCCGGCCTGGTCAGGAGACTGGTCGACGTGGCACCGGGCGCGGCGTTGCGCGGCTCGGCAGGCGCGGGCGGCGAACTGTGGTTTGTCATCGAGGGAACAGGCACGCTCGAGCTGACCGGCCAGCCCGACGTGGCCCTCCGCCCTGACCGGGGATTCCTGATGCCGCCTGGCTGGGCCTATCTGGCGAGCGCGAGCCAGGAAACGGGCCTTCGGCTCGACACCGTGTCGCTGCCCGCCGGGCACGGCGTGGCCACCGGCACGCCGCTGAGCTGTGACTTCGCCGACTGCGAGGTCGAGACGACGGGGGACAGGAAGTTCCGCGTGCTGTTCGGCCCTGGCCGTGACTGCTCCGTCGCTACCCAGTTCGTCGGCGAGATCCCGCCCGGGCGAGCACCCGACCACAGCCATCCGTACGATGAGGTGGTGCTGGTACTGCAGGGCCAGGGAGTCGCGCACATCGGCGGCACCGAGCACGCGCTGTCAGCAGGGACCTGCGCGCACCTGCCGCCCGGCCTGGTGCACTGTCTGGAGAACACGGGCTCGCAGATGCTGCGGGTGCTCGGTGTCTTCCACCCAGCCGACAGCCCGGCCGCCAAGCTGGAAGAGCATTAGTGCGCGAATTCATCATCGACATTCCCGACTCCGACCTCGATGATCTGCGCCACCGCCTGGCACAGACCAGGTGGCCTGAGCCGGCGACCGTCGATGACTGGTCCCAGGGCGTCCCGCTCGGATATTTGCGGGAGCTGTGCGGATACTGGCGCGACGGCTACGACTGGCGGGCACGCGAGGCACGGCTGAACGCGTTCCCGCAGTTCATCACCGACATCGACGGGCTGCCCATCCACTTCATCCACGTCAGGTCCAGGCACGACGACGCGTTGCCGCTGGTGATCACGCACGGCTGGCCCGGCTCGGTCGTGGAATTCTGCAAGGTCATCGAGCCACTCACCGATCCGGTGGCGCACGGCGGGCAGGCCGACGACGCCTTCCACCTCGTGTGCCCGTCACTACCTGGCTACGCGTTCAGCGGCAAGCCAAGCCGGCCGGGGTGGGGGACCGCCCGCACCGCGGACGCCTGGGACGCGCTGATGACTGGCCTTGGCTATCACCGCTATGGCGCGCAGGGCGGCGACTGGGGCGCCCAGGTGACGACCGGTCTTGCCATGCGCCATCCCGGTCACCTCGTCGGTATCCACCTCAACATGCCCATCGTCATTCCTGACCCGGCGACGATGAACGACCTGACCGAGGCCGAGCAGGCCGCGCTGGCCAGCCTGGAGCACTACAGCAAGCAGGACTCTGGCTACGCCAAGCAGCAGTCAACGCGGCCTCAGACGCTTGGCTACGGCCTGCTCGACTCTCCTGCTGGGCTTTGTGCCTGGATCATCGAGAAGTTCTGGTCGTGGACGGACAGCGATGGCGACCCAGCCAACGTCCTGACCAGGGACGAGATGCTCGACAACGTGATGCTGTACTGGCTGCCAGGCACCGGTGCTTCGGCTGCCCGCATGTACTGGGAAAGCCTGTCGAAGCCGCTCCTTGGGCCCGTCGAGGTGCCGGTCGGCTGCTCGATCTTCCCCAAGGAGATTATCCGCTCGTCCCGCCGCTGGGCCGAGAAGCAGTTCGCCGACCTGCGGTACTGGAACGAACCGGCGAAAGGCGGCCACTTCGCCGCGTTCGAGCAGCCCGCCACGTTCGTTGATGAAGTGCGCGCCGCATTCCGTGCGTTTCGCTGAATGGTCACCGGCGGAACAGGGAGCGTAGCCTCCGCAACAGCATCCCGACGTGCAGACCCGTTCGGAAGCCGAGTTGTTCGGCGGTGCGGGTGTCGATGGTTGAGGCGGCGATCACGCCACCGACGATGAGCAACACGGCGGGCACGCCAAGGGCCACTGTTTGCTGCGTGCTGAGCAGGTTCAGCCTGGCCAAGATCACCGTCGCGATCGCGAGGAGGGCTCCGATGGCCTGGCACGACGCTGCCAGCGTGGCCCGTTGCCGCTGGGGTCTATTGTCATTGTCGTCGTCGGGTTGCGGTGGCTCTCCGGCCGCCATGTCGGGTTATCTCCTCGAATTGTCACTCGTTATCCCCGTTGACTGCGCGGCAAGGCCAAATACGGTCATTTCTCATAGAATGGCTCTCCAGCCATTCTGCTTTGCCGCTGGCTAACGACCCGGATCTTAGCAGCGAATGCCCTGGGCATCGTCGTTGTGGCGATCGTGTTTCTGAAAAAACTATTTAGCGTCTCGCTGCTCGGAGCACGATAGAGCGGACAATTACATGTTGTCAGTCAGTGCGGGTTGAGCCATTCTCGGGCACCCACGGGTGGTGCAAGGCCGCCAGCCCGCGCTAGCCGGCGCGCTGGAGGCCTTGCATGTGACCTCTACCCTGAGCGTCAGCTTCAACACGCGCCACTGCATCACCGCACGTGTAAGTCGCTAGCTCCGGCAGAAGGCGTTGGCCGGCACGGCGGCGCACGCGTGCGGCATAGTCGCCAGCTTCGGCGTAGGTACCGCGGCGCTGGCACGGTCGGCCGTCAACCGTCGAACAATGGCACGTTGGAGTTGTTGTTATCGCTGATGAAATGAACAGAGCGGATAATCAGCAGGTGCCGATCAGCGAACCTCGCCGCGCGCTTGACGCGCTCGGGGTGCGGGCTGCGCGGGTGACCGTTCTGAAGGACGTGCCGTCGGAGAACGGAAGCTGGCTCGTCGAGCGACCCGGAGGCCGGCGTGAGGTGCTGCGCCGCTATCACGGCCAGGCGACCGAGGAAGACCTGGCGTATGAGCACGAGGTACTGCGTCACCTGGCGGAGGCAGGATGGGTCGTCCCAGCCCCAGTGAGCGGGCTCGCCAGGTGCGATGGACTCTGGTACTGCCTGACCATGTTCGTGCCAGGGCGCCCGGTCACGCAGGAGGGCTCCGCGCAGCAGCGGCGGCGCGGCGCCGACCTGGCACGCCTGCACCTGGCGCTGCGCGGGCTAGGCGACCAGATCGGCCAGCGTCCTGGCTGGCTGGCCCAGCATCAGAGCGTGACTGTCCACTCCAGTCTCGACTGGCGCGCCTGCGTCCATGGACTGAGCGAGGCGAGCCCAAGGCTGGCCGAGTGGGCGGAGGCCGCTGCCGAGCAATCCCGGGCCGCGCTGGCCGCCGTCGGCGCGGAGAATTTGCCGGTCATCGTGGTGCACGGTGACTTCGCCCCGTGGAACGTGCACTACCAGAGCGACCGGCTTGCTGGCGTCATCGACTTCGGGCTGACCCATCTGGATTCCCGGCCCTACGAGCTCGCCATCGCTCGCACGCACCGGGCTCCCCAGGTCACCGAGGCGTACCGGTCGGAGCTAGCGAGCAGCCAGTGGCCGCTCACCGATCTCGAAGAAGCTGCTGTCTTGCCCGTCTACCACGCCTTCCGCCTGGACCAGGCCGCGTGGCGGCTCAGCGACAGCATGCGAACCGGCCGCTACGACCTGCCGGCGATCGAACGCCAGCTCTCCAGGACCGCCACACCGCCCCCTTGACGCTGTGCGCGGGACGTGATCGCGGAGGCTAGCGCCGTTCACCGCCGCGGTCGTCGGCGCCGACACAACCTTGAAGCCTCTTTGAAACGCCCCACGGAGACGCTTACCGCATGTTCTACACGCCGTCTCCTACGTGGCCCGATTAGGTGAAGGGAGTAACGCCAATGATCAAGAAAGTGGCCTTGAGATTGAGCGCTGCCGCCATTGTGCTGAGCGGCTTAATAGCCGGCGTGGCCGGCCCGGCCCATGCGACTGGCGTAGCTAGCATCCCACGCGCCCCGCTTATCACGGTGCACTCGATCTCGGTGAACTTCACGAACTGGTCGCCGGCGGCCGGGTTCGGGTCGCGCAGCCCGGGCTGGTACACCGATGCGTCGGGGATCGTGCACCTGCAGGGCGCGGCCAAGCAGA
>Ga0126381_100006275_pt1 | contig 13137 bp, 13 predicted proteins | sample PanSoiMetPlot_28_FD_96465 | JGI IMG/M metagenome (GOLD analysis project Ga0126381, IMG submission 96465) | Tropical forest soil microbial communities from Panama - MetaG Plot_28 | ecosystem: Environmental > Terrestrial > Soil > Tropical forest > Bulk soil | place: Panama | collected 2016-02-17
ACCTGAAGCTTGCGCAGCTGCTTTTCGTATTCCTTGCGCTTCATTGGCTTCCCCTATGAGGCGGCGGGTTGGTTCCCGGAGGCAATTCTCAGCGACTCGGCAAGCCGCCATGCATGATAAAATGTCCCATCCGCCCAGCCCAGCAACTCAAGGCTACCGCGGGCCGTCTCCGCCGCGGTACGTTGCAGTGCGACGTCTTGCAGTAGTTTGTCGCGTCCGCTCGTGCGTTCATCGGTGAGGCGGTTTGAAGCGTCTCCCATCGCCTTGAAGATCTCTGCTGCCGGTGCCGCTTCGGGCTGCTTCGTGGTGTCGAGCCACGTAGCGAGGGCTCGTGCGCCTTCGTAGAAGCCGGCCGGGGGCTGCCAACCGCTTGTATCCGGCGGCACACGTTTGAGGTCGTCATGCACGTGGTTCAGATGATCAAGCGCGTGGCAGAGCCGAACCAGACGAGGCTCGAATGCGCCCAAATCAAGTGTTTCGAGCGACAAGGATTGCAGGAATTGTTCTACCTGCTGCGCTGCATCGACCGGCGGATCATATCGGACGGGTTCACCAACGAGCCGACGGCGCACGGCGTCGACCGAACCATGGGCAAGTTCCAGAATGGCGCGCCAAGCGGCCTCGAGCGCGACCGCCCCTCCCGCCTCGGCGAGGATTGGGTCGAGGTGGCTGACAGCCGTCTCGGTGCCTGCCCCGGTAATCCGCTCGATGATTTGCGAGAAGCGATCAAGCCATGGATAAAATGCAAGAATTCCAACCAACTTGAATATGCTGCTGAACGCCGCCAGAGCCAGCACCCCATCGGGCTCGTCGAACTGAGTGCCGACCCAGCGAGCCGCTGTCGCGATCGGGGCGAGTAGCACGATCCCGATGATGCCGACAGAAACGTTGTACACGATATGCGCCATTGCCGCGCGCCGCACCGCCAATCCGGCGCCGAGCGCCACCAGTGCGCTCGTCGCGGCGGTTCCGACACTCTGGCCGACAATCACTGCGCACGCTTGCTCAAAGGTCAGAGAGCCCGCATGGAGGGCTACGAGTGTAGCCGCCGCAGCGGCGCTCGAACTCTGCATCACAACCGACATCAAAATACCGACTCCAGCCAGGATCCATTGCCAGCCGAAACCGCTTCCGCCGATGGCATCGAGGTTCCACGAAACCCCTTCCATTCCCCTCTGCAGGTAGTCGATGCCGATGAAGAGCAGTCCGAATCCGGCCAGGATCGCCCCGGCCGAACGCGTTTTGCCCTTGGCGATAATCCAGAGAAAGGCACCGATGCCGACCATCGGCATAGCAAATGCCGAAATTCGCAGACGAAAACCGAATATCGCGATCAGCCAGGGCGTGGAGGTCGTGCCGAAAGTCGCGCCAATGATTACCCCAACCGACTGCACGAAGGTGACCAATCCGGCACTGACAAAGCCAATCACGGTCAGCATCGTCGCGGTTGATGATTGAATCAGGACAGTAAACAGTGCACCCGAAACGATCGCACTCAATCGGCCGCCGACCATCGCCTGAAGCGCACGGCGCAAGGAATCGCCGGCAAGACCCTTCAGCCCCTCGGTGAGGTGGTGGATTCCGAGTAGGAAGAGGCCCAGCCCACCCACCACCGTCACATATTTACCCATTGCGCCCCTTCAACCGAGAATTTGATTTGATCGTCTTATCAGGGCGGCAACCAAAGTAGATCCAGTTTGCAGCCAAATCTTTAGATCCCGCGGCTGCAACCGGTCGTTGCGGCTAATCGAACCCTACCTCTCTCATCCTTATTTGTCATATGGCCCCATTCCCGGTCGCTAAAGCTTGAGTGGTGCCTAAAAGCAAGGCGGTGCCAGGTCACGGCCGCCACCCATTGCTAGCGGACGTTTGATCAATCGGGGCCGAGAGCCAGATCAACTGCCGCCGTCTGGTTTGGGTCATTACCCGGCGGGAACGGAAGGTCCGCTTTCCATCATCTCGCCCCCGAACGTTGGTGAGATCAACGAACGGCCGGAAAAGGCCCATTACTCGCCCTTGTCGTCGATCGAAGCGAGTGGATACCGACCAAGATCGGTGGACTGACCTCGCAAAGTGATTATTCACGCTGCCCCCTCGAACACCGTTGCCGCCCATCTAAGCATTTCTATGTAACAACCCCGCGATTGCCACATTCTATTTGTACTATCGCGGGCGAGCGGCTGTGAGCGGGTTATAGATTTCGATAACGAGATTTTAGCGGCGCCTGATCTCGACTTGATTATTCAAGCGAAACAGGGGATGCGCGTGTTCAGAAAGCCAATCTCGCCGCTCTCCAGCGGGTCGCAGACGGCAACCATTGCGGGTTTTTGCTGCTGATTTGCTGCAGAAGCAGCAAACGGGGTGGAGTGGTGCTTCAATGAATCGTTGTAGCCAGTCAAAAGCTGGGGCAAAGGAAAGCACGTGCTTATTTCTCGGCCTAATCTTGGATGACCTGTGTCCATGCCGGGCGAACGTCCTAGTCGGGGTCATGTACGACGCGCCAGGTGGTGTCGAGGATCATCGACGCGGCGTCCCCCGCCAATTGCTCGGTTGTCGGAAGGGTCGCGCATTGGGGAGGCGGCAATCGGACGGGTCACGCTTGCGGTTCATGTAGCCTGTCTCGGGACACCGGCTTGACGTTGATGTCGGCTTCGTGGCGCCTGGCTTGTGCGAGGTCGTAGGCCATTTGCAGCCGCAACCACGTTTCCGCGCCGCCGCCGAATGCCTTGTCGAGACGGATCGCCATATCGGCCGAAATGCCGCTCTTGCCGTTGACCAGATTATTCAAGGTCTGCCGCGTTACCCCCAGTGCCTGGGCAGCCTCGGTGATTGTCAGCCCCAGCGGTTCGATGCAGTCATGCCGCACCGAAAGGCCGGGGTGGGGTGGATTTTTCATCGTCATCGCGGCGCCTTTCTAGTGGTAATCGAGCAAATCGACGTCCGTGGCGTCACCCTGCTCGAAGCGAAAGATAATCCGCCAGTTGGCGCCGACGGTGATGCTCCAATAACCAGCCGAGTCACCCTCTACGGATGCAGTCGGAAGCCCGGCAAGTCGAGTTGCTCCGGGCGCGTCGCCTCATCGAGCCTCGCCAAAATGCGGGCAATCTTGTCGGCATGATCCGGGTTCAGCTCGCGTCGGTCGTCGTGTTCGTACAAGCGGCGCAGGCCGCGATGCCGAAATCGACGTATCATGCGCGTCTGATATAGTAACAATTGTCACTTGTCACAACCGTTGCGCTCGCTTGCGACAGCTCGGCGGAACGGCTCCTTTCTCTTCGGTGCTTAACCCCGGCGACGCCGGTCCATAGGCAAAGAGGTATCGCGAACTGTCATGTTCGGTGGTGAAACTGCTGCGATGATTGCGCGTCGTACCGTCACGCGTCGCGCGCTCTTGGCGGGCTCGGCCGCCGCCGTCGCGGCGGCGCGCATCAGACGGGCGCGGGCGTTCGCCGGCAACCCGTTTACGCTCGGCATCGGTTCCGGCAATCCGGGACCGGACAGCGTTATCCTGTGGACCCGGCTGGCGCCGCAACCGCTGATGCCCGACGCCGATCGCCCCGGCGGCATGCCGCCGGAGCCGGTGGCAGTCCGTTGGGAAGTGGCGCTCGACGACCGCCTGTCGCAAGTCGTGCGGAACGGCGAGGCTATCGCCATGCCGGAATACGCCCATGCTGTGCATGTCGAATGCACCGGCCTCGAACCGGGGCGCGATTATTGGTACCGCTTCATCACCGGCGGTGAGGTGAGCCCGATTGGCCGCACCCGCACCGCGCCGGCGCGCAGCGCAGCGCTCCACCAATTGCGTTTCGCCTTCTGCTCCTGCGCCAATTACGAACTCGGCTATTTCGCGGCCTATCGCCATCTTGCCGAGGAACACCCCGACCTGGTCGTGTTTCTCGGCGATTACATTTACGAGTACGTCAGCCAATCGCCGCAGAAGGTGCGGACTCACAGCGACGGCGTCGAAGCGAACGATTTGCGCACTTACCGCAACCGCTATGCGCAGTACCGCACCGACCCCGACCTGCAGTAACTGCATGCGGCGGCGCCGTGCCTGATGACCTGGAGCGACCACGAGGTGCAGAACGACTATGCCGACCGCTGGTCGCAGACCTTCGATGATCCGCAGGCGTTTCTGGCGCGGCGGGCGGCGGCGTATCGCGCCTATTGGGAGCATATGCCGCTGCCGCCGGCGGCAATGCCGCAGGGACCGGACATGCATCTCTATGGGCGTTGCGACTTTGGCGCGCTAGCCAGCTTCTTCATCCTCGACGCGCGTCAGTACCGCTCGCGTCTCGCCTGCGACCGGCCGCCCAGAGGCGGCGGCAAGCAGATCACCGACGCCGGCTGCCCGGAACGCCTCGAGCCGCGCCGCTCCAATCTCGGCGTCGCGCAGGAGACGTGGCTCTTCGAGCAGTTTCGCGCCGCGCCTGCGAAATGGAACATCGTCGCCCAGGAGCAGTTGATGGCCGAGTTCAAAGAGCGGCTCGACAACGGCGAGATCGCGCATTGGAGCGAGGACTGGAACGGGTTTCCGGCGGCGCGGACGCGGCTCCTGACGCAAATGCGCGACACGCGGCTCGCCAATCCGGTCGTTATTGGCGGCGACATCCATTCGTTCTGGGCAAATGACCTGAAAGTCGATTTCGACGATCCGCAAGCTCCGATCATCGCCTCGGAATTCGTCGGCAGCTCGATCACCTCGCCTGGGCCACCTTACGATAGGTTCGCGGCGTGGCTCGCCGACAACCCGCATATCCGTTTTTTCGACAGCCGCCAGCGCGGCTATGTCATGGTCGATCTGCGGCCGCAGCGCATGGAGGTCGCATTCCGCGCGATTTCGGACCCAGCTGACTCTAGTGCCGAAGTGACGACATTGCAGCGCTTTGTTGTCGCAGACGGCAAGCCTGGCCCGGTCACCGTCTAGTGCTCAGACTCAGACAGGCGATTCACTCAATCGTTTGTGGCCGGGCTTGGCCCGGCCACCCACGACTGGCGGCATATGGCTTGCCGGTTTCCGTGGATGCCTGGCACAAGGCCGGGCACGAACGATTACGTGGAGACCGAAGCAACTGAATCATATGAATGAATGAGATCATATGAATGAATGAGCCAGAACACTAGGGCATCCGGAGACTGCAACCAAAGCGGGTTTCTCGCTGCTGATTCGCTGCAGAAAAACAGGCGCCCCGGGGCGCCGGCGGTCGCGTCGGCGATCTCTGTGTTATCGAAGCCAAAGAGCGAGGCCACGCGACCGCTCCCCGCCGCGTCCCTGGGTTATTTGCGGGGCTCGGCTTCGGCTTTTGCCATCGTCGGGTGTGCGCCACACGTCCCGCATTGGGGAGGGCTAAGCCAAATCGTCCCCAAATCCTGGTTGGAGTAGTGGCTCGGGCCGATCTTCCAGCCATGGACGTAAGAGCGCAGCGGCACCAGCCGGTTCCACCAAAACGTGTGGATGTAATGCGCCTCCTCGTCCAGCACGCGCTTGTTGTACTGGAGCATCAGGTCCCGCTGCTTCGCAAGATCCGTCTCGTGGAGCATCTTCTCGTAGATGTCGAGTTCTTTCGGATCCTCGTAATAGCCGTAATTCGCGTCGCTGATCGAGCGCGGCAACCAGGGTTGGACATCCAACACCGGGTTGACCATGCCGTGGCAACTGCCGCCGGTCGAGACACTGAAACCGCCGCTGCGCAAGGCGGCGAACCACGGGCCGGTCGGCACGACCTGCTGGCTGACGTGCAGTCCGATCTTGCTCCATTGATCAATCAGCCAAGTCCCGAGGTATTTGTATGGCTGATCGACATTGCGGTTCATCATCTCGAAGGTCAGGCCTTCGGCGCCGGCCTCTTTCAGCAGCCGGCGCGCCTCGGCTCGCGATTTCTCGATGTCGGGCCAGAAGCCGGCGATGTCGCTGAGCTGGTCCTTGGTGGGCGCCAGCGGCGAGCCCGGAAAAGCGAGACTGCCGACCGTGTTCATGAGGGACACCTGGGAAAGGGCCGGCGCACTGCCCCAGCGGTCGAGTGCCAGTGTCAGGGCGCGACGCACCCGAACATCGTCGAACGGCTTCTTCTTGTGGTTGATCCACGCCCCCAGGGTGCAGTTCCAGTCGCTCTGCTGCACCACGATCTTGTCGCCAAGTTCCTGCTTCAGCTGGTCGATCGCCGATGGCGGGTAGCCGCGAAACTCGGTCGCGGCGCGGTCGGAGCGGATCGCATCGAGCTGCACCGCCTGCTTCGGCGCATAGATGCCGATAAACCCATCGAGATAGGGCAGGCCTTTGCGGTAGTAATCCGGGTTACGCACGCCCTTGATCGACTGGCCGGTCTCGAACCCGGCGAACTTGAACGGGCCGGAGCCCAGGATGTTGTGCTCGTACCAATGGATGTCCTTGTCGAGCACCTTCTTCTGGTAGATCCAGTTGTAGGGATCGGCGAGCGGCGGCAGAAACGCGCTGGTCGCGAATTTCAGATGAATGACGACGGTGTGCGCGTCGGTCGCCGTGATATTGTCGACCATCATGAAAGTGCTGGAGCGCGGGCTCGCGACGCCTTCCGGCGGAAAGGCGATCTTGTTCAGGCTCGCCGCGACGTCCTCGGCGGTCAGCTTGTCGCCGTTATGGAACTTGACGTCGTCGCGGATCTTGAACGTGTAGGTCTTACCGCCATCGGTCGGTTCAGGCATCGAGGTGCACAGATCGCAGACGATGTCGGTGGTAGATCCCGGATCGTAGGGGTTGATCCTGACCAGGACGCTGTAAAACGGCGCCGCCGAGTGGATCGTCGCATAGGTCTCCTCGCGCTGCGCGTCGAAGCTCGGCGGCGAGTCCGCCGGGATCATGTAGGTCAGTGTGCCGCCATATTTTGGCGTTTCCTCCGCCCGCGCCGGTGCCGTCACCACAAGGGCGACGCAGAGAGCAGGCGCCCATAACCAGAACCCTGGCGTCATCACTTCCTCCCGTTCGATAGACCCTGTTGCCGGGCCGGTGGGTTACCGTATAGGGGCTATGCAAAAATGTCTATTGTACTTGTGCCGAAAACGTTGCTGCGCGCGTGATCGAAATACGCGTAACTGATCTGGCCCCACAAACCCTGTCCAGGCCCGACGGGAGTTTTCGCGGCCGGATTGGAAAAAATATCTGTTCTCCACCCGCCTCAGGTGGCTCTGGGCAGCGCCCGGAAAGGAGGCATTACCCGCTGTTGCCGTGGATCGAAGCAGGAAGCCGATGTTGGTCGAGAGCGGCCGACAGGCTTTGCAAGTTGAAATTCAACGGAGTCGAGTGGGTCATCGAGCGCGCCCGGCGCGACAATCTGACGGTCCGCCAATTGGCGCAGATCGCCGGCAGCTATGGTGGGCTCGCGGCTAGTCGGCACGCCGGCGATGATCGCCGACCAGATGGAGGAGTGGCTCTTGGGCGAAGCCTGTGACGGCTTCAACATCATGTTCCCGTGGGTGCCGAGCGGCCTCGACGATTTCGTCGACCGCGTCGTCCTCGAATTGCAGCGCCGCGGCCTTTTCCGCCGCGAATACGAGGGCCGGACCCTGCACGAAAACCTCGGCCTGCCGCGCCCCGAGAACCGGTTTTTCGAGAAGCAAGGTTTTTGAGCCGCAGCGCCGTTGGTGCCATATCGAGAGGCGCTTGACTTTAGGCCCGGCCGCAGCTCAGACATCTGCGCCGTGCGAATTAGTGGGGACGAGCATTCGTCCTGAAGCGAAGCCGCTGAGGGCCTGGTCAACAAGGACTGTCCGCAAACTTATCTCTTCGAAGCCCACATACGCGGGCAATCGGGAAGTGGCTCCAGCCGATCCAATTGATAGCGTCCGGGATCGCGCCCATATACCATGTCTTGTGCTGCGAAGACGGTTCGGGGAGGCTCGCGTGGCAAGGCCACGTACTATCAAAAAGTTGACCTTACCGGTCGCGGACCTCCGGTCGATGTCTGATGACCACCGGTACGCGGTCCTACTGCTCGGGCTGTTCCTGAACGAGGCAAACTGGCTGAGAAAACTGCTCGTAAAAGCGGTCTTCGGCATAACGGAGGGACCCGAGCCGGATGGTCAAGCCAATTTCGGGCTCACTGCGCTTCTCGCCACAACTCTCGCCGGCAAAATTCACGAAGGTTGGGAGCGGATTGCGAATGGTCGGTTAGGGAAAATCCTCGACGGCGTTGGGATGTCGCCGCAACTGGCGGGCCTGCGCGCAGAGATTACCGATGCGCTCAAGGGGAAACGTTTTTGCGCATTCGCAACAACGTGGCTTTTCACTACCCAGGACGAAAGTTCGAGTTCCGCAAGATCGATGATCATCTCGACGATACGGACACTGTGATCTACATGGCCCCCGAAGGCTACCAGGGAGACGTGTTCTCTCAGGTCTCGAACCTTGCTGGGATCGAGCCCCTTCTGGCATTGAGCGCGGATTCCGATTATCGCGTAGCCCTGAAAACGGTGTGGGAAGAAATCACCCATATCACCGGGCTCTATTGCTTATTTGTGAGTGAATCCATGGCAAATGTGCTCGTAGCGTCGATTCCATCTCTTCGTATCGAAGACCTCGTGATTTCAGACGCACCGGAAGCCGATGAATATCCGCTGCGTTTCTTCGTGCATCCGCCAAGTGACTTGGCAGAGATGCAGGCTGCAACGGGACGGGCTCCCTGATGTGGACCAAAGCGCCCTGCAAGATTTGCAAAAACGACGCGGATCATGTTGCGGACAGCTTCTTTCCAGGCTGGAAGTGTCCGCGCTGCGGAGAGTTCGATTACGACGCCACTGTCGGATGGGCGGAAATAAAAACGGCGGACGAGTTAGTGCAACTGTCCGGCTGGGTACGAGAGCAGAACTCGGTTGGTGTCGTGCCAGTTCGAATTATGCCCGATTTGGCGCGCCGCGTCATGCGGCGGCGAATGCCTCTACTGCTGGATAGAGCAGATATGGCGCTCGCCATCATCGCAGAACGGTTTCAGCGCCCTGAGAACTGGTTTGTGCCCGACGTCCTCTCGCATGACCTTGAGCTTCAAGGAAGGTCCTATTCACGCGATCATCGCGATGCCATGCTCCTCATCAATATCTTGGAGGCCGAGGGCAACTTGCGGAACGGCGGAGCCGGATGCTCTCTTTCAATAAGAGGAATCCTAAGGGCAGAGACCCTCGGCAGAGGGACGTCCAACGCAGTGCAGGGATTTGTGGCAATGTCCTTTGATACGTCCTTGCATGACGCTTGGCTCAATGGGTTTGAACCGGGAATTCGTGGTGCGGGCTTTCGGCCGCTCAGGATTGACAACAAAGAATATGTGGGCGGCATTAGCGACGAGATTATCGCTGAAATCAGACACTCACGCTTTGTCGTGGCCGACTACACTGGTCAACGCAACGGCGTTTATTTTGAGGCCGGCTTCGCCCTCGGTCTCGGGCTGATAATCATCCCAACCTGCCGCGAGGACGAAATCGGCAAGCTGCATTTTGACATCAAGCATCTTAACACGCTCCTCCGGAAAACTCCGACGGAACTGGCCCAAAGCCTTATCAAACGAATACGGGCCGTCGTAGGCGCAGGACCAGAGGCCGATCCATAGAGCGACCCAGATCAAAATACATGGCCGCTGACACTTTCCGGCCGGATACGCGACTGTTATTAGCAGAACCTATTGGAGCAACGGCTCCGCTGGGCACCAGACATGCTTACCAACGATACTCCGATAAACACCCCAGAGGATGACCGATTTGGAATCGATCCCTTTGCGCAGGCGCTCGCCAAAGCCATTTCGGACATGCCGGCCCCGAAAGGCGTTGTCATCGCTGTGAATGGTAAATGGGGCTCCGGTAAGTAGCTCGCTAAATCTCATACTTTTTCACCTCAATCCACTCATAGAACAGGAGAAGCTCAAGGTTATCCGGTTCAGCCCTTGGTGGCTTTCCGGCCCAGAGGCCATTACGGCCGCGTTTTTCAGCGATCTCGAAGCCGCAGTCGGCCGATCGATGGGTCGACAAGCACTGGATGCGTTGCAGAAGGTCACTAAGCGAATGCTACGTTTCGGCAAGGTGGCGGGGACGGCGGCTGAAATGTACGCAGCGGGTGCCGGCGCGGCCGTCGAGGGAGTTACCAAAGCTGTTGAGGTTCTCCTCCCAGATGAGGAAGACATTGCCACCCAGCATCAGAAGATTGCGGAATTGTTAGAAAAGGCGGATCGACGCTTTTTGGTGGTGGTGGACGATATTGATCGCCTGGCACCCGAGGAAGCGGTCCAGGTTTTCAAGCTGGTTAAATCTGTGGGTCAGCTACCCAATGTGCTCTATATTTTGGTCTTTGATCGTGAACTCGCGGAGAAGGTTATAACTGAAAAATACCCCTCTGAAGGTCCGCACTACTTGGAGAAGATCATCCAGGCTGCATTTGAGGTCCCGGAAGTTTCGGCCGAGGACTTGCGTGAAGCGCTTCTGGCGGAGATGAATGCGACTTGTACCACCAAAGACGGCGAGGACCCGGTCAGGGTTATGAATATCATTCTCGGGCTCGTTACCCCACTGCTGAAGTCGCCCCGCGATCTGAAGCGTCTGATCGGGATGCTCCAAGTGACTTGGCCAGCCGTGTCGGAGGAGGTGGATCGTGCAGACTTCATCGCGATGGAAACGCTGCGTTTGTTCAAGCCGAGCATCTACACAGCAATTCGGGCGAACCCTGAACGCTTGACTGGCGGGGCCGTAAGCTCAGCGAACCGGCCGGCCCGCGATCTCGCATCTGAATATGACAATCTCCTCTTGAAAGGCATCACAGAGGACGAGCGGCCCGAAATGCGTCTCGCCCTTCGACGGCTGTTTCCTCGGCTAGAGTCAGTTTGGGCGAATACGCACTACACGTCTGAGAGTAGTTGGCGGCGTCAGCGACTCGTATGTAGTGCCGAGCATTTCCCGACATATTTCCGATTTGCGCTTGGCGAGGACCTCTTACCCGCTAAGAACATTTCGGAACTCGTGAGCCGGGCCAACGACCGCGCGTTCATACAGACGACATTACGGACGGCATTAGGAGAGAAGTTGAAATCCGGGCGGACAAGGGCGTCGGTTTATCTCGAAGAATTGACCTTGCACGCTTCGGAGATTGCAGAAAGCCACGTTGGCCCCCTTGTATGTGCCCTGTTTGAGATTGGAGACGAGCTGGATGTGCAAACGGACGAGGGGCGCGGCTTTGGTAATCTGGCGAACAATAACTTGCGTTTGCATTGGCTTTTGAACTCGCTCGTCCGCGAGCGTTTACCGCAGGCGGCTCGGGTCCCGGTGCTTCGCGCCGCCATGCGATCGGCGTCACTGCATTGGTTTTGCAGCTTTGCGGAGCGCTGTCACGGAGAGCACCACCCGGCTCAGCACCAACGTTTTAAGCCGGAGGACGAGAGATATGTGGACGAAAAAACCGCCAACGAATTTATCAAGACCGCGCTGCGTCGACTGCGTGCAGCCGCAAGGGACGGCAGCCTAACGCACCAGCGCAAGATGGTTTCGATGCTTTATGAGTGGGTTCGCCTCGCGCCGAACGGGATCAAGGAGGTTCGGCCGAAGGTGATCAAGCTCCTGGCCAACGATGATTTTGTGGCGCACCTCGCCATGGATGCGTTTCAATTTACGTGGTCGCACACCATGGGTTTCGGCGGAATGGGAGACCTTGTCTCGAAAGGAACCGCTCAGGTGAACAAGCGGGCAATACGCGAGCTTGCCGACGCCAAGAAGTTCATGGCGCGCGTTCGGAACCTGATGGCAAGCGCGACCGACCCTGATGCTGTGTCTTTCTGGGCCAATTTTGTAGAGGCCTGGGAAAAGCCAGAAGTTGACCCATTCTAAGAAGCTTGTGGACTCGGCTCGCTAACTCTCCAAACTTTCATCGCGTTTTCAGGTCAAGGGGCTCGCCTATTGCTTTGGAGGTTTCCAAGTAAACCGCAGCGGGTCCTCGCGTACCGAGGCGGCCCACGGGCTCGACAAGCAACCGAAACAAGGTTTTTTATCGCCGGCCCGCATCGAACACGGCGCGTCGGCCTGGCCGAGAGCTGCCGCTGTCTGGCTATCGCCAAATCGGTTCGAAGCGTATGGATATTTTCCCTCATCAATAGCATCGTAATGGCCTGCTGCGGGGGCCAGTGCGAATGATCAACGTGCGTACTCTGAGCAAGGACGATTGGGCAAAATACGCCTTGTTGGTCATCTACGCGTGGGACATGTGCGATCTGAACCAAGATCCCGCATCCAACGTCCTCGACCCCCGCATCTCGGCGGACGGCTGGACGGCTGTTGGGATTATCAGTGGGAGAGATAATGTCCTCGCGACGGCGCCCAGCGCCCGGCAAGGAATACCTCCGCAGAATGCGGGCCTCAGGCAATCCATCGTTCGTCCCGGGGCTGATAGCCGGCGATACGGATACCTCGCGGTGAACGCTGCTGGCGATACCTATGCAGCGGTCATCCGCGGCACTGACGACGCCGAGGAGTGGATCGACGATGTCGTGTTCATCGCCGAGCGGCGCGCCCAATTTCCCGGCCGCGTCGAATCCGGCTTTACCGATATCTACCTGTCGATGGAATATCGCCCGCTCGCTGGTGGGCCGGCCGTACCCCTTGCCAATGGCATCCGGGCAGCGGTCGGCGGAGCCGATGTGCTGGTCTTAGGTCACAGCCTCGGTTCCGCTCTGGCCGAATGCCTGGCCTATCAGCTTGCCGACGCCAATTCGCTCGGAGCAGCGCGCGTCGGCGCGATCATGTACGCCTCTCCGAAACTCGGCGATCATGATTTTGTGGACGCGTTCAATTCCCAGGTAACGAATTACACCGTCATCAACTTTGAGAACGATGTCGTGCCGCTGGTTCCGCCGTTCGATATCACCCACCTCGATCTGTATCGCCCGCTCCCATACATCTACGCGATCACAGACGAAACGGCGCTCGCAACCGTCAACCCTCTCGACAAGGGTTGCTGCCATCATCTGATCGATTACATCGCGATGCTGTCGCCAGCCGTCTTCACTCAGTCGGTGCCAGCGTGGACTTCTGACGAGAAACAGTGCGCCAAATGTTTGCTGACGCCGACCACTCTTGTAGAGCTGACAGCTCAGGCTCTCACCAGTTAGGCTATTTAGTGACTTCGCCATCTTGACCGCT
>Ga0126381_100006276_pt1 | contig 13135 bp, 8 predicted proteins | sample PanSoiMetPlot_28_FD_96465 | JGI IMG/M metagenome (GOLD analysis project Ga0126381, IMG submission 96465) | Tropical forest soil microbial communities from Panama - MetaG Plot_28 | ecosystem: Environmental > Terrestrial > Soil > Tropical forest > Bulk soil | place: Panama | collected 2016-02-17
GCCCAGGGCCTGATTAGGCGTTGCTCTGACTCCGGCAGAACGTTCCATTCATCTTCTGGCTTCCAGGGACCTCTAGCCGTCTTGTCGCTTCCTCGAGCGCGCAGCCATCGGATCGTACTCGGGATTCCGATAGGCGGTATAGGAACGCAAACCGCTTGAGACCGGGGTTGTACGTTTCTCTTCTCGCCCTGATCGTCTTGGGTCATCATCGGTTCTTCGGAGTACATACTCTACCTGGATACCGCGTGCTGGCTATCGACCGTCAGTGTTACGGCACGGACGGAGTCGAAGAAGCGGTTTGGCTGCCGAGGGCGGAGCGATCGCCACCCTGGATGAGGAAACTCCAGATAGGATTGTCGAGCATGATTCTCATGCGAACGGATCGCCGTGGCTTCAAGACCGTCAAGGGTGAGAATCGGTTGCATAAAAAGTAAGGAGTGGAATGATGAATCGCAGGTTGTTTCTTCAGAGTGCCGCTGGAACGGTTGCAGCGCGATCGCTTCGTCATGCGGATGCGCTTTCGATGTCGCCACAGCTGGACAAGATGATTGGGTTGCAGGTTGGCGCGGTGTCGTTTGCAGACGAAGGAGTCGCGAAGGTGCTGGACGAGTGCCAGAACAGCGCGGCGATCAACACACTATTCGTGGCGACCTTTACCTATGGCCGTGGTATCGCGGGGCGGCAAGTTCCAGGGCAGCCATTACCCGATCACGGCAACCAGACGTACGACACAGATACCTTCTTTGGGGGGGCCTACACGAAGGTGAATGCGAAGTACTATGCGAACACTGAGTTCAAGAGCTTTCGCGCACCTGACCTGGGCGACTTCGATGTGCTGGAGCAGGTGATTCCTGAGGCGAAGAAGCGCGGGATGCAGACGATCTGCTGGTACGAAGATGTCTTTCGGCGCGACCTGCCGAACGTGGAGAAACTCGAAGAAGTGGAGCTTTCGGGGAGGAAGGCCGTGACGCTGTGCTTCAACAATCCGAACTATCAGAACTGGCTTCAGGATATTGCGGAGGACTGGTCACGCTCGTATGACATCGATGGCATCATGTGGGGATCGGAGCGGCAGGGAGCCCTTTCGAATATGCTCGGCGCAAGCCACGGACATCCGGACCCTTCGACGGTGACCTGCTTCTGTGAGTTCTGTTACGCGAAGGCGCGAGCGAAGGGGATCAATCCTGAGCGTGCGAAGCAGGGGTTTCTGGAGCTAGAGAAGTTTGTATTGGCAAGCCGGAAGGGCGCGCGGCCAGTGGATGGCTATTATGTGCAGTTATGGCGACTGATGCTGCGGTATCCCGAGTTGCTGGCGTGGGAGAGCCTTTGGACGTCGAGCCTGCGCGAGGCGCAGAAGGCGATCTACGACCGCGTGAAGTCGGTGAATCCGAAGCTTGGTGTGGGATGGCACATCTGGCACAACAACTCCTTCAATCCGATTTATCGCGCGGAGCAGGACCTTGCGGAGATGGCTCCGTACTCGGATTTTCTGAAGGTCGTGATCTACCACAACTGTGGCGGCGAGCGAATGGTGGACTACGTCGACAGCCTTGGAGGCACTTACTTCGCGGATGTTCCGAAGCAGGAGTTGCTGAATTTTCACTACCGCATTCTGGAGTACGGCAACGAGGCGGACCTCGCTCATCTGGCAGCGACGGGTTTTACGGCCGACTATGTTTTTCGCGAAACGAACCGCGCGCGGCAGGGACTGGAGGGCACGAAGACGAAACTATGGCCGGGCATCGATATTGATATTCCTACTGGAAAGGCGAGTGCGAAGAGCACGCCGGCGGGCACGAAGGCCGCGGTGCTTGCGGCCTTTCGTGGCGGGGCTGACGGAGTGATTCTGTCTCGCAAGTACTCGGAGATGAAGCTGGCAAATCTTAGAGCTGCGGGCGATGCGCTAAGAGCGGCGGGGCTGGCATAGGGTTAGGCGGTATCTGACGGAATACTCGACCTTACCGCTTTAGACGTCAGCAGTAGGACTGGAAGTGCTGCCAGAAAGCAGGCCAGCCGCCACGCACGTACAGGTTATTTCTTTGCGACTCGCTGTTGCGTGTCGAAGCGGTAAACCATTTCCACGTAACCGTATTGTGCATTGTGACCTACGGGATAAATGGTCTCTATCACGCTCTTGCCCCACACGTGCGCGTAGTAAAAGTTCAGCGCTACATTCTTTGTAGCCTGCCAATCAGCGCTTATGTCAACCAGCGATGCGAAGGATGTCTGCCCATTGGCAGGCCGTCCCTGATAACCAAATACTTTGTTGTCGTAGGCTCCGCCGCCCTGATACCACAAGTCTTTGCTCGAGGTAAGCTGCAGCCAGTGCAGATCGCCGCGCAACGCCAGCTTGTCAATAGGTTTTTCCGCGACCTGGACAAATTCGTCGGCGTTGTTCATCAAGTTGTAAAAAGGAATGCGAGCGTAGATGCGCGGCGTCGGAAGCAGCTGGAAGAACGTGCCGTGCTTATTGTCTGATGGATTGTTGTCGCCGCTGCTGCGAAACCATCCAGTGCGTATCCATGGAGTGCCGGGCTGCAGACGGGGCTGATAACCACCTTCTACCGCGACTGCGTTTGCATTGTGAGCCAAAGTGCCCCAGCTTCCGTTCTGCAGGGCTCCCCAGAACAGGAAATCGAACTGCCCACCTCCTGCCCGAATCGAAGCAAGCAGATTGCCGCCATAAGTTCCGATACGAATATTCTGGTGATCCTGCATGCGAGCTGCTAGTGGGCGATTGTCAGTCTTTGTGATTCCTGTCCTCCCATCGTGATACCCGATAGCAAATGCGCGCCACAGCACCCGCTGCTTCCAATCAGATTTGGTGAATGCGAGATATTGAATGTCGACATTCAGTTCAGGGTTGCCGTTCATATTGAAGACCCCTTGATCCGCACGCCCCGCCATGGCGGTGATGTTCCATGTGCCACTACCGTAATGGCCATCGACACCATCGAAGCTGCGCTGAGCATCGGAGAAGCCGAAGTTGCCAATCAGCCTGTGCGCAATGCGGTTCGTCTGTAACCAGGCGATGGCCGCATTCTTCGGCTGTGTCTCCTGCCCTTCGACGAACTCAAACCGCCCCAAGCGGAGATTCTTGTCTGCGTCATCGAAGTGGTAACGCACAAATCCCTGCTTCAGGAACGCGGCTGCGGCATTCGTGTTATTGCCATTGGAGGCATAGTAAGTCGCGCCAAGACCGAGTTGCCCTTGCGCCGTGACGGGGGAAATGGCATCGTCGGGCAGGCCGAGCACTGAGGGTTGTGCAAGTTCCAGTTGCCAGTCCCATTTGTGCAGGTTCTGTGCGACCCCCAGCCGCAACAATGATTCAACGTAGCTGTATGTTTCTGACTGAGGAGGCGCGGCGAACCACTGCCATGTGTCAATACGCGCGCGCTCATAAACCGAGATGCTGACAGGTAGATTGCCAGAAGGCGCTGACTGCGTCTGACAATACGTAAAATAGCCGGTCGACTGGAACAATGTTAGAGCCAACACCGCAATTCGGCACTTCCTCAACATCTCGATCGCTCCTCTTCGCGGTTCTAACAGAGGTATCTTGGCCAACCTCGCCGAACAGGCTAGGTGGCCCGAGTGGCACCATCAGGTCGATGATTTTCCGCCTGTCCAATAAGTGCTCTTACGTTGAGTACTACGATACGATGGCCGCGTGTCTCAATGACACGTTTTGAACAAGCTTATGTAATGCGCGCGTCACCACCTCCCGTACTGATGCAAGTAGCGTTTCGGGTTTGCTCGTCATGGGACAAGAATCAACCCCACCAAATGACTAAAATCTGTGGATCACGAAGGCGTTTGCCGCCATCGATCTCCGGCCATACCTGTCCTTTTCGTCCGAAGTAAAAAGGGCAAATTGATAAACAGCGTGGCGTCGCTGATTGAGCGCTCGTAGCTATAGGATGAATTGGGCTTACAGAATCACAAGAGCTTCAACCATAAGATGCGACCAATACGCGACCATTGTGATTCCGCGCCAGTTAAGAATTTCGCCTATCGTTCAATGATCCGATCTGTTTGCTTGCAGGCATGTAAAGGTGTGAAAGCCAGTCAAATACGGCCCACTACTGGCGTTTCTGACAGTAGACGCCGTGAGCTAATCCCCTTATAAATAAAATGCTGCTTTAAGAGAGGAAAGGCGGACGAGAAAACTCGAGGGGCTTTCAATGCAGCAGCATTAAAGGACTCCAAATGTTGAAGTCGGAGAATAGCAAAGCATTCGGCTACGCGTTTCTGTTCACAGTAGTCTTACTTGCTTTGATTGTCATCGGTTCCCGCCAACTCTCTCATTTCGACGCCGCTCTTGTTGCCTATACATTTGCTTGTCTCTTTGCCGTCTTCGGCCTGACCTACCGCTATGCGATGTGGCTCCAGCGTCCACCGACCGCACTCTATTGGAAGCGCGGCTGGCAAGTCTTTCTGCGGCGAGGATATCGCCGGCGGAACGCGAGTCTGTGGGTACGTCGTCTCACTTCGGAGTTCGCGGGCAATAGTTTCATTTTCACGCGCAGCAAGCTTCGATGGCTAGCTCACATGGGGATCATGTGGGGTTGTGTAATCGCCGCCGCTATTACGTTTCCGCTTGTATTCGGCTGGATGTCATTCGAATCTGTTCCAGGCAGCATTGGCATATATCGGGTGATTCTTTTTGGATTTCCCACCGTGACCCTGCCGTACGATTCCTTCCCCGCGTTCATGATGTTTCATGGGCTAGTATGGGCCGCTTTTCTCACCATGGGCGGTGTGATCCTGGCCATGCGTCGTCGGATGCGTGACAGGGGCGCTGCCGCCGCTGAGATCTTTTCGGAAGACTTTCTCCCGCTGATTCTGCTCTTCTCCGTGAGTCTCACAGGATTGCTCCTGACTGTTAGTTACACCTGGCTCAAAGGCTCGGGCTACGAATTCTTAAGTATCTTGCATGCAGTCACAGTGATCTTTACTCTGCTATGGCTACCCTTCGGGAAGTTTTTTCATATCTTTCAAAGGCCTGCGCAATTAGGCGTCGAATTTTATAAAGACGTGGCCGCAAGGAGCGAGCCTGCGCATTGTGCGCGTTGCGGACATGGCTTCGCTTCGCGTATGCATATTGACGATTTGAAAACGGTGGAACATCGGCTCGGGTTTCGTTACAACGTGGAAGGAATCGATGGCTTCACTCACTATCAAGATGTTTGCCCGCGCTGCCGCCGCGCCATGTTTTCTATGGCTCAAGGGAAATTGCGGGCGGGTGCCCGCCTATCGACTCTCAGCGCGCCGGCCGCGATGCCGCTTTATGTGAATCCTGGCTTACAAGAAGGCCCCCTTGGCTCGGAGGACGCCAACAATTTTCATCCTTAAGGGAAGGAGGATTTATGCCGGCACCGGAAAGTACTTCAGAACATTTCTTTCAGAGCTTCGGACCGCATGCGTCGAAGGCAACTGGGGCTCGTCTCGACCCCGGTTCTGTCCCGGACCGGGCCGTTAATACTCACTGTTGCTTTTGCGGCCAGCAGTGCGGCATCACGCTGCTGGTGAAAGATGAAACCGTGATCGGATTTGAGCCGCGCTACGATTTCCCGTTCAACCAGGGCAAATTGTGTCCCAAGGGGGTAAAGCGCTATTTGCAAGGAGCTCATCAGGACCGTTTGCTCCACGCCTATGAGCGATACTTAGAATCACCCGATGGATTTCGCGTTACATCGTATAACGAAGCCATTCAACGTGTGGCTGAGGCCATCAATCGGATTCAAGCCGAGCACGGCCCTCAGGCTTTCGCTGTTCTCACCGGGGCCAGCCTCACTATAGAAAAAGCCTATCTCATGGGCAAGTTCGCCCGCGTGTGCCTGAAGACCCCCTACATCGATTACAACGGCCGCCTGTGCATGGTGAGCGCGGGCGCGGCCAATAAGAAAGCCCTGGGCATCGATCGCGCGGCCAATCCCATGAGTGATGTTTTGTCCGCCGAGGTGGTCTGGATAAGCGGAGCGAATATTGCCGAGTGCGCCCCCATCACGACCGACTATGTCTGGCAGGCGCGCGAGCGCGGCGCCCGCGTAATCGTGGTCGATCCACGTATCACGCCCATCGCACGCACGTGCGACCTCTTTCTTCCGGTGAAGCCGGGTCGCGACATCGCTCTCTTCAATGGCATTCTGCAGTTGATGATTGAGAACGACTGGCTTGATCATGAGTTCATTCGCGATCACACCACGGGTTTCGAACAACTCGCCGCGAGCGTGCAGGAATGGACTCCGGCACACACCGCGGAAGTGACCGGCATTACTGAAAAGGCTATTCGACAGGCCGCAGAATGGTGGGGAACAGCAAAAACCAGTTTCCTCATGCACGCGCGCGGCATCGAGCATCATAGTCACGGCGTCCAGAACTGCCTCGGCGCCATCAATATCGTTCTGGCATCGGGACGCATCGGGCGGGAAGGCTGCGGGTATGCGACTATCACGGGACAAGCCAATGGCCAGGGTGGCCGCGAACACGGCCAGAAATGCGATCAATTGCCCGGTGCTCGAGACCTCTCGAATCCCGAACATCGTGCACATGTAGCCGCAGTATGGGGTGTGCCGCCCGAGTCGTTGCCCGAACCAGGCGTTGACGCCTACGAGATCTTCCGCAAGATCGACAAGGGCGAAATCAAAGGCTTGCTCTCCATCTGCTTCAATCCCGTAATCTCGCTTCCCGATAACAACTTTGTCAGGCGCATGTTGGAGAAGCTTGATTTCTATGTTGCTATCGACTTCTTCCTCTCGGAAACCGCGCGCTATGCCAACGTGGTTCTACCCGGTTCTTTGCAGGAAGAAGACGAGGGCATCATAACCTCCACGGAGGGACGAGTGATCAAAATCAATCCCGCAGTCAAGTCACCCGGTGAAGCAAGGCAGGATTGGCGCATCATTCAGGATATCGCCCATGCACTTGAGCGTCCCCACGGATTCACATTCGAATCACCCCGGGAAATTCTGAATGAGTTGAGAGCGGCTTCGAAAGGCGGCATCGCCGATTACTCCGGCATTACATACGAAAAGATCGAGAAACAGATGGGTGTGTTCTGGCCTTGCCCTTCCGATGACCACACAGGAACGCCACGTCTGTTTGAGAAAGGCTCCTGGAACCCGATCGCCAAGGGGAACGGGCCGTTCTATTTTCCCGATGGTCGCGCACACTTTGTGGTGGCGCCTTATTCGCCTCCCACAGAAGTGACCGACGCCGAATACCCGCTCATTCTTACCACCGGTCGCGTCGTCAGCCACTTTCTGTCGGGCGAACAGACGCGCCGCATCGGTCCACTGTTGGATCAATGCCCAGACCCCTACATAGAACTGCATCCGGAACTTGCTGCCAGATTGGGACTTGCCGATGGCGATTGGGCGACAGCAGAATCACGACGGGGTTCGACCACGCTTCGTGTCAAAGTAGTCCGCTCAATTCGCCCGGACACTATCTTTATTCCTTATCACTGGGGCGGACGAAAGAGCGCCAATCAGTTGACTATTGCGGCCCAGGACCCGATCTCGAAAATTCCCGAATACAAGGTCTGCGCCGCACGCTTGCGCAAAGCCGAGAGCGACCATGCCCATAATTGAGCCCAAGGAATTCTTTGTCGACCCCAGCCGGTGTATCGGCTGTAACGCCTGTGTGCAAGCCTGTTCCGAGTGCGATACCCACAAGGGGTACTCGATGATCCAACTCGATTTCATCGACCATACTGTGTCGCCACAAACCGCGCCGATGGTTTGCATGCATTGCGATTCGCCTACATGTGCCGAAGTCTGTCCGGCGGATGCCATTAAACGTACTGAGGAAGGCACGGTGCAGACAGCGAAGAAACCGCGTTGCATCGCTTGCAACAACTGCGTGTTGGCTTGCCCGTTTGGCGTGCCAAAAATGAATACCGGCATGCACTTAATGATGAAGTGCGACATGTGTTATGACCGAACATCCGTGGGCAAGAAGCCCATGTGTGCTTCGGTTTGCCCTAGCCAGGCGCTATATTTCGGTACTCGACACGAGATCGAGAAATTGCGTCCCAATTCGCGGTTTATCAGTTCTTTTCAGTTCGGAGAACAGCTGATTACTACGAGGGTGAATATGCTGATCCCGCATGATTCCGACATCAATCATCTGGATGTGGCTACCGCCATTCATGAGGGAGCAATCGGTAACGACATCTTTAGCAACATCTGGATATCCTCATGAAACTGAATCTAACCAATGAAAAGGCCGAATGGCGCGAGCAGTTTCCGGTGAATTGGACGGATGATGAATACCGTTCGCGTCGCGACTTCACTCGTCTATTGGGGCTGACTAGTCTCGCTTTCGTAGTCGGGCAGCTATGGATCATCGCGCGAAACCTCACCCGCAGGGCGAAAGAAAAAACGTCCGAATTCGCGATTGCGCGGGTAGAGGAAGTGCCGATCGGCGGAATCAAGATGTTTCAGTATCCCAGTCAAAATGACCCGTGTGTCCTCGTACGCTTGGCGCAGAACGATTGGGTAGCCTTTGAGCAGAAATGCACGCATCTTTCTTGTCCCGTTATTCCACAGCCACAACAGCATCGCTTCTTCTGTCCATGCCATGAAGGAGTCTTCGACATCGCGACCGGCGAGCCTATTTCGGGGCCGCCGCGCCGGCCATTGGTTCGCGTAGCGGTAACGACACGTTCCGGCCAGATCTACGCTACCGGCGTCGAGCAGGGGGAAGTATGAGACACGAGCAGCGCATGGTGATCACCGACGCCGTTCTCAGCATCGTCATCATCATCGTCGTGTTGCAGTTGTGGTTGTTCACCGCGACGATGGAACAGTATCTGCGTGGAGATCGCGCCATCATCGTTCCAGCCGCACTCGCCAGCATCTGTTGCTTCGGGCTCATCTGTGGGCTGCTCTTCGTTTACCGCATGAAACGGAACCCCTAAACGATGTCACGACTAGCCACCATGCCTCCTGGATATTTCGCGCTGGTGATGGCCACGGGCATCGTCTCTATTGGGTCTTACTTCTTGGGTTTTCGCGAACTTGGTTTTGCTCTTTTGTGGCTAAATGTCGTGCAATACCTGGCGCTGATCGGCTTTACTGTCTTGCGGTTCATTCGCCATAGGCCGGAGTTTGTAGCGGACCTCTTGAATGAATCAAAAGTCGTTACTTTCCTCACCGCTTCGGCAGGCACCTTCATACTCGGCAGTCAATTTGTAATCCTCTTGAAGAGGAATGATGTTGGCACTGCATTGTGGGTCGTCGGGATCGTTTTTTGGATTGCATTCGTCTCTGCTTTCTTCACAACGGTAATCACTCGTAGGGATAAGCCAACTGTTGCCGAAGGTATCACTGGTGCCACGCTGATTCTGGTAGTGGCAACTGAAGGGATGTCTGTACTGGGTACTCTGCTCGCCGCGTCAGCGTCCTCTAAGGAACGTATTCTTTTCGTTTGCCTTTCCGCTTACGCAGTGGGAGCGATCTTGTATCTCATATTTATCACGTTGATCCTGTTTCGCTGGATGTTCTTCTCGCTGGATGCCGGAACTCTCACACCCTCCTATTGGATTAACATGGGGGCGCTGGCGATTACCACACTGGCGGGTTCCCGGCTGATTCTCAGCGTGGATGAATGGCCGTTTCTGCGAGAGATCGTCGTCTTTGTGAAGGGCGTGACGTTCTCTTGTTGGGCGATGGCGGCGTGGTGGATTCCTCTCCTGATCATCGCCGGCTTATGGCGGCATGCCGTTCAAAGAGTGCCTATTCGTTACGACCCGCAATATTGGTCGTTGGTGTTCCCCCTAGGGATGTTCACGGTCGCAACGATCCTCTTTGAGAAAGCGACCGGACTTACTATGTTGCACTCTGTCCCGCGAATAACGATCGGCCTGGCGTGGGTCGCGTGGGTGCTCACGTTTGCGGGAATGTTGCGAAGTTTTCGCAAAGCAGTCTGAACCGAAGGGAACTTGAAATCAACGACTTGCCATGCACAGGAAATGCTTCTAGTACAAACTCGACGTCAATGGACGATTCGCGACTCGTGCAAGTGAAGACATGCGCTATCACGAATACACCCGCAGTGATGTCAGTGTGCTAACCGTTGACTTCCGGTTCGACTGAATTGAGATGAATTACTACCGATCACCTATGTGCGGACTGACGGGACTGCGAAAATAAACACAGCGTAGACAGTGCCGCACAAAAAAGAGACCGGACCCCAATATCCATGCGGGTTTCGTGCTGTTTTGTTCCCAGTCGTGTCAGTACAGCGTAAATGCTGCCAATTAGCGTTTTCTCAGGCCCTGAACCGATCAATCGGGGTTCGAATCCCTGGGGGGGCAACCATAATCCTCACCCGCACATAGCTGACTCGCTTCCCGCCCCATCTTGCTTGCCGTCATCTCGGCTCCTCTTGCATGTCAGGTTTGAACTCTGAGACCCCGGGCTTTAGATGTCAAGAAAGTGATCTCAATCGGACGGAAAAGTGTCAGGCTGGTGTCGTCAGATTGTGCTATACCCCAACCAGACCCTCCCTGCCCACCTAATACTAGCGACGGCCGCCAGTTCTTCGAGTTCCTAAAGATATTTCAGCTTTCCCTCAAGGTTCGGTTGGACCCATATCTCAATCGAGTCGATGCCGACTTTCGTTCGATCCACGCGATCGTGGCGCGACGGAAGGGCGTTTGAACACAAACCCCAGCAGTCGGCACTCGGAGCTGGCGTTTAAAAAACCTCTGTTCACCAATAGTGAATTCAAAACCACGAGAAGTTCCTTGAAATGAATCGCGTGCAGCCCTAATAATTTCCCAATCCCTTCCGAGCAAGTATTAACCACGCCTTGGGAGGGAAGAATGCAAGTTGATGTGAAGTTTGAGAGGGGCAATGAAACCTACTTGGATGCGCGTGTATAGCGGCATAGTGGCTGCTGTATTACTCTCCGCGGGACTCGCCTTTGGGCAAGCTGTAAATGCAAATCTTCTGGGCACAGTCACAGATAAGACGAATGCAGTTATACCGGGAGCAACGGTTACCATCACAGAAGTTGCAACCGGCGTCACGAAGACAACAAAGACTAATGACAGCGGCAATTACGATTTTGAGGCCATTCAGCCAGGCACGTACCGCGTGTCTGCCAAAGAGGTCGGTTTTGAACAGGCGGTTGCCAAGAACGTCAGTGTCGTTGTGAACAGCAGCGTTCGTGTGGATCTAGTTCTGCAGGCTGGTTCCGTGACTCAAACCGTGACTGTTTCGGACGCGCCGCCAGCATTGAAGACGGATCGTGCTGACGTGGGAACCGATATCGAGTCTGTACAGGCCGAGAACGTGCCCCTGAGCACGAACCGGAATTTTCAAGGGCTGCTTGCTGTCGTTCCCGGTGCGACCAAACCGCACTTCGTTCATTCGAATTTCTTCAATGCGCCAGCTGCGCTGTCTACCGAGGTCAATGGCCAGTCGCGGCTGACGAACAACACCGAGATCGAGGGTGTCGATGACAATGAGCGCTCCGGCCTGTTGCAGGTGCTCATTCCTCCTAGCGAGGCAATCCAGACCGTCAACGTATCGACCAGCAACTATCCGGCAGAGTTCGGTCGCGCAGGCGGTGCTGTGATTGACGTGATTCTCAAGTCCGGCACGAACAATTTTCACGGCGGCGTGTATGAGTTCAATCGTGTCAGTGCACTGTACGCAAAGAACTATTTTGCGCCCCAGCCCATTCCGGGGAGCACATATAACTACTATGGCGGTAACATCGGTGGTCCCATCATCCACAACAAGCTGTTTATCTTTGGCGACTATCTGCGCATCAGCGACCACCAGGGCCAGGTAAACACCACCACGGTGCCCACCGCGGCGTATCGCAACGGCGATTTCACCGCGTCGGGAAGCACCGTCGTGTACGATCCGGCGACCGGCAACGCGGATGGGAGCGGCCGCAAGCAATTCTCCTACAATGGGGTCCTGAACAGGATGGATCCGGCCCGCATCAGCCCGATCGCTAAGAACATATTGGCCCTCATTCCTCTTCCGAATGTGCCCGGAGCTGGCCTGACCAGCAATTACACGGCCCCCACGCGCTTCATGCGCGACGTGAACTCGTTCGACGTCAAAGCGGACGATAACTTTCACGGGAACGATCACCTGTCGTATCGGTACAGCTGGCAGCAGGTTAACCAATACCAGAGCAGCATTTTCGGCCCGGCCGGCGGACCGGTTAACGGCGCCAATGGAACACAGCGCGCCTACAACACGGCTCTGAACTATACGCATGTCTTCTCGCAGACCTTGCTGGCCGAACTGCGCGTTGGTCTGAATCACTACAAGAACGTTGCCAACCCACTGGACTACGGAACGGCGGCCACGACGGCTCTGGGAATCCCCGGCGTCAATCTGGACCTGTCCACTAGCGGCATCACCACGATCGACCTTGGGAACTACTCATCAGCGATGATCGGCACAGACTCGTCCTATCCGTGGAACCGGGGCGAGACCAACATCGACGTGGTAAACAATTGGACGAAGATCAAAGGAAACCACAGCCTCAAGTTCGGCGCGGACGTTCGTCGTGTCCGTGACGACTTGCTCCAGGGGAATACCTACGGAATGCGCGGCCTCATTAGTTTCCGTGATGGCCAGACTGCGCTCAAGGGCGGTTCGAACAAGACAGGCCAGGCGAACGATGTAGCCTCATTCCTGCTGGATATGCCCAACTCGATGGGGCGTGACGTTGGAGTCCAAGATGCGTCCTGGAGAGAGTCACAGGTCTTTGCCTATGGCCAGGATACTTGGCAGGCGACTTCAAGACTGACGCTGACCGCCGGATTGCGGTGGGAGCTCTATGTTCCACCCACACCCCGACGTGCCGGTGGTTTTTCCAACTACGATCCCAACACCAACTCGCTGATTGTTGCAGGTATCGGGACCAACCCTATGAACCTGGGGATGGAAACCCGCTTTGCCAACTTCGCTCCGCGCCTCGGCGCTGCATATCGTCTGAATGACCAGACGGTGTTCAGAATCGGTTATGGCATTAGTTACATGCCATGGCCCGACACCCTGGGCCGGTATGCGTTCAACTATCCGGTCAAGCAGAACAACTATTACAGCTCAACCAGCAGCTACCTGACAGCGGTGCTGCCCGACAACACTCCGGC
>Ga0126381_100006277_pt1 | contig 13134 bp, 10 predicted proteins | sample PanSoiMetPlot_28_FD_96465 | JGI IMG/M metagenome (GOLD analysis project Ga0126381, IMG submission 96465) | Tropical forest soil microbial communities from Panama - MetaG Plot_28 | ecosystem: Environmental > Terrestrial > Soil > Tropical forest > Bulk soil | place: Panama | collected 2016-02-17
GCCACCGGCGCCAATCATGGTATGGGCTTCATCAATAAAGAGAATGATCGGGGAAGGGGAAGACTTTACTTCTTCAATCAGGGTCTTCAGGCGGTTCTCAAATTCTCCCTTAATGCCGGCGCCAGCCTGAAGCAGCGCGAGATCGAGAGTGTGCACGCTTACGTTGCGCAGCGGCGGAGGAACATCGCCGGCAGCAACACGGGCAGCAAAACCTTCCACCACGGCAGTTTTTCCAACGCCGGCTTCACCGGTGAGGATAGGGTTGTTCTGGCGGCGGCGCATGAGAATATCAATGACCTGCCGAATCTCATGATCGCGGCCCAGCACCGGATCAATCTTTCCGCGGCGGGCGTTTTGCGTGAGATTCACCGTGTACTGATCGAGGCTGGGAGTCTTGCTGCTGACCGTGGGATGGCCGTTCCCGGATGCCTCGGGCTGAGAGTAATCAGCGGCAGGCAAGGCGGTCTCAGAGGACATCTGAGTCAAAGAGAAGAATTCTTGGGCCAGAGTCTCTACTGAGATGTTCTTCCACTCCGAACTGTTTTCACGCATCTGGCGAGCCAGGGGATCTGTGGCCAGCAGAGCCAGGAGCACGAAACCGGAGCGAATCTCGCTGGCGCCATAATTCAAGGAGCCAAGAGCCCAGGCTTCTTTCAAACATTGGAGAACGCTGGAGCTGATAGAGGGAGTGCGGGCGCTGCCGGACTTGAGCTTGTCCAGAGTGCGCGAGAGGTCCGACGTCAGGCGGGACTTGTCTGCGCCAAAGTGCCGGAGCAGGATGGGAAGATCGGTTTGCTGATCGTCGAGCAATTTCAGCAGGAAGTGCTCAATTTCCACGTAGTAGTGGCTGCGAGACGAGCAGATGACAGCCGCGGCGTTGAGCGCGTCGCGTGTGGCGCCGTTCAGCTTTCTGATCAATGCCTGGTTTATGCTCATAGGTTTACATCTGTAAAACGGTTTCAGCCGGATCGCGCTGCAAAGGCGCGTTTTTAATCCAGGTCATCCAGCCCAGCGCCAAGTTGTTTTCGCCATCTCCGGTCAATTGCAGCGATGGCGCTTCTTCCCGCTTGAGGACAAGCTGGACTTCAAAATCGACTTCGTTGGAATAGAACTTGAGAAGCGCCTTGAGCGCCAAATATCCTTTGCCCTGGGGAAGAAAATCCTGGTACTGACGACGCGTCAGCGGGCCCAGCTTGACCCGTACAGTCGATTGCTGGTCCCAGACTTCGTCACCTATCACGGTTCCTATTCCCAATTGCATGCTCGGAGTTTCGGTATCGTCGAAACGGGCCAGATTTGAATCACTCACCTTGATCCATTTGCCGACAAACTGCTCGATGATGACCGGAACCTGAAAATGGTCGTGTAAGAGTTGTTGCAAGCCCTGAGCCGATCGCGGATGCTGGCTCAACAGGCCGGAGTAGAAAGCCAAGGTTTCATCCTTCACCTGCTGGCGACGACCAAGACCCCGAGTGCGCAGGCCAATAAAACCGAGGAGCAAAGAGGTTAGCTGGTCGGCTTGCCGGCGTTCGGAGCGAGAGCGGCGCTGGCCCAGACGACGTTCGGGGGAATAGCCGTTCAACACCATGCGTCGTTCCGGCAACTGGCGGCGTTCGCGCGTGCGTTCATAACGCACCAGAAAGCGATATTTCTCCCAGGCCCGGTAGAAGAGGGAAATGATGCGATGGTTAAAGATATCGAGGAAGTCGCGAAGGGCGTAGTCCCTCTTTTTTGCGCGTTCGATGATGAGTTCGGTATAGGGATCCGGCAGAACGCCAACAGGGGAGCACAAACCCATGAAGTTCACGGTCATTTTTAATGGTTTTTCCGGCTGCTGCTCCAGAGATTGGATTTCACTGGCAGGAAAACTGAGGGAGGGATTGGCGGCGAAGCGGACGATCTCGGTCGAGGGATGGGCGAAGTGGCCCACCGGTTTGCGATCGGGCAACACGCGGCGCAGCAGACGCACAGCCTGAAAGAAGCCTACCTTGAACGGCTCGCGTTTGAGCAGCTCAAACAAGCTGAGGTCTACATCAGAATCGAATTGCCGGCCCGTGGTGGCCACTCTTCCAAGACCTCCTCTCTTTGCGCTGTGGTGACTACAAGCTGGGAAAAGCTGTTCATGGAGGCATAGAGTCCCAGGAATTTCTCCATGATGCTGGAGAAGAGAAAAGCGCCTCCTGACGAGAACTGTTCTTCATTCAATTCCATTTCAACTCGTATTCCGCGCGCCAGATTTGCACCTTCTCCGGAACGGACAAGTGCAAAGTGACGCTTGCTGCTGATATTGGTAATCCCATTGATCTGGTTGCGAAGATGAATCTGATCGAAAAAGTTATAAAGGCGGAGAATCTCCTGGAGAGCTTCCTTGCCGTCTTCCGTGAGCGACAAGTAGTTGAGGGAAAGCTGGGAGATCAGGTTCCACAGCACGGATTTTCCCAAAGGCGGCCGCAGGGTTGGAGTAAGACGACGAAGGGCCCTGATTTTTCCGATGGAAAATCCCTCCGGCTCAAAATCACCAGTTTCCAGGCCCACCTGGAGTTTGGAGGGAAGATCTGCGTTGGTGCAGGTGCAGCGCACGGAGATGGCGTGGGCCTCCGGGTAAACGGGATTTCCAGCGAGATCTACGAGGGATAGAAAGACCTCAGTGGGAAGATCGTCGCTGATTTCTGAACTCCTTCTGCTGGTGTGCCAAAACACCGCATTGTGCAATCCGGCGGAGGCATGGCGGAAAGAATGAAATGGTTGAAAGGGTTCGAATTCGCGGGTGCGAAGGTTTTGGGCCGTGACCTCGTCTACAGAAAAAACTTCCATGACTTTTGACCGGCGGCGATCGGGCACAACCAGATGTTCGAATCTGGTGTGATCGACGGCGATGGGTTCGGCAGCCTGGGGGAAAAGATTCACAATCGGAGTGCAACCCAGCCTGAATGTGCTACCGGAGACACCGGATTCGAGCAGGCGTTCCCGCTCGGGCCGCTCGAAGGGGGAGATCAGGAAGATGATTTCCGCTTTGGAGCCACATTCGATGCCAGATAGTTGATCGAGGCCTTCGAGATCGAGAAAGAGAAACTTCTCCGGAAAGGCAAAATATTCCTGTAAAAGGCGGTAACCCAGGAAGGAGCGGCCGCTGTAAGGAATAATGTCTTCATTCTCCCCAAATCCGACGGGTTTGAGGCAAGAAGGGGGGAGGGAAATTTCCGAGCGGCCGGGCTTCTGTTCAGGATCGCGGACGATTATTTTGGACAGCAGCCTCATGGGGAATGCAGAAGAACTCTTTGCAGAATTCTTGAGCAAAAGTTCGTAAAGAGTGTTGGACACCACGCTGTCTCCGCCAGCGAGATAGAAGCGGAGAGAACGGATTTTCAAGGCGGAGAAGCTGATATCCGGCAGGCATTGAAGCGAGACCTTGAGTGCAGCCGCAGCTCCTTGTGTAGAAGCGGGAGAGAGGCCTGCTTCCTCCGCGGGAATCCATTCGGCTTTGGTCAACTCGATTGGCCACACTGTGGTTTCATAGGCAGTGCGGAAGCGGCACTGGATTCCGCTTGCGCGGTGCGAATGCAGCACGGAGTGGCGGGGAATGGTGAGAACCGTGGAAGGCTTGCCTTGCTCGGGATGGAGTTCGAATTCGACCACAGTCATGGAAGGAACAGGCCGCAGATAATGGGGGTAAAGAGCTTCGAGCACTGCGGTACTGATTTGCGGGAAGTCGTCGTCCAGCTTCAGGTGCACACGGGCGGCAAGCAGAGCGAAGCCTTCTAAGAGGCGTTCGACGTGCGGGTCCTCACAGCGGTCGGGCTCGAGAAGCAATTGGCGAGCACGAGAAGGATGCTCACGCGCGAACTCCGCCCCGGTCTGCCTCAGAAACTGAAGCTCACGTTCGTAATACTTGAGCAGATCCTCGCGTACAGTCGTCAACGCTACTTCACCTCATACTTGCCATTGGCGCCCAAGACGGTATCGAAGCAGATTTCTTCCGGCGCAGGTTCGCTCATGAGAACGCCACTGATCCTGAAATCCAGCGAATGATAGACGCCTGTAGGCAAATCAACTTCAATTTGAACGTCCTTGAGACGCCGGTCGAATATCTCTACGCTTCTTTGCATGACACGGCGGAGCGTTTCCTGGTCCCTCTTAATCGTGGGGTTAAGCGCGGTGATGTCTGGCAACCCGTAAGCGTAGACACTGGAGGCAAGCTCGGGGCAGGAATCCACGCCCGCCTCCACGCTTTGGCGCGTGTTGAAGAGCCATTCCACATCGCGCTTGACGGATTTCAAATAGCGATTATCCGAGCTTCGTGGAACAGCAGGCGTTGTGACCGGTCCGGAGCGGACAGGGAGATCGTCCTGGCAGAGCCGATCAATGATCGAGAGCAACGGCTCGGTTTGGACTTGTGACCGCGACAAGGACTTCCTTTCCTTTATGAAGCCTGGAGCTGCAATGCCATTGTTGGACGCAGGCGGCAGAGCAGGTTGTAAATCTGTGAACGCTGCTGCGGGTCCTGTGAAGTGCTGTCAATGCACTGAACCAGCATAGCCAGCGGAGGAACCAGAAAATCTGCGCTCTCCCAATCGAGTAACTGACGGCGCTCAATTTCAGAGAACAAGTCGTGCAAGATTGGATAAGCAATGGCAGCTTGCCCGGTTTCCATGCAAAGCTGAGAAATCTGAAGACGACGCACGAATTTTTCTCTAGCTGAACCATCTCCTGAAGTCTGGCGGTACAGAGACTCGATAGCCTCGGCGAGGCGGCCATCTCTGGCCAGCTGCATGGCCGCTGCAAATTCGCTGCCGGTTCCATTTTGAGATTCATCGTGACTTGTGTTTACCGCCAGCGGAATGGCTATCTGGCGCTCGACCTTTGTCTCTTGTCCAATGACATGTTCGCGAATCCAGGTTTTGGTTTCAGAGTTGGCGACCGGCGTGTCATCATTCAGCACCCAGTCCGTCATTCCAGGAAAGTCGGAAAGCAGCGCCTTGAGCTCGGAGCAGATCGCCCGGGCTGCCGCGGAAAAGGAGAGTTCAATGCATGCGTTCCAGGCGTAGCGGTGCACATCGAGCCAGGCGCGTCCGCAAGGGGAGAGAACCACCGATTCAGCAGCCGCCAACAGCTCTTCCCATTCGCACTCCTGGTGCAGACGTCTCAAATTCTGCCGGGTTTCGGTGGAGGGCGCTACCAACAACTGCGGATCAGGGCTGTCACCAGCGGAGCGCAATTCTCCCCAGCGCAATGAGCGGGTGAGCAGATAAGGCGCGACCGCGGAAGGATCGAGCTTACGAAGATATTCGGTGATGCGTCCAAGGTTGGCTATGGCGCTCTCGAGACTGCCGGATGTGGCGGTCGAGGTCTGCACGCCTGGATCGGACCAGGGCTTTTCTTCAGCAGCAAGTGCAGTGGCCGGCGCGGGAATTTCTTGTGGCTCTTGCGCATTTTTCTGGCGAAGAAGAACGTTGCCGGTTTGCTGAAGCTCTTCCAAAACTTTCGTCAGCCGGGAAAAACTGGGCGCAACGTCTCCGTATTTTTCGCGGCAAAAGGCATCCAGTGCGGCCAGGGCCCGGCGCGAGTTTTCCAGGTGCGCAGAAAGCTGGAGATAAAAATCCCTGGGCGTAGAACGGACGGAAGCATCGAACTCTTCCGGAGCGAGTTTGCCAAACTTGATGTCTTCATCGCGCTTTGCGCGTTTGTTTTCATTGTCAGCGACGGTCGATTCGTAGCCCACCGCCCGGGATTCTTTGTATTTAAGCCAATCGAAGCCGTTGGCAGTGAGCGGAACTCTTCGCAAAAGGCGATCGCAACAACTGGCAAACCACTCCTGAGGCGTGGCACGAAGTTCCGGATTGCCGTCCTCCAATTCAGGATAAAGAGTGTCCCAGAATTGGAGTTGCAGGTTATGAAAAAGCTGGAGACACTCCGGCACAGCGGCCAGACCTTCGCGATGAACCAAGGCTTCTCCCAGCCAGGCTGCAAGCTGCAGATCTTTGCTTTTGGCGGCCAGAGAATCGCCGGCCAGATTGGCGACGGTGGCAAAATCTGCCTTCTTCAGTTCGCGCTGCCAGCCACCCGGGGGCGCGTCATCTTCTTCCTGGGTGCGAGCTTCCCTGATTTTGTCGTAAAGGGGAGAGTAGCGCAGGTCCTCGCCTTTGGGGTTAGCAAGCGGATTGAGAAGATCATCACGCAGAAGCGACACGTGCTTCCCCCGTTAGAGCAGAGAATTCCACTCTCCCGAGTTCCAGAATCGGAACTTCCTGATCATCAATGAGAAACATTTTCTGGCCGAAGGGAACGTAATCCGAACCCGGTCCGTTTTCCCAGACGGTGCAGCGTCCGAGGCGAACAAGATCATCACTGTGGTTCCAGGAAGAAGGAGCCAGGACTGGCAAAAAAACTTCTCCTAATCCCATGGCGCGGTAAGCCGCTTTGGGAGTAACAATGGCGGGCGTCCACAGCAGGTCGCGCAGCCGTTGGGGTGGTGGGACTACGATGGAGGCAATCTGGTCGAGCGCGATCCAGGTGTAGCTGCCAGCCACAAACACTTCCAGCGATCTTCCAATTCTGCTGTCGGCATCGGAAAAGCCGGTAAAAAAAGCCCCATTGCGTATACCAGCAGGCCGGGTGTTGGCCCTGGCCGGAGGGTAGGTGCGATCCGCAAACATTTTCTGCCGCACGCGCTCAGCCTGAATGGCAGAACGATAAACAATGGCCCCGACTTTGGCCGCCGGGTTGGTGTCTGCCAGAATATCCAAGTGCTTTGCCGCGCGGTCATATTCGCCTGCAAAGCAGAGGAGTTCAAACAGAAAAGTCCGGCGCTTGGCATCCTGAGGATGGTTGCGGACCTCTTCGCCAAGCGCGCGGACTGCTTCCTGCAGCTTTCCAGATTGGAAAAGCTCGATGCTGGTCATAGGAAATTTATAGTGCTTTGTTCTGTTTGAGGTCGTAGCCGCTCTTGACTACGCCAGCAAGGCTGCCATCCTGTTTCTGTTCCTTGTATTCAACCTCGATTTTTCCGAAGTTGATTGAGATCTCCTCCACCGGCAATTGACCGTTGCCGGAGGTGTGATAGCCGGAGACCAGCAGATCAGAGAGAGTAATTTTCAAATATTCCTGTTGCTCCTTGCCCGCCTTGCGCGCGAACAAGGTGCCTTTGGGAATGTGTTCGCCATTGGCGCAGGCCAACAGCAGCTTGGGAGTTGCTTTGTCGACGAATTTGACAAAGTGAAAGTCTTCAGCCTGGACCTTGCCGGCGCCGCTGCCGCCGCCAATGCTGGCAGTACCTCCCTGAGTAGCGCCGAAAGACCATGACAATAATTGAATGTCTCCTCTATGAGCAGAGTCCATGCTTTCACCCTGGATTCCGTCAAGTTTCAAAAAGTAATCCACCGTGCCGCCGATTGCATGAGCAGCCGTTGCCATACTGAAATCCTCCTTATCAAACTATGGGGACCCGAAATGAACTACTGGGATAGACCTTGGCCCGAGAAACTATTTCCGCACTGACTCTGGCAGCTCGGCCACGAGACGAAGCGACCCGGTCAGCTCATCGAGTTGAAAGTGTGGCCGCAGAAATGCGGTGGCGCGATAAACGCCGGGTTTACCCGGCACTTCATCTACTTCGATATGCGCCTCGCGCAGCGGGTGTTGTGCTTTGACTGACTGCGTGGCTGTATCGTCCGCAGTAACATATTGGGAAATCCAATTGTTCAGGAAGCGCTGGCAATCGGTGCGCGAGATAAAGCTGCCAAGCTTGTCGCGCATCATCGCCTTGAGATAATGGGCGAACCTCGACATAGCAAGGATGTAAGGCAATTGTGCTGAAAGGCGGGCATTGGCATTGGCGGAATCGAGGTTGTAATCCACCTTGGGCTTGTTGCAGCTCTGGACGCTGAAAAATGCGGCCTCGCTGGTGTTTTTACGGTGGACCAAAGCAATCAGGCCCTGCTCAGCCAGCTCTTTTTCTCTACGGTCCGTGATCGCCACCTCGGTGGGGCACTTCATGGCCACGTCGCCCTTTTCGGTACGGAAGGTGTGGGTGGGTAGGTCCTCAACCAGGCCACCACCCTCCACGCCGCGGATGGCAGCGCACCAACCGAACTTGCCAAAGGCAATGGTCAATTTGGCCGCCAGTGCATAGGCAGCGTTTCCCCAAAGATATTGCTTGTGAGTGCGTCCATCGACGCCCTCCTCATAGTTGAATTCCTCGATGGTTCGTACGCCGGTGGCGTAGGGCAAACGCAGCAAAACACGCGGCATGACCAACCCGACATAACGGGAGTCCTCGGAGCTGCGAAAGGCTTTCCAGCGCGCATATTCTGTGGAGTCGAAAGCCCTTCCGATATCGGTAAAGCCACCCAGGGCCGTGAAATCCTCCTTGAGGTTCAACATTTCCGGGGCGGCAGCGGAGATGAACGGAGCATGGGCCGCAGCCGCAACCTGGGAGATCTTTTCCAGGAGCTCGACATCTTCGCCGATTCGTCCGAACTCGAAGTCTCCCACGAGGGCGCCGAAAGGGGCTCCACCAAAGACACCAAATTCCTCCTCGTAGACCTTCTTGAACAACGCGCTCTGATCAAATTCCGGGGCGCGTTGAAGGTCGCGAAGAAGTTCCCGCTTGGTGACGTTAAGCACCTTGATTTTTAGCCGTTCGCTGGTCTCGCTCTGGTCGAGCAGGTACCGGAGTCCTCGCCAGGAGGCTTCCAGTTTTTTGAAGTCCTGGTGATGAAGAATCTGGTTGACCTGGTCAGAAATCATCTTGTCGATTTGGGCGATGCGCGCACTCAACGCGGTGTCTGTGTCCGTGTCTTTGGATACCTTCATCTCACGCGTTGAAAGCTGGGAGAGAAGTTCCTTGATCAAGGCTTTGCCCCGGGACTCGTCGCTGAATCGGCCCTCAGCTACGATCCGGTCGAGCAAATTGCCTGTTTTCTGCTCCTCGGTAATAGCGGGTGCGGGCGCCGCAGCTTTCCTGGGTTCAGGCATGATCGTCTCCCTTCTCAGTCAGTTCTTTACTTACCTGTTGTTGCTGTTCCGGGTTGCGAAGAAGTCTTTGCAACATATCTTCGAATTCCGGATTCCCCTGGAGGCTACCGCGCAAATCCGCGAGTTTGGTGCGCAATTCCAGCCACTCCCGAATAGGCCCGATCTTCTGCGCAACCTGTTCCGGATCGAAGTCAGTTAATTTCTCAAAGTCCAACTGAACGCTCAGTTCAGGTTCCGTGGCATTGGCAAGCATGTTGGGAACCTTGAATGCGACGCGCGGATTCATCTTGCGCAGAACTTCATCGAAATTATCAGGATTAATCTCGACAAATTCTCTGCTTCGCAACTGTTCTTTCGCTGGGTGACCGCCGAAGTCTCCGAGCACTCCCATCACGAAAGGCAGTTCTTTGTTTTCAATTGCGTCGCCAATTTCAACGTTGTAGGTGATATGTACTCTGGGTGGACGGACCCGGGAGAGTTTTTCCTGCACACTTTCCTTTGCCATAAGGGCACTCCGATCTGATGCAGGGCAACCTGCATCCAATAGATCACGGTCAGGATAATCGCGCCTGGCAAAAAGCTAGGGGGTACTTTTTGCACCAAAGAGTGTGGAATCCTGAGAGACGCGGTAGAAGGTAGCACCAGACTTCCTTCCCGTCAAGTTATTATCATTGCCGAACTAGTTGTTCTAAATCAGTTCCCACAAATGAATAGTGATCAGAAATTGAAAACCGTTACACCCACAAATTAAATTCTTGATTAAAAACCTTTAATGTAAGCCGCTCTTCGTTTACCTTGTAGGTATCATGCCGTACGCCATTTATTAACTATAAGGTTAATCCTTCAGGACGGTTTCGAGAATCTTACTTGGATTCAAGACCAAAGCTGACTATACTCTGCCAGCTCTTGTTCTCTGAGAGTCAAAGTTGGCAGCGGAATTCGAAATGAAGCAACTACAACATGTTGTGTGGTCGAAAGGTGTCTTTTTGACGCCTCAGCATCTGCAGACACAAGACCGTTATGTGGAAGATACATTACAGTTTCAGCTGGATTGTTGTGGTTCACATTTGTGGGGTTTTTCGCAGTTGCAGATCGATGCCAAGAAGCTGATGGATGGCCAATTCTGCATTCTGCAGGCCACGGGTATATTGCCGGACGGCATGCTTTTTGACATACCGGATGCAGATGCTGCGCCTCCCGTGCGAACCATCCATGAGCTTTTCAGCAATGGACAACAGCGGTTGAAGGTTTTTTTGAGCGTGGCGGCGCAGAGAGAGAATGAAACGAACCTGGAACGCAGGCAAGAAACGAAGGCGCGGTTTGTACCCGAAGTGCGCATGGTGAGGGATGACAATTCCGGAGCTGCCGATAAGCCCATAGAAGTTGCCCGCAAGAATCTGAAGCTGCTTCTGGAAGACGAAAACCAGGAAGGCAACACAGTGACGCAAATAGCCTGCGTGGTTAAGACATCCACGGGAGTGTTTGAGTTGGATAAGGACTTTGTGCCGCCGCTGCTGGACATCCATGGAAACGCCAGGCTGCAAGGATGGCTGCGGGGACTGGTGGAAACGCTGGCAGCGCGCAGTTCGCAGATTGCGACCACGCGGCGGCAGAAGAACCAAAGCCTGGCTGATTTCACGGCGTCGGATATTGCTAATTTCTGGTTACTCTATACGATCAACCAGCACCTGCCGCTGTTTCGGCATTTGCTGGAACGGCGCACAGTTCATCCGGAAGAACTGTTCAGCGCCCTGCTGTCGCTTGCCGGTGTGCTGACAACATTTTCCACCACGATTGCACCGCGTGACCTGCCTCAATATGAGCACGAAGAATTGGGGAAGTGCTTCCAGGACCTGGAGAGCAAGATCAGGATCCTTCTGGAAACAGTGGTTCCGGTGAATTTTGTTGCTATTCCTTTGAAACAAGTGCAGCCATCCATTTACACCGCAGTAGTCGAGGACGACCGCTATTTACGGGATTCCAGGCTGTATCTTGCAGTGAGTGCAGCAGTCGAAGATGCTGAGCTTGTCTCCCGAGCTCCCGGGTTGATGAAGGTGGGGGCAGCTGGCCACGTGGAGCAAATGATCCGCCAGGCGCTGCCAGGTTTAAAAATGACATATGTGTCGAATCCGCCATCGGAAATTCCAGTGAAGCTGAGATACAAATATTTCAGCCTGGAATTGGCAGGCAAGGTCTGGGAGGGGATTCAGCGGGGCAGAAACCTGGGCGTCTATGTGCCCATGGAGCTACCCAATCCTCAGATGGAATTAATCATTTTGCTGCCACAGAGTCAGAAACGTTAAAAAATTGAACTCCGGTCTGCTATCGCGACAAGGCAATAATCAAGATGAGAATCGAGGTCAAGAAGAGCAGGATGTTCAGCCCAATGATCAAAGGCAAGTACGCGATCCACCTTTGTTCGGTGGTGGTCGGCGAAGTTTGGAGCTGTGGGAGAGAAGAAGAGCTGACAGTGGGAAATGAGGGCGTCTGAGACCAGCCCACCGGGCTGACGGAAGGCATGGGCACAGATACGGACTGCTGCGGAACATACACGGGCGGGTAAATGGGAGACGGCACACTGGCTACAGGCCACGACGGCATGACGGGTGGCGAAGCAGAGGCCGGCGTTGCTGGTGGAGGATTATTTTGAGCGGCGTGATTATGTTCTGTGCCTTCTGCGGCCGAGCGCTGAGCCGAAGCATCAATCACTCGCGTAAATGCACTCGGACCACTCATTGAAACGAGCGGATCGGTAGCTGATTGCGGCGAAAAGAGCCTTGTAGCTTTTTGTCCTCTGACATTTTGTGGAGAAGTTCCGAAAGGAACTGACCCGCTGTTGCTCTCCTCCAGATTTACGTCCTTCTGCTGAGCGGCCGGAAACTCTGGAGATAAATGCTGTGTGTTGGCTGGAGCCGGCCTGCCGACACTGCCAGTTACGGGAAATTCGGTGGAAGGCAAAGGAGCCTGCTGACTCTCGAATTGATTGTTAAAGAGCCTCGAGAAAGTATCGGATTGGGGATTGATTGGTTTGAGAGGAACCTGGCTGAATAAGTCACTTAGTGTGCCCGCATCGGGCTCGTGAACCCCATGCTCAGCCAGAGGATGGTCTTCATTCAATCCTCGGGGTGGAAGATCAGCATTTAAAGAACCTTGCGGCTGGTCTGTGAGCGGAGGTGGTCCAGAAACGGGATTGGTTTGAGGACTCTCGCCTGTTTGGGTTTTTCCCAACTCCATGCCAAAGAAAAATCGTGTAAACTCGCCTGGCCGCTTCGGTTTGGTAGTGGGATCGGAGCTGCCCAGCAACTCTTCCTGCTCGTCCCGTTTTTCATCACCTAAGGCCAAATTTGAACCTCGAGAGCTGCGCCCTTTGAATCCCAGTCATTATTGGCACGGAAGGTAAGACCTAGGGGTTCGCGTAAGTATTTCGTATGTATTGACGAATAGCTTACTCCCTTTGTTCTTGACAGTAAAGACAGTTCGCGCATACCATACAGCGCCGAAAAGGTTCCTGTCGCAACTTGCCCGTTTCATACTGTTCCTGCCGGCTCCGTGGCTGGAACTGGAGTGAAGCCTGGAAATCCGAGCTATGAAACTGTTGTCCCGCGTAGTTTGGTCGGAAGGGATGTATCTGGCCCCGCACCATTTCCAGGTTCAAAGCCGATACTTCGAAGATTCAATTCGTTTTGTGATTGAGCATGCGTGGTTTGAGCCATGGGGGCTGGTCACGCACCAGTTGGACGAACACGCCATCGAGAATGGATGTGTTGCCTTGCTGAACGCTCAGGGAATGTTTGAAGACGGGCTTGCATTTGCCATGCCGGGTTGCGATCCTCTTCCCCCTGCCCGCGACTTGCGTGATCTTCTCGCGGCCACAGTTCAGGACATCCTGGTTTTTCTGGCAGTTCCCAAACGCAAGGATGGCGGTGGCAACTGCCTCATGAATGGCGACAAGAGTCACAGCCGCTATCGCGCGGCAAACCGGCCTGTTCGCGATGTCAATAACGGTTCAGATGAAAAGGATGTCATGGTCGGGGAAAAGAACATCGCGCTGCTGACGGAAAAGGAGCTCAATTCCGACTTGTTGACGATTCCTGTAGCTCGCATCCAGAGAAATTCGGATGGTGTTCTGGGCTACGATCCGACTTTTGTTCCTCCCTGCAC
>Ga0126381_100006278_pt1 | contig 13132 bp, 13 predicted proteins | sample PanSoiMetPlot_28_FD_96465 | JGI IMG/M metagenome (GOLD analysis project Ga0126381, IMG submission 96465) | Tropical forest soil microbial communities from Panama - MetaG Plot_28 | ecosystem: Environmental > Terrestrial > Soil > Tropical forest > Bulk soil | place: Panama | collected 2016-02-17
GGGAGGCATGCAATAGCCGGCCTTAGCCAATGAGTGTCGGCTGCGCGCCACCTCGCTTGTCTACGGGGTGGCGTTGTTTTTTTATGCGTGCTTGTCAAGCAGGTCTGCCGCTGGGATTGCCGCGATGTTCCCCTCGGAGGGCTGCTGATCCGTCCGTCGCTAATCAGTTCAGCATTTAACGGGGCACGGCTTGCGGGGTACAAGCCATGAAAGACCCTCCCGGCGCGCGTCGCGTAGAGCGGCGCCAGCAGTCCCGAGGACCGGGATGGGGCTAAGCCTCTGGCAATCTGGGGGTCCGAATGGATGTGCCCAGTGGTAGAAATATCATTCGCGCCGCGGTGCACTCCGCGATCCTATTTTGTGCCACGCCGGCGACTCTGAGCTTAGCCAATATTCCGGGAGGCGGGACTGACACCGGGCCGGACGTCAGCCTCATCGACAACGGCAGCACGGTCGTTCTCGACAACGGAACGGTGACCGCAACCATCGTCAAGACGAATGCAAAGGTTGCCTCGCTTCTCTATCAGGGCTTTCAGATGGTGGCGACGGATCGTCAAATCTACTTCAGCATGGATGGAGGCTCCAGCTATGAACAGCCCACCAACTGCGTCTACTCAGTGAAAAGCTGGACGCCGGACCTTGTCGACATCTCGCTGAAACATTTTTACACGACTCAACCACACAAGTTCGACATCGACATTCACTACGTGCTGCGGCGCGGCAAGTCCGGTCTCTACGTCTATGCAATCCTCGATCATCCGTCCAGCTACGGAGCGACCGCCGTGAGCGAGTGGCGAATGGTTTGGTGGATGCCGCACGACTCGACCAATTTCTTGATGGAGAGAATCTACGTCGACGCGCTGCGGAACTGGGAGATGCCAAATGTGTATGACTTGAGCCAGGCTCAGTCGACTTCGATCGCGGAAATCATCTACCTGACAACCGGAGTCCGGGCGGGAAAATACGACTGCAAATACGAGTACGCGGTCGGCTATGCGGACGTCGGCACTTACGGTCACGCGAGCAACGTCAACAACGTCGGTGCGTGGCTGGTCTTTGGCAGCCAAGAATTTTTTAACGATGGTCCGACCAAACAGGACCTCGCCCCGGCGTCCGGCATCATTCATATGCACTTCGGAAGGAATCACTACAACGGATCCAGCATCAATGTCGCCGATGGAGAATCCTGGAGTAAAATCTTCGGGCCGTATCTGCTGTACATGAACAGCGACCCTCAGGGGGCGGACGCGCTGTGGGCGGACGCGCAAGCGCAGGTGAGCGCGGAAGCCGGTGCCTGGCCTTACTCATGGCTCACCGACAACGAGCTGTATCCTCTCCAGGCTGACCGCGGGACGATCAGCGGAAGGTTCGTCGTTTCGGATCCGCTCAAGCCGGATGTTACCGGCGCCGGCGCTTGGGTCGGCGTTGCCCAACCCGATCCGGGAGGGAGCTGGCAATTCGAGGCAAAGCACTACCAGTATTGGGTGAAAACCGACGTGGACGGAGGCTTCACCATTCCGAACGTACGGCCTGGTACCTATACGCTCTATGGTTTCGTCACCGGCGCGGTCGGTGAGTATTCGCAAACAGATGTATCAGTGGATGCCGGGCAAACGACGTCCTTGGGCGACGTAGTTTGGACGCTGTTTCATCCGGGAAACAGCATCGCATGGGAAATCGGAATCCCGGATCGAAATTCGACCGAATTTCGGCATGGGAATGATTATTTCGAGCCATTTCTATATCAGCAGTTTGCCGCGGAGTTCTCCGGTCCGCTCGAATACACGGTCGGCGTGAGCGACTGGAGCACGGACTGGAATTACGCGCAGACGCATTCGATCGAAGCAGGCACGAATTGGAAATGGCGGATCAATTTCAATCTGGACAATGTGCCGGACGGCAATGCTACTTTGACGATCGCCTTCGCTGGCAGTGACCACGCAAGGATTGAAGTCTACGTGAACGATGAATCTCACGCGATGGCCAGTTTCTATCCTAGCGATGGCGGCGGAAACGCGCTGATTCGGGAGGGAAGCCACGCCAAATACAGCGTTTCCTATGTAACCGTCCCCACCGCGCTGCTCAACTTAGGAGCGAACACGATCACGCTCGTTCAAGGTTCGACTGGCCACGTGATGTACGACTATCTGAATCTTGAAATGCCCTGAGTGAGACCCAGCATGCTAAATCCAACCGCCCGTGCTCAGCGCATTCGCGAACGGGTGGTGTCATCAATGAGCTCGATTCGGTTGCCGAATGGATCGTCGACGTGGCAACGCCGGACTCCGGGCACTTCATCCGTGAAGCGAACTTCGCCGCCCGCTGACTGGATTTTCGCGCACAGAGCATCGAGGCCGCGAACGAGCAGCGCCGGATGCGCCTTTCGCGCGGGACGAAAGCTCGATTCGCTGCCCAGGTGCAGCTCGACGTGGGGGCCTCGGAACCAGCAGCCACCGCGGGCGGCCATCGCCGCCGGCTTGGCGACCCGATCCAGCCCGAGTACACCCGAGTAGAATCGCTCCGCTTCAGCCTCGCCGCCCACGGGCATTGCGAGCTGAACGTGGTCGATTCCAACGATGTCGAACTGCTGTTCGCTGCTCATGCGGTCCGTGCTTGTGTTTAACACGTTGGGCGTTAAGCCTGACATTCAAGTTTCGGCCGACGATGCCCTCAAGGCGGCAAGCCTATTGTCCCTCCGAAAGTTGGCCAGCAATGATGCGCCACCCGCGTTGCAGCACGAAAGAAGGAACGCGCTCGGCGAGCTCGAAAAACAAGTGGGAGAAAGCCTTCTCCGACGAAATCCGGGAACGGCTGACCGCTGACCGGGGTCAAGTGACCCGAGCGCCCACGCACCGCCACCGCGGGGTGATCAGCGGGGACGGAGGCGGCGCTCCCTCCAAGGTCGCGCCCAGCCCGCGGCGAACCGGACCGGTGTCGGACCATCGGCTGTCTGGGTTAGCGCAGCGCCCTCCGGCACTGGCTCGAGGCTTTGCTCTCCTGGGCTTTGAGGCAAAGGTAGATTTGCCCTCCTCCCGGCCTCATGCCCGGGCAGAGCCGGTCGATGTCGCCGGCGCACTGATCCCAGAGCTGCTGCGACTTCTCCGCCACCTCGGATGCCTTGTCCCGGCACGTCGAGGACAGATCGCTCCACCGCGACCAGAGGCAGACGCGGATCCGATCGCCCCCGGGTGCCACGTTGTAGCAGTACTGCCAGATGTCGTTGGCGCAGGCGAGCGAGATCTCACGCGAGAGGTTCTGGATGCGTTGAATGTCCTGCTGGCAGGCGCTCGAAAGATCCTTCCAGCGCGTTTGCAGGCAGGTGAGCACCCGTCCTTCGCCGATGGGAATACCCGCGCAGAACTGCTCGGCATCCTTGAGGCACGCCGAGTCCGCGCGTGCGGTGAACGAGGCCGTCGCGAGCGCGGCAGCAAAAAGTGCGATCAGCGATGCGCGAGGGTTGGTCCTGGACATGGGTGTTCCTCCGTCGAGTGAGCCAGTTTGGCCTCGAGGAATACTCTCTGTTGAGGTGGATCAACAGCGAGAAGGCAGCCATTGGAGTGAAATTCACCAAGGCTCGAATCGACGCGCGCCGTTCAGGCAGTATAAGTAGCTGAAGAGTTTCACCGGCCCCGTAGCTCAGGTGGATAGAGCGGCGGTTTCCTAAACCGTAGGTCGCGTGTTCGAGTCACGCCGGGGTCACTTTGCGTTGCTGAACCGATGAGCTCGGGCATTCCAGAAAACGTTCGCAAGACTGTCATTCCATCGGCTGTGCTGGAGGTGCTGTCGCGCCTTCAGAAGCACGGATTTCAGGCGTTCCTGGTCGGTGGCTGCGTCCGCGACATGGTTCGAGGGGAGCAGCCCACCGACTATGACGTGGCGACGGACGCGCTCCCCGATGAGGTCGAGCGATTGTTCCGCAAGGTGGTCCCCACCGGGAAGCAGCACGGAACCGTCACCGTGCTGACCAAGGGGCCGCCGGTGGAGGTGACGACGTTCCGAACAGAGGGTGCCTACCTGGACGGTCGCCGCCCCTCGAGCGTGGAGTTCCTCGCGAACATCGAGGACGACCTCTCGCGGAGGGACTTCACCATCAATGCGATGGCGTACGATCCAATCCACGGGGACCTGCGCGATCCGTTCGGCGGCCAGCGCGACCTATTAGCGCGCGTCGTGCGCTGCGTGGGCGACCCCGATGCGCGCTTTCGAGAGGACGGCTTGAGGTCCCTGCGCGCGGTGCGCTTCGCCGCGGTGCTCGGACTGACGATCGATCCATTGACCGCGGCGGCGATTCCCCGATCGCTGCCGACTTTTCGAAAGATCGCGATCGAGCGCATCCGAGAGGAATTCTCGAAGTTGCTCCTCTCGTCGCGCCCTCGCTTCGGCATCGAGTCGCTCCGAAGCGCGGGGCTGCTGGAGGTCTTCCTGCCCGAGGTTCTGGAGGGAGTCGGGCAGGAGCAATCGGATGCCTACGCAGACGACGTGTTCGGGCACGCCATCGCCACTGTCGAGGCTGCGCCTGCAGACCTCGTGGTGAGGTTGGCCGCACTCTTGCACGATGTGGCAAAGCCGAGGACTGCAGATCCGAAGGCGAGCAATGAGTTTCCGGGCCACGAAATCCTCGGCGCGGAGATGGCGAGTGGTATTCTGGAGCGGCTTAAATTTCCGCGGAAGACCATCGATGCAGTCGCCGGCCTGGTGCGTCACCATCGGCTCGATCATTTGCCCGACGCTTCCGATGGCGACCTGCGCCGTTTTCTCGCGGCGGTGGGCGTCGAGAATATCGAATTTCAGCTGGCTCTCGCGGAAGCGAACTGGAGAGGGCGCGGAAAGGGCGTCGATCAAGCAATGGGGAAGCTTTTGCGGCTTCGCTCGCGAATCGGACGGATTTTGTCCGCTCACCCGCCGCTCGATGCAAAGGCACTGGCCCTGGATGGCAACGAAATCATGGCCGTGCTTGGCATTGGCCCGTCGGCTGCCGTGGGCGAGGCGAGCCGGTTTTTGCTCGACCGTGTTCTGGAGAGTCCAGAACTGAACACTCCAGGCGCGTTAGCGGCGCTCCTCCGGAAGTGGGCGCAGTCCAAGTCCAGCTGAAAATTGTCCACAAAGTTGTCCACAGACCTTTCCACGCAAAGCGCGTTTTGCGCTCTTGTACTTCGGATCAATCCATCTCAATCGCTCCGAGTATGGGTTTCGGAAGAGATATCGGCAGATTGCGAATGCCTTGGCCCACGTCGCTCCACTCTGTAATTTCCGGCAGAGCGCCGCTGTCCAGGGAGCGGCACATGTGGACAAGCTGTGGCGGGCGATGCGTTTCGGGGCTCGAGCGCAACCGGCGAAAAAGGCCGGTGTCACCAAAGTGTGTCGATTCTGTGCGCGAGTCCGTGTACTAGAGAACACAATGAGATTCGTCGTCGCGATGAGCGGCGGAGTCGATTCCTCAACTGCAGCCGCGCTCCTCAAGGAGCAGGGTCACGAGGTGATCGGCATTACGCTGCGAGTTTGGTCCTACGAGGGAGCCGCCCGCTGCGGCAGCTGCTGCAGTCCGGAGGACATCGACGATGCCCGGGCAGTCGCGCAGAAGCTCGGCATTCCCTTCTATGTGGCCAATGTCGAAGACCTCTTTCGCGACCGAGTGGTGCGCCCCTTCGTAAATTCTTACCTCGCTGGCCGAACGCCGATCCCATGCGTGGCCTGCAACCGCGACGTGAAATTCGGCTTCCTGCTGAGCCGCGCCCGCTCCCTCGGCGCGAGGTTGGCAACCGGCCATTATGCCCGCATCGAGAGCGATTCTGCCGGCCTTCACCTCTGCCGAGCGAAGGACGAAGCGAAGGACCAGAGCTATTTCCTTTTTACACTGGGGCAGGCGGAGCTGGCAGACGTGGCCTTCCCAATCGGCGAGCTCACCAAAGCCGAGGTGCGCGCCGTCGCGCAGAAGCACGAGCTGCCGACCAGCCTCAAGCCGGAGAGCATGGAGATCTGCTTCGTTCCGGACGGGGATTACGGCGGCTTCGTGGAGAGGATTGCCGGACCTCAGCCGTCGGGAGAGATCGTCGATCGCGCAGGCAATGTCCTCGGCACGCACGCGGGGGTTCATCGCTTCACGGTCGGACAGCGACGCGGCCTGGGCGTGTCGGCCCGCGAGCCGCTCTTCGTGCAGCGGATCGAGGGGGAGCACCGGAAAGTCGTGGTCGGTCCTGCGAGCGAAGCGGAGCGGAGCTCCTTTCGAGTGATCGATCCTCATTGGGTTTGCGATACGCCGGCGCCGGATACGCCCATCTGGGTGAAGATCCGGCATCGCCATGCCGGCGCCCTCGGCCGAGTTCGACTCGAGCCGAAGGGCTTCGCCACAGTCCATCTCGATGCGCCAGCGAGGGCGGTCACGCCCGGGCAGGCGGCAGTCTTCTACGATGGCCAGCGCGTCCTTGGCGGCGGCTGGATTTCCTAAACACTCAACTGCCCCTCGGCGGTGCTCGGGGGGAAAAAGAAAGAAGGAGCTCGCGATGAGAAGTCGCAAGTGGATGTACATGTTTGTCTTGGGGGTGCTTCAAATGGGCATAGCCATCGGCTGCGGCGGGGGCAGCTCGGACTCGAACGGAAGCATGAGCGGAGGATCGCAGACCGGTTCGAGCTTCTCTCAGAATGTGCAGCCGATCTTCAATGCAAGGTGCACGGCGGGATGTCACTCGGGGTCGTCACCCCAGGGCGGTCTCGATCTCTCCGCCGGCGTTTCCTACGCCAATCTGGTGAACAAAGCCGTTTCATTGGACTGCGCCGCCAGCTCTCCGGGCGCAGTGCGGGTGAATCCTGGGGACCCGCAGGGAAGCATGCTCTGGCGCAAGCTTGCCAACACCGGCGATAAGTGCCTGAGCGCGATGCCGCTGGGAACGAGCGGGTTGATCAACGTCGCGCGCTCGGACTTCGACAGCATCGAGAAGTGGATTCAGGAAGGCGCCCTGAACAACTGAGTGCCTGGGAGTCGTTTTCTCGCTCGCAAGGATCGAGAAAGGCTAAGCGCGGTTTCTTTAACGAGCGCTGGACAATTCCTCCAAATTGTGCCGGTGCTCGCGCGCCGAAAATGTGCGGCAAAACGCCAGCACGGTTGTAGTTCGATTCCATTTCTGTACAGTGGGCGACCCACGGCCTGGAGGTCGAAGATCAGGGGAAGGGCGCGACCAGGCAAGGGGGAGTCGCATGACGAAAAGCGAGCTCATCGAGCGCATCAGCCAGAAGGTGCCTCGGGTTCCCAAGAGGGACATCGAGGCGATTGTGCAGACGATCTTCGAATCAATGCTGGATGCCCTTCGGCGCGATCAGCGAATCGAGATCCGTGGATTTGGGAGCTTCGCGGTCAAAACGCGCCAAGCGCGTGAAGGGCGAAACCCGAAGACCGGGCAAAGGGTTCACGTCCCCCGGCGGCGGACGCCGTATTTCAACGTGGGAAAAGAACTGAGGGACCGACTAAATCCCCAGCAGCGCTTACCGGTCCCGGCGAGCTCCGGCAGCTACGCGACCTCGATCGGGGCTTCCTCGGTTGCTTCACTGACCGCCGCCAGCGAGAGCAGCCCGCGCTACCCGATCCGTTAGGACTGCCGATGCAGCCGCTGTGGGCGCCCTGGCGGATGGAATTCATCGCGGGCGCGAAACCGGATGAGTGCATCTTCTGCAAGTTTCCGAAAGAGACCGGCGGCGCGGCGGATCGCCGAAACTTGATCCTGGCGCGAACTCCACATTCGTTCGCGATCCTCAATCGCTTTCCGTACAACAGCGGCCACTTGATGGTGATCCCGCAGCGCCACACCGCGGATTTCACCTCGCTCAGTCCGGAGGAGTCGGCGGATCTACACCGCCTGGTTCAGCTCGCCGTCTCCGCACTGGCCGAGGCTTATCAGCCGGATGGATTCAACATCGGGATGAATCTCGGGCGCAGCGCCGGCGCCGGGATTGCGGATCACCTTCACTACCATGCCGTCCCCCGCTGGGCTGGAGACACAAATTTCATGCCGGTGATAGGCGCTACCAAAGTGCTTGTCGAGCACCTCGAGCAGAGTTACGACAAATTGCACTCAATTTTCGCGAGGCTGTTGGCTTAGCCCATGGAGCTTCACAATCCGACGCTGGTGGCGCTGCTGGGCGGCACCGCGCTGGCGACGCTGCTCGCGCTGTTGACAGTTCTATCGCGCAAAGGACGGACGGAGGACACCGCCCGCGCCTACCTGGCGGGTTTCACTTACGTTCTTTCCGACGATCCGGATGCGGCCATCGCTGAGCTCTCCAAGGCCGCGCAGCTCAACACCGAGACGCTGGAGACGTATTTTGCCCTCGGCGCCTTGTTTCGCCGCAAGGGCGAGCTGGATCGGGCGATACGGCTCCACCGAAACATTTTGCTCAGGCCGGGTTTGGGTGCGGATGTCAGAAGGCAGGCGCAACTGGAGCTGGCGCTGGATTACAAGCGCTCGGCGCTCACCGACAAGGCGGTGGAGGCGTTCGAGACCCTTCTCGCCGACGAGCCCAACAATCGCGAGGCGCTGGTGCACTACCGCCGCATTTTGGAGAGCGCTCGAGAGTGGCCAAAGGCGATCGAGATCCAGCTTCGGCTGGTTGGTTCCGACCGCAAAGGGCAGGGCATCCTGGCGCATCTGCTGGCCGAGCGCTCGAGATCTCTGCTCCAAAGTGAACCGGCGGGGTCGCACCTCATCGCCGCTCGAGCGGTGGAGCTCCAGCCCCAGTCAGCGGATGCTCAGCTGGCTCTCGGTGAGTCGCTGATCGCGCTCGGAAGGGGCGCGGAAGCGGACGGTCCTCTGCGCTGCTCGATGAAGCTCGAGCCGGAGCTCGCGCCGCGGGCAACGCGCCTCTGGGTGCTCGCCGGCGCATCTGCCAACCCGTTGGAGCAATTCCTGCGGGAGGAGATTGCTCAGCGTCCCCGGGACGCAGCTCCTTTCGAGCTGGCAATGGCGCTTCTATTGAGGGAAACGGGAAGGGCAGATCGGGCATTGGAGCAGCTTCAGAGACTGGTCGAGCGCAATCCCCGGTTCTGGGAGGCGCGCAAGGAACTGGGAAAACTTCTCCTGGCTCAGGGACGCGCCGAAGAATTGCGCGAGGATTATCGCGACATCCTTACGACCCTGGGAGAACCCGCGCTTGCATTCCTATGCAGATCGTGTCGCCAACGCCTCCCGGAGCACGTGTTTCGGTGCCCTTCCTGCGAAGAGTGGGACACGGTGGGACGGGACGACGATGAGCAGCCACGGCCGCTTATTTGACGCTCGATCTTCCGAAGCGTACGGTCTTCGCGCTATGCCACGCGGGCAGCCGAATGGACGAAGGAGACGGAGCGAGTGCGTGACGATCACCGGATCAAAGAGAAGTACGAGCTGTCGCTCGACAATCGTCAGGTAGCAAGCTTCTTCATTGCCGCCATCGTGGTCGTCGGCACGGTCTTTGTGCTGGGAGTCGTGGTGGGCAAAAAGCTGGCGTCCAGTCGTGGCGCGGCAAACGCGGCAGATCTGCTCAGCGCGCTGGACGAGAAAGCCGCTGCAATGGAACAGGTTCGGGCCGCCCCGCCCTCTGAGCCTCGGCTCACCTTCCAGGATGAACTCACCAAGAAGTCCGAAAGCCCGCCGAGCAAAGAGCCGGTGGCAGCAGAAATCCGTCCCGAGGTGAAAAAGTCGGCGGGTGCCGAAAATGCCGAGCCTTCGCCGGAGCCGCCGCGGGAGAAGCCTTCCCGCGCGATGCCCCAGACCGAAAAACCACCGCAGGTGGCTGCTCGCAGTGGCTCGTTCACGCTGCAGCTGTCCGCCAGCCAAGTACGCGCGGACGCAGATCGATTCGCCGCCCGGCTGCGCGAGAAGGGGTATCAGCCCTACATCGTCGAATCCGATGTGAAAGACCGCGGCCGATGGTATCGAGTGAGGATGGGTACGTTCTCCTCGAAAGAGGCTGCGGCGAAGTACCTCGCCGATTTCCGACGCGAGACGCAGCTGCAGGCGTTTGTCACTTCCGCGAACTAATTAAACGGGGCGAGATGACGAGCGCGCAGCGAGTCGAGAAACCGTGGGGCTACGAGCTGATCTGGGCCCGAACGGATCGGTACGTGGGCAAGCTCCTCCACATCCGACAAGGGCACCGGCTTTCACTTCAGTATCACAACCGCAAGGACGAGACGATCTATGTGCAGGCCGGTCGGCTGCGCTTGGTCGTGGATGAGGGGCGGGGGCTCAGGGAGATAGAAATGAATCCCGGCGATGGCTTTCACATTCCGCCGCTGATGAAACACCGGATGATCGCGGCGACGGATTGCGATGTCCTCGAGGTCAGCACCCCCGAGTTGGACGACGTCGTTCGGCTGGAGGACGCTTACGGCAGAGCGGGAACGAGCTCGCCCTAAGCCTGGGTTTCAACCGCCGGGAGTGGGATTCTTCGTCCAGCGATCCACCTGACCATCGCCGTTGAGGTCCTCGCCGATTCGGTCGACGTGGTCATTCTCCCAGTACTCCCAGTAATTCACCTTGCCGCTGTGATTGGTATCTCGCTCCTTGCGAACGATGTGACCCTTGTCGTAATAAATCCACAAGTCAGGCTTTCCGTTGAAGTCCAGGTCGCGCTCTTTGCGAACCAGCACGCCTTTCTCGTAGTAGTTCCACTGGTCGATTCTTCCGTCGAAGTCGAGGTCCAGCTCTTCCCGGGAGATCTGCTCGTTTTCGTCGTAGTACCTGACGATGTCGACTTTGCCGTCCCAGTTGATGTCCATTTCCTTGCGAACGAGTCGGTCGTACTCTTTTCCATCCGGCGTCTTCGCCTTCACCGTGTATACCCAGACGTCCGGTCGGCCGTCGTGATTGAGGTCGAACTCGGTGACCTTCTCGTCGCCGCGGCGCGACTGATGAATGCTTTCCGACAGTTTGTCGCCCCCGCTGCTGTCGGTTTTCAGCGCGCCTTTGTTTGAGGAACACGCCGCCGCGAGCGACGAGGCGACGAGCAGTCTGCAAAGACTCACGCTGAGCGACCTCATTGTCATTTCAAGCCCCTGGGAAATGGAGTGCGCGCCGATTACCGTCCAGAATTGCCGCTTTGACCCCGCACGTATGTCGATGTACCTTCACATACGGCCATGGCCCGGAAGAAAATCAGCACGACCATCTACATTACACCTGAGCAAAATGAATTACTCAAGGTGCTGAATCAGAAGACAAAGGTGCCTGTCGCCGAGTACATTCGGCAGGGCATCGATCTTGTGCTCGCGAAGTACAAGTCGCAGCTTCCCGGCCAAGTCACATTCGACGAGCTTTAAATCAAGGTCCATCGGTGTCACCAATGCGAGGGAAGCGAGCGGTAGTCTTGGGTGGGGCCGGATTCGTCGGCTCGCACCTTTGCGACCGGCTGTTGGCTGACGGCGCGGCTTCGGTGATTTCAGTGGATAACTTCATCACCGGGTCGCCCGAGAACCTTGAGCACTTGAGGAGTGAACCCCGATTCACGTCCATCGCGGCGGACATCACCGAGGAGATTCCTCTCGATCGCCCAGTCGATTTCATCTTCAACTTGGCATCTCCGGCCTCCCCGGTCGACTACGCGCAGCTGCCGATCGAGACAATGCGCGTCGGCTCGGTCGGTACAGAGAACGCCCTGGCGCTGGCGGTTGCGACGAGGGCAGTGTTCTTGCAGGCTTCGACTTCCGAGGTTTACGGGGATCCGCTCGTGCATCCCCAGAGCGAGGATTACACCGGAAACGTCAATCCGGTCGGCCCCCGCGCGGTCTACGATGAAGCGAAGCGCTTCGGCGAGGCATTGGTGTCGACTTACCGGCGGTCGCGAGGCGTCGACACTCGGATCGCGCGCATCTTCAACACCTACGGTCCGCGGATGCGATTGAACGACGGAAGGGTTGTTCCTGCCTTCATCGTGCAGGCGCTGCGCGGAGAGGACTTCACCGTCTTTGGAAATGGACAGCAAACGCGTTCCTTTTGCCACGTCCGAGACCTGGTCGATGGCTTGGTTCGGCTCGCGCTGTCGAATGTGAACGAGCCGGTGAACCTGGGCAACCCCGAGGAATTCACCATCCTTCAATTCGCCGAGAGCGTTCGCGCCGCAGCGGGTGGAGGCGGAAAGCTGAGCTTCAGTCCTTTGCCGGTCGGCGACCCGCAGCAGCGCCGTCCCGACATCACCCGGGCGCGAAAGCTTCTGCACTGGGAGCCCAAGGTATCGCTTTCGGAAGGACTGAAGGAAACGATCGCCTTTTTTCGAGGCGTCGTCACGCGTCAATCACCGGGTGCGGCGTGAAGATTCTCGTCACCGGTGGCGCGGGCTTTATCGGATCGCATGTTTGTGACGAATTCATCGCCAAGGGCCACTCGGTCGAAGCGCTCGACAACCTTTCCACGGGCAGCAGGAAAAACCTAAGCGCCGCCGTGCCCCTCGCAGTGCTGGACATCCGAAGCCCCGAGGCCGCGTCTTACATCGTGGCTCATCGGCCGGACGTCGTCTGCCACCTGGCGGCTCAGATGGACGTCCGAAAGTCGGTCGATGATCCGTGCTTCGATGCCGAGTCGAACATCCTCGGCACTCTGAATCTGCTCGAGGCAGCCCGCCGCGCGGGGGTGAAAAAGTTCATCTTCAGCTCGACCGGAGGCGCGATCTATGGCGAGCAGGATGTCTTCCCGGCGCCCGAAACGCACGCCACCCGCCCGGTGTCTCCGTACGGCGTTTCGAAGGCGGCGGGCGAGCTGTACCTTGGATACTACCGCGCTCAGTATGGCCTCGATTTCGTCGCGTTGCGTTACGCAAATGTTTACGGGCCCCGACAGAATCCGCACGGCGAAGCGGGCGTGGTAGCAATCTTCGCCCGGCGCCTGGTGGCGCGCGAAAGCTGCACCATCTACGGAGACGGAGCCCAGACCCGCGACTTCGTCTTCGCGCAGGACGTCGCGCGGGCAAACTCCCTCGCGCTTGAGCGGGACTTCGTCGGTCCAGTGAACATCGGCACCGGCATTGAGACCGACATCAATCGCGTCTACGAGCTGCTGGCCGCGGCCGCTGGCGTCCGACAGCCGGCGACCCACGCCGCTGCCAAACCCGGCGAGCAGAGGCGTTCTTGCATTGATCCCTCGCTCGCCAAGCGCGTGCTGGGCTGGTCCCC
>Ga0126381_100006279_pt1 | contig 13131 bp, 11 predicted proteins | sample PanSoiMetPlot_28_FD_96465 | JGI IMG/M metagenome (GOLD analysis project Ga0126381, IMG submission 96465) | Tropical forest soil microbial communities from Panama - MetaG Plot_28 | ecosystem: Environmental > Terrestrial > Soil > Tropical forest > Bulk soil | place: Panama | collected 2016-02-17
CCGAAAACTTCAGGGACTTCTGGACGGTGCGAGGAGATCTTCAAGGAGTCGGCGCTGGCTTAACAGCGGCGACCGCCTTCGGGCTATTCGTCGGAATTTGTGTGGCACAGACGAATTCTTTGTTCTCTGCCGATGCTTGGAACAACATCACTTTCACCGCTGGTGAAGTGGTCAATCCGCGGCGTAACGTGCCGCTTTCTTTGGCATTGGGCACGTTTTTGGTGATCGGACTTTATCTACTGGCGAATGTCGCTTACCTCGCGACGCTGCCATTTCACGCAATCCAGAATGCTCCGAGCAATCGTGTCGCTACCGAAACCGCAAACGTAATTTTTCCAGGCGCCGGCGCGACAATCATGGCGATCGCGATCATGATCTCGACGTTTGGTTGCAATAATGGGCTTATCCTTTCCGGTGCTCGCGCCTACTATGCCATGGCTAAGGACGGTTTGTTCTTTCGACGGGTCGCCGAATTAAATAAATGCAGAGTTCCTGCATGGGGGCTGCTTATCCAAGGCATCTGGGCCGGCATTCTCGTTCTGCCACGCACGGTCAACACAGACGCAGCCGGCAACGTCACCGGCTACGGCAATCTGTATGGCAATTTGCTCGACTACGTTATTTCAGCCGCGCTGATCTTCTACGTGCTAACAATCATTGGCATTTTTCTACTGCGTCGAAAACAACCGAATGTGGAACGACCCTATAAAGCATTCGGCTATCCAATTGTCCCCGCTCTGTACATCATCGGCGCGACCATCATTCTCGTTGTGCTCTTCGTTTACCAAACCGCGACGACGTGGCCCGGGCTGATCATCGTGTTAACTGGCGTGCCGGTTTATTTCTTCTGGAAATTCTTCGGGAAAAAATCAACGGCGGCTTGACTTCCTGGGACGATCCCGATTAGCACAGCGCAAGACCAATTCCGCCCATGAACTTGTTTCGACGAAAAACGGTCACGCAACTTCAGGCCGAGGCGTTGACAGACCAGCGCTTAAAGCGCGCTCTCGGAGCGACGAATCTGACAATGCTCGGCATCGGCGCGATTATCGGTACTGGCATTTTCGTGCTGACAGGCACCGTCGCGGCACAGAACGCTGGACCTGCAGTGATTCTGTCCTTCATGCTGGCGGGCGTAGCCTCAATTTTCGCTGCGCTCTGCTATAGCGAGTTCGCGTCACTGGTGCCGATGGCCGGCAGCGCGTACACATATGGTTACGCGACTCTCGGGGAAGTCTTCGCGTGGATCATCGGCTGGGACTTGGTTCTGGAATATGCATTGGGCGCAGTCACAGTTTCTATTGGTTGGTCAGGGTATGTGGTGTCGTTTTTGCGGGACATCGGCATTCACCTCCCTGCCCAACTATCCGCAGCGCGCGGAAGCCTCGTTACTTTGGCGGATGGAACACAGGTCACCGCCATTTTCAATCTGCCAGCAGTCATCATCATTGCCATTGTCACATTGCTGCTCGTGATCGGGATTCGCGAGTCCGCAAATGTCAATAACGTCATCGTATTTGTAAAAGTGGCAGTCGTGTTGCTCTTCATCGTCGGCGCTACTCACGCCGTCAATCCTGCTAATTGGCATCCATTTATCCCGCCGAGCAGTGGCACCCGTGGTCATTTCGGCTGGAGCGGTGTAATGCAGGGCGCTGGTATCGTATTTTTCGCCTATATTGGTTTCGATGCCGTCAGCACAGCGGCACAGGAGGCAAAGAATCCGCAGCGTGACATGCCGATCAGTATCATCGGATCCTTATTGATCTGCACAGTTCTCTACATCGCGGTATCGGCTGTAGCGACCGGTATCGTTCCATACCTGCAACTAGACGTACCCGATCCGATTGCTGTAGCTGCAGACCATGCAGGCGTCGGCTGGATGGCCTCGCTGATCAAATTGGGGGCGATAGCTGGCCTCAGCTCCGTTATTCTCGTGATGCTATTGGGCCAGTCCCGAATTTTTTGGACCATGGCTGATGACGGTTTGTTGCCGAAGTTTGTGAGTAGGGTTCACCCAAAATTCCAGACCCCCTGGATCACGACGATTGTGACAGGAATTGTTGTTGCTTGTTTTGCAGCAATTTTCACAGTGCGTGAAGCTGGCAGCCTTGTTTCCATAGGTACGCTGCTTGCGTTCGTGATTGTGTCCATAGGCGTTCTTGTCCTGCGAATTCGCGAGCCGAACTTACCTCGCACATTCAAAACGCCGGCTGTGTGGTTCGTGGCTCCCATGGGCGCGCTGTCAGCGCTGGCTCTTATGATCTCGTTGCCGTGGTTGACGTGGGAAAGGCTGATTTACTGGTTTGCGTTCGGCATAGTCATTTACTTCGGCTACAGCGTTTACAACTCAAAGCTCGGTCCGCGAAAAATAGCGGGCGAAACGGGTTGGTCGCGTGCGCTGAAAATTGCTGGGGTGATCTGGATTGTATTTGGCTCTCTCGGCTCTGTCCTCTGGCTGGCGCGTTACCGGACGGACTACATCCCTGGACCGCTCGGGATCGTGATCGGACTCGCAGGATTCGTGCTTGCGTGGAGTTTGGGCGCGCTGTTGAACTTGGTCGCGCAAGTTTCCGACCATACTCATGCGCGTCACTTAATGATGGAATCACCGGCCAGCGCCGAGAAATAGGAGGAGGCAAAAAACCGGCTCACGAGCCGGCGGTCGCTTGGAATCCTCGCAGCGGACTGGTAGCGGCGACTCGGAACATCTCGCGCGCGCGGCGCGCAAGTTTTTGGGTATCGATTTTCTTAAGATCGCGCTCTGCGGTTCCTATTTCAGGCAGCGAGAGATTCAGGTCGCGGAGAATTTGCCTGTCAGACCGTGTTGTTTCGTTAGGCTTGTCGCGGCTTGGCAACCGCTTTTCAAATTCCGAGACTACCCTGGCTATCGAAGCCTCGTTAGTCACTGCGAACAAATCAGCGAGCTGTTCGAAACTGAGGTGAAATGGGATGGTCACAAAATCCACATCATCAAGCTCGACGCTTCCCTGTGGCGGCACTTTAACCTCATTCGAGGTCGCGACGGAATGCCAGCTGTCGAATGGCTGAAAATAACCGATCGCCACACGGTATAGGTTGTGCCAACCGGATATCGTCACGTAGTGCATCATGCTCATCGGTTCGACGGCAACGGTCGTTTCTACAGCACCATTCCCGCCAATCACTCGAAGATGGACTTGCCGATCCGCGGGCACGGCGTTTTCAAAGACAGATTGCCAATCAATGCTCCAACTGGCGAAGATAGTGCGTGCGTCACGTGCGATGGCGAAAACAAACGGCTGCCCGCATATACGCGTCAGGCCCGTGCGATCACCGGTATCAGACATTAGTCGGTCCTCGGTAAGATCCACCATGGGATCTTTGCATATTTTGAAATCGCGACGGCGCTGCGATCTTCTCGCGTTGCGTTTAATCTTTCTTTTCGTCATCCTGAACGAGCGTCGCGCAAATCAGTTAAAGGGCCAAATCCGATCCACGCACAACATAAAAATCAGTGAGGAAGCATGAGCCAAAAAATCGTCAAGCTTGAGGACCTTCGCAGTCGCTGCGAGAACCTGCGGTCGGTCGGAAAGAATATTGTAGCCACGAACGGATGTTTTGATCTGCTGCACGTTGGGCATGTGCGGTATTTGGAGGCGGCGCGCGCCCTCGGTGATCTTCTGATTGTTGGCTTGAACGGTGACCTTTCCGTTCACGCGTTAAAAGGAGTAGGGCGACCGATAACAACCGAGGTCGATAGGGCGGAGATTCTCGCGGCTTTGGAGTGCGTGGATCTAGTCACGATTTTTCCGGAAATTAGGGCTACGAAGTTCCTCGATGCGACGCGACCTGCGATTTATGTCAAAGGTGGCGATTACACCGCGGGATCACTGGATCAAGAGGAGCTTACGATTTTAAAGGAAATTGGCGCTGCGATTCGCCTCATCCGCTTTGAGCGAGGATATTCAACTTCCGGATTAATTAAGAAAATTTGCACCAATAGGAGTGACGGAACCAGACGACTCAGATGAAACGCCTGCCAATTGGAATTCTCGGATCGGGGAAAGGAAGCAACTGCCGGGCGATTCTCGAGCGCATCCGGTCCGGCAATCTCGCTGCGGAGGCGCGCCTAGTCGTCTCGGATGTGGTGGACGCAGCCATCCTTGATATGGCGCGGGAGTTTGGTGTTGCCAATGCCTATTTGCCGCCGGGAAGATTTAAGACGCGCTTGGAGCCGGAAATCGAAGCGCAGCTGGTGCAAATGTTGCACGATGCCGGCGTGGAACTTGTCGTTCTCGCTGGTTTCATGCGCGTTTTGCATGAACCAATGTTGAAGGCATTCCCGCGTCGCATTATCAACATTCACCCGTCACTTCTGCCCAAATTCCCGGGACTTGAAGCATGGAAGCAGGCTCTTGTCGCGAGGGAAACTGTGACCGGTTGCACAGTGCACTATGTCGACGACCGGATTGATCATGGGCAAATCCTCGGACAGACAGAAATAAGAATTTTGCCTAACGACACCGCCGAGAGCCTGCACGCTCGGATTCAAATCCTTGAGCACGAATTGTATGCGGCTGTGATCGGCGAACTCTGCGAAAAATATGTTGAGACAACACAGCAAGCTGGAGGCTGACAAGGTAAATGAATTCCTCAGGCCGGTAGCTAGAGTTGTTCAGGCTTCGGTTCGCGGTTCAGCAGTTCTTCCAAGGCAACAGCCGGCTTTTTTTGTTTGTATAAAATCGAATATATTTGATCGGTGATGGGCGTGGCAATATTCAAGCGTCGCGCGCACTCCCAGGCGCTTCGCGCAGTCGGAATGCCTTCAGCCACCATCTTCATGGATGCCTTGATGTCCGGCAACCGTTCACCTCGCCCGAGCCGTTCTCCGACGCCGTGATTACGGCTGTGGTCGCTGTAGCACGTCAATATCAAATCGCCTGCGCCGCTTAGCCCATAAAAAACATTCGCCGTCCCACCCATAGCGACCCCGAGTCGAACAAGCTCAGCCAATGACCGGGTTACTAGCGCTGCCTTAGCATTGTCGCCAAGTCCAAGACCGTCACTGATTCCTGCGGCTACCGCGAACACGTTTTTCAGCGCACCACCCAACTCAATCGAGACCACATCGAGGCTGGTATAAATGCGAAAACGTGGACTGCCTAAGACGTTTTGTAGACTTGTCGCGCAATCGCCATCGCTACACGCGATCACGGCCGCGGTGGGAAGTCCCCTAGCGACTTCGGTTGCGAGATTCGGACCGGATAGCACTGCGATCTTATTTTCTGGAAAAGTTTGCTGCAAGATCTCGGTCATTCGCATTCCGCTGCCGTGTTCAATCCCCTTTGTGCAACTCAGCAATATCGCATCCGTACGACCAATGACTTTCGTCAAACGCGATGCAATCTCGCGTAATGCGGTCGACGGTGCCGCAAGTACGATCAGATCGGCGCCGGCGCAATCGCCAAGTTCCGGAGTGATATTCACTGAACAAGGAAGCCGAAGCCCGGGAAGGTAATCGCTGTTTTCGCGGGTCTTTCGCATGCGTGCGATGCGGTCCGCGTTGTGGCCCCAAAGAACAATTGGTCGACCATCTTTTGCCCACAAACGAGCTAACGCTGTTCCCCAAGTGCCGGCACCTACGATTGCCGTGTTCACGATTCTCATTTTCTAGTAAAGCGCGGTTCGGTGCCGCGAATCAGGCGTGAAAGATTTGAACGATGACGCCAGATGATAATTGCCACGACGCAGGTAGAAGCGTAAACGAGCGGTGTGCTCGAATTTTCATCCTGCAAGTTTACCGCGAGAATCACAATTGGTAATACAACCGCCGCTGTGATCGAAGCCAATGAGACATACCGGGTCAGGCAGAACACGATTATCCAAATTGCAACGCCAATTAGTGTTGCTAGTGGCGCCAATGCCAAGAGTGCCCCGGCGGAAGTCGCAACCCCTTTTCCTCCCTTGAACTTAAGCCATGGAGGGTACGAGTGCCCAATGACACTAGATAATGCCGCGAGAATCCCGAATATCGCGGGCGAGTTCCATTCCGGCGGTCGTCCGGGTGCGATTAACATGGAGATCGATACGGCCGCAAATCCCTTCAAAAGATCTAGAGCAAACACTGGATAGCCATATCGCTTACCCAAAAGGCGCAGTACGTTAGTAGCGCCAACATTACCACTGCCGGCGCGCCGGATGTCGGTGCCTGCGAGCCGACCAGCCAAATAACCGAAAGGGATCGACCCCAGTAAATAGCTGCCAACTAAGAGCAGAACTAATCCGACCATCTGTGCAGCTATGTTAGCCTTCCAGCATTTGAATGACTACTACATAAATCATTACGGTTTATCCAAATGTGCAAAATAGAGATATCTGCTGGCGTAATTCCGCTGACATGCGCTGCTTGACCCAGAGTCGTCGGTCTCAATTTTGATAACTTCTGTCTTGTCTCCAATCTCAGCCCAGCAATTTGATTGTAGTCGAGGTCATCTGGAATGTCCTGGTTTCTTGTGCGATCGAGGCGCTGATTCTGCTCGGACTGGCGAGCTACATATCCTTCGTATTTGAAGTCTGTTTCGAGCAGCTCCCAGATTGACAGCGGCACCAGCGATAACACGTCACTAGGTAGAGTTCTCAAATCAAAATCTGGCCGCCTCAGGAGTCGAGAAATAGGCGCTCCGTTAAGCTTCATTCCTGCAGCCAAACGGGCCTTTTCGAACAGGCGCATTTTCCTTTCGAAACTGTGAAATCTAGCTCCATTCACGAGTCCTACGCTAAATGCGCGAAGCGTCAGCCGCTGATCGGCGTTATCGTGTCGCAAAGACAATCGTTCTTCGGCGCGGCTAGTGAACATGCGATAGGGTTCTTCTGTTCCCTTCGTGACAAGATCATCGATAAGGACGCCGATATATGCTTCTCTCCGACTCAAGATCAGTGGCGCCCTGTTTTGGATCTTTAAAGCTGCGTTAGTTCCTGCGATCAATCCTTGAGCTGCCGCCTCCTCGTATCCGGAGGTGCCATTAATTTGTCCGGCAAAATAGAGTCCGCTAATAAGCTTTGTTTCTAGCGTTGGCAGAAGCTGTGTGGGCGGGAAGTAATCGTATTCAACAGCGTAACCAGGGCGCATAATCTCGGCCTGCTCTAGACCCGGGATCGAATGCAAAAATGCGAACTGAACGTCATACGGGAGACTGGTGGAGATTCCGTTGATGTAGTACTCGCTCGTGTCGCGTCCCTCCGGTTCGAGAAAAAGCTGATGGGAGGCTTTATCTGAGAATTTGACCACCTTATCCTCAATCGAGGGACAATAGCGCGGACCTATGCCTTGAATTCGACCCGCGTAGAGTGGCGACCTATGCAAATTCGCACCGATGATTTCATGCGTCTTCTGGGTGGTGTGTGTGATCCAACAGGGCAATTGTTCCACGTGGAACCTAGCGCCACGAACGCGGTTCAGAGTAAAGATTTGGTCGGCGTCGCCGCCAATTTCGTCCAGATTAAACGCGAACCCGGAGGGCGGTTCATCTCCTTCTTGGATCGAGCAACGTGTGAAATCAATTGATCGCGCATTTACCCGGCAAGGGGTCCCCGTCTTGAATCGCGCCACCTGAAAACCCAAGTCCCGTAGATTTGAGCTCAAGCTTGAACTAGCGTCCGCCATCCGACCACCCGGCTTACTGGTCTCGCCGACATGCAATAGACCTCGCAGGAATGTCCCCGATGTAATCACAAGGGTGCGAGCGGCAATGGCCACACCTATATCCGTCTCCACGCCAATCACCGCTCCGGCCTCCTCAATGATACGTACTGCGGTTCCTTGCTTAATATCGAGATTCTGGGCCCGCTCCAAAATGGATTTCATCCGAAACTGATATGCCTTTTTGTCGCATTGAACCCTGGGAGAGCGCACCGCGGGGCCTTTTGTCCTATTAAGCATTCGAAACTGGATTCCAGTCGCATCAGCATTAAGTCCCATCGCTCCTCCCATTGCGTCGATTTCGCGAACAATATGTCCTTTCGCTAAACCGCCGATTGCAGGGTTACACGACATTTGGCCGATAGTGTCGAGATTTTGCGTCAAAATGAGTGTTCGACAACCAATTCGTGCAGCCGCCAGCGCCGCCTCGATCCCAGCGTGTCCGCTTCCAACTACCACCACATCGTAATAGGTTGGTAATTTAAACATAACATGTTATATATTAAGCTATTATCTAAGAAATACTCGGTGTTCTAAGTGATCGGATGGCGTCCTACCCGATGGTCGTTCCGGTGATGTTTGAATTGCCCGACGCGCCACGCGGCCCAGCACAAACAACAACAACACGCTCGTGATGAATGCGCCGCCCCAAATCCAATACTCCACTGTCCGTGGGTAACTTTTGCCGCGCATGATACGCACCGCAAGTTGGCCTAGGGTTCCTATGTACGCGTAGAAAAAAAGGCCAGGCATACGCCCGATCGAAGCCCAAAACATGTAGGTGCTAAACCGAATCCGCGTCAGCCCATAAAAGTAATTAAGCAAGCTGGTCGGGAAGAGGGGATGCAATTGGCTCAACAAGATGATCTTCCAGCTTTCGCGTTCTACGGCAGGACCAAGCGTCATCAACATCGGATTAGCTAAGAGCCGTCGACGAAACCATCGATTGGCGACGAACCGACTTGTTGCAAAGGAAATCGCTGTCGAAACGATGTTGCCCACAAAGACGATCAAAAATCCCCACCACAGGCCGAAGAAGAAACCCCCTCCCACAGCAAGAATGCCTCCCGGCAGTAGAAGAATATTGCAAACTGCAAACAATAATGGATAACAAACCCCGGCCCAAGCGCCCCAACTCATCACACGCTCCTGTAAAGCTGCGACGAAACTGACAAGTGGAAAAAAGCAAGAAAGCGCTACGGCAAGCGCAATCGCACAAGCGAAGGCCAGAGCTTGCCAGAAAATCAGGCGGCGGACATTTAGCACAGTGAGAGTGTGCTCACGCCACCCAATCTGTGCAAATGTTTGCGGCTTTATATAAGCTGCTTTGGCCGCGCATAAAGACACGCGCGCCGCCGAAAGTGTGGCGAACGGAGCTAAACGCTCGAAGCGTGCAGATTGCGATGGCGCCGGATGCCGAGGTTGTCAAAAATCATCCGAGTAGCGTCCGAACGATTGAGTGTATAGAAATGGATACCCGAAACACCATTAGCGATAAGATCATTGCATTGGTCCAATGTGTATTGAATGCCAACACGCCTGACCATCTCAGGATCGCTTTGGCAAGCCTGTAGAGCACGTAAGAGCTTCGCAGGAAAGCGTGCGCCGCCAGCCAGCTCAGCCATTCGGTTCAGGCCGCCGATGGAGGTAATCGGCATAATACCAGCTACAATCGGGATTCGAACGCCCGCAAGGGCGCAACGTTCCCGGAAATCGAAAAAGTCGCGATTATCAAAAAAGAGCTGTGTGACGATGTAATCAGCGCCAGCGTCCACTTTGGCTTTGAAATAATCCATCTCTACCAATCTATTTGGCGTGGCCGGGTGTCCCTCGGGAAAACCAGCAATGCCAATCCCAAACCCGCGGCGATCAGAATGGGTGCCTGATTCGTTGAAACGTCGAATGAATTTTACTAGGTCGATCGCGTGTTGAAACGAGTCACGCGATTTATCGTAAGCCATTCCAGCCGGTCGGTCGCCGCCAAGCGCGAGAATGTTTCCAATGATGGACTTCGCGTATCGGATGAGAATCGCTTCAATTTCTTCTTTGCAGTGACACACGCAGGTAAGATGGGGGATCGGGTCTAGTTTCGTTGTGTGTTGAATGCGCTCGACGAGATCGTGGGTTAATTCACGTGTCGAGCCGCCGGCGCCATAAGTGACGCTGACAAAATCGGGCATGTATGACTCAAGATCGCGAATCGTCTGATAGAGTGTCTCGGCGGCCTGTCGCGTCTTTGGGGGAAAGAATTCGAACGAAAACGTAGGAGAATGTCCCCGCATGATTTCGGTGATATGCATGAGTCAGTGCTTATCTTCGTTCCTGCCGCGACTTCCGGTCAACTCACGCGAAATTAGGTCCGTCGCAATCCACCTGAAGGCCGTGTGCCGAAAGAGCCTGGGCCCAAGCCCTTGCAGATTGACAAAAGCGAATTAGGAGACGGATTGATTTACCGGGAGCGACAAAATATGTCTGGCAGCAGTACAACAACCGAGTCGTTTTCGACCGCAAGCTTCGCCTTCCAACCACTGGCAAACCACAAGCCTCGCGTTAAGAGAGAAATTATTTCGGCGAACGCATGTCGGCGTGCGTTTTGACTTCGCGTCTTTGCTTTTCCACGATGCGACGCAGCTCGCGCTCCATAGTTTTGAATGCGTCATGGATGACTTTCTTGAGCGGTTCGTGAGTGCCGTTGTCCATCTGCCTTGCATCGGCTACAACCTCGTGCCGCGGCGCCACGGTCACGTCGATTCGGCATCGGTATGGGTTTCCTTTGTGATGGTTGTGATTGGTTTGTTCGATCGCGACATCGCAGCGGTTGATGTGGTCACAAAATCTCTCGAGTCGTGTTGAATAATCCAAAATGAGATTGTCGATCTGGTCAGATTTTTCCAGACCCCGATACGATATCTTAACGGGGAGTTGCATAATTACTTAGATACTACGACGCTTGGCGCCATTGAGGGAACAAAAATTCTTGGTGTCGGCATCGCGTTCAGATTTGCTGCAATGACCGGAAATGGTTGATCAGTCGCGCCGCTTCCACTTTCACCAAATCCGATTTTACGTGTTCCACGATTCGCTTCCGCACGGCGTCTGGCAACAAGTCTACGATTGCGGTGTGGATTTCGGCAGGCGCCGCAAACGACCAGCCGTCCTTTCCATTTTGCGAGACAATTTTCGCGATCTGATCGGCCAATTCTTTGTGAATGCGCCGGTCCACTTCCGTCGCCAGCTGCGTGCGCTCAGCGATTGACGCCGGTCCACGGCGCGCGCCCGCGCCTTCGGTGACTGGAAAACGTCCCGCCAGATCGCTCAGCTTATCGATGAGTCTTCCGTGCGCGTCAGTCATATTAAATGCTTGCACGAGCTGCAGGCTGGGTCCGCGAGTCGGCGTGTCGTTTACCCGATAGGCTTTTAAGCTGCCGCGATCAGTGACGATCACAAGAAAACTCGTTGTCATGGCAATCACTGGCGGCGCGCGCCCGCGCGCGCCCGCGCACATGTCTGCTATCCTATAAATAAATCGTTGGCCGTTGCAACATCGCGCTTGCTTCAAAGATGTGTGATCACGTGCATCAATTAGCCACTGCGTCTCGAGCGTTCTTCTTCGGCAGTGAACTGCGGAAATTCGACGTGTCGCTTTTTCCAGGATTCTTCGCGCGCCTGAGCTTGCGCGCCGCCCACGAGGTGAAGCAACCAACAAGCTCGCCCACCGAGGTCGACGTCATCTCCGGAGGCAAATGCTTTCGGCTCTGTCACAAAACCGAAAGCGTGAGTTGTATCAAGAATCAATTGCCATTCGAGATGTTCCTGGCCCGGTAACACAAAGGGGATGGGCTCATAATGAGAGTTTATCAATAATAGAAACGTTTCGTCACGCACTGACTCGCCCTCGAAGTTGAACACATCCGTTGAATCGCCACTCAGGAGCATCCCGAGACAGCGCACAAACGGCGACGTCCATTCTTCTTCCGACATCTGGTTGCCACCAGGATTGAACCACATCACATCTCGGATCTCCGACCCGGGAATGCGGCGCCCTTTTAGGAATTTCGGTCGCCGAAAAACCGGATGTTCTTTTCGCAGTTGTATCAATTTTCGAGTAAACTCAAAAAACTGATTCTCTTTTTTGCTACGGTCCCAGTTAAACCAACTAATCTCGTTGTCTTGGGAATAGGTGTTGTTGTTGCCGCCTTGTGTCCGACCCCACTCATCTCCGCCGTAGAGCATCGGTACGCCTTGGGAAAGAAACAGGGTCGTAAGGAAATTGCGACGCTGACGGTCGCGCAATGCGTTGATTTGTGGGTCATCTGTCGGACCTTCGATGCCGCAATTCCACGACTGGTTATTATTGTCGCCGTCGCGGTTGCCGTCGGCGTTCAGTTCATTGTGTTTTTCGTTATAGCTGACCAAATCGGTTAGTGTGAATCCATCATGGGCTGTAACGAAGTTGACGCTTGCGTAAGGACGCCGGCCGTGACGTTCATATAAATCGGGGCTTCCGGTTAGCCGGTACGCCATCTCACCAATGCGGCCTTCATCGCCTTTCCAAAAACTGCGGACAGAGTCGCGATATTTACCGTTCCATTCGGACCAGGGCGCGGGAAAGTTGCCGACCTGATAGCCGCCATCTCCAACGTCCCACGGTTCTGCGATCAACTTCACCTGCGAGAGCACCGGGTCCTGCTGAATTACCTGGAAAAATGGATGTAGCGTGCTGAAACCCGCAGGAGTGCGCGCCAATTCGGGCGCGAGATCGAATCGAAATCCGTCAATGTGCATCTCTTCTACCCAATACCGCAGGCTGTCGGTCACCAACTGCAGCGTCCGTGGGTGAAGCAGGTTCAAGCTGTTACCTGTGCCGGTGAAATCAAGATAGAAACGCGGATTCTCGGCGTGAAGCCAATAGTAAGATGAATTATCAATTCCGCGGAAACAGAGCGTGGGGCCGAGGTGATTTCCTTCTCCGGTATGATTGTAAACCACGTCAAGAATCACTTCGATCCCGGCAGCATGCAGACTACGCACCATCGCCTTAAACTCGGTGACCTGTTGGCCCAATTGCCCGCTACTGGAATATTCTCCATGCGGAGCGAAAAACCCGATCGTGTTGTAGCCCCAGTAATTCGTTAGGCCGTTATCGATTAGAAATTTGTCATCGGTGTGCGCGTGCACCGGGAGTAATTCCACCGCCGTCACACCAAGTTTTTTGAAATAGTCGATCCCGAGAACGCTACCGAGGCCGGCATAAGTGCCGCGCAATTGCTCAGGCAACTCGGACCAAAGTTTGCTGAAACCTTTCACGTGCACTTCGTAAATCACGGATTCGTGCAATGGAATTGCCGGCCTCTTATCACCCTGCCAGTCGAATCGAGGATCGATTACGACTGATTTCGGAACGCCCCACGCATCGTCGCGAAAATCCTGAGTTAAATCTTCCTTCTGACCCC
>Ga0126381_100006280_pt1 | contig 13126 bp, 7 predicted proteins | sample PanSoiMetPlot_28_FD_96465 | JGI IMG/M metagenome (GOLD analysis project Ga0126381, IMG submission 96465) | Tropical forest soil microbial communities from Panama - MetaG Plot_28 | ecosystem: Environmental > Terrestrial > Soil > Tropical forest > Bulk soil | place: Panama | collected 2016-02-17
AAGTTCCGCTCCAGATCCAGGAAGGCGGAAACAGTAGTCCGAACACGGCGGTCATCGCGATTAGTCAGTAACATCGCGAGTGACTGATTCACATCACGCGGCGATTCGTTAGAGGACGGATCGCCGCGTGTTGTTCTTGGTGGCTATGCCTAGTTTACCAGGCGCCGTTGCCGGCGATGATGACGGGAATCGTGCGAAGCAGGATCTTGAGATAGAGTCGCGCGTCGAGCGATCGGACCATCTCCAAGTCCATGGCGCTGCGTTGCGGGAATCGAATGGCGCTGCGCCCGTAGACCTGCCACAATCCGGTGAGGCCCGGCTTGACCGAGAGCAACTCGGCCGCATGCGCGCCGTAGTATCGAGATACTTCGCTTTGTGTCAATGGGCGAGGTCCTACCAGCGACATCTCCCCACGCGCGACGTGCCATAGCTGGGGCAGCTCATCGATGGAATGCTTTCGGCAGAAGGCCGCAAAGCGACTCGAAATGCGAGGATCGGCCTGATGTTTGCTGCCTTCTTCCGGCTCCGCAACGATGTGTTCGATCCAGCGTGCGGAGACGGGTTCGTCGCTGTGATCCCACATCGTGCGCAGCTTCAGCGTCCAGAAGGGTTTGCCGTTCTGCCCCACGCGAAGGTGTGCGATAAACGGAGACCGCCGGGAGAGCAATTTAACCACTGCCGCCGACGCTGCGATGGCCGGGGCCGCGAGCATCAACAAAAAGCAGCCAGTCGCGCGTTCGGCTACCTGCGCCAGCGAACCGCGAGGCGATGCAGCGCTATCACCGGCGAACTGGCTCTCGACAGGCTCAAAATTGACCGATGACAAACCGAACCTCGCTGCGCGGCACTACTCGTGAGTATAGAGGCCGGACGCTGATTTCCCAAGCCTTCTACAATTTGTTTGCATTCTTTTTACAGCCTTAGCTTTCAACGCTTGGTCCCCTGAACGCGTAAGATGGTGAGTTACAGGGACCTCTTTCTTGACGAACTCCGGCGAAGTTGAGGAGCGCGAGCTCGCCTATTACGAAAATCTTTACGGAGGTGAAGGAGCAAACCACTTCTCGAAGCCGGCTGTCGTCGCGTTTCGTGAATATTTGGTTGCACGAATGGTTCGCACCGCCGATCTCGACCCCTCCGCGCGCGTGCTAAGCATCGGATGCGGAGTCGGAGACACGGAGCTGTTATTGGCGAAACGCGTCGCGCATGTTACTGGTGTTGATCTGTCGCCGGCCGCGATTCGCGAAGCCAACCGCGCTACCGAAATGAAACACATTCGCAACGTGCGCTTCAGGGAGGGGAGCTGGACGGCACTTCGTCTGAACGAAAACGCTTTCGACGCAGTAATCGCCGTGTTCTTTCTGCACCACCTTCCCGACGATGCACTGGCGACGTTTCCCAAAGACGTCCGCGCGCTCTTAAAGCCGAGCGGCCGATTCTATGCGCTCGAGCCCAGCACCCGCAGACTCTCCGGCTTTCTCGGTAAGCTGCTCGTCCCGGCCCTGATGAAAAAATATCAGACCGAAGATGAACGTCAGCTCGAGCCGGAATCGACCGCTGAGCTGTTTGGCCAAGCAGGGTACGACAGCTCGACGAGCTGGTTCGACTTCTCATCCACTCCGCTCGCAGGATTGTTCCCGTCGTGGCGTGCAGGCTATCGCGCTGCGCGCCGCCTCGACGGCGCACTTACGAAGATCCCGGTTGTGCGCGCACTCAGTAGTAATTTCGAGCTGATCGCCCGGGCGGACTCTTAGCGTCCGAGCTTGGCCGGTTCAAGGTCGATATGATTGTCGGCCAGAATCGTTGCGGTGGCCCGCTGTAGCGCGGCGCGGGCTTTCAAGTAAGCGCTCTTAGCAACCACGACGGTTGACTCCGCCTGACCTAACAAACTCTGATACTGGATGATAAAGAACGCCGTGGAAGCGCCCACTTCGAACTTGGCTTGCTCGGCTTCGAGCGATTCCTGCTGCAAGGCCTGAGTCTGCAGAGCGGCTTCATAAGAAGCTCGCGCGCGCCGCATTGCCACTAGCGCGTCTTCCACTTCGAGCTGGGCCTGCTTGCGGAACTGTTCCGTGCGGATTTGCGACTGACGCAACAGGATTTCATCGCGCGCGACATCGGCCTGCCCGATCCGGTTGCGGAATGGCAGTGTGATATTGACGCCCGCGCCATAAGTTGGATACCGGCGCGCGAAGATCTCCTCTAGAGCGCTTCCGTAGCCGCCAATGAATTGCGGATTCGAGCCAGGCGTCAGCGGATTCTGCTGTCCCGCGAGGGAATTGTTCTGCGCAATGCCGACGATGTCGACTTCGGGCAGCAGCTCGTTGCGCGATCCCTCCAAACTGATCTGCGAATTCTGAACTTGAAGATTCGCTTGCTTTAGATCCGGCCGGTTTGCGAATGCCTGGGCCAGCAGCTCTTGAATCGGTGGCACCTGATCCCGCGCCGGCACCTCGATCGTTCCCGTTGGAATGAGGCGCGCATTCAGGACCTCGGGATCGTCCGAGGTGCGCCGCGTGATCACGTTCTTAACAACGGCTTCCTGTTCTTCGAGCAGGCCCCGCGCGTTAATCAGGTCCTGACGCACGGAAAAGACTTGCGCGTTGGCGCGCGTCAGTTCGATCGGCGCTTGCGTGCCTTCCTCGACCTGCGCCTTAGTATCGGAATAGAGCTTTTCGGCGGACGCCAGCGTTTGTTCTTTCACTCGCACGTCCTCGTAGAGGGCAACCAGATCCGTGTACAAACGCTCGATACCGTAGACTGTTGTGATCAGCTGTTGCTCGAGCAGCAGGTCGGCGATTTTTCCTTCGTTTTTCGCGATACGGATGAAGCGCCGATTCACGGCGAGTCCAAAACCGCGCAACAATGGTTGCGTGATGGTGAATCCTAGGCTGGAGGTTGTGTATGGGCTGAAATTGCTCGAGAACGAGTTCAACGTTTGGCGTGCATTGTTGAAACTGACGGTAAGCTCAGTGCCGGGGCCAAAGCCCTGCGAGTAACTGGAGTTGACACTGGTCGTGTTCGTGGCGAGGGCCGGAACGCCGGCGCTTGCGAAGTTGATCTCTGGCGTCGTTTGATGCGTCCAGTTGATCTGCGCGGCGAGCAACGGATCGAATAGCGGAATCGCGGGCCCGGTGGAGAGTGGAGCCGTTCCCTGTACCGTCAAATTGTCCTGGGGACTCGCCAATGCACCTAATTCCGATGGATTCGTCGGAACCGAGCCGACGGCGAACGTCGAGGATGCCTGACTCGTTACTAGGGGGCTAGCCGGGCCGCCAACACCGGTCGCCGCCTCGGTGACACTATATGCCAAGCCACGCAGGATGCCTCCACCTTTGGCCCGGTTGAGGTCGGCGGTGGCGGATGGCAGCCCATAGCGCTGGATCTCGATGTCCAGATTGTTCTGAATCGCCAGCTCGATCGCGTCAGGCAGGGACAAATAGATATTTCCGCCGCGCAGCAATTGATGCAGAAGAGGCGAGTTCCCAAAGTACGCTGGCTCCGGGCGCCTCTCGATGTACTGGCTCTTGAAACGTCCCCAGTTTAGGAACGAATCGCCCGCGAAAACGACTCCTTCAGACTGTAACAGCAAAAAATACACCACGATTATACTGATTTTTTTCATGGGACTCTCGAAAACTGAAACGAATGGACGCTCGGCTGGGTAAGCGGGAACGGAAGCACGCATGTAAGCGTGCGCTCGATCATTTCGTGGAGGGGCGTTTCGAATTTCCCGCGCCTGCCGCTGCGGCGACTGGGTTGACCTTGACGCCCTCCTGTACCGAATCATTCGGATTCACGATGGCGCGCTGCCCCTCTGTCAGGCCGCTAAGAACTTCAATGCGATCCCCATAGTCGCGGCCTACGATGACTCGCTGGAAATGAACTTGGTTGCCGGAACCGAGCATCGCCACCATGGTCCCCTCGGGCCGGACAACGAGAGTATCGGAAGGGATCAGCAGCGGCGGATCTTTGCGCGGGAGATTCAAGTCCACTTCGACATACATGCCCGGCAACAACTTTCCATCCTGATTGGGAACCTGCACCTCGCAGAGCAGCGTTCTCGATGAAGGATCGAGCGCATTCGCGGTTCGTGTCACGACGCCCTTGAATTTCCGGTCTGGCAGTTCCGTAGTGCTCAACGCGGCGGTCTGACCGACCCGGACGTCGGATGCGCTCGACTGTGGAACGTTCAAATACGTCCGCAGTAAATTGGTTTGGGCAATCCTGAAGAGCAACGTATTGCCGGTGTTGACAAGTGCGCCGACATCGACATTGCGTAGTGTAATAACGCCGGCAAAAGGAGCACGTACCTTCAAAAAGTTGTGCAGGTCCGAAAGGCGCGCAAGATTGGCCTGCGAAGCCGCCAGATTTCCCTCTGAAGCGGCGATGGCTCGTTCAAGGGCCCGGACATTGGCGGCCTGTGCCTGATATTGCGCCTGATATTGATCGTTATCCTGCTTCGACACTACGCCGCGCTTCACTAGGTTGTCCCAGCGCGACGCGGTCACCTGCGCAATGGATTCGTTCGCCTTGCCCTGTTCGAGCGCGGCTTTGGCGCGCTCCAGGTCGGCCTTCGATTGTTCCACGGCCGCTTCGGCCTGTCGAACCTGCTGATCTAGATCCGGGGCTTCGATTTCTGCCAGCAATTGGCCTTCGGTGACGCGATCGCCAATGTCCACGTAACGGTGGAGAATGTAGCCTTCTGCGCGCGCCAGGATGGGAGCCTCGGTGACGGCCTGAATGTTGCCCGGAAGAATCAGCGAACCGTTGACAGGCCCGCGCTTCGCTGCCGCGAAGCTCACATCGGGGAGGCTTTCCTTGTGGGCGTCGGCTTCAGCCACCAATTGAAGCTCCCGCCTCTGATGCGGGAAATATCCTAGCAGGAACGCTGCGCCAAACAAGATCGCGATCAGCAGCAGCAATCCGAACAGTTTTTTGGCCGAAGGGCGCGACGGATGCGAAAGCGCGGAATGAGGATCGTTCTTCGCGCGCTTCTGCTCTTCGAGTTCGCGCTTGAGACGCTCTACTTCGGCGCGCAGTTGTTCTTCGGTATTCAGTTCCGCGCCGCCGGTTTGTTGTTGTTCCGTCACTAGTACACCTGAATCTCGGATTCCATCCACTCGCGCTCTTCGTCTTCAATCTGACGAGTGTGATCCACCGGCGGCTTCTTTCTCAGGTACGTGTAGACGATAGGCACGACAAACAACGTGGTAACAGTCGCCATCAGAAGGCCGCCGATCACTGCGCGGCCGAGCGGCGCGTTTTGCTCGCCCCCCTCGCCTAAACCGAGCGACATGGGCAGCATGCCCAGAATCATCGCAAGCGCAGTCATCATCACAGGCCGCAAGCGCGTGTATCCGGCGGAAAGCGCCGCAGCCCTCACGCCCTTGCCATCCATACGCTCATCGTTCGCAAACACAACCATCAGAATGCTGTTCGCAGTCGCTACGCCAATGCACATGATCGCGCCCATCAACGAGGGGACGCTAAAGGTGGTTTGCGTGGCGAACAGCATCCACAAAATGCCCGCCAACGCACCTGGGAGCGCCGTCAAGATAATGAACGGATCGACCCAGGATTGAAAATTAACTGTCATCAACAGGTATACCAAAACGATCGCCGCCAAAAGTCCTAGGCCCAGGCGCCGGAACGAATTCTGCATTGTAGCAGCCTGCCCGCGCAGCATGAGTGAACTCGATTTGGGGATTTTGGGTTCCTCCTCGGCCATGATCTTGTTCACCGCCGAGGCTACGCTGCCGAGGTCGCGGCGGTCGACATTGGCGTACACATCGAACACCCCCTGGACGTTCCAGTGATTTACGATTTCGTCCGTTTGGCGGTGCTGCAAGGTCGCCAGGTTCGAAAGTAGCTGTGTCTGGTAAGGCAGCGCCCCGGGATTACCGTACGCCATCGAGGTCTGGCTCGGAGCCGTACCGGTCGAAGCAACGTTTGCGGTGGCTGCGCCTGCCATCGAACCCGCAGTCGTCGAGACGAGGGCGCTGTTCAAAGGGGAAATCGGAGTACTCATCAGCGAGTCCACCGAATTGACTCTGTATTGCGGCGTCTGGACCAGGATCTGATAGTTCACGCCGTTCTGCCAGTTCAGCCACTGATTGGGCGCCACTTGGCCGCTGCCGCTGAGCGAGATCAACATGCTGTTGGCCACGTCGCGCTGCGTCAGGCCGATTTGACCAGCCTTGCTGCGGTCGACGTTTACGCGCAGCTCCGGGGCGTTCACCACCTGATGTAGGTGCACGTCGGCAGCGCCCGGGATCTGCGCAATTCTTGCCGCCAGTTTCTTAGCGATCAGATAGTTCGGGCCGGAATCGCGTCCAGTCACCTGCACGTCGATCGGCGCAGGAAGCCCAAAATTCAAAATCTGGGTGGTGATATTGGCGGCCTCGAAATAGAATTCTTCATCCGGAAACTTCTGGTGCAGATACTTGCGCAAGCGGTCTGTGTAAATCGCAGTCGAGGTATGCTCCGGCGTAAGCGAGATCAGCACGTCGCCGTCATTCGAGCCGATGTTTGTATTGTCGCCGAATCCCAGGTTGAATCCGCCCGGCGGCAGGCCGATGTTGTCTAAGACAATGTCAAGTTCGTTTTTCGGAATCACTTCACGGATGGCGTTCTCAACGTCGGCAAAAACCAGCTCTGTCTTTTCGATGCGCGTTCCGGCCGGGGCGCGGACGTGCAATCGGATCTGCCCCGAATCCACGGTTGGAAAGAAATCGCTGCCAATCAGGTAGACCAGGCCTAGAGAGCCGAGCGCGAACGTCATGAAACCGCACAATACCAGAGCACGATGATCTAGCGCCCAATCGAGAAGCCCAGTGTAGCCCGCTCGAAGCCTTTCAAACCAACGGTTGAAGGCGAAATGAACCCGCCAGATGATCGAGTGGCCTTCCGCACGGCCCCCTTCGCCGTGCTCACCCTTTCGATACATGTCCACCTCGACCTTCAAGAGGTAATGCACCATGGTGGGAATCAGCGTGCGCGAGAGCATGTAGGATGCGAGCATCGCGAACACCACCGCGAGAGCAAGAGGCGTGAAGAGGTACTTGGCCGCACCGGTCAGCAGAAGCACAGGGACAAACACGATACAAATCGCCAGGGTAGAAACGAACGCCGGCACCGCAATCTGTTGCGCGCCATCTAGCACCGCGCGTACCAGTGGCTTCTTCATCGCCAGATTCCGGTGTGTGTTCTCGATTTCCACCGTAGCATCGTCCACCAGAATGCCGACGGCGAGCGAAAGTCCCCCCAGCGTCATCACGTTGATCGTTTCCCCCATCAGATTCAAGATCACGATCGACGTCAGGATCGAAAGTGGAATTGAGAGGCAGACAATCAGGGTACTGCGCCAACTACCCAGGAACAGCAGAATCATTAAGCCGGTTAATATTGCCGCCGTAACCGATTCCTTTAGCACGCCGCCGATCGCCGCTCGCACAAACAGTGATTGATCGAAAAACTCTCGTACATCCAATTCCTTCGGCATGGCGGCGAAAATTTTCGGCAGCGCCGCCTTTACTTGATTGACGATGTCCAGAGTGGACGCGCGCCCGTTGCGGAGTACCGTCAACAGAGCGCCGCGCGTGCCGTTGGCGCGCACGATGTTGGTTTGAACTGAGAACCCGTCGTGCACGGTAGCAACGTCCTTGAGGTAAATCGTCGCGCCGTTCACTGTCTTCACCGGAAGGTTGTTCAGCTCGGATAAAACTTCAGGGCTGCTGTTGAGGGAAACCTGGTATTCGCGGTCGCCTATCTTGATGCTTCCCGCCGGCAGGATCAAGCTTTGCAAGTTCACCGAATTGGAAACGTCGGTGGCCGAGACTTGCTTGGCGTACATCTGCCGCGGATCTAAGTCCACGACGATCTGCCGCTGCTTTCCGCCGTAAGGCGAAGGAACGGCGGCGCCTTGCACGGTCGCCAGCGGAGTACGGATGAAGTTCTGACCCAGATCCTGGATGGCCTGTTCGCTCAAGGTCTTACTGGAGAGGCCTAGTTGCAGGATCGGTACGCTGGAGGCGTCGTACTTCAGGATGGCCGGCGGAAAAATGCCGGGCGGCATGCCGCGGGTGATGGACTGCGCCATGGCCGTGATCTGCGCCATGGCCATCTCCGCCTTGGCGCGCGGGTGAAAATACACTCGGACGACCGAAACGCCGGTGTACGACTGCGATTCGATGTGCTCGATGTCGTTGACCGAGGTCGTCATCGACCGCTCGAAGATCGTGACCACCCGCTTTTCCATCTCGTCCGTCGATATCCCGTTGTAGTTCCACACGATGCTGATCACGGGGATATCGATGTAAGGGAAAATGTCGATCGCCATACTCAAAATCGAAGCCACCCCGAGCAGCAAAATGGCGAGCGACATGACGACGAAAGTGTAGGGGCGGCGAAGTGCAAGGCGGACTATCCACATAACGGCGGGCCTAAGTTGTTAGGATGACATCACTTGGAGTCGAAGTTATTAGCTCTTTAGGGCTAGCGTCTAACCTGCTGATATGCGTATGGAAACACAGGCCTTAGCTAAAGATGGATGATGCCGCGCTGGATGGCCTCCGTCGCCGCCTGCGTACGATCGTCGACCCCCAGCTTGTCGAGGATACTTTTGACGTGGTTCTTCACGGTGTGCTCGGCGATTCCCAAGTCGAAGCCGATTTGTTTGTTGCTCTTGCCTTTGACGATCAGCCCCAACACTTCCATTTCTCGCGCGCTCAGATCGGCCGGGAGCGCCGCGCCCTCCAAGATGGTGCGAACTTCGGCAGTAAGGTATGTCTCGCCAGCGTGAACAGCGTGAATCGCCCGGATCAGTTCGTCGTGCAAGACGTCTTTGGTCAAGTAGGCCCGCATTCCGGCCTGGAGGGCGCGTCGAATATCCTCGTCGCCGCCATAGGTGCTTAATCCGATGATTCGCGCATCCGGAAACTCGGCGCAAATCGCCTGAGCTGCGGCCACGCCGTTCAGCACGGGCATGCGCATGTCCATCAGCAGCACGTCCGGTTGGAGCTTACGATACAGTTCCACGGCCTGCATGCCGTTCGAGGCCTCACCGACGACACTCAGGTCAAGCTGCATGCTCAGGATGGTCTTGACACCCATGCGGGCAATCATGTGATCCTCGGCGATGAGTATGCGAAGCTGACCGCTTTGTGGCTCCGTGGGGATCACGAGAGAGGTACCTTGACTTCGACCTTCGTTCCCTGGCCGGGTTGGCTTTCGAGATGCAGCTCTCCGCCCAGCCTCTCGGCACGCTCTCGCATGCCGAGCAGTCCGAAGTGGCCGCCGACCTCAGAGAACGCTTCGGTTTGCTCGAACCCGGCGCCGTTGTCGGAGACCACCATGCTGAGCTGACGCGGTTCGACATCCAGGCGAATGCGGACCTGGTTAGCGCGTGCGTGCTTCACCGTGTTGGTAACCGCTTCCTGCGCGATGCGGAGCAAATTCTGCTCCATTTCTTCGGGAAGTTTGCGCCCGTTGCCGGAAACGTCGACTTGCACTCGCACGGGGGAGCCGGCGGTCCACTGGTGCGCGGCTTCCGAAAGCGCGGCGGTTAGCTCCTGGCCCTCTAGCGCAGAGTCGCGAAGATCCATAACCGCGCGGCGAGCTTCGGTGAGACTATGCCGCGCCATTTTACGAGCGAGCTCCAGGTGCTTGGCGGCCAGGCCCGCATTGTCGCGGAGTGTCAGTGCGACGGCATCGAGCTGCGACGAGATTCCCACGAACCCCTGAGCCAGCGTGTCGTGAATTTCGCGAGCCAGGCGCGCGCGCTCTTCGAGCACTAGAGCGAATCGCTCACGAATCTGGCGCATACGAAGACGGAAAAGACCCCAGATCATCGCGGCCGCTAGGAGGACGCAGAGACAACGGAACCAGGCGGTTTCATAATAGTGCGGCAGCAGTTGAAATGCGAACGATGCTTCACTAGACGGTCCGTCGGGGACCGCGGCCCGCACGATAAAGCGATAACGGCCATGCGGGAGGCTGTTGTAATTTGTCACGCGCCGTGAGAAGCCATTGGTAAAGTCGCGGTCCAGGCCCTCCAATCGATAGGAATATCGAACGCGATCGGGCGCGCTGAAATGGACACCGGTGTAACGAAACTGAACGCGTCCATTCCCGGGGGCGAGCTTCGTCGGACCATCCAGCGGGATGGCGCGTCCATCCACCTGGACGTCGATGAAATGAACCATAGGCGCAGTCACGCTAAGCGCGTGATCTGAGGGGTCGAACACGGACAGTCCCTGACCTGTCGGAAACCACAAGCGGCCATCGCCGGTACGAATACCCCCACGGCTGCTCGGGTACCCGGGACCGCACTGGGCGCTTCGCAATCCGTCCGACACGCCATAGTTCACCGGCGTGAGAAAGTGGTTCTTTCCGTCGATCAGGGCCGACAGCTCCGATTTTGCGACACGGGAGATGCCGCGCGTTGTACTCAGCCAAAGCCAGCCGCGCGAGTCGATCTCGACGTGTGAGATGTTGTTGCTGAGTAACCCTTCCTTGGTCGTGATGGCGAAGAAGCGGCCGTTGCGCAGAGCATTCAGACCGCCGCCCAAAGTGCCGATCCATAGAGTTCCATCGGCGTCCTCGGACAACGACCGGATCTGATCGCTCGCGAGTCCATCGGCTGTAGTAAAAAGCCGAAGTTTGCCATCTTGTAGCCGCCACAGTCCTTTGCCGAACGTTCCCGCCCAAAAGCTGCCATCGCGTGTTTCGAGCACCGTCATCGTAGAGTCGTTGGGCTGCGATCCTCCAGGAATCAGAATTCGAGGTACGCTGCCGGACCCAAGCTCGGCGAGGCCGTTCGGCGTGGCGGCGAACAACCTTCCATTGCGATCCTCAAGAAAGTCGAACACCAGATGCCGGTTCAACGGATCGCTGAGGATCCGATTGATAAAGCGGCCGTCATGATACCGGCTCAGGCCTTCGCGTGTAGCGATGAGCAAGTCGCCCGAATGATCTTCACGGATCGAAAAGATTTCGTTGCTGGGGAGGCCGTCGCGCATGGTGAAGACGCGCGTCCGTTTGCCGAATTCCAACAATCCGCTGTCGTGGAATCCGACCCAGACTCGGCCGCGCCGGTCCTGATACACGGTGGTCGGCTCGTCGCTGGGCCATCCTTCCGCGAGACCATAGTTGGTAAATATGTCGTCGCGGAATCGATTCAATCCGCTATTCATCCCGACCCAGAGATTGCCTTCGTTGTCTTCGTAGATAGACCGGACCCAGTCGCTCGCGTTCGATACCGCTGTGCGGCTGCTCACGAATCGGCCGCCCTCTAGGCGGGCCAGACCACTGTTGGTTCCAGCCCAAAGATTGCCGTCCCGATCCTCCCAAAGCGAGCGGACGAAAATATCCGGCAGGCCGTCTTTCGCAGTGTAGAGCCGGAGCTTCCCGGCGGGTGTCCGCATCAGGAGACCGGAGCTTCCCGCCACCCAAAGGTTTTTGTGCCGATCTTCGATGACAGTGGAGACGATGTTGCCGCCGATCTCTGCGCTGGTGATGACGGGCAAGAACCGGTTCTGCTCGCGCCGCGCTACGCCCGCGAACCCCGCGATGTAGACCGTCCCGTCCTGGCCTGAATAAACCGTTCGGAGGGATTCGATGGGCAGCTTTTCTTGCTTGCTGAGATCGATAAAGCGCCCGTTCTGGTATCTAGTGAGATCCACTCCCGAGACCAGCCATAAGGTGCCGGAATGATCTTCCGTGATCGAACTAATCGACGTGTCGGCGAGGCCGTCTTTCTTGGAGAACGTTGTGAACTTGCGATTCCAGTAGCGCGTCAAGCCATTGGCGGTTCCGATCCAAAGGCTGCCATCGCTTGCGGCCCACAGCGCGTTGATGCTGTTGGCGGGAAGCGCACCGTTTTCCCTGGTGAAGACCGTGAAGTCGTATCCGTCAAATCGAGCCAAGCCCTCGTCGGTTCCGAGCCACATGTAGCCATCGCGAGTTTGGGTGATCGCGCGAATCGAGTCCTGTGGGAGGCCATGCTCTTCGGTCCAGATCGTGTGCGTGTACTGGGTGAGCTCCCGGTTGGGGTTCAGAGCGAGCAGAAACCCGGCGCTCGAGACCAGCAGGGCTGGCCATGTTACCCACATTGGATACACTTCTGAGTTTACGGAATTCCGGATTGCCGCGCCGCCCGCAAGGTTCCGAGGATGAGGGCTGGCAGCGTGATCAGGAGCGCCAGCCATCCGGCGATCGCCCAACGTGCCAGCTTTGGAAAACGGAAGCGAAGCTGGAAGGGAAAGTAATACAGCGTCCGCCATTCTTGGGGGACGCCGGCGAAGCGAGCCGGCTGTTCCCGGTTCCGCGAGATCTCTTCGAGATTGATGACGCGATTGACGATGACGCCCCGGTCAAAGCCAAGTTTTCTCTGCTCGACTTCGAGATTCGGCGCGATCACAGTGGACGCGGCTTGGAGAAGAAACGCCGTGGCGACGATTGCCCAAAGCGCGTATTTTGCGGCGGGCGGCATCTCACGGGGCCGCGTCAGCAGCAGCGGCACTGCGAAGAGGCACAGGAGTTGGATCGGTAGCAGGACATAACGATCCCCCCAGGCCACATCGCCGCCGAACGCGATGTATTTTGCAGCAGCGGCAATGTAAATAAAAGCCAGGATACCAAGTAGGGCAAGTAGCGCTTGGAGGTCGCGCTCCAACCTTCTCCAATTCCAAATCGCGAGAGCGAGCAAAACAATAAGTAAGGGGTCGAATAAGAGGACCGATTTGTCGGGCGAGAAGAGTGCACCCCAAAAACCTTTCCAAAAAGGATACGAAAAGTAGTAATTTTCGGGCATGCCGGGCGACCGAAGCTGGCTTTCGGTTATGCCGATGTATGTGCCAAAAATGCTCCCGAAGCGGTAATACTGATACCAGCGATCGAGAACCAGGGCGGCTAAAATCGGCGGCAACAGGCCAAGCGCAAGACGCTTCCGGCGCGAAGTGCCCGAGAATCCATAAAACGCGATAATCGCGGTTTCAAAGAACGACGTCATGCGCGTTAGCAGCGCAAATCCGGAAGCGGCTCCAGCGAGCAGTGCCCAGCGCAGTTCCGGATCGGCGCGAAATCGCAGAACGGCCCAAAGCATCAGCATCGCCAGGGTCAGCAGCAG
>Ga0126381_100006281_pt1 | contig 13126 bp, 12 predicted proteins | sample PanSoiMetPlot_28_FD_96465 | JGI IMG/M metagenome (GOLD analysis project Ga0126381, IMG submission 96465) | Tropical forest soil microbial communities from Panama - MetaG Plot_28 | ecosystem: Environmental > Terrestrial > Soil > Tropical forest > Bulk soil | place: Panama | collected 2016-02-17
ACTCCTGGCTACCGTCGGTCAAGTTCCGGGGATCAAACGAGTGCGCTTCACGACGTCGCACCCGCGCGACTTCGGCAAAGATATTGTCGATGCCATCGATGCAGTGCCCACGCTCTGCGATCACGTCCACCTGCCCGTTCAGAGCGGATCCACGCGAGTGCTGGATGCGATGCAGCGTCTCTATACGCGCGAGCAATACCTCGAACGCATCGCGTGGACGAAGGCTGCTCGGCGCGAAATCAGCCTGACCACTGACGTCATCGTTGGTTTTCCCGGGGAGACCGAGGCGGAATTCGAACAAACCCTTAGCCTTCTTGATCACGTCGAATACGACGGAGTCTTCTCATTCAAATATTCGCCGCGGCCGAACACTCCGGCGTTGAGCCTCGACGACGCGATTCCCAATGCCGAAAAATCACGCCGGCTGGCGGTGCTTATGGAACGGCAGCGCGAAATCCAGAAGCGGCGAAACCAGCGTCATATCGGGGAAGTTGTTGAGGTAATGGTTGAGGGTCGAAACGAAGTGCGTGAGCAGTGGGGTGGCCGCACTTCGCAGAACAAGGTGTTGAACTTTTCAGCGCAGCCCAACACGCCTCGTCTGGCGATTGGCAGCTACGCACCCGTACGCGTCACCGGCAGTTTTCCGAACAGCTTGCTGGGCGAAATGGTGATATAAGGGGCTCATGGAAGTCGAAATGAAAATTCGCGGCCTCATGATGGACCCCGTCACCAACATGCCCATCGTGATTCTGAAGGACGTTGGCAGCGATACGGTCCTGCCGATCTGGGTAGGGGTTTACGAGGCCAACGCCATCGCGCTTGAGATCGAAAAAGTACCCACCCCGCGCCCCATGACCCACGACCTTATCAAGAATGTGCTGGTCGGCCTCGAGTCGCAGGTTCACAAGGTTGTGGTGACCGAACTCCGCGATGACACCTTCTATGCCGTGATCTGGGTAGAACGCGACGGCCGCATCATCAGCATCGACTCCCGTCCCTCGGACGCGCTCGCTCTTGCCCTGCGTGTGGATTGCCCCATCTTTGTTGAAGATGAAGTCTTAAAGTCGTCAAAACTCGCCGCTAACATGTCTGACCGCGTGAATTCCGAAGAGCTCCGCAAATGGCTCGAGGGACTGAACGATGAGGACATGGGCCGCTACAAGATGTAAATGGGCGTTCGCGATTCTGGTCGGCTAAAAATACCTGACAGGCAATTTCCTTAATGCGCGGGCGTCGTGCGCAGGTTCAAACTTTGCGTGCCTGCGCGCACGTCTATAAAAAATCCCGTGAAGTGATAGTAGTCCGCCGTTAGTTTTTTCTGGATAACAGTCTTCCCCTTCAACGGGTCGGCAATCGTCAATGCCTGTGCAGATTGATCAAGGATAGCGATGAAGTGTCCCGCGCCGCCTGGCAGAACGACTCCCGCAATCGAGGGGGCCGGAAAAGCATCCCCCGGCTCTAGGATCTTCACATTCACAGGCAATCCTCGACGCCGAAGTGCCCTGATGAGATACCAGTTTTCGGTGCCTCCTTGATAAGTCAACGCTTCAATGGCGAGATCCCTTTCTGAACCTGACAGCCCGAATGCCTGCAGCAACGTTGCAGCACTCGCGGGACCGCACGTTGATGGAGTGCTTTGCATGCAAATCTCTCCTTCGCAATGATCGGCAAGCTTCGAGCGGTCGACAGCCCCGAGCAAGGGCTTGACGAACGGTATCGAGATGAGCACGATCGCGGCGGAGGGAAGCAGGATCTTTTCGCCTGCGGTTACAGGTTCCAGCATCGCTTGCAGGACACCCGCGACGAACGCGATCCCCGCTGCAAGAAGCTCTGTTCCCGGAACGGCCCGAAAGTTGTAAAACCAGACCGACCGATCCACAACGTGAAGATAGTAGATCAAAAAAAGAATTCCCGGCACCGCCAGGACAATTCCAACAAAGCAGGCGCCGATTCTTAGGTTGGAGCGGCGACCGACAACTTGACCGCACCAAAACAGCACACCGGCCAAACATAATGTCGGAATGAAATAGAACGGTAGTCTCACGCAGCATTTTGCTTCGAGTTCTGACGCCTTATCTCTTTTATTCTGTCATCCTGAGCGAAGAGAGTCGCCGGACGAACCCAGCAAACGACCTGTGCCCTTCTCCCTACACGTCGCTGATCGCTCTTATCAGTAGCGTCTCGCCGCTGTCGCGAAGGCATCTTGCGCTCGCTTCTCAACATAGACCGACAGGCATATATCCTTGCTATATAGACACCGCGTTCTATCCAATCCGGCCCAGAGGACCCGAACGTTCGAAACAAACAACTTTGTAACCGCGCGGAACTAAAAAGGGGAGAGCAGTCGCTCTCCCCTTTCTTCCGACTAACTAGAAATCAACCGAAAAGCTTATTCTCCCGGGCGGGTCGCCGTTGTTGTGACGCCCAGCTTTTTCAAACGCTCCCGCGCCTGCAAAGCTTCATTCGTCTTGGGATAACGCTGGATCACATGGCGCAATTCGGTCACGCCGTCATCCTTCTGGCCCATTTCAATGAGCGCGAAGCCTTTCTTCAGCTGCGCCGACGCCGCCTTGTTTCCGCTGGGAAAATTCTGCAGAACCTGATCATAGGAAGTCACGGCCTGCTGGTAGTTCCCGCCGCGGAACTGTAGTTCGCCGAGATAGAAGTACGAGTTTCCCGCGAGATCCGTGTTCGGATAAAACTTCACGTAATCGGAAAACTCTTTGGACGCAAGATCGTTGTTCCCGCCGTTGTAGTCGCGCAGGGCGTTTGCGTAGAGCACATCCGGTGGAGGAGCCTGCGCCTGGGCCTGCGCTTGATCCTGCGCCGCCTTTTGGGATGCCGCCATGGTCTGCTGGGCCGACTGCATGTCCTCCAACTGCTTGCTGACCTTCGCCAGCCGGACCTTCAACTCGTCCATCGTGTCGTTCAGCGCCTGAATCTGCCCAGAGAGTTGGTCCACGTGGCCCGATGCGTCTCCCTGCTGCTTCTGCAACGTGTTCTGCAACGCATTGATCGCCGCCGTGGCCTTATTGGAAGCGTCAGTATTTTGCTCGACGAGATTCTTCATTACACCCATGCGCTCGTCGAAGCTCTGCTTCATCGCGGTCATCTGCTCCTGCAGTTGCTGGACCTGCGTCTGAAGTTGCACCATTTCTTTGCTGGCGCCGTACGCGGGGCTGATAGCCAGCCACAAAGCCGCGACCAGCGCAAATCCCTTAGACAGTTGAGAATTCATCATGGTTTGGCCCTTCTGATTGCTGCATCCAAGTATCCCATGCCACGGCGTAGTGCGGCCGTAACCGAGCTTGCTGGCGCAGAAGATACAACCGGGACGGCTTTAGGATGGCGCCCTCCCGGCCCCTGGTTGCGTTATTTCTGATACACGAAATGGCCGCGGCGGTTCTGCTGCCAGCAGCTTTCGTTCGATTCCGTACAGAACGGTTTTTCCTTGCCGTAACTGATCGTCTTGATGCGGCTTGCGCTCACACCCGCCGCCGTCAAGGCGTTCTTCACCGCGTTCGCGCGACGATCACCCAAGGCCAGGTTGTACTCGGTTGATCCACGCTCGTCGCAGTGACCCTCGACCGTGAAGTTGATGCCCGAGTGCTCACCCAGGAATTGTGCATCGCCCTGCACCGAAGCCTGCTGATCCGGACGAATCGAATCGGTGTCGTAGTCGAAGTAGATATCCTTCATACGCTGCGCGAAGAGTTCTTCTTCGGTTGTGGACGCCCGCGGTGGTGGCGGTGGCGGCGCGTTCACCGTCACCCGCGCGGTTGCCTCCTGACTTCCACCCGCTCCCTTGGCGACCAGGTGATAGGTAGTTGAATCGGTGGGCGTCACCTGTTGCGATCCATTCGGTTGCACGGCACCGATTCCGTCGATGCTTACATCGGTCGCATTCGTGGTCTGCCACGTCAGCGTCGTCGACATTCCCTTATCAATAGAATTCGGATTTGCCGACAACGATGCGGTTGGCGACGGCGGCGGAGGGGGGGGTGGGGGTGGGGGCGGAGCCTGCTTCTTTTTGCAGGCACCCAACATCATAATAGCGCCGAGGACCAAAACAAGAGTGGACCACTTCACGATCGACTGTTTCACAATCTCCTCCCTAAGAATTTGCTCGCATGGGCTTATGTGCAGAAACGAAACCGGCGACGCAGGCCAACATATCCGCGACCGTCGGAGATAATGACATTTGTGCGAGCACTTCCATCGTTACATTTTTGTTGGTTATTTCCAACTCCAATTTGGTTGCGAGTTCCGTCCGCTGAACGTTAGTTGTTGCACTTTGGTACCGTCCGCCAGCATGCTCCAGATCTGCTCGCTCCCCGATCGGCTCGACTGAAAGACGATGTGTCGCCCGTCTGGTGACCACGACGGGAAATCGTTCCGGCCGCCGTCGTGCGTCAACTGGACCCACTGCTTGCTCGCAATGTCCATCAGATAAATGTCATTCGCACCCGGTGCTCCCGGGCCATACTTGCGGAACCACGCCAGCGCCAGGAACTGCCCGTTCGGCGACCATGACGGCGACACCGCGTAGCCCTGGTCGGTAACGCGCTGAACGTTTGTGCCATCCGCTTCCATCGTGTAGATCTGCGGCAGCCCCGTGCGTCCGCTGACGAAGGCAATCTGCGCGCCCGTCTTGCGATTGAAGGTTGGTCCGACGTCGGGTCCCCGGCCAGTTGTAAGCCTGTGCAGGTTCCCGCCCGTCGCGTCCGCAATGTAGATATTCGATTCGCCGCCGCGCGATGACGAGAACGCCACTCTCGCTCCATCCGGAGCCCACGTCGGCGAGAGGTTCGTTCCGCCCACGCGCGCAAACGACACGAGCCGGTTCAGTTCGATCGAGTACATCATGATCTCCCAGCTCGTCTTGGTGAGCGAACTGAACGCCAGCCGTGTACCGTCGGGCGAGATTCGCGGGGAAAGGGAAATCGATCCCTCATGTGTTAGCTGGTGCTGATTCGAGCCGTCGTAGTCCATGGCCCAGATTTCTTTGTGCCCGCCGCGATCGCTGACGAAATAGATCTTGCTCTCCGCAATTCCAGGAACGCCGCCGCCAAGTCGGAAGATGATCTCATCAGCGAACTTGTGCGCCGTCATGCGTGCGCCATCCTGCGTGGCCGCATCCGTGTACTGCTTGCCCAATACCTGCGGCGAGGCGACGTTCTTCACGTCATAGAGCCAGCCGTGCACCAGCAGGCTGTTGCCCGTAGCGCCGAAGTCCCCAAATGCCAGCATGGACGCATTCGGAGGCGGACTGCTCCACGCATCAAAATGAACTTCCGAAGGATTGCCGGGCACGTCCGTGGGATAAAAGCTCTTGGAAACCATCTCGAAGATGCCGGCGTTGTCGAGATCGTTCCACAGCGTGTCGTTGAAGACTTTCAACAGCCCCGGCGTGTTCGGATCTTGCGTAGTTGCTTTGAAATCGGATGCTGCCAGCCGCACTTTCTCAACACCAAGTCCGGTTCCGGTGCGGATCCAATCCTGCGCCTGCGCTGTGCCTGGCGTTAGACCGATGATCACCAACCCAACCACTAGTAAGAGGACCAATGCAATCTGTGCTACCCACCGAGAACCCGTCGCGTCGACACCCGGAGTATTATCGACAACCAACTTCTGCCACACGCGCCGGACCAAAAACGGAAGCCTGACTTGATGCATGCTAATCTCCGATTCCTCGCTCTTCGACGCGCCCGGCCAAGCGCTCGAACTTTCTACCTCTTGAAGTCAAACCAGAATTCCACCGTGACCTTGCTTCCGGAATAATCCGGGGGCAAAGGCCCAAATGTATCGATCCTCTGAATCGCGCGGACCGCCGACTGATCGAGCGACGGCACACCACTGGACTGCTCGAGTTGCACATTGGTCGGCTGTCCGTTGCGGTTGATGTCGAATTGCACGTACACGCGATTCGCCTGGTGAATGTTCGGATCGATCTCGTATTTCAGCCAGTTCTGCGAAACTTTCTGTTGCACCACGCGCACATACCAGGCATAGGCACTGCCGAAATCGCCGCCGCCTCCCTGGAATCCGAAGCCGCCTTTGGCTCCGCCGGAGCTGAACGTTCCATACGGTCCGCTCACAGGTCCGCCCTGACCGAATGGAACCTCGTTGGTCTCCTCTGCCGGCTGCGCCGCCGGTTTTTGCTTGCTTGCGGTCGTTACCGGCTTGGGTTTGACCTTGCTCGTCTTATCGGGAATCGGGATCGCATCCGGTTGCTCCATCGCCTTCGGCTCCGGTTGCGACTTGGTCAGCCCCTTCGAGTCATTGGCGAGTACGTTCTGGGTTTCCGTTTGCGGCGCAGGTAAGGGGACCGTGCTCACCAGCGTTGCACCCATGGCATCGCCGCCGCCGCCCGCGCCCCATCCCGATCCAGTTCCACGCGAGAGGATTGTCCCGGCCACAAAGATCAACCCCACCACGGTCGCGTGAAACACGACGGAATAGACGAGCGGCTTTCCTAACTCGTTGGGCTCGGTAAATATGTCAGCGTTTGCTTGCATTCTGGTCGAGAGGTTGGGTCACAATGCTCACATTCGTGATGCCCGCACCTTTGATTGCATCCATGACCGTCGCAAAAGCGCCGAACGGTACGTCCTCATCTGAGCGAATGTAGATCGATTGATGCTGAGGATCGCGAATCTTCTGCCGCAGCTTCGTCTTGATGTCGTTGATGTTGATCGGGTCGTTTCCCAGGAATACGCGCTGCTGTTTGTTGATGCTGATGACCAGCCTCTCCTCGGTTACTTCTTTTACAGTACGCGTCTTGGGAACGTTCACTTCGATTCCCGATTGCAGCACCGGCGCGGTCACCATGAAGATGATCAGCAGCACCAGAACCACATCCACCAGCGGCGTGACGTTGATATCGGAGATCGAACTCTGGGTTCGGCCGTTTGCGGTCGTGAATGCCATCAGCGCCGCGCTCCCGCGGCTTCACCTTGATAAGCCACCTGCGCGGCGCTCCGCTCGACAGCATTGAGCATTTCGAGAGAAAAGTCGTCGCCGCGCGCGGCGAACTCGCGGATCGAACTTCCGATCAGGTTGTAGGCAATGACGGCGGGAATGGCAGCGGCCAGACCGGCTGCCGTCGTGATGAGCGCCTCGGAGATGCCGGGTGCGACTGCGCGCAATGTCGCTGCGCCCGCAGTTCCCAATCCGTGGAATGCATCGATGATGCCCCAGACCGTTCCGAACAGACCCACGAACGGTGTCACTGCGCCCGTGATCGCCAGCCAGGCGACGTTTCTTTCGAAGCGCGTCAGTTCTTCGGAGTTGGCAATCTGCATGGCTCGCTGCACCGCCAGCAGATTCCGAACGCCGCCGGGGTTCCCAAGCTGTCGCTTGAACTCCTCGTAGCCGTTTTCAAACACCCCTACCAGCGGACTCGGCCGAAACTGATCGGCGACCGATGCCATGTCTTGCAGGCGTTGCGCCTTACGAAAAGCACGAATGAAACGTCCGCTCTGTACGCGGGCGCGCCGAAGCACGCTCCATTTTGAAAGGATGATGGCCCACGACAGCAGGCTGAAAGCCAGCAGCAGGATGAGAACGGTTTTGGCGACAGGGCCAGTCTCACCAACGAGATCCATGATCTCGCCACCGATTACGAAAGCGAACCAGTGTGAATTCAACATTGGATAGTAAGAGGCGCTAGCGCCAGATGACCTCCCGGGTGAGTTTTTCCGGATAAAAACGCAGGTTGATTATAAGCCCCGACGCTTGCAGGCTCTACCCAGAAGGACGCCATCTTTTCCTTAGAACCAAGCTATAAAACAGTTCTCAGTTGCCCTGCCCTAGAGGGAGCGAAGCGAGATTTTGGGTTTGAAACGAGGAACTAGGAACCGAAAACTGTTTCTTTCTGGGTTTGACTGAGAACTGACAACTGAGAACTGAGAACTGTTTTTCATGCTATTCTGCGCTCAACTTCGCGAATCCCAGGACACCCGTGCTCGTCGAACTGCGCCTCGAGAACTACGCGGTCATCGATAACCTGGTCGTTGAGTTTGCTTCTGGCCTGAACCTGCTCACCGGCGAAACCGGAGCCGGAAAATCCATCCTCATTGACGCGCTCACGCTGCTTCTCGGCGAAAAAGCATCCAGCGACGTGATCCGTTCGGGAGCCGACCGCGCCGTTGTGGCCGCCGTGTTTGAAACCGAAGCGGCCGCAGCAAGAACCGTCGCGAAGATCCTTGAGGAGAACGGCCTCGACGCCGAGAGTGACTCCATCATTCTGCGCCGAGAAATCGCGGCCGCCGGAAAGGGACGAGTTTTCGTCAACAATCAACCCGCGACCGTAGCTGTCCTGAAGCAACTCGGGCCTCACCTGTCGACCGTCCATGCACAAAACGAAACGCTCGCGGCTTTTGACGGCCCCGCGCGCCTCAATCTCCTGGACGCATTCGCCGGATGTCAGCTCTCGGGAGTGAGCGAAGCATTTTACACGTGGAAAGCGATTCAGAACCGCATCGAAGAACTTCAACGCGACGAGCAGGACCGCCTGCGCTTGCTCGACCTCTGGACGTATCAGAGGCGCGAGATCGACGAAACAAGGCCGCAGGCAGGCGAGGACGAACGTCTCGAAAACGAGAAGCGCGTTCTTGCCAACGCCGAGAAGATCTACAACGCCGCGATGAACGCCTTCGATCTCCTTTACGAAGGTGATGCTTCGACTGCCGCCTCTCTCCGCTCTGCTCGCAAACAGGTCGAAGAACTCGCTCGTTATGAACCCAAGTTTCGGGAGGCACTGCAAGCGCTCGAGTCTGCGCTGATCAGCGTCGAAGACGTGGGCGCGACGGTCCGTGATTTCGCCGGTGGGATTCACGCCTCGCCTGAACATTTGGCTGAAGTTGAAGATCGCTTGGCTGCGCTCGACCGGCTGAAACGCAAATACGGCCCGACCCTCGAGGACGTCATCAACTTCGGTGCCGACGTTACGCGCAAGCTTTCCGAGATGCAGAATAAGGACGAGGTCTTGAAGAGGTTGCGTGGCGAGTTGAACGTCGCCGCCGAAACGTATCTGAGCTGCGCCCGCGTGCTCTCAAAGAAACGTTACGAGTCTGCGCGCAAGCTCGAGAAGCTGGTCGAGGCGGCCGTCAATGACCTGGCCATGAAGGTAACCTTCAAAATTGAAGTCACCGGCTCTGACGAAGAAGGGAATTGGACGCCCAGCGGTTTCGATCACGTGGTCTACATGATTTCCACAAACCCTGGGGAACCCCTGCGGCGGCTCGAACACATCGCCTCGGGCGGCGAACTATCGCGCGTGATGCTCGCTCTCAAAGCCAGCGTCGAAGCCGGTGCGGGCGCGGCGGGCAGGAAGAAAGGCTCAGGCATTCCCCGTACGCTGGTCTTCGACGAAATCGACACGGGCATCGGTGGCCGCGCGGCCGAAGCGGTCGGCAAAAAGCTCAAGGAACTCGCCCGGACCAACCAGGTTTTTTGTGTCACGCATCTGCCGCAGATCGCGACCTTCGCCGACCACCACTATTTGATCGAAAAGAAAGAGTCGGGCGGAAGGACCCGAACGACGGTTCGTAATATCACCGGCGCCGAGCGCACCGAAGAGGTCGCCCGCATGCTTAGTGGAGCCAAGGTGACCGAAAGTTCCCTCAAGCACGCCGAGCAGATGATCAAGGCAAATGCGTAATTCCATTCCCCTTGCAGGTGTCCGCAATCCCTCCTAATCCCCGCCCTTTCTATCGCTTACATTGACCAAAAGGGTTCTCTTCGGTAGTCTATAGTTAACAATCCTGGGGAAAAGTGTACCCTGAGCAGAACTTGAGGAAGGGCACGTGTCTATTCAACGAGGCAAGAAGTTACAGCTGTTAAAACCAAGGGGATTTTGTGCCGGAGTAGTCCGTGCCATCGACATCGTTCGTATTGCACTTGAGGCTTTTGGCCCGCCCATCTACGTGCGTAAGGAGATCGTTCACAACCGCTTCGTGGTGGAAGAACTGCAGGAAAAGGGCGCGATTTTCGTCGATAGCGTCGACGAGGTGCCCGAAGGCGAGCGCGTGATTTACAGCGCGCATGGAGTTTCCCCTGAGGTTCGTCGAGCCAGTGAAGAGCGCAAACTGCGCGTCATCGACGCGACCTGCCCCCTGGTCACCAAGGTCCACGTCGAAGCCGTCAAGTTCGCCAAAGAAGGCTACTCCTTGGTTCTCATAGGCCATCGCGATCATGATGAAGTCATCGGCACTCTGGGCGAAGCACCATCCGTAACCCAGGTGGTCGGATCGCCGGCTCAGGTAGATACCTTAGCGGTTCCCGATCCGAATCGCGTCGCCTACCTGACCCAGACGACCCTCAGCCTCGACGAAACCAAAGACATCATTGCGGCGCTCAAGAAGAAGTTTCCCAATATTCAAGGACCACACGCTCAAGATATCTGCTATGCCACGGAAAACAGGCAGGTTGCGGTGAAGCAGGTGGCCTCTGATGCCGACCTTCTTCTCGTGGTGGGCTCCGAAAACAGTTCTAACTCCAACCGGCTCGTGGAAGTGGCGCGTAATCTTGGTACCAACGCGCATCTAATTGACAGTTACAAAAACATAAAAGCTGAATGGCTGGAAGGCGTCGAGACCATCTCACTGACTGCTGGCGCCTCGGCTCCTGAATGTCTGGTGGAGGAAGTCGTGAAGTTCCTGGCGACTAAAGGTTTCGATAACGTGCAGGAACTAGAAGTCATGCCCGAAAACGTGCGCTTTGGCTTGCCGCCTGAGATTGTGGAAGCCATTGCCAGTGCTCCCGCTAGTGTCAGCGCGGGTTAACGGAGTTATTACTCGATGGAAGATTGCTCCCCCCAAACAGCCACTGCATCTGCCCCACAACTTCGCTTCGGAAAAATTGACGATCTTTCAAGCCGTGTAGCTGCCGCCGTCGACGCGGCACGCCGCCTGCTGTTCTCCGAACAGCACAGGGATGGCTACTGGTGTGGTGAGCTTGAGGCCGATACCACCCTCGAAGCCGACTACATGATCCTGCACACTATGCTGGGCACGGTGGACCCTGGGCGTTTCGCCAAGGCTGCTCGGTACATCCTCCAACAGCAGAACGCAGATGGCGGATGGAGCATTTACAGAGCCGGTCCGTCCAACATCAGCGCTTCGGTAAAATGCTACTTCGGTCTGAAGCTGGCTGGATACCCCGCCGACCACCCCGACCTGCAGAGGGCACGCGCAAAAATCCTCGAGATGGGTGGCGTGACCGCAGTCAACACCTTTACCAAGCTCTATCTCGCCTTCTTCGGACAGTACGATTACGACGCCTGCCCCGCGGTTCCGCCGGAGATTGTCCTATTTCCCAATTGGTTCTGGTTCAACATCTACGAGATTTCGTCGTGGTCGCGGGCCATCCTCGTCCCGCTGTCGATTTGCTACGCGAAGAAGCCCTTTAAGAAGTTGCCCGATGAAATGGGAATCGAAGAGCTTTTCGTCGGCGGTCGCGACAAATCTCGAATGCATCTGCAGTGGTCGAAAAAGCGCATCTCGTGGCGAAACTTCTTCCTCGTCCTCGATCGCATGGTGCACATGTTCGAGCGGGTCCACGTCCGTCCGCTGCGCTCGGTCGCGCTGAAAAAAGCCGAGAAGTGGATGCTCGAGCGCTTTGAGATGAGCGATGGTCTCGCTGCGATCTTTCCCTCGATCATGAACTCGGTAATCGCGATGCGCTGCCTCGGCTACTCAATCGACGATCCGCAGGTCATCCGTGCGATGGACGAGTTCGAAAAGCTCGGAATCGAGGAAGGCGATACCTTCCGCATGCAGCCATGCGTCTCTCCGGTTTGGGACACCGCCTATGCTCTCTTCGCGCTGGGCGAAGCTGGCGTCCCGGCCGATGATCCGCGCATGGTTAAGTGCGCCGACTGGCTGCTGCAGAAGCAGGTTCGCCATGCTGGCGACTGGAAAGTAAAGAACCCCCAGGGCCAGCCCGGCGGCTGGTACTTCGAATTCAACAACGAGTTCTATCCCGACGTGGACGACAGTGCGCAGGTCTGTCTGGCGCTCAGCCGCGTCGAGCATCCAAACGGACGCTATCAGCGCGAGTCGGTGCAGCGTGCGATCGACTGGATCTTTTCCATGCAGTGCCGCAACGGTGGCTGGGCGTCGTTCGACAAAGACAACGACCGCATGGTCTTTCAATACGTGCCGTTCGCCGACCACAACGCCATGCTCGATCCGGCGACCGTCGACATCACGGGCCGCATCCTCGAGATGCTCGCCACCTATGGATACGACAAGACCCATAAAGCGGTGAAAAAGGCTATCGCCTTCCTGCGCAAAGAGCAGGAGCCGGACGGCTCTTGGTTCGGTCGCTGGGGCGTGAACTATATCTACGGCACGATGCTCGTGCTCCGAGGCCTTGAAGCCGTCGGCGTTGATCACCACGAGCCCTACGTTCAGCAGGCCGCCGAATGGCTGCGTATGGTACAGAACGCGGACGGCGGCTGGGGTGAGAGTTGCGACTCCTACGACGACCCGAACAGCAAGGGGATCGGCGAGAGCACCGCATCGCAGACAGCATGGGCCGTTCTCGGCCTGATGGCTGCCAACGACACGCGTAGCGACTCTGTCGCGCGCGGCATCGCCTACCTGCTGCGAACGCAGAAGAAGGACGGTTCCTGGGATGAGCCCTTCTTCACGGGCACGGGATTTCCTCGCGTGTTCTATCTCAAGTACCACATGTACCGTCAGTATTTCCCGCTGCTGGCATTAACCACGTACGCGAAGGTGGTCGCCGGAGAATCGGTCGCCACCGCGCGAAACAGCCGTTAGCTAAGTCTGCCGAGGCCGTGCCCCGCGCGGCCCTCGAGCGCTCGTGGGCGAAGCTGTGCGCAAGTTTTGCAGACTCTTCGCTTTTGCGGGACGAGTTGTTCGATGCATGAGCGAGGTTTTGCATGTACTGGGAACTGAGAACCGAGAACTGAGAACTGGGTTTGAAAGCCTTCGTCACCGGCGCAACAGGATTTCTGGGCGCACACGTTGCGCACGTTCTGGCCGAACAGGGCGCGGATTTGAGGCTGCTCGTTCGCCCTACCAGCGACCTCCGCAACATCGAAAGGCTCAAAGCTGATCGGGTCACCGGGGATCTCCGGTCTGCGGCGTCCTTG
>Ga0126381_100006282_pt1 | contig 13124 bp, 3 predicted proteins | sample PanSoiMetPlot_28_FD_96465 | JGI IMG/M metagenome (GOLD analysis project Ga0126381, IMG submission 96465) | Tropical forest soil microbial communities from Panama - MetaG Plot_28 | ecosystem: Environmental > Terrestrial > Soil > Tropical forest > Bulk soil | place: Panama | collected 2016-02-17
GCGCCCGCCGCGACTGCGCCAGCCCGTCCAGGAACGCGTTGGCCGCCGCGTAGTTCCCCTGCCCGCCCCCGCCGAACGTCGAAGCCGCCGAGGAAAACAAAACGAACGCGTCCAGGTCGAGGTCTTCGGTCAGCTCATCCAGCCACCGCGCCCCCGCCGCCTTCGCGCCCATCACAGACGCCAGCCGGCCCGCGTCCAGCCCGTCCAGCACCCCGTCATCCAGCACCCCGGCGGTGTGCACCACCGCGGACATCTCCGGCCCGGCCCCGGCCACCAGCGCGGCGGCCTCCGCCCGTACCGCCACGTCAGCCGCCACCACTTGCGCTGACGTGCCTGCCCCGGCCAGCTCCGCCGCCAGCGCCGCCACCCCGGCCGCGCCCGGCCCGGACCGGCCGGCCAGCACCACCCGCCCGGCCCCGTGAGCGGCCAGCCACCGGGCAGTATGCCCGCCCAGCGCCCCGGTCCCGCCGGTAACCAGCACGCTCCCGCGCGGCGCCCAGCCCGCCTCCCCGCGCGGCCGCGGCGCCCGCACCAGCCGCCGGCCGAAGATCCCGGCGCCCCGGACCGCGACCTCATCCTCGCCAGTTCCGGCCAGCACCGCGCACAGCCGGGCACTTGCCCGCTCATCCAGCACCGGCGGCACATCGACCAGCCCGCCCCACCGCTCCCGGTACTCCTGCGCCGCGCACCGCCCCAGCCCCCACACCGCCCCCTGCGCCGGACTGCCCAGCACCTCAGCCGGCACCGCCGCCACCGCCCCGCACGTCACCACCCACAACGGCGCGTCCACCCCCACGTCGCCCAGCGCCTGCATCAGCGCCAGCGACCCCGCCAGGCCCCCCGGCACCGACGGATGCGCCGCCAGCACGTCCTCCTCCAGCGCCAGCAGCGACACCACACCCGCCACCGGCCCGTCGATGTCTTCCGTCAACGCGGCGGTAATCCTCCGAGCCAGGGCCGCCCGGTCAGGGTCATCCTCGTCGGCCTTCACGGTCACGACGCGTGCGCCGCGCGCGGACATCGCGGCTGCGCACGCGTCCGCCAAGCCGTCGCCGGCCCGCGCGGGGACGACCAGCAGCCAGGTGCCGGCCAGCGACACCGAGCCTGGCTCAGCCGCCGGAGCCCACGACAGTTGGTATCGCCACGACGCGGCCGCCGATTGGTCCCGCTCCCGCCGGCCGCCGGCCGCCGACCCCGCTTCCTGTGGCCAGTACCGCTGGTGCTGGAACGGGTAGGTCGGCAGATCGACCCGCCGGCCGCCGCCAATGACCGCCGTCCAGTCCACCGGGACCCCGCGGACGTGCACCCGGGACAGGGCCAGCAGTATCTGCCCCGCGCCGCTGCTCTCGCGGTGCAGCGTCCCGCTAATGACAGGGGTGAAGGCGCAGGACTCGTCGATGGTGTCCGCGACGGCCAGCTCCAGCGTCGGGTGCGGCGACACCTCGATGAACGCCCGGTGCCCGGCCCCGGCCAGCTCACGGACCGCCTCGTCAAAACGCACCGTGTTCCGCACGTTCGCGAACCAGTACCCGGCATCAAGCTCCGCCCCGTCCACCCACCGGCAGAACGCGGTGGAGAACAGCGGCAGCCGCCCCGCCACCGGACGCACCGACGCCAGCCCCGCGGCCAGCGCATCTCGCAGTCCCTCGACCCCGGCCGAGTGCGCGACGAAGTCGGTCTCCGGGACCCGCCACCGCATCACGTGCCGCGCCGCCAGCTCCGCCTCGAACTCACCAAGCGCCGCCAGGTCACCGGAGACCACCACCGCCGCCGGGCCGTTCACCGCCGCCACCGACAGCCGCTCGCCCCACGGCGCCATCAGCTCCCGCACCCGCGCCGCCGGCATCACTACAGAAACCATCCCGCCGCCGACACCCAGCTCCGACAGCGCCCGGCTGCGCACTGCCACCAACCGCGCCGCATCCTCCAGGCTCAAGATCCCCGCCACCGTCGCGGCCGCGACCTCCCCCTGGCTGTGGCCAACCACCGAATCCGGAGTAACCCCGGCCGCCTCCCACACCGCCGCCAGCGCCACCATCACCGCCCACAAGACCGGCTGCACCACATCAGCCCGCTCCAGGCTCGGAGCACCCTTCGCCTCGTTGACCACATCAAGCAGGTCCCAGTCCACGTGCGGGGCCAGCGCCGCCGCGCACTCCGCCAGCCGGGCCGCGAACACCGGGCAGCAGCCCATAAGCTCCCGCCCCATCCCCGCCCACTGAGACCCCTGACCGGGAAACACGAACACAACCTTGCCGACGCCGCCGGGCGGGACCAGCCCCGTCATCACGTCCGCGGCGGGGGCGCCGACGGCCACGCCCGCGAGCTTCGCCATGAGCTCGTCCACGGTTGTCCCGGTAACCACCGCCCGGTGCTCGAAAGCGGATCTGGTCGTCGCGAGCGACCAGCTCACGTCGGCGATGTCCAGCGCCTGGCGCGCCGCGGGCGCAACGTGTGCCACCAGCCTGCCGGCCTGGTCCCGCAGCGCGTCCTCGGTGCGCGCCGACAGCAGCCACGGCACTCTGCCTGCCACAAGCGGGGGGCCTGCCACAAGCGCGGTGCATGACACAGACGGGGCGGGAAGCTCGCGGGCCGCCCTGGGCGCGGCGGGGCCTTCCTCGGCGGGCGGCTCCTCGATGATCGCATGCGCATTGGTCCCGCTCATCCCGAACGAGGACACCCCCGCCCGCCGGGGACGCCCGCCGGACGGCCAGCGCACCGGCTCGGTCAGCAGCCGCACGTCACCAGCCGACCAGTCGATGTGCGGTGAGGGCTCTTCGGCGTGCAGCGTCCGCGGCAGCATGCCGTGCCGCAGCGCCAGCACCATCTTGATCAGCCCGGCCACGCCCGCCGCCCACTGAGCGTGGCCGATGTTGGACTTCACCGAGCCCAGCCACAACGGGCTGCCTTCCGGCCGGCCCTGCCCGTAGGTGGCGAGCAGCGCCTGGGCCTCGATCGGATCGCCGAGTACCGTCCCGGTGCCGTGTGCTTCCACCGCGTCTATGTCCGCGGCGGAAAGACCCGCGTTCGCCAGCGCTGCCCGGATCACCCGCTGCTGCGACAGGCCGTTCGGCGCCGTCAGGCCGTTGGACGCGCCGTCCTGGTTCACCGAGCTGCCCCGCACGATCGCGAGCACCGGGTGCCCGTTCCTGCGCGCGTCCGCCAGCCGCTCCAGGACGACCACGCCGGCGCCCTCGCCGATGCCCATCCCGTCCGCGGCGGCGGAGAACGCCTTGCACCGGCCGTCGGCGGCCAGTCCGCGCTGCCGGGACATCCACACGAACCATGCCGGGCTGGCCATCACGGTGACCCCGCCGACGAGCGCCAGCGTGCATTCCGCCGCGTGCAGCGCCTGGCAGGCCAGGTGCAGCGCCACCAGCGACGAGGAGCACGCGGTGTCCACCGTCATCGCCGGGCCCTCAAGGCCGAGCAGGTACGACAGCCGGCCCGAGACCACACTGGGAATGGCGCCGGTCGCTAGGTGCCCTTCCATCTCCTCCGGCAGGCCCGCGCCGTAGCCGTACCCGGACGATGCCGCCCCGACGAACACCCCGGCCGGGGAACCGCGCAGGGTTCCCGGCTCGATGCCAGCCCGCTCAAGCGCTTCCCACGCGGTCTCGAGCAGCAGCCGCTGCTGCGGGTCCATGGCCAGGGCCTCGCGCGGGCTGATGCCGAAGAAACCCGGGTCGAACTCCGCCGCCTCGTGCAGGAACCCGCCGCCCTGCACGTAAAAGGTGCCGGCGTGGTCGGGGTCCGGGTCGTACAGCTCGCCGGTGTGCCAGCCGCGGTCCGCCGGGAACCCGGAGATCGCATCCCGTCCCGTGGCCAAGAGGTCCCACAGCTGCTCGGGGCTGCGCACCCCGCCGGGCAGCCGGCAGCTCATCGCGACAAGCGCGATCGGCTCATCGACTGCGGCAACGGCAGCGGCGACCGAAGACCCGAGCCCGTCACCGGTTTGGCCGAACAGCCGGGTCCGCAGATAGCGCGCCGTCGCTACCGGGGTGGGGTAGTCGAACATCAAGGTGGCGGGCAGCCGCAGCCCGGCGCGAACGCTCAGCCGGTTACGCAGCTCAACCGCGGTAAGCGAGTCGAAGCCCATCTCACTGAAGGCCCGTTCGGGTTCCACCGCGTCGCTGGCGGCGTAGCCGAGCACGGTGGCTGCCTCGTCCCGGACCAGGGCCGTCAGCACCTGGTCCTGCCGACGGCGCGGCAGGGCAAGCAACTGCGCCGCCAGCGCGCTTTCGCGGTCATAAGGGCCAGTGCCAGGACCGTCGGGGCCGGCGTCATCGGCCGCGCCCACGCCCGCCAGCGCGAGCCGGACTTCTGGCAGGCTCTCGATCAGCGGGCTGGGGCGGCGCAACGTGAACGGCAGCGCGAACCGGGGCCAGTCCACATCGGCCACCGTGACCAGGTCGTCGCCGCCGTCCAGCACCTCGGCCAGCGCCCGGACGGTCAGGACGGGGTCCATCGGCTGCACGCCGCGCCGCTGGAGCTGCGCTCCAGTATCGCCGGCGCCCATCCCGGCCCCGCCCCACAGCCCCCACGCCACGGAGGTGGCGGCAAGCCCGCGGCCGCGCCGCTGCTCGGCGAGCGAGTCCAGGAAGGTGTTCGCCGCCGCGTACGCCGACTGCGTCCCGCTGCCCCAGGTCGCGGCGATGGAGGAGAACAGGACGAACGCGTCCAGGCGCAGGGCGGCCGTCAGCTCGTCTAGGTGCGCCGCACCCGCCGCCTTGGCCGCCAGCACTGCCGCCAGCTCCGCGACGTCGGTATCGGCCAGGGCGGCGGTCTGTACCAGGCCCGCGGTGTGCATCACGGCCGTCAGCCGCGGTCCGCTGGCGCCGATCCAGGCCAGCAGCCCTGCCACGTCGGCTCGCCGGGCGACGTCGCACGCCACCACGGCGGCCGCGGTGCCGGCTGCGGCAAGCTCCGCCGCCCGCGCCGCCACGCCGGGCGCGGCCGGACCGGACCGGCTCGCCAGCACGGCCCGCGGCGCAGCGCGGCCGGCCAGCCAGCGGGCCACGTGGCCGGCGATCGCGCCGGTGCCCCCGGTGACCAAGGCCGTCCCGTGCGGCGCCCAGGCATCGGCCTTAGCCGGCGGCGGAGCATGCTCGAGGCGGCGGCCGAAGACCTGGCTGGCGCGGATCGCCACCTGGTCCTCACCGCGCCCTGACCCAGCCAGCAGGGCGCACAGCCAGGCGCCGGTCCGCTGGTCAAACACCGGCGGGAGGTCGATCAGGCCGCCCCAGCGGTCCGCGTGCTCAAGGCCCGCGACCCGGCCCAAGCCCCAGGACTGCGCCTGCACCGGGCTGACCAGCGCCTCGCCGGGTGCGGCGGATACCGCGCCGCGCGTCAGCACCCACAACGGGGCCTCGGCCGCCAAGTCGCCGAGCGCCTGGATCAGCGCCTGTGTGCCCGCCAGGCCAGCGGCCACCGCCGGGTATCCCGACACCGGCGCCTCATCGAGCGACAGCAGCGACAGCACGCCCGCCGCGTTCGCGTCCGGCAGCACCCGGCGGATCGTGGCCGCTAGCTCCGCGCGGTCCGCGGTGCCCGCGGCCGCTTCGGCCAGCACCACATTGGCGCCGCGGGCCGACAACGCCTGCACGCAGGAGTCCGCTACTTCCGCGGCCGTCCCGGCAGGGGCGACGACTAGCCAGTTGCCCGCAAGCAGCCCCGTCTCCAAGCCGGTGACCGGCGTCCACGTGACCCGGTAGCGCCAGCCACCGCTTACAGCGGTGTCGCTGCCCGCCGCGCCATCTCCGTCCGCCGCGGTCACCGCGCGCGGCTGCGCGGCCGCCAGGGCGGGCCAGTACCGCTGCCGCTGGAATGCGTAGGTGGGCAGTTCCACTCGCCGCCCCTGGCCAACCACCCGCCGCCAGTCCACGCTCACCCCGGCCACGTGTATCCGGGCGAGCGCGGTAAGGACGCTCCGAGCCCCGCCGTCCTCCCGGGCCAGCGTCCCGGTCACCGCGCCGGAGATGTCGGCTTCGGCCAGCGTCTCGTCTATCCCGCTGATCAGCACCGGGTGCGGAGAGACCTCGATGAACGCCCGGTGCCCGGCATCGGCCAGCCCCCGGACCGCGGTATCGAACCGGACCGTCTGCCGCACGTTCGTGTACCAGTAGGCCGCGTCTAGCTCCGGGCCGTCCATCCACCGGCACTCCGCCGTGGAGAACAGCCGCACCCGACCCGCAGACGGCTGCACGAAGGCGAGGTCGGCGAGAAGCCTGTCTTTCAGCCCTTCCACCGCCGCCGAATGCGCCACGAAATCGCTCTTCGGTACCTCCCACCGCAGCACGCGCCGCGCCGACAGCTCCGCCTCGAACTGCGCCAGAGCCTGCGGGTCGCCAGCCACCACCGTGGCCGCCGGGCCGTTCACGGCGGCCACAGACAGCCGCTCGTCCCAGGGCTCAAGTAGCTGACGCACCTGCGCGGCCGGCATGACGACGGAGATCATCCGGCCCTGGGCGTTCAGGCTGGACAGCGCCCGCGACCGCAGCGCCACCACCGCGGCCCCGTCCTGGAGGCTCAGCATTCCCGCAACACAGGCGGCGGCGATCTCTCCCTGCGAATGCCCGACTACCGCGTCCGGGGTAATCCCGGCGGCTTGCCAGACCGCGGCCAGCGAGACCATCACCGCCCACAGTGCGGGCTGTGCGACATCCGCCCGGTCAAGCCGTGGCGCCCCGCCGGCCCCTGCCAGCACGTCGTCAAGGGCCCAGTCCACATACGGGGCCAGCGCCGAGGCACACTCGGCCAGCTGGGCCGCGAACACCGGGCAGCAGGCCGCGAGCTCCCTCCCCATGCCCGTCCACTGCGCCCCCTGGCCCGGAAACACGAACACCACCCGCCCCGCGCCGCCCGGGAGAACCGAACCGGTGACTGTCCCGGCAGAGCGCTCCCCGGCGGCCACCCCCGGCAGCCCGGCGATCAGGTCAGCCGCGCTGGTCCCGGTCACTACCGCCCGGTGCTCGAACACTGACCGGCCTGCCGCCAGCGACCACGCCACATCCCCCGGCGCGAGCTCCGGGCGAGCGGAAACGTGAGCGGCCAGCCGCGCCGCCTGGGCCGTCAGCGCGTCCTGCGACCTTCCCGACAGCGTCCACGCCGTCACGTCCGCGGCGAGCAGTGGCGCAGGCCCGGGCACCGTGGGCTGCGGTTCGCCTGGGCCCGCGCCTGGAGCGGGCGGCTCTTCGATGATGACGTGCACGTTGGTGCCGCTGATCCCGAAGGCGGACACCCCGGCCCGCCGCGGACGTTCGCCCGCGGCCCACGGCACCGGCTCCGCCAGCAGCCGTACCTCACCTGCTGACCAGTCGATATGCGGGGACGGCGCGTCCGCGTGCAAGGTCTGCGGCAGCGTCTCGTGCTGCAGGGCCAGTACCGTCTTGATGACCCCGGCGGCACCCGCCGCCGCCTGGGGGTGGCCGATGTTCGATTTCACCGAGCCCAGCCACAGCGGGCGGTCTTTCTGGCGGTCCAGCCCGTAGGTGGCCAGCAATGCCTGGGCCTCGATCGGGTCGCCAAGCACCGTCCCTGAGCCGTGCGCCTCCACCATGTCTACGTCGGCGGCCGACAGCCCGGCGTTCTCCAGCGCCGCCCAGATCACGCGCTCCTGCGACGACCCGTTCGGCGCGGTCAGCCCGTTCGACGCGCCGTCGGAGTTCACCGCGCTGCCGCGGATCAGCGCCAGCACTGGGTGGCCGTGACGGCGGGCATCAGACAGGCGCTCGACGACCAGCACTCCCGCGCCTTCGGCCCAGCCTGACCCGTCCGCGGCGGCCCCGAACGACTTGCACCGCCCGTCCACGGACATGCCCCGCTGCCGGGAGAAGCTCACGAAGGTGGACGGGGTGACGATCACCGTCACGCCACCGGCCAGGGCCATCGTGCAGTCGCCCGCGCGCAGCGCCTGGCAGGCCAGGTGCAGCGCCACCAGCGAGGAGGAGCACGCGGTGTCCACGGTGGCTGCGGGCCCCTCAAGCCCGAGGGTGAAGGCGACCCGGCCGGACAGCACGCTCGTCGCTGTGCCGGTCAACAGGTGGCCTTCCGCGCCTTCGGCTTCGGACGCGAGCCCGGCGCCGTACCCCGAGCTAAACGCGCCGACGAATACGCCGGTCCGGCCGCCGTGCAGTGATGACGGGTCGATCCCGGCCCGCTCCAGCGCCTCCCAGGAGGTCTCGAGCAGCAGCCGCTGCTGCGGGTCCATCGCCAGCGCCTCGCGCGGGCTGATCCCGAAGAACCCAGCATCGAAGTCCGCCGCGTCATAGATAAACCCACCATGCCGGGAATACGTGGTCCCCGGGTGATCCGGATCCGGGTCATACAGTCCTTCGATGTCCCAGCCGCGATCCGCGGGAAATCCGGCAATCGCGTCCGTGCCCGTCGCTAGCAGTTGCCATAGCTCCTCGGGGCTGCGCACACCGCCGGGATAGCGACAGCTCATCCCCACGATCGCAATGGGCTCCAGGCTCCGTTCCTCTATTTCACGAAGCTGCTGGCGAGCATCACGCAAGTTTGCAGTAACACGCTTGAGATAGTCGCGGAGCTTATCTTCATCAGCCATTTATCTTTGCCGTTTCCCTGCACGGCCAAAGCATACTGCTGCGGTACTGGCCGGTCATAATCCAAGGGTCCATGAAGACGGAGCTTCTAAGCGGTCATGTAAGGCTGCGCGGTCACAACATAACCAGTATTTTGCTTATCTAACCGCTGCGACAGATATGGCACAACGGAATAGTAACTAAGGTTACTCCCAGCTAAGGCTGTTCAACTGCAGAAATACGGCAGTTGAGCGACTGCGACTGCGACATCGCTGACGCGTCCGGCAGAGGGGGGTCCCCGCGGGAAGCCGGACGTCGAAAGTACGGCAAACAGTGCTTCGTAACCCTTACGTTCTAGGGGTTCCCATTGACCAGGAATGGCCTTTCGATGGTGGCGTAATAACGGTCTCGCACTCACGGGAGCCCGCGATGGAGACGATTGGTATCAGTGCCGCCCAGGCGGTACTCGAAGGAGGCCCGGAAAGCATCCCGGCCGCGCAGCGGACACAGGAGGTCAGCCCGTTTGAGAACAAGATCAAGCTTCCCCACCACGGCGGATACGAGCATTTCGAGCGGGTGGGCCCTATGGAGGGGAATACCGCCGAGCACCTCGTATACCGCTGGACTATGCGGACCGAGGTGGCCGAGTAAGCGTGCGCGACAGGCGCTCGCATCCGTTCAACGGCGGAGGCCTGGCGGTTGAACTGGCGATTGCGCCAGTCCACAGCGGCCAATAGTGTTGAAATCCCCCCGAAAAGGGCAGGCCGCGTCGGCGCCCGCGCACGGCGGTGGCACCCGGCACGGCCTGCCCAATTTCTGCCTCGCTGCTATGCTGCAAAGCGCTGCACCAACTGCTGGACCGGGAGCATCGCCACGGCGGCCGCCGCCACGGACGCGTAGTTAATACGTGAGATCCTGCCACGGAAGGAGCACGGATCATGCACAGAGACGCCCGGGACTTTCCGCCCGGCCATCTCCGGGTATCCGATGTTGAACGCGACAAGGCACTGTCTGAGCTAACCGACGCCTTCCAGGCTGGCCGCATCGCCCGTGACGAATTCGACGAGCGATCCACGCAGATCCTGACCGCCCGCACCGGGCAAGAGCTGACCGCGGTGCTTGCCGACCTCCCACTAGATCGCGCGGACGCGAAGCACACACTGATGAAGCCTGCCCATCGGGTCATCGCTGTCCGAACCACGATGGGTGCATCCGCCGTCGCGGCCGTCTCCCTCGCCGCCGTCTCTCTCGCGACCGCTCTGAGCTACGCACCCCAGACCCTCGCAGAACGCGAGTTTGCCCAGAAGGTCGCCGAGAAGGTCCTGGCCCAACATGGCATTTCGGTCCCGGTCCCGCTGCCGGCCAGCCCAGGCTTCGACTGGGTCGGCACGATAACCCCGGCGATCATCGCCATGTTGCTCATCGGGCTGATCATCGCCCTGCACAAGAGCCGCGCGGATCGCCTTTAGGCCCCGCCGCCGGCCCGGGTGGTGTTGCTGTACTCCCGCCGCCCGGGCCGTTTGCGCTGCCAGAGAACTGGATGCACGACCCTTATAGGAGTGGCATGTCCCTGCCTTCCGGCTATAACCGGTGGTGCCGTCGGTACCGTCCTGCTGAGCACGCGGCCGTCCGGCTGGTCTGCTTCCCGCACGCGGGCGGGTCGGCGCCCTTCTACCTGCCTATGGCGGCGGCGCTCAGCCCTGGGGTCGATGTCGTGGCCATCCAGTACCCGGGCAGGCAGGAGCGCCTTGCCGAGCGGCCCATTGCCGACTTGATGGTGCTCGCCGACCGCATCTGCGATGTCCTGCGCGGCCAGCCCGAGATGCCAATGACCTTCTTCGGTCACAGCATGGGAGCACTGGTGGCCTTTGAGGTCGCGCGCCGCCTCGAGGCTGACGGGCACGGCCCGTCCCGGCTGTTCGCCTCCGGGTGCCGCGCGCCGTCCGCCTGCCGCGACGAGGGCTTCCATCTCCTCGACGACGCGCGCCTGCTGGCGCAGGTGCGCCGGCTGAACGGGACCAACTCGGCGGTGCTCGCCGACGAGGAGTTGATGCGCGCCACCCTGCCTGCGCTCCGGGCTGACTGCGCGGCCGCCGAGGGCTATAGCTGCGCTCCCCAGACCGCGGTGAGCTGCCCTGTTTCCGTCCTGGTTGGCGACAACGATCCCAAGGCAAGCCTGGCGGATGCCAGGGCGTGGGTCCGGCACACGAGCGGGGCGTTTGACCTCAAGGTGTTTCCCGGCGGTCACTTCTTCCTGGCCGACCGGGCCGACGAGATTATGAGGATCCTGGACCGGCACTTCCGGATCGAACGCGATCGCATCGTCGCGTAACCTGATCAATCCGAAATTCCAAGCTCTTTATCGATGAGGTCGAAGATTTCGTCATCTGTCGAGTCGTTGATCTCACGGTAATCTGACGCGTTTTCTGTGGTACCGGTACGGAAATCCTCCACGATGGCTTCGAGGCGCGTCATGATCCGGGACCTCCCGCCGCTACTGCGGGCGAGGGCGGAAAGAACGGATTCAAGCTTGTCGAGTTCTTGCAGGACTGGCACGTAGTCCGCACTCCGATCGACGATTCGGCCTAGCAGGTAGGTGGTGAGGGCGTCGAGGGTCGGGTAGTCGAACGCCATGGTGGCGGGCAGTTGCAGCCCGGTGACGGTGGTGAGGCGGTTGCGCAGTTCGACCGCCGTCAGGGAGTCAAAGCCGAGCTCGCGGAACGACCGGGCGGCGTCGTCGTCACCCAGGGTAGACATGCCGAGGACCGCGGCGGCCTCGGCGCGGATGATCTCGCGGGCCGCGGCCTCCTGCTCGTCTGGCTGCAGGGCGGCTAGCCGGGCGGCCACGCTAGCGGCCTGGCTGGCGGACCCTGCGGCTGGCGGCGCGGCGAGCCGCCGGAGCGCCAGGGCGGACAGCAGCGGGGGCAGGACCGCGCGGCCGCGCAGGGCGGCCGGGTCCAGCCGGGCCGGGACCAGGGCGGGCCGGTCGGCGCCGCCGACGATCGCATCGAGCAGGGCTAGGCCTTCGGCATCGGCAAGCGGGCGCAGCCCCTGGGCGGTCAGCCGCCGCTGGTCAGCGGCGGTCAGCCGCCCGGCCATTCCTTGCTCCCACGGGCCCCAGGCCAGAGACAGCGCGGGCAGGCCGAGCCGGGCCCGGTGCGCGGCCAAGGCGTCAAGGAATGTGTTCGCCGCCGCATAGTTGCCCTGTCCCGGGCTACCCACGATCCCGGCCGCTGAGGAGAACATAACGAAGGTGTCCAGGTCGTGGCCGACCGTGAGCTCGTGCAGGTGCCAGGCCGCATCGGCCTTCGGGCGCATTACCGCGTCCACCCGGGCCGGGGTCAGCGATCCGGTAACCCCGTCGTCCAGCACCCCGGCCGCGTGGATGACCCCGCGCAGCGGTGCGCCCGCCGGGACCCGGGTGATCAGTTCGGCTAGCTGGTAGCGGTCGGCGGCGTCGCAGGCGGTCACCTGCACCCCGGCACCGTGGGCGGCCAGGCGCGCGGCCAGCGATGCGGTGCCCGGCGCGGCCGGGCCGCGCCGGGAGGTCAGCAGCAGTTGCCGGGTGCCCGACGCGGCCAGGTGCTGGGCAACCAACTGCCCCAGCCCGCCGGACGCACCGGTGATCAGCGTGCTGCCCTCCCGCAGGGTGCCCGCCGCCGCCACGGGCGTGGCGGCGCGGGCCAGCCGCGGTACCCGGAGTTGGCCGTCGCGGACCGCGAATTCTGGCTCGCCAAGGCGGGCTCCGGCGATGACCAGTTCCCATGTCCCGGCTAGGACATCGACGTCGCCCAGCATCAGCCGGCCAGGGTTCTCCGCCGCCGCCGACCGCACCAGCCCCCATACCGGCGCCGCCGCCGGGTCGACCCCGGCCTCAGGCCCAGCGTCAACGGCCCGTTCGGTCACGATCAGCAGCCGCCAGCCGCCCAGCACGGGCTCGGCCAGCCACTGCTGCACCACTTCCAGCACTCGCGCGGCCAGTTGCCGCCCGGCCTCCGCGGGGTTCCCGCTCTCCGGCCGCGCGCAGAACACCGCCAGTCCTCCGGTCGCAGTTTCCGCTGCACCGTTCATCCCTCCCCTGGCGGCATCCGCAAGAGCGGCCACATCTGGGTAGCAGGCAGCGTCCGGCAGCGGCAGCCCCGCGTCCTCCCCCAGTACCGCCACCGGCCGCTGTTCCGCCTGCTGCTCGCTCGTGCGGGCGGGCGTCCAGTCGACCTGGAACAGCGCCTCGGCGGCGGCGATGGCGGCGGTGGGCAGGGGGCGCAGCACGAACTGGGCGATGGAGGCGACGGGCCGCCCGGCGGCGTCAGCCAGGGTGACCGAGACCGCCTCGGGCCCGGCAGGGGCGATCCGGACCCGCGCGGCGGCCGGGCTTTCTGCGTGCACGGCCAGGCCCGTGAACGCGAACGGCACCATTAGCTGGCCGCCGTGGTCGGCGGCCCCGGCGATGATGGCGTGCAGGGCGGAATCCAGCAGCGCGGGGTGCACCGCGAACCCGCCGGTGGCGGTGCCTTCGGCCAGTGCTACCTCGGCGAACAGCTCCTCCCCGGACCGCCACGCCGCGCGCAGCCCGCGGAACGC
>Ga0126381_100006283_pt1 | contig 13124 bp, 13 predicted proteins | sample PanSoiMetPlot_28_FD_96465 | JGI IMG/M metagenome (GOLD analysis project Ga0126381, IMG submission 96465) | Tropical forest soil microbial communities from Panama - MetaG Plot_28 | ecosystem: Environmental > Terrestrial > Soil > Tropical forest > Bulk soil | place: Panama | collected 2016-02-17
TGGAGCGGGCGATGGGAATCGAACCCACGTCCGAAGCTTGGGAAGCTCCTATTCTGCCATTGAACTACGCCCGCTCACCCTCAATCTTATTGATTATACACAACTAAGCGAATCGCCACACAGCGCCCTATTTCCCTCATTTTCCAAAACTGGGCAAAACCATGTTCTTTCGGAAAGTCATCAGTTTCGGCCGTTAGCGGGCCAATTCCGTAAGTCTTTTTCGCCTAGCAACTTAGGAAAATTCCTCGGCGATTCGATCGACGGCCATGATCAAGATCTGAAGCTCGTGGGGCTTCGGATGTACAGCGAGTAGAATCTGCAATTGCTATCTCCGTGGTGTGGTATGATGGAGCCATCATGATGACAAAAACCCAGATCACACTTGAAACTGAGATGCAGCGCCGTGCGCGCCAACGGGCCAATGATCTTGGGGTGTCTCTGGCAGAGTATTTTCGCCGTCTACTCGCACGTGACCTTGCTCGTCCCGAGACGGCGGCTCGCGTGGATCGTATCTTCGATCTCGGGACCTCAGGCGGCTCAGACATTGCGACCCACAAGGATTCCATGATCGCCGAGGCTTTCCGATCTGCGCACAGCAAACCACGCCGCCGCTAGAGCTCTCGCCATATGAGCTTATTTGTCGACACTTCCATTTGGTATGCCGCGGCAGACTCTTCCGACCGCAACAACGCTCGATCAAAAGCGATTCTCAAGTCCGGTGAAACACTGGTGACCTCAGATCACGTTTTGGTCGAAACATGGACGTTGCTTCACCACAAGCTTGACCGCAAAGCTGCGGAGCGATTTTGGGAAGGCTTGCGGAGCGGGATAGCGGTGATCGAGGCGGTTACTTTGGCGGACCTTGAGGTCGCGTGGGACCTTGGCGTTTCCTGGCGTGACCAGGATTTTTCCATCGTGGATCGCACGAGTTTCGCTGTGATGCGACGTCTGGGTATCGACCAGGTCGCGTCCCTCGATGCTCATTTTGCCGTATTTCGCTTTGGTCCAAAACGGCGCCAATCCTTTCATGTTCTCAGATAACGTCAAGCCGCTCCTCTCGAACGCCGCCTTCGAGCGCACGCAACTCTACTCCAACAACTCCCTCCACTACTTCCAACTACTAACGTTTCCAACAGATCGGGGAATCTGCTTCGCTCAAGAACTAACTCCAATCTGTTGAAAGCGATGCATTCGTGCACAGTCCGTGCACGGTAGCGCGCCTGCTCTTGTCAGGTCATAATAGGTCCCGAAACCTGCGCGAAGAACGGTCCCCCAATTCGACCCTCCACGCACTTGATATGCGAGTCCCAATCTTGGCGCCACATTGCCATAAGTTGTTTGGTAAAGCGGAGTACCGCGAGGCGCCAAAGTCATTGTCGCGGGATCATTCAGGCCTACGACAGTGAACGGATCGTTTGCTAAATTCTTGCCCTTCAACGCCGGATTGATGTCCCACCTTAAGCCATAAGTCAGTGTCAATCTGGGTGTGATTTTCCAGGCGTCCTGGCCATAAAACGTCAGATTGCGCGAAAGGAGCGCGTTGCCTTGGGTGGCTACTGTTTCGGCGAGTGATGCCGTTCCTGAAAGGGCTCCACCGGGGCTCGCCGTGATTCCGGAGAATTCCGCGAATTGTTCATAGGCAAAGGGGATGCTGAAAGGGGAAAGCCAGCGATAGTCGACGCCAAACTTCGCATCATCGAGAAGAGCAACACAACGGTCCCGAAATGGACAAGGTACAGCGCGTTGCTCGCTCGCACCGCGCCGGTCGTAAACATCAACACCGCTCCAATGATCGCTGCGCCGGGACGATCAATTTTCATTCCTTGGAACTTGCCCAGAGCGAAGACCGCATAGCTTGCAATGAAAATCAAATAGGTGCTTATTGTCGCGAGCTCGGACATCGGCACTCCAGACAAGCGCGGCACAGCTTACCTTTCTACAATCACCTGCGGCAGTTCAGGATGTTCGACCATTGAGAGACTTACATCCCGGTCCTGGGTCCTAGGCATCATAGCTATAACCGCAGAAAACCTGTGGCGAAGGCAACCAGCCCGTAGTCCCTGCCCGAAGAACAGGAGAGCCATATGAAACATTTGATTCTGATTCTAGCCGGAGCGATCGTCCTCGCCTTAGCAATGCCCACCTTTGCTCAACGGCCTCACCCGAGCCCCAGTGGAGGACCGCCTGCGAATCCGGGCGGACGGCCTTCGGGAGTTGGACCAGGAGACAACAACGGCAACGGCTCCACGACGGGAGGGGCCGCAACATCGCACGCCGATCTGTCGCACGCTTCGCCGACCGAAGTGCTGAGCCATAACACCGCAATTGCCGAAAAAATCCAAACGCTCACTGGCCAGGACGCACAAGCAGCGTGCGCCGGCTTCAAGAACTTGGGTCAGTGCGTAGCAGCCGCGCACGTGGCCAAGAATCTTGACATCCTCGGTGGCTTCGACGCACTCAAGACCAAGATGACCGGGAATAATGCCGTGAGTCTCGGCAAATCCATCGAGCTACTCGCTCCTCAAGCCGACGCAAAAGCCGAAGCGAAGAAAGCCAACAAACAAGCGTCGGATGATTTGAAAGCGTCCAGCAATTCTTGATGCACCCTTCGCTCAAGGCCCAATCCTTGAGGGGGCGAAGGCTTCCATATGGCCTTCTTATTGATTCACAACGCGGCTTGCAACTTCCAGAGTGTAGGCGAGAGATCGTATCCACCTGCCCGCCGACCTGGAACTGGAGGAGCACGGAAACGTGTCTTGGGTTTGCGGCTTCTGGCTCCTTTCGTCGGCGTCACCGAGATCATCTGCGGTGCGCTGCTCCTGGTTGGTCTGTTTACCCGCCTTGCCTGCGTACCTCTGCTCCTCGCCAAGACATACGAATCGGAGGGCGTTTGGCCAGCGCCGGGAAGCAAAAGCGGGCCGAGAACTGCGCGGCTGCCATTGTGCGACGCCCGCTCATTGACCTGACTTTCAGATTATCGATAAGCCTAGAAACCGCGGTAGATTTATCGGCCGGTGACTTCCGTTAGCTGTCGCAGCTGTGTTGCGATCCGTGGTGTGAGTGACGCGGGCGTATATCGCCAGTCCCAATTGCCCTTCGCGCGGCCGGGGATATTCATTCTCGCCTCGCTTCCCAGTTGCAAAACATCCTGTAGCGGAATCATAGAGACATCCGCAACCGAGGCCATGACGGCCTGCATAAAGCGCCACGAAATCTCGCGGCCATCGGTTTGCAAAAATGCTTTTACGCGAGCAAGCTCGCGCCGCGCCTGTGAACCAGATCTCGATTTCGCGGCTCTCCGCAAATCGTTCCACCAACCTCGTGTAGTGTTGTTGTCGTGTGTCCCGGTAAAACTGACCAGTTCACGCGAGTAATTATTTGGGCGGTGTGTGCCGTCTTCTGCAAACGCGAATTGCAATACCACCATGCCGGGCAGACCGAGCCGCTTCCTCAGCTTTTCGACTTCCGGCGTAATCACGCCTAAATTTTCCGCGACCATGCACAGATCGCCCAGCTTCCTTCTCACCGTCCTGAATAAATCGATGCCCGGTCCTTTTCTCCACTGCCCATTCCTAGCGGTCGAATCTCCCGCGTGTACGCTCCAATACTTCACGAACCCGCGGAAATGATCAACGCGCAAGACGTCCACTCTCTCGAACGCTTTGCGAAATCGCTGTACCCACCATTCGTAGCCGGTCCTTTTCAAGGTGGCCCAGCGATAGGTTGGGTTGCCCCACAATTGTCCATCTTCGCTGAAATAGTCCGGTGGGACCCCGCCGACCGTCCGCGATTCGCCATTCGTGTCCAGATCGAAGAGCCGGGGCGAATGCCAGACGTCGGCGCTGTCATGTTCAACGTAAAATGGCATATCTCCCATGACGAGAATATTTCGTCGGGCGCAGCCGACCTTTACCTGTTGCCATTGCCGAAAAAATTCGAATTGTAGGAATTTGTGAAAGCGAATCGCTTCGTCGCCGGCTTTAATCAGCGGATCGAATTTTGTCCAGGAAGCGCCGCGGTTTGCTTCGAGGAGGGTCATAAACTCCGAGTACGGGTTTAGCCACCACGCATTCCGCTTTTCAAATGCGCGATATGCCGGATCTTGAGAGAAGCCTGCAAAGGCACGGCGATAAATTCCGATTTTGTAGCGTTGTACCGCTACGAAGTTTATTTTTGATGCCGGAAATCGCGGGGCACTCTGTAGCTCGCGGCGCTGCAAATAGCCTTCATCCACCAATTTCTCTAGACTGATCAGCAACGGATTACCGGCAATCGAAGAGCGACACTGGTAGGGCGAGTGATCCGGTCCGGTGGGGCCAAGAGGCAAAACGTGCCAGATTTTTTGTCTGGCTTCTTGCAGAAAATCGAGGAAACGAAAACACTCTCGACCCAGGTCGCCAATCCCAAATCGCCCCGGAAGCGAGGTTGGATGCAACAAGATTCCGCTGGAGCGAGCGAAGGTCATTGGCCTGCAGCAATTATGCGGGAACGAAAGCATTTATAGGGCGCAAACGCAAGGCAATGTTGCGTTCAGTCCATCGCCTCGCGCTCTTCCCTAGCGGCGCGACCCGCGAGAGGATGGATGTGCACGAACCTAACCATGGCTCGCACTCCACGCCTTCTCGTTTTTCTCACCGGTGTTTGGTTCATCGCCGCAGCCGCGCTCGGCACGCGGCTGGCCTTCGCCTGGGATCAGCAACGCAAGATCCCTCATCGGGTGCTGGCGACTCTTCCATTCGATCAGGAGGCCGGAAACACCGCCTTGGCACTCTCGCAGGGTCACGGTTTCAGCAATCTTTTTCGGCAAAATACCGGACCCACCGCCTGGCTCGCTCCGCTCTATCCATTTCTGTTGTCACTGATTTTCCGTCTATTCGGACCATTCACGATCTCCAGTTTCTTCGCCGCCGTCCTGCTCAATGCTGTGTTTTCATCCGCTGCAACATTTCCACTCTTTGGTCTGGCGCGCCACGTTGCCGGACGCACTGCAGCCATCGTCACTTCCTGGCTGTGGGTTTTTCTTCCCGCAGGAATCCTCATGCCCTTCGAGTGGATCTGGGACACTTCCCTTTCCGTGCTGCTCGCCACAACGATCCTTTGGCTTACTCTGCGCGTTTCCGAATCCGCACGTCGATGGCTCTGGTCTGCCTACGGAATTCTCTGGGTCGTGGCCTTGCTCACCAACCCCGCGCTCGCCGTCGTTCTCCCGTTTCTCTGGCTCTGGGCCGCGACGCGAGCCCGGGACACCGCTCATGTCTCATGGCGCGAACCATTTATTGCGATCGCGCTGATCATTCTCCTCTGCCAGCCGTGGACCATACGCAACTACGCGACTTTTCATCACTTGATTCCTATGCGCTCCAGCTTTGCCTTCGAGCTCTGGATCGGCAACAACGACATCTTCGATCCGCACGCCGTCGCCGGCGTTCAACGCATCACACGCTATGAAGAAATTCGGCATTATGCTCAACTCGGCGAAAACGCCTACCTCGCGGAAAAGTTTAATCTAGCGTCTTCATTCATTCATCACAACCCCGCGCTCTTCCTGCAGCTTACCGGTCGAAAGATCATCGCCACGTGGCTTGGCACCGAACATCCTTTTGCCGACTTTCTCCGCGCCGACTCTCTACTGCCCCGTATGGTCATCGGTTGCAATGTCCTTCTCACTTTGGGCGCCACTCTCGGAATATGGTACTTCGCTCACGTGAAGAGTCCTTGGACCTTTCCCGTCGCCCTATTTCCGCTGCTCTATCCGTTCCTCTATTACGTTACGCACACGTCTCTGCGTTACCGACATCCCATCGACCCGATTTTGCTGCTGCTCGCAGTGTCGGCTGCGACCGGTTTCTCGCGAAAAGCAGGAGTACACGCCGCGGCGACGCGATCCTTCATAAAAACGATTTAACTCTGCCGTTTTCGTTACCGCCGCTGTACAATTCCCACCGGTAATTTTCGCCAAGGAGCTTTTCCATGCACCGTTTTCTTGTTTCTTTCTTCATTTTTGTTTCATGGGCGGCGAATATCTCCGCTCAGCAAAAGCTCTCCGTTCGCTGGGAAGAACTCACCGCCGACGATTTCCGCCACGCCATCGAACTTTCCAAGGGAACCTGTATCCTGCCCATCGGCATTCTGGAGAAGCACGGCCCACATCTTCCGCTTGGCACTGACCTGCTGAACGTCCGCTACGCCTCGCTGCACGCAGCCGAAAAAGAATTTGCCGTGGTTTTCCCGGAATACTATTTCGGACAAATTTTTGAAGCCAAGCACGAGCCCGGCACCATCGCCTACAGCCGCGAAATTCAATTGAATCTGTTGCAGGAAACTACAGACGAAATGGCTCGCAACGGTTGCAAGAAAGTGCTGATCGTCAACGGCCACGGCGGCAATGAAAGCTTGCTTCCCTATTTTGCCCAGACTCAGCTCGATAAGCCGCACGATTACGTTGTTTTCGTGCAATGGGGCCGGAATCCTCATCCCAAAAATGCCCTGAAAAAAGACTTGCTCGATATGCACGCTGGACAATCGGAAACCTCCAACACCATGGTCACTCATCCCGATTTGGTGCATATGGATCGCGTCAACCAGGAATCCGGCGCCGACCAGAAGCAAGACCCGCTCCCACAAACGGTCTATACCGGCATCTGGTGGTACGCTCGCTTTCCCGATCACTATTCGGGCGACGGTTCTATCGCCAGCAAGGAACTGGGTGAAGCTGACGTCAAGCTGTGGATTGACACCATCGAAGAAGCCATTCGCGCAGTCAAAGCCGATACCGCCAGCCTCAAACTGCAGAATGAGTTTTACGAAAAGAGCCACCATCCGCTTGATACCAAGCAGTAATCGAATTCGATGAGCGACCTTGCCCTCAAACCCGCGGACCGCGCGTTGGGAATGGAGTCCTCGATCACCCGCCGCGATTTTCTGGGTGCGACGCTGCTCGCCGCCGGTGCACAACTCCTGAATTCACTTTCTCCCGCGCAACTTGTCGCTCAACAACCGAACGCTGCGCTTCCCGGCGCGAACGAAGATTGGAACGGCTACGGCGGCGTCGGCGAATACGCGAGAAGCAATGGCAATACCTGGGAAGTGCTTTCTGCTGGGCACAAACTGCGCGATTCAAAGCTATCTGCATTCTTGAATGATGCAGCAGACATCGACGAACTCTACGATTGCGTGGTGGTGGGCGGCGGCATCAGTGGACTCGCTGCCGCGGCGCTTTTTCTCCGTCAAGGCCGTCCCGACTCCAAGGTCCTGGTCCTCGAAAACCATCTGATCTTCGGTGGCGAAGCAAAACAAAACGAATTCAACGTGGATGGTCAACACGTCGTCGCGCATCAAGGCTCGGCTATTTATTTTGTTCCCTACCCGCGCAGTTTTCTGGCCGAGTTCTACGATGCGATCGGCTTAAACCAGCCACGCCTCTTCTACCAGACGTGGGGCGGCTCAGGACCCGGCATGAGGGTTGGCCGCACCCCCTACGACTCGGCCGGCATGGCTACCGGACAATATGGTTTCTGGTTCGGCCCCAATTTCCCCAGCAGCCATCGCACCGCAAACGCCGGCAAATGGGTCTTCGATCCCATTGGCACCAGATTCGCTGGCGCTCCCGTCACGGATGGCGCCCGCGTTGAGCTGCTTCGCTGGTATTCCGGCGCGGCTGACCACCATTCAAAATTCGCTCCGCCTCAATACGAAGGCGACCAAGTCTCGCGCACGCTCGATTCCATCTCTCTCGAAGACCACTACATGCAACGCTTCGGCCTTAGTCGGGAATTTATTCGTGCCTATCTTTCTCCCGACCTGGGCGGCGGCTCCGGCCTCGGAGCCGATGCGCTGTCGGCGTTTTCCGAATATGCGGCGGACCTTCTTCATCCTTACGAAAAAAATGGCGAAGCGGTACAGATGTTTCCAGGCGGCAATACCACCATCGCCAGGCTGATGGTGAAGACGCTGATTCCCGCTTCGTTCGCAGGCGAAGCGACGCCTGAAGGTGTCACTCGCAATTCCGTAAATTTCGCGGCTCTCGATCTTCCCGGGTCTCGCGGGCGCATTCGCCTCGGCGCGACCGTGCTTCACGTCTCGCACCAAGGCGACCCGGAGAAAGCCGGCTCGCTCCGGATTATCTATGAAAGAAACGGAAGGATTTTCCGCGTGCGTGCCAGGTCCGCCGTAATGGCCGGCGGCAGCTGGACCACCAAGCACGTGATCGCCGATCTGCCATCGGCGCAGCGAGCGGCCTACGCGCAATTCTTCCGCTCACCGTGCATCATGGCCAACGTCGCTGTACGCAACTGGCGCTTCCTGGCAAAACTCGGTATCACCGGTTGTCGCTGGTTTGGCGGGAACATTGGCAACTACTTCGAAATCCGCCGCATGGCCCTGGTTGGCGACGTCCCGGCACGGATCGATCCCGATTCGCCGACCGTACTTACCCTGAAAATTCTTTTCTCGTACCCGGGCCTTTCGACCGAGGCGCAAGGCCACCGCGGACGTTCCGAACTCCTCGCCACTTCCTTCAGCGAATACGAGCACCGCATTCGCGAACAGTTCGCACAGATGTTTTCTGTTGCGGGATTCGATGCGCAGCGAGACATTGCCGGGATCGTTCTCAATCGCTGGGGCCACGCCTATCTCAGTCCGCAGCCCGGTTTCTTTTTCGGTCTAAATGGGGAACCCGCGCCGCGCGAAGTTCTGCGCTCCTCACCGTTCGGCCGCATCGCCTTCGCCAATACCGACCTGGCCGGCGCCATGGATCACCGCTATTCCATTCTGGAAGCGCGTCGCGCAGTCTCTCAACTCTTCGATGCGGTTCTGGATTGAAGATAACTCGGAACTGGCCAGAGCCCTGACGTAATCATTTTAGCGGTCGCGCCGCAGTTGATCGAGCCAGCGTTCCAGCGTCGGCTGGTGCTTCTCTTCCACGTCCAGGAATTCGATACCCATGCCGATGCGTGGTTTCACGATGCGCACTACGGCCAGCGCTTCCACCGTCTGATCTTTCCGGATCAGTTTCAGCCGCAATCGTGCTCCCAAAGGCAGGGGCTTGCTGGTACACACAAAGCAGCCACCCATGGAAAGATCCGAGGTCACTCCGCTGGCAGCGATGCCGGCCTCCATATCCATACACTCGGCATCCGCGGCAAACGGATGGCGAATCGAATATCGCCGGTCGCGCACTCGAAGCGTGTCTGTTCCGGCCTTATTGAAATGTTCGTCCATGGAGATAACGTTCTTCACGGCGGCTGTTGACCGTTTCGCGGTCATCTCTGCCAAGGTCCGTTCGACCATTTGGCATCCTTTGCAGCTTCGATTTGTATCTCCAGTTTGTGGGAAAAAATCGTCTTCCGAACTATTCCTGCAGCGGAATTCGCCAAAAAGTTAACAACCATCCGCGCACCAGCTCGGCCGGCACGTTCCGCGTGATTGGTATTAGTGGCTACGACAATCGCCCCGCCGCGCCGCGAATGTCCATTCTGGCGCTTGCTAAACTGGCGTTCAGGCCAGTGTGCCCGCGACAATGACCATCACACGCAGCGAAACCATTCGCCAGAGCGATCGCATCTTGTTTCGGCTCCCGGTCGAAGCATCCTGGGTGGAGAGTTCAGGCGTCGTACGAAATCTACCGGTGCACTCTCTGCTTGTCAGTCGCAACGGCGGCGTGCTGCTCATGCCGGAGAAATTCTTTCCCGGTCAGGAGATCTCCCTCAGGCGGCCGCTCGAGGGGGACCGCTGTAAAACCGCTCGCGCGCGCATCGTCGCCGAAATCGATCGTGAACCCGAGGGCTTTTTGTACGCTGTTCACATTCTCGAAGCTCGCGCGGATTTCTGGGATATCGAATTTCCCTCTCCGCACAAAGCCGAGGAAGCCCTGGCCCGTCTGCTCATGGAGTGCAGTTTCTGCTTCCGCCGCGAAGTGGTCTATCTGGATGAATTGCAGTTGCGTTCCTTCGAGTCGCGTAAGTGCGTGGCCCGCATCTGCAAGGTTTGCGATGCCCCTTCGATCTGGATTGAGGCCCAACCCGAAACAGCGAACAGCGGGTCCGCAAACCACCAGGAGGAAAACAACCGGGTGCTGCCACGCCGCAACCGCACTCGCGTCAAAGCCCGCGTTCTGGCCTGTATACGCCGCCGTGGCTTCCAGGAAGAAGTCGCGGTGTGCGAAGATCTTTCCAAAGGTGGCATCGCATTCCGCAGCCGCAACCAATATCCGCAAGGCACGCGCGTCGAAGTCGCTGTCCCCTTTACTCCCGGCGCCGGCGCCATTTTCGTCCCGATCCGCATCGTTTTTTCCCAGCCCATACCATCGGCTGGTCTGTTTCGCCACGGCGCCGCCTACCTCAAACCGCCTGAGTAGTCGGCACCGTTTTTTTGCATTCCGGATTCTTAGAATGTCACGTTCATCTTCCATGGCCCGCCCACTTGCTATCGCCGTGCTCTTGTTCCTGAGTCTCTCTTTGGTTGGCGCCGCCTAGGCGCAGTCCCGCGCAGATGCCAAAATCGGCGCGATTCACTTTAGAGGCTCCTAGACAGTTGATGCGGGTTGGTTTTCAGTCATTTTGTGAGTGATGAATCTGAGGGAGTTAGCAGATAGGAACCGAAATCGAAAAACAATGGGCTGGGAGGGATTCGATTTTCCGAACTGGTCGGCAGTCTAACTGGCTCGGGGGAGTCTTGAGAAGCACCGAAGCAATGCTGACTTCTCTGAACCGCGGTGGCGCTTCCTTTCGCGAAACCTAGGGCAAGCGAGAGGCGCCGGGTTAGCTGGAGAGGGGAACGGTATCACGTTCGCGGCGGCGGCGTGTCAAGTGGTGCATGGCGATATTCAGATAGATGTTGCCGCACGCGGTTTCGATGGCCAGTACCATGGCTTCGGTATCGCGGGATCCGGCGAGTCCTTCATCGTTCATGTGAATTTCCGGGGGAAAAACTTTGAACTTGTAGCCCTGGTCATTGAGCAGGGTGACGGAATTTCCGATGACCATGTTGGCGAGTTCGCAGACGGTTTCGCGGACCACCTGTTCACTGTCGCTGACTCCTCCGCCGGTGAGAACCGCAGAGACCTTGAGCGCCACTTCCGGCGCGAGATCGAGAATGATGCGGCCTTCGATGTCGCCCTTGATGACGATGAGTGCAGCGACGCCTTTGCGGTGATAGGCCTGCTCTTCCATTAAGAGGTCGCCGATTCTAGTGGGACCTTGCAGCGACTCCGCAAAAACCGCGTCGGCTGCATTGATGAACGGCTGAATCAATTCCATTCTCATGAGCGATGCTCCCCAGCAAGAACGGCGGGCGCGCCAGCAAGGGCGGGATCGTCGCTCAAGACATAACGAAGAATTTCATACAACACTTCGGGCTTCACCGGTTTTTGCACGAAGTGCTTGGCTCCTTTTTGCAGCGCCGCAAGAATGTTTTCCTGATAGCCGACCGACGAGACCATCACGATGCGCGCCTCAGGGTGTTGGCGGACGATGCGCTCGACAGCTTCAATGCCCTCCATCTGCGGCATGGTGATGTCCATCAGGACAACATCGGGCTTGGTGCGGCCGTACTCGGCGATGGCGGTCAGGCCGTCGCCGGCTTCGCCGGCAATTTCGCCACCGAAGAGCTGCACCATCTTGATAATGTTCTTGCGCGCGAAGACAGAGTCGTCCACGACAAGATAGCGAACGGGTTGGTTGTCTTTCCTCAGTAGAGCGGCAAACTGTGACATAACATTCTCCTTAAATCTGGCACCCTAAACTCTTCCCACTAAACTCGGTTACCGGATCCGCCTTCACATGCGTTCCCGTTCAAGAACGGTTGGTGGAATCCTTTCATTTTTTTCGTTCTTTTCCGTCTTGGCTTCGCGGTCGTTCTTTTCCGCTCGATCCGTCTTCTCGTGGCGCGCGGCACGTTCAGAGCCACGGTCCACCCCAAAATTAGCGACCAGATGCGGGCCGATCGCTTCGAGCGGCACGATACGATTCGCATAGCCCTTAAGAATGGCGGCGCGCGGCATCCCAGGCACTACGCAGGTGTCTTCGCTCTGCGCGATCGTGACACCGCCCGCAGCCTTAATCGCTCCTAGTCCCTCGGCGCCGTCTTCACCCATGCCCGTCATCAACACTCCGACCGACATCGGGCCAAATTCCTGCGACACGGAATGGAACAACACATCGGCCGATGGCCGATGGCCATTTACGGCAGCGGAATCGCTCAGCACCGCCATGTCGCCTCGCGGCATCCGTCGCACCATCATGTGCCGATTGCCTGGGCAGATCAGCGCGCGGCCAGCCAGCAATAGATCGCCGGACTTGGCTTCCTGCACTTCCAGCGCGCAACATTCGTCCAGCCGCCGCGCAAACATTTCCGTGAAACCCTCTGGCATGTGCTGAACGATGAGCAGGCTTCCGGAAAATTCCGGGGGAATTTGCGATAGCACAAACTGCAGCGCGTTTGGTCCCCCGGTGGAGACACCGATAGCAATGATGCGGTGCGGCGGCAACGCCACCCTAGCATTCTTCTTCACTGGCCGCAGCCCTTCGGCAACCGCGGGCCCTGGGATGCGGCTCCCGGCGGCACGTTTGGCGACTCGAATTTTCTCAATCAGTTGGTCGGCGATGGCTCCCAGGTGCCCGGAAGAGGCTTCTTTAGGCTTAGCGACGAAATCGATTGCACCGAGAGCGAGAGCCTTGAACGTCGCGTAAGCGCCTTCCTTGGAATGGGTACTGACCATCACCACGGGAAGCGGCGCACGGCGCATGATCAGCCGCAACGTCTCCATGCCGTCCACACGCGGCATTTCAAGATCGAGCGTGACCACGTCCGGCCGTAACTCTTCAATTTTCTTCAGTGCGAAAGCACCGTCCATGGCCGTACCGACAACTTCGATCATGGGATCGCGCGCAAGGATGTTGGGAATCAGCTTCCGCATCAGCGCGGAATCATCGACTACCAGAACTCGCACCCGTTCGCTCATGCAATGGCTCCGAGCGGAATTGCGCGAGAGAGGCGCGAGAGAACAGCAGGAACATTCAAAATCAGGACAACCGTACCATCGCCGAGAATGGATGCACCGCTGACTAGGTCACTGGCGACGATGTCCGCAGGCAGAGCTTTGATGACCAACTCTTCTTCGCCGACCA